>ERZ724510.253-NODE-253-length-30639-cov-6.784135_pt1 | contig 30639 bp, 37 predicted proteins | sample MGYA00376043_ERZ724510 | MGnify/ENA primary metagenome ERZ724510 (study PRJEB28724, sample SAMN07190888) | wastewater metagenome | isolation source: influent of sewage treatment plant in Hong Hong | place: USA: Christiansburg, Virginia | collected 2016-03-01 ... | reverse complement strand
ACTGCACGACGCCTGACGTGCGTAGATAGTGTACAAAAAAAAACGCCGAGACCGCTCCAGGAGCAGGCGTCGATTTATGAGCAGCCAAATCCTTGAAGCCGTAGTACATTTATCGACCATGGCTACTGCTGAAAACCTCTCCTCTGAAGCTTCCGGTTTAGCGTTACCGGGCATGGGTCGCGCCCTGGTCAGTGCGGGCATGCTTGGCCAGAAAGCGGCTGAGGACCTTTTTCGCAAAGCTCAAACCAATAAGACAACTTTTACCGCAGAGTTGACGGGCTCTGGTGCGGTTTCTGCGCACGACTTGGCGCTAACGCTATCCCGCGCGTTTTGTGTTCCGCTGCTGGACCTGGATGCAATTGACAAGAATCGCCTGCCCAAGGATTTGCTCGACCCCAAGATTTGCCAAACCTATCGACTGGTCGTTTTAAGCAAACGTAATAACCGACTGATCGCGGCAACGGCTGACCCCTCGGATCAGGAGGCAGCTGAAAAAATCAAATTTGCGACCCAAATGGGCGTGGATTGGGTCATTGTCGAGCACGACAAACTGGCCAAGTTGCTGCAAACGAGCGATGTCAACGCTGGCCAGGTCATCGAAGGCATGATGGGCGATGACTTTGACTTTGATGAAGAGACGGCCAACGCTGCGCTCGAAATCAGCGACGCCCCAACCAATGACGTTGACGACGCCCCTATCGTCAAGTTTTTGCACAAGATGCTGTTGGATGCCTACAGCATGCGCGCGTCTGACTTGCACTTTGAGCCGTTTGAGCACACCTATCGCATCCGGTTCCGGGTTGATGGCGAGCTGCGTGAGATTGCATCGCCTCCGGTTGCCATCAAAGAGAAGTTAGCTTCGCGGATCAAGGTGATCTCGCGCATGGACATCTCGGAAAAACGAATTCCGCAAGATGGCAAGATGAAGCTGAAGATCGGGGCCAACAATGTGATTGACTTTCGGGTCAGCACCTTGCCGACACTTTTTGGCGAAAAGATCGTGATCCGTATCTTGGACCCCAGCAGTGCCAAACTGGGCATCGAGGCCTTGGGCTACGAGCCAGAAGAAAAAGAACGCTTGTTGGCGGCCGTTCAGCGGCCCTACGGCATGGTGCTGGTCACCGGGCCGACGGGGTCGGGCAAGACAGTTTCGCTTTACACGTGCTTGAATTTGCTGAACAAGCCAGGCGTGAACATTTCTACGGCTGAGGACCCTTCTGAAATCACCTTGCCTGGCGTCAATCAGGTCAATGTGAACGACAAAGCGGGGCTGACGTTTGCAGCAGCGCTCAAGTCTTTTCTGCGTCAAGATCCTGACATCATCATGGTCGGCGAAATTCGAGACCTGGAAACAGCCGACATTTCCATCAAGGCAGCGCAAACGGGCCACTTGGTGTTGTCCACCCTGCACACCAACGACGCGCCAACGACGCTCACGCGCATGCGCAACATGGGAATTGCGCCATTCAATATCGCGTCGAGTGTGATTTTGATCACAGCGCAGCGACTTGCGCGGCGGCTTTGCCCCAATTGCAAAGAGGTCTATGACGTGCCGAGAAAGGCGCTGGTCGATGCAGGCTTCAAAGACGCTGACTTGGATGGCAGTTGGAAACCCTACAAACCAGTGGGTTGCAGCATGTGCAACAACGGCTACAAAGGTCGCGTAGGCATTTATCAGGTGATGCCCATCAGCGATGAAATCCAACGCATCATCTTGCGCGACGGAAGTTCGATGGACATTGCGGAACAAGCGGCAAAAGATGGTGTGCGAAGTCTTCGGCAATCCGGTTTGTACAAGGTGAAAATTGGCGTCACTTCGCTGGAAGAGGTTTTGGGTTGCACCAATGAATAAGTCGACGATTTCAAGGAGCGGAGCGCAACATGGCCACTAAATCTGCACCACCCAAGCCGGCGGTCAAAACACCCAAAAAGGCATCCAGCGCCGAAAGTATCTACGAGTGGACCGGCAAAGACCGCAATGGCAAAGCAACGTCCGGCGAAATGCGTGCAGGGGGCGAGAACCAAGTTCAGGCAGCACTTCGGCGCCAAGGGATTTTGGTCACCAAAATCAAAAAACGCCGGATGAGTTCTGGCAAGAAGATCAAGCCCAAAGATCTCGCAATCTTTACCCGGCAGCTTGCCACCATGATGAAGGCAGGCGTGCCTTTGCTGCAAGCTTTTGACATTGTGGGACGTGGAAACCCCAACCCCAGCGTGACCAAGCTGTTAAATGACATTCGGACAGATGTGGAGACCGGTACGTCGCTCAGTTCGGCCTTCCGTAAATTTCCGCTGTACTTCGACAATCTCTATTGCAACCTGGTGGAAGCTGGTGAAACAGCGGGTATTTTGGAATCACTGTTAGACCGCTTGGCCACCTACATGGAAAAGACGGAAGCGATCAAATCCAAGATCAAGTCTGCTCTGATGTACCCGATTTCGGTGATTGTGGTTGCCTTTGTGGTGGTGGCAGTGATCATGATCTTTGTGATTCCTGCGTTCAAGCAGGTGTTTACTTCTTTTGGCGCAGACTTGCCGGCACCAACCTTGTTTGTGATCGCCATCAGTGAATTCTTTGTGAGCTATTGGTGGCTCATATTTGGTGGCATCGGGGGCGGCATCTACTTCTTTATGGAATCATGGAAACGCAACGAAAAGATGCAGGCCTTTATGGACCGACTTTTATTGAAAATGCCCATCTTTGGCGTACTGGTTGAAAAGTCCTGCATCGCGCGCTGGACAAGAACCATGGCCACCATGTTTGCAGCTGGCGTGCCACTGGTAGAAGCGCTCGACTCCGTTGGCGGTGCTTCTGGCAACAAGGTCTACGAAACGGCAACCTACAAAATTCAACAAGAAGTCTCAACGGGAACTTCACTGACGACAGCCATGTCAAATGCGAACATTTTCCCGTCCATGGTGCTGCAAATGTGCTCTATTGGTGAAGAGTCCGGCTCCATTGACCACATGCTGGGCAAGGCCGCTGACTTCTACGAAGCCGAAGTTGACGACATGGTGGCGGGACTATCGAGTTTGATGGAGCCCATCATCATTGTGGTACTTGGTTCGATCATTGGTGGAATCGTGGTATCTATGTACTTGCCTATTTTCAAGCTCGGACAGGTTGTTTGATGTTTGCAGGTGTGGACGGAATATTGGATGCGGGACTGAGTATGGGCTTGGCGGCAGTCTTCGGGCTGATGATTGGCAGTTTCCTGAACGTGGTGATTTATCGCCTCCCAAAGATGATGGAAATACAGTGGGAACGCGAGGCTTCAGCCATTGCAAGCCCAACTATTGAGCCTGAGGGGCATGGGACCGTCTTTAATTTGTCGGTGCCCCGGTCAAGATGCGGTCATTGCGGCCATGCCATTGCTTGGTACGAAAACATCCCATTTTTCAGCTATTTGGTCCTGCGCGGTCGCTGTTCCGCTTGCAGCACGCACATCAGCTTGCGTTACCCCGTGGTGGAGCTTGTCACCGCGGCACTCGCTGCGTATTGTGCACATCGCTGGGGCCTGACCTTAGCGGGCTTGGCCTGGTTTGGGTTCTGTGCGGCACTTCTGACGCTGGCGCTGATTGACTTTGATACCACATTGCTGCCTGACGACATCACCTTGCCTTTGCTTTGGGCAGGCCTTATATCGACGGCAATGCATTGGACTGACGTGTCGTTGCTAGATGCACTTTGGGGTGCAGTTGCTGGCTATCTGAGCCTTTGGAGCGTCTATTGGGTGTTCAAACTCATCACGGGCAAAGAAGGCATGGGATATGGTGATTTCAAGCTGCTGGCTGCCCTAGGCGCCTGGTTTGGCTGGCAGGCGCTGGTGCCAATTGTTCTGGCCTCATCCTTGATTGGCGCCGTCATTGGGATAGCCATGAAATTGACGAAACATTTGCAGGACGGACAACCCATTCCGTTTGGTCCCTTTCTTGCCGGCGCTGGTTTCGTGGCATTGTTTTTTGGGCCGCAATCCTTGCTGCGAGCCATTGGCTTGTAAAGAAGGCTGAATGACGCTTGACCCTGTCTTGCCTCAAGTCCTTCGAATTGGCTTGACTGGCGGCATCGGAAGCGGAAAATCAACGGTTGCAGCGCGCTTGGCATCCCACGGTGCCGCAGTCATTGATGCTGACGCCATTGCGCAGTCAGTCACAGCAGCGGGTGGCGCTGCCATGGGGGCCATCGCCGAACAATTTGGACATACCTTTGTTTCCCCCACAGGCGCCCTGAACCGGCAGCGCATGCGCGAACTGGTATTTTCCGATCCGAGTGCCAAGTCAAAGCTAGAAGGTATTGTTCATCCACTTGTGGGGCAAGAAACTCATCGTCAATCAGCGGTGGCAATCAACAATGGCGTCCGCTGCTTGGTGTTTGATGTTCCCCTGCTGGTGGAGTCCGGTCGCTGGCGCAGCCAGGTTGACCGGGTGCTGGTGGTGGACTGCTTACCTGAGGTGCAAATTACTCGGGTCATGGCGCGCAATCAGCTGAGCCCCGAAGCGATTCAAAGCATTATTTCGGCCCAAGCCAGCCGCCAGGACCGTTTAGCGGCGGCGGATTTCGTCATCTTCAATTGCGAACTTAGTCTGGCCGCTCTACATGACCACATAGACCAGCTTTCTATTGCGTTCGGGCTATCATGCGGTTCAGCGCCTGATGGAATTTTGAGTGATCCTTTACGAATACCCCTTTAACGAGCGAACCCGCACCTATTTGCGTCTGGAGCATCTTTTCAGACGGCTTGGGACCTTGGTGGCGCGTGATGACGCGCTGGACCACCACTACGCACTGACCACGATCTTTGAAATCATGGAGGTTGCGGCGCGTGCTGACCTAAAGTCAGACGTTCTGAAAGACCTTGACAGACAACGTCAATCCTTCAGTGCGTTTCACGGCAATCCTGCCATTTCTGAAGCTGTTCTGGACCGTGTCATTGCGCAAATCGATGCGTGCTTTACCAATCTGAACAACTTGCCCGGCAAGGCTGGCCAGTCCTTGACTGAAAACGAATGGCTCATGAGCATTCGCTCGCGTGCCGGCATTCCCGGTGGGACATGTGAATTTGACCTGCCGTCGTATTACGCCTGGCAGCACTCGCCTGCGGCCATCCGCAGAGTTGACCTGGAACGCTGGTCAGCTACCCTGGGTCCGCTCGCGCAATCCCTCTATTTGCTGCTTAAATTGCTCCGCGATGCTGGCTCGCCTCAGCGGGTTGTCGCAAGCGCTGGCCAATTTCAGCAAAACCTGCCGCAAGGTCGCACTTTTCACCTCTTGCGCGTGCAATTGGACCCTGCACTTGGTTTGATTCCAGAAATCAGTGGGAACCGCTTGATGGTGTCAGTACGGCTAATGCGCCGCGAACCTGATGAGCGACTGCACCTTTGCCCTGAAGATACTGCCTTTGATTTGAGTCTTTGTGCATGAATAATGCTGTCAATATGCCCGTGCGAGAGGTAACTTGCCCTGCTTGCCGTGGGCCAAGCCGATACGCTAGCGATAACCCCTATCGCCCTTTTTGCTGCGCGAGATGCAAAAACGTCGACTTCGGGGCATGGGCGAATGAAGAGTTCAAATTGGAAAGCCCATCTGCGTTGGATGATGATCCTGACGCACCGCTTTTGCTACAGTAAGCAACCAACTTTGATCGTCAAACAAAGTCAAACCCTGTATTTCGGCATACTGCATTGGGCTAAGCAGCTACGAAATGCGTAGCACCAGGGAAGCAGCGCTCTTGCGCCAACCAAGCTAAAACGGGCACTGTGCCAGGTAATACCGGCGTGACCTCTACAGGTAATTGTTGCCAACAAAACTGCTGGCCCTCACGCATTTGCAAGTCGCCTTCCCAAGCATTTACCTTGCAAAAATGAAGCAATACAAGCGCATGGGGGTAATCTACTTTTTCTTGTCGCCAGGCTTCAATCTGCGTTGCGTGAATGCCGATTTCTTCCCGTAATTCCCGCACCAAGGCTTGAGCCACCGTTTCACCTTGCTCCAGCTTGCCACCGGGAAACTCCCAGTAATCAGCATACACCTTACCTTGAGGGCGCGAGGTCAGCAAAAAACTGCCGTTGGCTTTGAGCAAGATACCGACAGCGACATCAACCACAGGTCGGTCTTCGCCACCGATACGAGGACGATCCCCATCTGCAATCAGTGTTGCAGCCGCTTCGCTCACGCCAGACGACCTGCGTAGTCGCGGGCAAACTGATAGGCCACACGGCCGCTGCGAGATCCTCGCTCCAAAGCCCAGACCAATGCTTCCGGTTGCGCGGCAACGGCGGACTCTACGCCGACACCAAATGAGTTCAGCCACTGGCGCACGATGGTGAGGTATTCATCTTGGCTGAAGGGATAGAAACTGATCCACAGCCCAAACCGTTCAGACAACGAGATTTTCTCTTCCACTGCCTCACCTGGGTGCACCTCACCGTCATCCGTATGGGTGTAGCTCAAGTTCTCCTTCATGTATTCCGGGAGCAAATGGCGGCGGTTGCTGGTGGCATAAATCAGTACGTTGGGCGAACTGGCTGCCACAGAGCCATCCAGGATGGACTTGAGCGCCTTGTATCCTGCCTCACCATCTTCAAAGCTCAAATCATCACAATAAACGATGAATTTTTCTGGCCGCCCCGCCACGACATCCACGATATCTGGCAAGTCAGTCAAATCTGCTTTATCGACTTCGATCAGGCGCAGGCCTTGGTCTGCGTAGGTATTCAGGCACGCCTTGATGAGGGAAGATTTGCCGGTCCCGCGTGCACCGGTCAGCAATACATTATTGGCAGGCTTGCCTTCCACAAACTGCTGGGTATTGCGCTGCAATTTTTCTTTTTGTTGATCAATTTCCTGGAGATCGTCCAGTCGCATATTGCCAATGTGACGAACAGGTTCAAGGGAACCATGTCCGCTGGATCGTTTACGGTAACGGTAGGCCACCGAAATCGACCAGTCTGGTGCCGTCAGCGCTTGAGGCAAAACCGACTCAATGCGACCTATCAGGGCTTCAGCTCGCAGCAGCAAGCGCTCTAGCGCATCGCTCATGAACGGTAGTCCGCGTTGATGGAAACATAGTCATGGCTCAGGTCACAAGTCCAGACCGTGTCGATAGCCGTTCCGCGGCCCAAGTTCACCTTAACGGTGATCTCGCTTTGCTTCATGACGCGCTGACCATCTTCTTCGCGGTAAAGTGGATTTCGCCCGCCTTGGGTTGCCACCTGAACATCGTCCAGGTACAAATCAATCAAGGTTTGGTCCAAATCGGCAATTCCGGCGTAGCCGACTGCCGCCAAGATACGACCGAGATTGGGATCACTTGCAAAAAAGGCCGTTTTGACGAGCGGAGAATGCGCAATCGCATAGGCGACTTGCCGACACTCATCGCCTGTTTTGCCACCTTCTACGGTGATGGCAATGAACTTGGTTGCACCCTCGCCATCGCGCACAATGGCCTGGGCAAGTTGGCGCGCAACATTCAGCAACGCGTTTTTGAGTAATTGACCGTCCGCACTGCTCATATCCGCAATGGGCGTGTGTGCAGCCTTGTTGGTGGCGATCAAGGTCAAAGAATCATTCGTCGAGGTATCACCGTCTACAGTGATGCGGTTGAATGAGCCTTCAGCCAGATCACGCGCCAATCCCGCCATCAGGCCAGGCGCAATGCACGCGTCCGTCGCAATGAAGCCCAACATGGTGGCCATATTGGGGCGAATCATGCCCGCGCCTTTGGCGATGCCAGTGACCGTCACAGTCGCCGATCCCAGTGTGATTTGTTGGCTGAATGCCTTGCCCACCGTATCGGTGGTCATGATGCCCAGTGCGGCCTTGAGCCAATTGTCTGGTGTGGCGTCAGCAATTGCTGCTGGCAGGCCTGCCACAATGCGATCCACTGGCAGCGATTCCATGATCACCCCCGTGGAAAATGGAAGCACTTGGGCAGGTTTCAGTGCCAGAGCGCTGGCCATGGCATTGCACGTTTGACGTGCGCGTGCAAGGCCATCTATCCCGGTACCAGCATTGGCATTACCCGTATTGATGACCAAAGCACGCACTGAGTCGCCAGCTGCCAGATGCTCACGGCACACCTGAACCGGTGCGGCGCAAAACCGATTCTGCGTAAAGACTCCAGCGACATGCGCACCATCGTCTAGCAAAAAGACCGTCAAGTCTTTGCGGTTGGCTTTTCGCACCCCCGCTTCAGTCACACCAATGCGCACACCGGGAACAGGGTGCAAGTTGACAGCCAAAGGTTCAGGCAAATTGACGGGCATGGTTCGCTTTCTCTTGCTATTCAGGAAACATCAGGTCAACTGACCATGGCATTGTTTGAACTTCTTTCCGCTGCCGCAAGGGCAAGGTTCGTTCCGGCCTACACGGCGGCCCTCAAAGCCTGGGGGCTGAGACGAACTAGCATCTGCGACCGTTTCCGCTTCACCGGTTTCGGTAGGAGCCGTATAGGTGACGTTGGCAATGTGCTCCGCCTTAGCCTCCATGGCTTCAGCTGCTTGCTCCATTTGCTCGCCGGACTGCACTTTGACGGTCATCAAGACCTTGGTGACATCGTTTTTAACGGAGTCCAGGAGTTGCCCAAATAGCTCAAACGCTTCGCGCTTGTACTCTTGCTTGGGTTGCTTTTGTGCATAACCGCGCAAGTGAATGCCTTGGCGCAGGTAGTCCAGCGCACTCAGGTGCTCGCGCCAATGGGTATCAATGCTTTGCAGCAGCACCACGCGTTCAAACGACGTAAAGTTTTCGGAGCCTATTTGGTCAACCTTAGCCTTAAAGCTGTCATTTGTGGCTGCAACCACCATCTCGAGAATATCGTCATCTGTGATGGCTGACGCTGCCTGAACCTTTGAATGCAGATCAAGCGGAACCTGCCATTCATCGGCCAAGACCTTTTCAAGGGCGGGAATATTCCACTGCTCTTCGACCGATTCAGCGGGAACATATTGACGCACCAAGTCCGTCATGCTGCCTTCGCGAAGCGAGTCAATTTGCGCCGTCAACACCTGCGCATCCAGAATGTCATTGCGCTGTTGGTAAATGACTTTGCGCTGGTCATTTGACACGTCATCGTATTCCAGCAGTTGCTTGCGAATATCGAAGTTGCGCGCTTCCACCTTGCGTTGAGCAGATTCAATGCTGCGCGACACAATGCCAGCCTCGATAGCTTCACCGTCGGGCATCTTCAGGCGGTCCATGATGGCTTTGACCCGGTCGCCCGCAAAGATGCGCATCAAAGGATCATCCAGACTCAAATAGAAACGTGATGAACCAGGATCGCCCTGACGGCCAGACCGACCACGTAACTGGTTGTCAATTCGACGCGATTCATGGCGCTCGGTTGCAATGATGCGCAAGCCGCCCAAGGACTTGACCAGCTCATGGTCGCGCTGCCACTCTTCGCGCACCTGTGCAATCCGCGCGGGCTTGGCAGATTCATCAATAGACAAATCGGCTTCCACAGCCTGCACCATTTTTTCGGCGTTACCGCCCAACACAATGTCAGTCCCACGGCCTGCCATATTGGTCGCGATGGTGATCATCTTGGGGCGGCCCGCCTGAGCCACGATGTCCGCTTCGCGAGCGTGCTGCTTGGCATTCAGAACCTGATGGTCAAGCTTTGCCGCTTTGAGCAAGTCGGAAATAATTTCAGAGTTCTCAATCGACGTTGTCCCCACCAAAACGGGTTGTCCGCGCTCATGGCACTCACGAATGTCAGCAATAGCGGCTTCATACTTCTCACGCGTGGTCTTGTAGACGCGGTCGAGCTGATCATCGCGCTGGCTCTTGCGGTTAGGCGGAATGACCACCGTTTCCAAACCATAAATCTCTTGGAATTCGTAGGCTTCAGTATCCGCCGTACCTGTCATGCCAGACAACTTGCTGTACAGGCGGAAGTAATTCTGGAACGTGATCGATGCCATGGTCTGGTTCTCAGCCTGGATCTCAACGCCTTCTTTGGCTTCCACGGCTTGGTGAAGGCCATCGCTCCAGCGACGGCCTGACATCAAGCGCCCGGTGAACTCGTCCACGATGACGACTTCCATGCCATGTTCGCCCTGCTGCACCACATAGTGCTCGTCGCGGTTGTACAGGTGATGCGCGCGAAGTGCGGCATACAAATGGTGCACCAGGGTGATGTTGGCAGGGTCGTACAGCGTCGCGCCTTCAGCAATCAAACCGCGCTCAAACAAAATCTGCTCAGCACGCTCGTGGCCTTGCTCCGTCAGGTACACCTGACGCGATTTTTCTTCCAATGTGAAGTCGCCTGGCTTGGTCACGCCCTCCCCTGTGTGCGGGTCAGCCTCACCCTCTTGACGAGTCAGCATGGGGGCAATCAGGTTCATGGCCTGATACATCTGGGTGTGGTCTTCCGCTTGACCACTGATGATCAAAGGTGTGCGTGCCTCGTCGATCAGAATCGAGTCCACCTCGTCAACGATGGCGTAATTCAGACGACGCTGAACACGATCCGCCGCCTCGTACACCATGTTGTCACGCAGGTAGTCAAAGCCAAACTCGTTGTTGGTACCGTACGTGATGTCTGAGTTGTACGCTGCCTGCTTGGCTTCACGCGGCATATTGGGCAGGTTTACGCCCACCGTCAGCCCCAGGAAGTTGTAAAGCTGGCCCATCCACTGTGCATCGCGATTGGCCAGATAGTCATTGACCGTCACAACGTGCACGCCTTTTCCAGTCAAGGCATTCAAATATACCGCCAGCGTCGCCGTTAAGGTCTTGCCTTCACCGGTACGCATTTCGCAAATTTTGCCGTTGTGCAGAGACATGCCGCCCAACATTTGCACATCGAAGTGGCGCATCTTCATGACACGCTTGGAACCTTCGCGGACAACAGCAAAGGCCTCAGGAAGAATGGCATCCAGCGACTCGCCAGCCGCAACGCGCTGCTTAAATGTTTCAGTCTTGGCGCGAAGTTCATCGTCACTTAGCTGTTCAAAAGCGGCTTCCGACGCATTGACTTTGTCTACCGTGCGACGATAAGTTTTGAGCAGGCGGTCATTGCGACTGCCGAAAATTTTGGTGAGGAAATTGGTGGCCATGCGTAACAGGCCACAGGGTCCGCAACATGCAGCGCCAGTGGCCCAAATCCCTAAATTAATGCCGACACTTGGGGGCGCCCGACTAAATTGCCAAGACCCTCATCGTGCGAACGAAGACAAAACCTACTGATTTTACCTGCGTACGCCCATTGCACTGTTAGACGCGCTGGCCAGTGTCGGTCCGCCAGCGTGGCCTGGCAACTTGCGGCCGGCCAATAGAAACTTTTGGGGGTCCTGATAAACACCCTGAACCATGACTTCGAAGTGAAGATGTGGGCCAGTTGAGCGACCAGTTGTACCGACTTCAGCGATCTTTTGACCCCGTTTAACCAAATCACCTTTTTTCACAAATACGCGCGAGGCATGGGCATACCGGGTCACCAAGTCGTTGCCGTGGTCGATCTCAATCATGTTGCCATAAGCGCCGTGATATTCCTGCGTGACCACCAAACCACCAGCCGCAGCTTGAATCGTTGTGCCTGGATCAGCCTGAAAATCCAGCCCCGTGTGCAAGGCTGAACGCCCATTAAAAGGATCAATTCGCCAACCGAAGGCCGAGCCCAAATTACCGGCGGCCACCGGTTGTTGAGTGGGAATCATCATGGTTTTGATTTTTTGATCAAACAGACGAGACTCCACCACTGTCAACAAGTCGGTGCGCTGCCCGGTCAAACGTTCCAGGTCGTCCAAAGTGGTCTTAAGCTCTTCCACTGTGAGTGGACGGCCAGACACCAATGAGCCGCCTCGACCGGGAAGATTTTTGAGTTCCGCAGGCGATAGGCCAGCGAGGCCAGACACCCGTTCACCCAAGGTTTCAAGCTGCATCAACTTGGCTTGCATTTCACCCACTTTTCGGGCCATGCTGTCCAGGTTTTCGCGCAAAAAACGGTCCCGCTGGGTCACATCTTCCCGTACCAAGGTAGCGGGAATCCAAGAAGCAAACGTGCTGGCCATGCTGGCGGCGAGCAACAGAACCAACGCAAAAACACCAGCGCCTATCGCTGCCAGCTGCCAACCACCCAAATGAATTGCCTTGCTGCGTGCCAGCCAAGCGTCCGTGATAATCACCTGCATTGTTTACTGCCTTTGCTCTTCAAACTACAAGCCCCATGCCTCGCCCCAGCTCGCCCCATATCACACGCAGCCACTACGCGATGAGCGTGCAACAGGCAGCATTGGGTTCTCCGACCCTGGCTCGTCTGGCTGAACTGGGCAAAGAGTCTGCGATTCGCCTGCAAACCATTGCCCCACTGATCCCCCTTGCCTTGAGGCCAGCCATCACAGCTGGGCCAATCAATGGGGCAGAATGGTGCTTGCTGATCAAGACAACAGCTGCAGCGGCCAAAGTGAGGCAAATGCTCCCGGCCCTGCAATCCCTACTCTGCCAAAAGGGATTTGAGGTTAACTCAATTCGTTTGAAAATTCAAACTCCTTCCCGCTGAGCTCTTCGCGACGCCGAATTAGGTTTCCATTTCGCGAAGTAATTACGACTGCATCGAGTTGGTGCTAAGGAACACCAAAAGAAAAACCCGCGATGTCGTGAAACATCGCGGGCCTAAATGGTGCCGATTGTCGGATTCGAACTGACGACCTACCGCTTACAAGGCGGGTGCTCTACCAACTGAGCTAAACCGGCGTAGGCGGTATTCTAACCGCCAAAATCTAACTATTTGACCCGCTTGAGTGCTGGTCGACCGCTATTTGTTGGCGTTGGGTCTTCTGGTGGAGTTTCTTCGTCTGAAATGACAGACGCTGGCACCTCACGGCCATCCATTTCTTCCTTAGCAGCCGAATGCGCGACGGTCAGGGTAGGTCGCTGACGAACTGGTTTTTCCGCATCTGATTTGAGCGGAACAACGGACGCAGCGAGATCACCGTCAGCTGCTGTTGTCGTTGCAACCAAAGGAAACGCCATGCCTTGGCCGTTTTCACGGGCGTAGATGGCCATAACCCTATCGACGGGAACCATGATTTCGCGAGCAACGCCACCAAAGCGTGCCTTGAACTCAATAAAGTCGTTTCCTAACCGCAAATCGCTCGTCGCATCAAAACTCACGTTCAAGACGATTTCACCGTTCTTGACGAATTCTTTTGGAACACGAACACTGTCGTCAACGGACACCGCCACATAGGGCGTGAATCCATTGTCTGTGCACCATTCATACAAGGCCCTGACAAGATAGGGGCGCGTCGAAGAACTGTCCAAAGCGTTCAGCATGTCAGGCATTCATTTGCGTTTACGTGACTAAGTAATTCCCATTAGGCAATTACTTGCGCATCACCTTTTCAGAAGGCGTCAATGCTTCAATATAGGCGGGACGCGAAAAAATACGCTCAGCATACTTAAGCAAAGGTGCCGCATTCTTGCTGAGCTCAATGCCGTAAAAGTCCAGACGCCAGAGCAGCGGCGCAATGGCCACATCGAGCATCGAGAAGTTGTCGCCCAGCATGTATTTGTTCTTGAGAAACACGGGTGCCAGCTGCGTCAAGCGATCACGAATGTGCGAGCGGGCTTTCTCCAACGCTTTGTCGTTGGACTTGGCAGCGCGGGACTCCAGCATCGAAACGTGAACAAACAGTTCTTTTTCGAAATTAAGCAGGAACAAGCGAACACGTGCGCGATCAACGGGGTCACCGGGCATCAATTGAGGATGCGGAAAACGCTCATCAATGTATTCATTGATGATGTTTGACTCATACAGGATCAAGTCGCGCTCAACCAGGATGGGCACCTGGCCATACGGATTCATGACATTGATGTCTTCAGGTTTGTTGTACAGGTCAACATCCCGAATTTCAAAATCCATGCCTTTCTCAAACAGCACAAAACGGCAACGGTGGGAAAAAGGGCAGGTTGTTCCTGAATACAGCACCATCATGGTGGGGGGCTCCTAAAAATCAAAAAGAGCGGGATACCTTAAGTACCCCACTCTGCTGGTCTCACGTTTCAGACCGTGAGCACGAAATCTAAACAGTTACTTGACGTCTTTCCAGAACACAGCGTTCAGGCGCCAAGCAAAGAATGTCAACACCGCCAGAAATGCAAGAACCCAAATGCCGAGATTGACACGTGTGTTCTGAGCGGGTTCACCCATCCATTGCAGGTAGTTCACCAAGTCACCCACTGCTTGGTCATATTGACCAGGGGTCAACAGCCCAGGAGTGATTTGTTCCCAACCCTTGAATACCTGGGTTTCATGACCATGCTCCTTGACTTGCGAGAACAAGGCACGGCGATCACCTTGCAGTTCCCACAACACATGCGGCATACCGACACTTGGAAACACCAAGTTATTCCAACCCGTGGCCTTGGTCTCGTCACGGTAAAAGGTGCGCATGTACGTGTAGAGGTAATCTGCACCAGTGCCACCCAGGCCAGCACGCGAACGGGCAATAACCGTCAAGTCAGGCGGATTGGCCCCGAACCATTCTTTGGCCTGCTTGGGGTCGATGGCAGCCTTCATGGTCTCGCCGACTTTGTCTGTCGTGAACAGCAAGTTCTCTTTGATTTGCTTTTCAGTCAGACCAATATCGCGCAAACGGTTAAAGCGCATGAACGCCGCCGAATGACAATTTAAGCAATAGTTGACAAACAACTTAGCACCGTTTTGCAACGAGGCCATATCGTTTGTATTGATGGGCGCTTTGTCCAGTGGAAAGACATCTGAATTGGCATTGGCCGGGGCGACGGCGCCGAAGGACAAGCCCAGGGCCACAGTGCAGCCCACCACAAATTTGGCAAAAGTCATTTTTTTCATTCTGCTGCTCCTTCGCTCAATGGGCTGCAAAGGTGACACGGTCAGGCACAGGCTTGCTCTTGCCCAGTTGACTCCACCAAGGCATCAGCAGGAAGAAACCAAAGTAGAACAATGTACCCACTTGCGAAACACGACCGCCCAAATCGGACGGCGGCTGAACACCCAAGTAAGCCAAAACCACAAAGTTCACCACAAATACCGCATAGAGGTACTTGTGCCAATCAGGACGGTAGCGGATCGACTTGACAGGGCTGTAATCCAGCCATGGCAGGAAGAACAAGATAATGACCGCACCGCCCATCACGACCACCCCCCAGAACTTGGCATCAATGGCAAGCATCATGGCAACGACGACCAAAGCACCACCCGCGATGATGGGCTTGACGATCACAGGCAACTTTGCCTTGAACACGCCAAAGGCAGCGCCGGCCAATACACAGGCAATCAAGGCGTACATCATTTCGCTGGTGATAGCACGCAGCATCGAATAGAAGGGCGTGAAGTACCAGACAGGCGCAATGTGCGCAGGTGTCTTCAATGGATCTGCTGGAATAAAGTTGTTGTATTCCAGGAAGTAGCCACCAAACTCAGGCGCAAAGAAGATCACTGCTGAGAAGACGATCAGGAACACACTCACACCAAAAATATCGTGCACCGTGTAGTAAGGATGGAAAGGAATGCCATCCAGTGGGTGGCCATGCGCATCTTTGGGTGCGCCGGGCGCCTTGATTTCAACGCCGTCTGGGTTATTGGAACCGACTTCATGCAACGCAATGATGTGCGCGACCACCAAGCCAAGCAATACCAGTGGTACGGCAATCACGTGGAAGCTGAAGAAACGGTTCAAAGTGGCATCACCCACCACGTAGTCGCCACGGATCAGCAAAGCCAGATCAGGGCCAACAAATGGAATCGCAGCAAACAGGTTCACGATCACCTGGGCGCCCCAGTAGGACATTTGCCCCCAAGGCAGCAAGTAACCCATAAAGGCTTCGGCCATCAGCGCCAGGAAAATGGCACAACCAAAAACCCAGACCAATTCACGTGGCTTGCGGTAGCTGCCATACAACAGACCGCGGAACATGTGCAGATACACCACGATAAAGAAGGCCGATGCACCTGTGGAGTGCATATAGCGAATCAACCAACCCCAAGGCACATCACGCATGATGTACTCCACTGAGCCAAAGGCCAGCGCAGCATCGGGTTTGTAATGCATGACCAAGAAAATTCCGGTCACGATTTGAATCACCAACACCAACAGACTTAGTGAGCCGAAGATGTACCAAAAATTGAAGTTTTTGGGTGCGTAGTACTCACCAACATGCTCATTGAATAGCTTGGTGGCCGGAAACCGGTTGTCCACCCAATTCATGAGCTTGGCCAAAGCTGGCGCGTTGGGGGAGATTTCTTTCATTTCTGATGCCATGGTCCGTCCCCTTACGCTTTCTTGTCGTCGCCAATGAGCAGGCGAGTATCTGACATGTAGTAGTGCGGTGGCACTTCCAGGTTGTCAGGGGCTGGTTTGTTCTTGAACACGCGGCCAGCCATGTCAAATGTAGAGCCATGGCACGGGCACAGAAAGCCACCCGTCCAATCGTCTGGCAAAGAAGGTTGAGCACCCAGCTGGAACTTGTCCGAAGGTGAGCAACCCAGATGCGAGCAAATGCCCACAGCCACCATGATTTCTGGCTTGATAGAGCGGCCTTCGTTGCGCGCATAAGGCGGCGTCAACTCCCCAGGCTTGCGTTCAGACTTCGGGTCTGCCAATTGTGCGTCATTCTTAGCCAACGCAGCCAACTGCTCGGGCGAACGCTTGAAAATCCAGACGGGTTTGCCACGCCACTCCACGGTCATTTTTTCACCGGCTTTTAGCGCCGAAATGTCCACTTCCACTGCCGCGCCGGCAGCTTTGGCTCGCTCTGAAGGTTGGAAGGTGCTGACGAACGGAACGGCCACTGCCGCACCGCCCACGGCACCTGCGCAGCCGGTCGCAATGATCCACGTCCGTTTGCTGGTGTCGACTTGGGTGTCACTCATGGGAATCCTCAAGGGTACGCTGTCGAGATTGGGGTTAACCACGGATTGTAGCTGACCGTTTGTGGCATATTTGACAGAAGTGCTTTGCTGGGTGCATGCTGCGGGTCGCCAAATGTGCCCAAATGTCGGCAATACTCACGCCTTCGTTCAATTTAACAGGAGTCCACGACATGGGCATGATGCAAGAATTTAAAGAATTTGCCATTAAGGGCAACGTGATTGACCTCGCCGTTGGCGTGATCATTGGCGGCGCTTTCGGCAAAATTGTGGACTCTTTGGTGGGTGACATCATCATGCCGGTGGTGGGTGCGGTCTTTGGAAAGCTTGACTTCTCCAACCTCTTTATCACCATGGGGGCTGTACCCGAGGGCACCGCCATGACGCTGGATGCCATGAAAAAAGTGGGCGTTCCCGTATTTGCCTATGGCAGCTTTATCACCATTGCCATCAACTTTTTTATCTTGGCTTTCATCATTTTCATGATGATTAAACAGGTTAACCGCCTGAAGAAAGATGAAGCGCCTGCTGCAGCCCCAGCTGAAGCCCCAGTGACGCCTGAAGACGTTATCCTGCTGCGCGAAATCCGCGACAGCCTGCGCAAGTAATTCAGCTGCCCTGCAGTTGCCGGGCCATGCGGATTGCCGCCACCAAGCTGGTGGCATCCGCACTGCCTGTACCGGCAATGTCAAACGCTGTGCCGTGATCGGGGCTGGTTCGCAGCAAAGGCAAGCCTAGGGTGACATTCACACCCTGCTCTATCCCAAGGTACTTCACAGGAATCAAGCCTTGGTCGTGGTACATCGCGATCACCACGTCAAAATCCGAAGGCGCCCCATGCTTGGCACGGGCTCGCATGAAAATTGTGTCGGGTGGATAGGGCCCCGTCGCAAGAATACCGTCGAGCACAGCCGCCTGTATCGCAGGCGCAATCGTCTCAAGCTCTTCTCGGCCAAATAAGCCACCTTCACCAGCATGGGGGTTCAAACCCGCAACCGCCAGTCGAGGCTTACATCCTAAGAGCTTGCTCAGCGCCAGATCGGTAATTTGCAAAGTTTCCAGCACATTGGCGTGCGTCACCGCGTCAATGGCATCGCGAAGCGAGACATGAATGCTGACCAGCACCGTGCGTAATTCATCGTTTGCCAGCATCATTCGTACTGGCATGGCCGAAATAGGCACCCCTTTGAATGCTGCGGCCTCCGCCTGTAGAAGTTCAGTGTGACCCGGAAATGTTTCACCTGCTGCGGCCAATGCCTCCTTATGCAATGGCGCCGTCACCAAACCCGCCACTTCACCGCGCAATGCTGCTTGAGCGGCCCAGCGCACGCAATCCGCCGCGATTCGCCCTCCCGCCGCGCTCACCTGGCCCATCTGAACCAAAGGCTGAGCCCCGACGACTTGCAAGACCGGAATACAACGTGGCGGCAGCGCCGACAATTCGGCCAATGAACTCAGTTCAATCACCGGGATATCTACGCCGTCTGCCACGTCGCAGACCTGCCGCATAGCCCTTCGGATGCTGGGAACGTCGCCCGCAACAAAGCAACTTTGCGTTGCCTCTGGCACATCGCGAAACGCCTTTACGATGATCTCTGGGCCAATGCCCGCAGGGTCGCCCAGCGTGATGGCGAGTGGCGCTTGTTTTTGCCCATGTGATGGTCCCGGTTGTTTTGTCACGTCAAGTCCTCAAGCCGGGTTGTCAATGTCGATGAATTCATGTTCCAGGCCCAAGACCTGAGCGATGTGAGTCCCCACCGCTGGTGCACCGTAACGCTCTGTGGCGTGGTGTCCGCACGCCAAATAGGCCACACCCATTTCTCGGGCGTAATGGGTTTGTGCTTCTGAAATTTCTCCGGTCACAAACGCATCAGCGCCCGCTGCAATGGCAGCTTCAAAATAGCTTTGGGCACCTCCAGTACACCATGCTATTTTTTTTATAGCTATAGATGAGGCCACTACTGCCGTAACAGGTCTTTTCAGCACCGAACTCAGGTGCTTTTCCAAAGCGTCAGCGCTTGCATAGTCCACAGTACCCAACAAGCCCAAACCCTGCTCGCCGAAGCGACCATCAATGCCGTCAATGGGTTGCCAGTCCATCTGTTCAGCCAACTGCGCATTGTTGCCCAGCATCGGGTGTGCATCCATGGGCAAGTGGTAAGCATAGAGATTGATATCAGACGCCAGCAGCGCTTGGAGCCGCTGCTTCATCCACCCCGTGACGCGCCCATCATGTCCGCGCCAAAACAAACCATGGTGCACCAGAATGGCATCGGCCTTTGCCGCGATGGCAGCCTCGATCAACGCCAAACTTGCGGTAACGCCCGACACCAACTTTCGCACGGGCATGCGGCCTTCGACCTGCAAACCATTCGGGCAGTAATCTTTAAAACGCTCGGGTTGCAGCAGCGCATCAAGGGCTGCAGTCAGTTCTGTTCTGGTACTCATGGCTTGATTGTCTCCAAACTGCAGTCACATCCGATCCCTGCCGCAATCCAACGTCGAGCAAGCCTGGGCATGACTTTGGCCAAGACTCTTGCAGCACCGTTTGCCCAACTTGGCAATGCGGCAGCTAGCACTTCTTCCGGAGCCACCAACGCACCACAACGGTAAATGCTTGCGGCCGCATCCCATTGAACGGCGTGACAAGCCCCAGTGCGGCTTTTGCTGAGAAGCGCGCCCAAGGGACAAGGATCCGATAGGCAACATACGCCGCACCCGTTGCAAGCCTCGCCCTCGCGCGGCTTAGTAGGCGCACCTGGCTCAATATGAATGACGCGGTGTGACATAGCTCTAGGATAGCGCGTGAAAAACTTGCCCATGCCACACCTACAATTCCGCTCACATGCCCCCATATGCCTTTGACGCGCTTGTTTAGCGCTTTTCTGACCCTGTGCAGTACACCATGAACCGACTCTGGCTCCTTTTCTCCCAAACCGTGACCGTCCTGGTGGCGGCGTACTTTGTCACTGCCACACTCAAACCGGAATGGTTGGGTCGCCGCGTAGGGGCGGTGGGCTCAGTTGCTGTCTTGGAAGCGCCCGCAACTTCGGGCAGCACGCCGCCTGCAGGCAGCCTGAGTGGTGCAGCCAAAAGAGCAGCCCCTGCCGTGGTCAGCATCAACACCAGCAAAAACGCCGCCAAGAATCCCCGCAGCAACGATCCTTGGTTCCGCTTCTTCTTTGGTGACCAGCAGGAGCAGGCCCAATCAGGTTTGGGCAGCGGCGTCATCGTCAGCCCGGATGGCTACATCCTCACCAATAACCACGTCGTGGAAGGCGCGGACGAAATTGAGGTTGTTCTGAACGACAGCCGCCGCGCACAGGCCAAAGTCATTGGCACCGATCCTGACAGTGACTTGGCCATTTTGAAAATCGATTTAGACAAGTTGCCTGTGATCGTGCTGGGCAGCTCTGACACATTGCAAGTCGGCGATCAGGTCCTTGCAATCGGCAACCCCTTTGGCGTCGGTCAGACCGTCACCAGTGGCATCGTGAGCGCCATGGGCCGCAACCAACTGGGCATCAACACCTTTGAGAACTTCATCCAGACCGACGCCGCCATCAACCCCGGCAACTCGGGCGGTGCCTTGGTGGATGTGAATGGCAACTTGCTGGGCATCAACACGGCCATCTATTCACGCAGCGGTGGCAGCATGGGCATTGGCTTTGCTATTCCTGTATCAACCGCTCGCATGGTGATGGAGGGCATTGTCAAAGATGGTCAAGTCACACGTGGCTGGATTGGCGTGGAGCCGCAGGAACTGTCCCCAGAACTGGCTGAAACCTTTGGCATCAAACCCGGCAAAGACGGCGTGCCCACCGAAGGCGTGGTCATCACAGGCGTATTGCAAAAAGGGCCTGCTGCGGTTGCTGGAATCCAACCAGGTGACATCATTGTGGGGATCGCAGGCAAATCGGTGCGCAACACGTCCGAATTGCTGTCTAACGTTGCAGCGCTCAAACCAGGTAGCCCCGCCAAGTTTGAACTGATCCGTAAAGACAAGAAGTTGGAACTTGACGTGTCGCCGGGCCTCCGGCCCAAAGCACGGCCTCAGCAACAGCAGCGATAAAGAACTTTGCTCCCCACGCTTGTCACTGCGTGTACTGCGCTGCCCCTCCGAGAGGGGCCTTCGCTGCTTGGGGCGGCCCGGCGCTGCTCAGGTCTTAGCGGCTTCGTCAGCCTTGGTGTCAGTCTCTTCCGGGGCCTGGGTATGTTTGATGAAAATGCGCGCCGCCCAAATGCCCACCTCGTAAAGCAAGCACATGGGAATAGCTAGCGCGAGCTGCGACACCACATCGGGAGGCGTCACGATCGCGGCGATGACAAAGGCCAGCACCACAAAGTAGCCACGGAAATCCTTGAGCTTTTCCACGCTGACAATGTTCAGCCGAGCCAACACCACCACGGCAATAGGCACCTCGAAGGCAATGCCAAAAGCCAAAAACATGGTCATGACAAAGCCCAGGTATTCCTCAATGTCTGGTGCTGCGGTAATGCTGGCTGGCGCAAAACTCTGGATGAATGCAAAGACCCGGCCAAACACAAAGAAATAACAAAATGCCACGCCAATGAAAAACAGCAGCGTGCTGGAGACCACCAGCGGCAAGACCAGTTTTTTCTCGTGCGAATAAAGACCTGGCGCGACAAAGGCCCACACTTGGTAAAGCACCACAGGCAGTGCAATCAAAAAGCCCGTCATCAGCATGATCTTGAGCGGCACCATGAAAGGCGAGATGACCGACGTGGCAATCAGCTTCGCCCCAGCGGGCAAGGTCGCAATCAAGGGCGCCGCCAGCATGTCGTAAAGTGCAGCGGGGCCTGGAAACAAGGCTAGCGCCGCCGTACAGACAGCCACGGCAATGACGGCTTTGATCAGGCGGTCACGAAGCTCCACCAGATGCTGCACAAAGGGCTGTTCTGTGCCAGCGAGTTCATCTTGTGCTTGAGAGGGATCACTCATGGGGGCATTCAGGTCAGCCGCCCCTCACTATCATTTCAAAGCGAGGGCGCAAACCGATTAGGAGAGTTGTCGGGGACGGTAGCGGGCCACGCGGGCCGCACCTGAAAGGGCTTTGGTACGCACACCCGCGCGCGCTTTGTACCACTGAGGCATGGCAGCAGTTTTGACGCGCCAGTGCTTCTTTGGGTGCTTGTATTCGGGGTAGTAGGTGTAGGGCTCGACATTTGACGTCAGCGCAGGGTTGTCACCCGTTGCGTCAGACCATTGTTTTTCAAAGTCGGAGGCTGACGTCTGGATGCTGTTTTCCACGTCCCGCGCAGCACCCTCCACCGAATCCTTCATCTTTTTGAGCTCATCAAGCTCCATGGAGCGATTGACCTCGGCCTTCACGTCCGCCACATAGCGCTGTGCCTTGCCCAGCAGCGTACCGACAGTGCGCGCGACTTTCGGCAGCTTTTCAGGCCCAATAACGATCAGGGCCACAGCCCCAATCAGGGCCATCTTTGAAAGACCCAGATCAATCATGTGCGCTCAATGCCGCTGGCCGAATAGAGCATCGCAACCGGCATCAGGACTTCTGCTTTGCTTCAACGTCAATCGTGGCTTTGTCAGCTGCTGCTGCATTGGCCACTTGACCTGCGGGCGCTGCAGCTTTGTCGTCCGGCGCTGAGCCGTCCTTCATGCCGTCTTTGAAGCCTTTGACAGCCCCACCCAGGTCAGAACCCATGTTCTTGAGCTTCTTGGTGCCAAACACCATGACGACGATCAACAGCACGATCAACCAGTGCCAAATAGAAAACGAACCCATGGTTCAACTCCTGAAAATTGTTTTGATTCTACTGGTGCGCCGCCAAACTCAGCCGCGCAACCAGGGACGGGGGCCACCCATCACGTGAAAGTGCAGGTGATGAATCTCCTGCCCGCCCTCTTTGCCCGTGTTGGTCACGATTCTGAATCCACCGTCAGGATAAGGCCGTGCGCCCTCTTGCAGGGCCAGCTTGGGCGCAAGCGTCATGATTTTCCCTAACAGCGGAGCATGTTCGGGCTCAAGGTGCGCCATGGATGTGATGTGCAGCTTGGGAATGATTAAGAAATGGACGGGTGCCCAGGGATGAATGTCATGAAACGCGTAAACGTCTTCATCTTCATACACCTTCTTGGACGGGATTTGCCCCGCCGCAATCTTGCAAAACAGGCAATCAGCACTCATGCTGGCACTCCAACGGCCTCGCCGGCGTTCATGGCAACCATGCCCTTAACCACGCGATAAAGGAACCAAATCGAAATCACGCCCCAGGCAATCCAACCGGGTGCCAAAAACAACAACCACAGCGGTGCAGTCACCAAATAAAGCACGCCGGCCCATAACGTCGACCGAATCCGCCACGAAAAATGGCTTTCCTGCCACGAACCTTCTGCACCGCTCTTCTTCACCAGATCAATCACCAACGCAATGATCAGCAGGCTGATACTGGCCTGCGCCCCCGGCAAAACAGCACCGACAGCCACAATCAAATGCAAAAAATAGCTGATCCAGCCAATCGTCTTCAGGCTCTGTGCTTTGTCGGCACTCAGCGCCTTCACGTCAATCACTTCGTTCATGATTTCTCCGCTTCCCGGTTAATGGCCTTGCGCAAGGCCTTTTCTTCAATGCCGCTGGTGCCTTCACGGCGCTCTAACTCAGCCGCCACGTCTTGTGGCGTTAAGCCATAGTGCGCCAAGGCAATCAGGCCATGAAACCACAAGTCGGCCATCTCGTTGACGATTTTCAGCTTGTCGCCGCCATGGTCAGCATCTTTGGCAGCCATCACCACTTCGGTGGCTTCCTCTCCAATTTTCTTGAGAAAAGCATCAGGACCTTTGTGCAGCAGCCGGCTGACATAGCTTTTGTCGGGGTCACCGCCATTTGCGGGTTTGCGGCTCTCAATCACCGCAAACAGGCGATCCAGGGTGTTTTGGGTTGAAGTCATGTTCTGCTTATTTATAGATCGAATGCGGATCTTTCAAGACCGGCTCAACGGCTTTCCAATTGCCACCCTCTTGGTACTGGCTGAAAAAACAGCTATGGCGCCCGGTATGGCAGGCAATGCCCGGCTCGTGTCCGGTTTGCGTCACGCTGAGCAGGATGACATCGTTATCGCAATCGATACGGATGTCATGCACCGTCTGCACATGCCCAGACTCTTCACCCTTGAACCAGAGCTTGTTGCGCGAACGGCTGAAGTACACCGCCCGTTTCAGCTCTGCCGTCTTTTGCAAAGCCTCGCGGTTCATCCAGGCGAACATCAGCACGTCTTTCGAGCCGACCTCTTGCGCAATCACAGGCACTAAGCCCTGCGCGTCCCATTTCACATCGTCTAACCAATTCATCCCTGAATTGTCGACGATCTTTGATGACAGGCCTTTACACGCGCTCCAGGATCAATGCAATGCCCTGCCCCACGCCAATGCACATGGTGCACAAGGCGTAGCGGCCGCCCGTGGCATGCAGGCGGTTGATGGCCGTGGTGGCCAGGCGCGCACCGGATGCACCCAGGGGATGCCCCAGGGCAATTGCGCCGCCCCAGGCGTTGACGCGCTCGTCGTCGTCTTGCAAGCCCAAGGTGCGCAGCACGGCCAAGCCTTGAGCGGCGAAGGCTTCATTGAGTTCAATCACGTCCAGCTGCGCCAGCGTGAGGCCCGTCTGGGCCAGCAGTTTTTGCGTGGCTGGTGCAGGGCCCATGCCCATGATGCGTGGCGCGACACCAGCCGTTGCCATGCCCACAACGCGGGCTTTGGGGGTCAGGCCATTCTTGGCTGCAGTGGCTTCGTCGGCCAGCAGCAAGGCGCATGAGCCGTCGTTCACACCGCTGGCATTGCCTGCGGTGACAGTGCCATCAGGTCGTACCACGCCTTTGAGCTTGGCCAGTGACTCCATGCTGGTCTCACGCGGGTGTTCATCCTTGTCCACGATAACCGCATCACCCTTTTTCTGAGGGATGGACACGGGGGTGATTTCGCGGGCAAAGTGCCCCGCTTTTTGTGCCGCCACGGCCTTCATTTGACTGGACAGGGCCATGCGGTCTTGGGCTTCGCGCTCGATCTTGTAGTCGGTGGCCACGTTCTCGGCGGTTTCGGGCATGGAATCCACACCGTATTTTTCTTTCATCAATTTGTTGATGAAGCGCCAGCCGATGGTGGTGTCATAGACCGCGTTATTGCGGCTGAAGGCGCTGTCCATCTTGGGCATGACAAAGGGCGCGCGGCTCATGCTCTCAACACCACCCGCAATCATCAACCCGGCTTCGCCCGCCTTGATGGCACGCGCTGCAGTGCCAACAGCGTCCAGCCCAGAGCCACACAAGCGGTTGATGGTCGCGCCAGGAACGTCAATGGGCAATCCGGCGAGCAAACTGGCCATGTGGGCGACGTTCCGGTTGTCTTCACCCGCCTGGTTGGCACAGCCGTAAAGCACGTCAGTCACTGCCGCCCAGTCCACATTCGGGTTACGGGCCATCAGGGCGCGCAAGGGAATCGCGCCCAGGTCGTCAGTGCGCACGCTGCTTAGAGCGCCACCGTAGCGGCCAATGGGGGTACGGATAGCGTCGCAGATAAAAGCTTGGTTCATGTCTCGTCTACTTTCTGTGTCACAAAGTTTCAAGGGGAAGGCCGATCAGTTGAGACAGCGCTGCGCTGTCCAAGCCATCGACCACGTCGATCAGTTTAAGCCCGTTCGGGGTGCAGGCCAGGGTGCACAGGTCGGTGTAAATACGCTTCACGCAGCCAATGCCTGTGAGCGGATATGTGCACTGCGCCACCACCTTGCTTTGGCCAGACTTGGTCAGCAAATCCATCATCACCCAGGTTTCTTTGGCACCGGTGGCCAGGTCCATCGCGCCACCCACGGCGGGGATTGCATCTTTTTCGCCGGTGTGCCAGTTGGCCAAGTCGCCCGTGGCTGAAACCTGAAACGCACCCAACACACAAATGTCCAGGTGCCCGCCACGCATCATGGCAAAGCTGTCGGCATGGTGGAAAAACGCACCGCCTGGCTGCATAGTGACGGGTTGCTTGCCGGCGTTGATCAAGTCGTAATCTTCCTCGCCCTCGGCGGGTGCTGCCCCCATACCCAGGATGCCGTTTTCGCTCTGCAAAATGGCCTCGCGCCCATCGGGGAGGTGATTGGCAACCAGGGTGGGCATGCCAATGCCCAGGTTGACATAGGCACCGTCAAAAATATCTTGGGCCACACGCTGGGCCAACTCTATTTTGCTTCGTTTCTTGTAGCTAGAAACGCTGATGGATTGTGCCGTAACAGTCATTTAGGCCGCCTTTATTGCAATGCCACCGGCAAGCGTCGCCACGCGCGGGATCAACACCACCTGGCTCACGAAGATGCCGGGAGTCACCACATGCTCAGGATCTAGCGCGCCCAACTCCACCACCTCGTGTACCGTTGCCACCGTGTGCTTGGCGGCGGTGGCCATCACCGGGCCAAAGTTACGCGCTGCCTTGCGGTATACCAAGTTGCCCCAGCGGTCGCCCCGCTCTGCCTTGATCAAGGCTACGTCGCCATAGACCGGGTACTCCAACACGTAGTGCTTGCCGTTGATTTCACGTGTTTCTTTAGGGCTACCGTCAGGGTTCTTGGCCAAGTCCGTGCCGTAGCCTGAGGGGGTGAAGAAGGCCCCGATGCCCGCACCTGCCGCACGGATGCGTTCGGCCAGGTTGCCTTGGGGAACCAACTCCAGTTCAATCTTGCCGCTGCGATACAGGCTGTCAAACACATGGCTGTCTGCCTGGCGCGGAAAACTGCAAATAATTTTGCGCACACAACCTGCACTGAGCAGCGCAGCCAGACCTGTGTCGCCATTGCCGGCATTGTTGTTGACGATGGTCAGGTCTTTGGCTCCACGGGCAATCAAACCATCGATCAACTCGATGGGGATGCCTGCGGTGCCAAAGCCTCCAATCATCACGGTGTCCCCGTCCTTGACCGGGGCCAGCGCGTCTGCAATCGACGCCGCAATCTTGTTGATCATGTGGGGCTGTGCCAAGTAGAGATCAGCGTTTATACCGCTGCCTGCGAGTTTGTCCGAGCAAGTCGGTGACAATCCAGACCATGTTGATGCAGCCCAGCCCAGCCGATGTTCGGCGTTTTTTTTGCTCCGTTTATGCCAAATCGGCAGAGGGCAAGCCACTTGAAGCTATTGAAATAATAGCAAGCAAGTGGATTGATGAGCACCCAGAGTTCCACGCAGAATTGAGCGATGCCGATGCCGCCGTGGCGCGCGTCTATCCGGTTGAAGCGGGCAGCACCAACCCTTTTTTGCACCTTTCGATGCATTTGTCGGTGTCCGAACAAAGCAGCATCGACCAGCCACGCGGCATCCGTCAAGCGGTGGAATTGCTGACACACCGTCGCAACTCCTTGCACACCGCCCACCATGAAGTGATGGAGAGTCTGGGCGAGATGCTGTGGGAAAGCCAGCGCAGTGGCAAGCCGCCAGATGGGGCGTCTTATGTCGCCGCCATTCAGCGCCGTGCAACCCGCGATTGACGTAAAAAAGCCCGCTGGTCGCGGGCTTTCTTGATACTCGCCGGGCGGACTTAGCGAATGCGCGAGAGCTGAACGGTCTTCACGTCGCCAGGCAAAGCGGCAATGTAATCCAAGGTGTCAGACAAATCCGCGTGGAATTCTTTTGCGCCCAGGTCATGTTGCGCCTTCAAAATCCCCTCCATCAGGGCATGCTTGCGGCCAATCAAACGCTTGTCTGGCGACAAATAAGCTTTCGCCGCAACGCCCAGGTAGTCACGATTCTGCCCCGCCAATTTGGGATAACCAGGCATAGGCGCATTGAAATTGGCACCATGGCAGGACGCGCAATTGGCCACGGCCATCAATTTAGCCGCCCTAGCGGTGGGCTGAGCAACAGGTACATCAGGCACTGCCGTGCTGGCACCGCCATAGTCCGCATAGAACGCGGCCAAATCAGCCATGTCTTGCTCGGTCAAACTAGTCGCAATGGCGCGCATACTGGGATGCTTGCGCGTGCCATCTTTGTAGCCATTGAGTGCGGCCACGATGTACTTGGGGCTTTGTCCAGCAATCTTGGGGACCTTGTAGACCTCTGGAAAGCTGGCGTGAAAGCCAATGATGCCGTGGCACCCGACGCACATGGCGTTTTTCCGTTCGCCGGCAATGGCGTCACCTTTGATGCCTTGGGCAAAGGAGGCTCCGGTCACAGAGGCGACAGCGAGGGCGAATACCGTGGTCAACAACTTGTTCATTTTGCGCGCACAATTGAGTGAAGATGTGTTCTGGCTCTGTTTGATCCAGATCAACTTTTGATTATAGCTACGGCTTGAATCCTTGCCGCCCCTCTTCCATTAACCTCGAACCGCAGTTGCCCCCATGAAGTTCAAAGGCTCAGAAAATTACGTCGCCACCCAGGACCTGATGCTCGCCGTCAACGCGTCCATCACGCTCAAGCGCCCTCTGCTGGTCAAAGGTGAGCCGGGCACAGGCAAAACCATGCTGGCCGAGGAAGTCGCTGAGGCACTGGACGTGCCGCTGCTGCAGTGGCACATCAAAAGCACCACCAAGGCTCAGCAGGGCCTGTACGAATACGATGCCGTGAGCCGCCTTCGCGACAGCCAGCTGTCCGACATCGACGGTGGCGAGCGCGTCAAAGACATCAACAACTACATCATCAAAGGCGTGCTGTGGCAGGCCTTCACGGCAGACAAGCCCGTGGCACTGCTAATCGACGAAATCGACAAGGCCGACATCGAGTTCCCGAACGACTTGCTGCGCGAACTCGACCGCATGGAGTTTTACTGCTACGAAACGCGTGAAATGATCAAGGCCAAGCATCGGCCGCTGGTGTTCATTACCTCCAACAACGAAAAAGAACTGCCTGACGCCTTTCTGCGCCGCTGCTTCTTTCACTACATCAAGTTCCCTGAAGCGGAGACCATGAAGCGCATCGTGGATGTGCACTTCCCCAATCTCAAGAAAGAACTGCTCACCGCCGCAATGAAAACGTTTTACGACGTGCGCAATCTGCCCGGCCTCAAGAAGAAACCCAGCACCAGCGAACTGCTGGACTGGATCAAACTGCTGGTCGCGGAAGACATTCCACTGGAAGCCTTGCAAAGTACCGACAGCAAAGTTTCTGTGCCCCCCCTGGTGGGCGCACTGCTCAAGAACGAGCAAGACACCACCCTCTTTGAAAAGCTGGTCTTCATGAACCAGAGAAATCGCTGAACTGAGGCGCGCTCGTGACTTCCCCTTTATTGATGGAAGGTATCTCTGACGCAGTCGGGTTTCTGGGCGGTGCCTTGGCAGGGTATTGGATCGGCAAATTGCTTGGGTTAAACATATTTAGCAACGGCTACGACACTGCCAGCATCGCTGGCATCGTGTTGGTCGGTCTGGGCGGAGGACTCGGACTGCACGGTGCCAAGAAATGGCGCTTACTTAGAACAAAGAAGGACTGAACATGGCATTCGTCGAACAAGTGGAACTGGTCAAAGGCGACATACGCTTGATTCCTCTGGAGATGGCGCATGAAGCCGGTTTGCGTGAAGCGGCATCGGATGGTGAACTGTGGAATATTCGCGTCACCTCTGTGCCAACACCCGAGCAAACAGGCGCGTACATTCAGACGGCGCTCAATATGCGCGCTGAAGGCAACCGATTCGCCTTTGCCGTGACAGATGCGGCCACCGGCACGGTGCTGGGCTCGACCAGCTTCCACGACATACTTCCCGCCGTCAAACGGGTCGAAATTGGCTACACCTGGTACGCCAAACGTTGCCAACGTACTCATGTCAACACCACCTGCAAGCTACTGATGATGGAGCACGCTTTCGACGTTTTAGGCTGCCATGTCGTGGGCTGGCGTACAGATAACTTCAACTTTGCTTCGCAGCAGGCCATTGAGCGGCTCGGTGCCAGGAAAGATGGCGTCATCCGTGGTCATGCGCTGCGCAGAGACGGCAGCATCCGCGACACGGTCATGTACAGCCTGCGCAGCGGTGAGTGGCCCGAAGTCAAAGCGCAATTGCTTGACCAGCTCAAGAAACACCAGACCAGGGCTTAAGGGTTCACCATGCTGATCGACTTTTTTTACACCCTTCGCAGTGCCAAGTTACCGGTCTCGGTCAAAGAGTTCCTCGTCCTGCTGGAAGCATTGCAAGCTGATGTGGTGGGGCCGAATTCAGACGACGCTTGCAGCATTGACGATTTCTATTACCTGGCCCGCACCTCGCTGGTCAAAGACGAAAAGCATTTCGACAAGTTTGATCGTGCCTTTGCCGCCTACTTCAAAGGCGTGGAACTGATTGCAGATTTCACCAAAGAAGTTCCCTTGGAATGGTTGCGCAAGAACCTGGAGCTGGAACTCAGCCCCGAAGAAAAAGCCGCGATTGAGAAGCTGGGCTGGGACGAACTCATGGAGACGCTCAAGAAGCGTTTTGAAGAGCAAAAGGAACGCCACGAAGGCGGCAGCAAGTGGATTGGCACGGGTGGCACCAGCCCCTTTGGTGCCAATGGCTACAACCCCCAAGGCATCCGCATTGGCCAGGAGAAGAGCCGCAATAAAAGTGCCGTCAAGGTCTGGGACCAGCGCGCCTACAAAGACTATGACGACAGCCAGGAGCTGGGTACCCGCAACATCAAGGTGGCTTTGCGCCGCCTGCGCAAGTTTGCCCGCGAAGGCCTGGAAGAAGAACTGGACCTGGACGACACCATACGCAAGACCGCCGCCAATGCTGGCTATCTGGACATCAAGATGCGGCCCGAGCGCCACAACAATGTCAAGGTACTGCTGCTGA
>ERZ724510.252-NODE-252-length-30644-cov-4.993985_pt1 | contig 30644 bp, 27 predicted proteins | sample MGYA00376043_ERZ724510 | MGnify/ENA primary metagenome ERZ724510 (study PRJEB28724, sample SAMN07190888) | wastewater metagenome | isolation source: influent of sewage treatment plant in Hong Hong | place: USA: Christiansburg, Virginia | collected 2016-03-01 ... | reverse complement strand
AAACCTTGCAGATCGGCTCGACCCCGTAGGTGTCGCGATGCTGATCAATGAAGCCTTTCAGGATTTGAGTTGGCGCTTGAGCTCCACCTGGGCAAAAAACGCACTGGCCAATTTCAGGATTTCATTGGCCCGACATAGTTCCTTAACCTCGCGCTCCCCCGTCTCTACCTGATTTTTGCGCACCCATTCGTGAAGGGTCTGGGGCGCACATCCAATCTTCAGAGCAATCGATTCAATCACTGCCCAGTGAGACGGATAGTCAGGGCGGTGCTCTTGCACCATGCGAACTGCACGCTTACGGACTTCAGGAGAAAACTTGTTTGATTTGTCCATGGCTCAATCTTCTCAGCGGCTGGAACCTCCTCAAAACCCGGGGCGATTCAAACAATACTCCCTCGAACTTGTGCGATCTCCTGGCGCCTTAATCTCTAAGCAGTCTGTGAGGTAAGATTCTCGCCAGCAATTTTCATAGAACTGTTGACGGAGGTTGGGTGCGGAATGGTCGATTTATTTTCCCGCAGTTGCTTCGACTATCCGGCGGGTAGTCCAGCGTGAGTCTGCGCGCAAGAATCCTTCTGCTGGTGCTGGTGGCCTCGGTGCTGCCGGTGCTTGCCATGTTCTGGCTGCTGCTGGATAACCGGGCCAAGACGGTGGTCGAAGCGCGTGAGCAGCTGGTTGCCCGGGCGCAGATCATCGCCAATGATCTGGATGACAAGATTTCCGGCACGACGCAACTGCTGTTTGGGCTGGGCCGAGTGCCTATCGTGGGTGGTGACGACAAGGCAGCTTGTTCGATGTTTCTCGCTGAAGTGCTCAAGGAGCATCCGCAGTACACCGGCTTGCTTACCATCAAGCCGGATGGCAATTTGCATTGCGACTCCTTGCGCTCGGGACGCAGCCTGAACCTCAATGACCGCGCGTATTTTCAGCAGGCGCTAACTGCGCCGGGCGTTGTTGTTGAGGCGGCAGTCGGTCGCCTGACCGGCAAGGGTGTGCTGCAGATAGCCTACCCGGTGCGCAGTGCCGAGGGGGTGTTGCGCTATGTCTTGCTGGCGTCGCTGGATATGGATGCCTATGGCCATTCGGTGGCGCAGTCGCTGCCTTATGCGCGCATGAATTTTCAGGTATGGAACCGCGACGGTAAGGTCGTCATGGACAATCCGGCGCCGGGAGCGGTGCGGCTTGCTGTTGAGACTGAGCAGCGCGAGTTCATGTTGGGGCAATCGACTACGCGCGTACAAACGCTGGGCGCCGGGGCGCAAACCCGGATCTGGGTAAAGGCAGCGCTGCCTCGCGCACAGGATCTCGGGCTAGGTCTGGCCTTGTCGGTTCCCGAGGCTGATCTGAATGAACGGGTTGATGGCCAGTTCAGACGGGCGCTGTTTGGTCTGGCCGCGCTGGCAGTTTTGACCTTTCTTGGCGCTGCCGTGCTCAGTGAGTTTGCCGTACGGCGGCAGGCAGCGCGCCTGATGCAAGCGATTTCGCGGATGGATGCCGGTCACTACAGCCCGCAGATCGGCGCGCCTTATCCACGGGGTGAATTGGGCGATGTGATGCAGGCGCTGGATCGCATGTCGCGCTCTCTGGCGCATCAGCATCAGGAAATTGCGCGTAATACCGAAGCCCTGGAACGTCAGGCGCGGATTGATCCTTTAACCAGCCTGGCTAACCGCTTTATGCTGACTAGCCGACTCGATCAGGCGCTGAGTCATGCCAAGCGCGCCAATCGGGTAGCCGGCGTGTTGATGCTGGATCTGGACCGCTTCAAGACGGTGAACGACAGCCTCGGGCACAGCCAGGGCGATGAACTGTTGAAAGAGGTAGCCAAGCGGCTGAGCAGTTGCATGCGTGAAGACGATACCGTTTCGCGCTTTGGTGGCGACGAGTTTGTCGTCGTTTTGGCTGACATGGCCGATGTCAGCGATATTGTGCCGGTTGCGCAAAAAATACTGAATTCGCTGGTGCAGCCAGTCGAGATGGGGCCGCAGGTGCTTTCGGTCAGTACCAGTCTCGGCATCGCCGTTTATCCACGTGATGGTGAAACAGCCGACGAATTGCTGCGCTACGCCGATATGGCGATGTACCGCGCCAAAGGGCAGGGCGGCAATGCAATGGCCTTCTTTACCCAGGAAATGAAGCAGGCGTTGAAAGACCGGCTACAGATTGAGGCCGGCTTGCGCCGGGCGCTTGAGCAAGGTGAATTGCGCCTGCACTACCAGCCCATCATTGATGCCAAAAGTGGCCGTGTCACCTCAGCCGAAGCATTGGTGCGCTGGGCTGATCCACGGCATGGCCTCGTGTCACCCCTGCAGTTCATCCCGATTGCCGAAGAAACCGGGTTGATTGTGCCGATTGGTGACTGGGTGCTGCGTGAAGCGTGTGCCCAGGCGCGTAGCTGGCGAGACTTGGGTTTGGGTGATATCCCGGTAGCCGTCAATCTTTCGGCGCGCCAATTCAGCGCACAGTCGCTTGAAGAGTCGGTGGCGCAGGCCCTGCAAGCCAGCCATTGTCCGCCGTCGCTGCTGCAACTGGAGATTACTGAAAGCTCGATCATGGAACAGGTTGAGCAGGCGCTGGAAACCATGCATCGGCTGACGGCACTTGGCGTAAAACTGACCATAGACGATTTTGGTACGGGTTATTCGTCGCTGAGCCAGCTCAAACTGTTCCCGGTCAGCACACTCAAGATAGATCGCTCTTTCGTGCGCGACATCCAGATCGATGCCAACGAGGACGTACTGGTGGACGCCATCATCGCGCTCGCCCAGAAGCTTGGTTTACGCACCGTGGCAGAAGGTGTTGAGAATGAGGCACAAGTCGCCTTTTTGGCTGCGCGGGGGTGCGACAACTATCAAGGCTTCCTCTTTTCCCGGCCGTGCGAGCCGGATGTCTTCCTGCAGTTTGTGTCTGAACGAAACGCCTGATCCTGAATTTCAGGGGAAGATAGCCAGGAACAAAAAGACCGCAAACAGCACGAGGTGCACCGTACCCTGCATGATGGTGGCCTGACCGCCGATCACCGTGATGGCGCTGACCATCAGGGTCAAGGCAAGTAAAACGATTTCCTTGGCCGGCAGGCCGAGATCGAGCGTGATGCCCATCATGATGGCGACGGCACCGACTGCCGGGATGGTCAGGCCGATGGTGGCAAGGGCTGAGCCGAGGGCCAGATTGAGGCTGGTTTGTATCTGGTTGCGCCGAGCTGCGCGCAAGGCGGAGAGGGTTTCGGGAAGCAATACGAGCAGGGCGATGGCGATGCCGATGACGGAAAGCGGGGCCGCAATTGCTTCAACACCGCTTTTGATCGCTGGCGAGAGTTGTTTGGCCAGACCGACAACGCCGACCAAGGCAAGCATCAGCAACACAAAGCTGGCCCAGGCGGTGCTGAGCGTGGGGTGGCTGCCATGGTCTTCGGCCTCATTGGTCGTCGCGTCGTTCTCTGGTTTGTTCGGCAGAAAATGATCTTTGTGGCGCACGGTCTGCACAAAAACAAAAACCAGATAAAGAATGAGCGACATCAGGCTGGCAAAACCCAGTTGTGCAGTTGAGTAGGTTGGTCCGGGTGTGCTGGTGGTGAATTCGGGCAGAATCAGGGTGAGCGTAGTCAGCGCAGCGAGCACCGAAAGTGCCGCGCTACTGCCTTCGGCGCGGAAATGGACGATGTGGTGCCGAAGGCCACCGGCGAGCAGGCAGAGGCCGACAACACCGTTACAGATGATCATTACCGTCGCAAAAACGGTGTCGCGCGCCAGGCTTTGTGCCTCTTCGCCGCCGGAAAGCATCATGGAAATGATCAGGGAAACTTCAATGACCGTGACGGCGAGTGCCAGCACCAGCGTACCGAGTGGTTCGCCGATGCGGTGGGCGATGATCTCGGCGTGATATACGGCAACCAGCACAGTGCCGATCAAGGTTAGCGTAACCAGCGCGAGGAAAAGCGCGCTGCTGCTTTCGCCCATCCCGGAAGCGAGCAGGCCACAAGCGGCCAGCGGAATGATGATGGTCAGGGCTGGGAGATCGAGCAATCTGGGCAAGCGCACGGTGTTCCTGTTTGACGAAATTGATGTTGCTGAGAAATTGAATAGGGTCTCGGTATCGTGCGATACCTCCGCTGGATAGGCAAAGTGTATCCTCGCCCGGCCATTTTTTGCAGTGTGTTCGAGTTTTATCCGGCACTGATTTGGTCATTTCAACACTGGCTGTTTGATTCGGTGAGGTGTAGAATCAAATGGCGTAATGACTAGTCGGTCAGTAAATGAACGGGTGCCCCATGAATCGTTCTATTGTTGGTAAAGCTATAATTTTTGCCCTCTTGGCGGCGTTGACCGCAACAGTTGCCTACTATTTCTATCAGCAACGTCCGACGGGCTTACCGGCCGGGTTGGCTTCGGGTAATGGGCGGTTGGAAGCAATTGAAGTCGATGTCGCCACCAAGTTTGCCGGGCGACTGAGCGAACTTGTGCCACGCGAGGGCGATATGGTCATCGCCGGTGCGATAGTCGCGCGACTGGATGCCGATGATCTGCGCGCCCAGTTGCGGGCCGCCGAGGCGCAGGTGCTACAGGCACGCAAGGGCGTCGATGAAACGCGGGCCGGCGTGCGCAAGTCGGCCAGCGATGCGCGCCTGGCTGGTAAAAGCCTGAAGCGTTCCGAAGATCTGGTTAGTCGTGGTTTTATTTCCAAGAGCAAGCTGGATACCGATCAAACCGGCATGGAAGGCGCAATGGCCGGCATGGCGCAGGCGCAAAGTCGGGTTGGCGAAGCCGATGCGCTGGTTGCTGCCGCCGAAGCCAAGGTCGATGGCCTGAAGGTGGCGCTGAACGATAGCTCGCTGAAAGCACCGATCAGTGGTCGCGTGCTTTACCGACTGGCCGAGCCGGGCGAAGTGCTGGCGGCAGGAGGCAAGGTGCTGACCTTGCTTGATTTGTCCGACATGTTCATGACCATTTTCCTGCCTACCGACAAGGCCGGGCAGGTGATGTTGGGCAGCGAGGCGCGTATCGTGCTGGATGCCTTGCCAGGGCAAGCCGTGCCGGCAACAGTCAGCTTCGTGGCACCGAAGGCACAATTCACCCCGCGCGAGGTGGAAACGCGCACCGAGCGCGAAAAGCTGATGTTCCGCATCAAGGTCAAGGCGGATCCGGCCTGGCTGGCGGCGCATCGCGATCTGGCCAAGGGCGGCATGCCGGGCGTTGCCTATGTCCGGCTTGACGCCAATGTGGCGTGGCCGGCCAATCTGCAGATCAACGGGAAATAATCCAGCATGGACCGCGCGCCGGTCGCCAAATTATCTGGAGTCAGCCATCGCTACGGCGCCGTCGTCGCGCTGGAGGCGGTGGATATTGCGCTGCCGGCCGGCTGCATGGTCGGTTTGATCGGGCCGGATGGCGTGGGTAAATCTTCGTTGCTGGCGCTGGTTTCCGGGGCACGGATAATCCAGAGCGGCAAGGTTGAGGTACTCGGTGGCGACATCGGCGAACGGCGATTTCGCGCCTCGGTGCAACCACGCATTGCCTACATGCCGCAGGGGCTGGGCAAGAACCTGTATCCAACCTTGTCGGTCTTCGAAAACGTTGATTTCTTTGGCCGGCTATTTGGGCAGAGCAAGCAGGAACGCGAGCAGCGCATCGATGAACTGCTCACCAGTACTGGCCTGGAATCTTTTCGCGAGCGCCCGGCGGCCAAGCTATCGGGCGGCATGAAGCAGAAGCTCGGCCTGTGCTGCGCGCTGATTCACGACCCCGATCTGCTGATTCTCGATGAGCCGACAACTGGCGTTGATCCACTGTCGCGCCGCCAGTTCTGGGAGTTGATCGACACCATCCGCGCCCGGCGACCGGGCATGAGCGTACTGGTGGCGACGGCCTACATGGAAGAAGCCGAGCGTTTCGACTGGCTGGTGGCGATGGATTCGGGCAAAGTGATAGGCAGTGGCACGCCGGCTGAATTGCGCCAACAGACCGGTCAGAAAACGCTCGATGGCGCCTTCATCCAGTTGCTGCCGGAAGATCGTCGGCAGGCCCACCATGAATTGGTGATTCCGCCACGGAAGGCGGACGACGGGGTTTTCGCCATCGAAGCGGAAAATCTCTCACAGCGCTTTGGCGATTTTACGGCGGTTGACCACGTCAGCTTCAAAATTGCCCAAGGCGAAATTTTCGGCTTTCTCGGTTCCAACGGTTGCGGCAAGACGACGACGATGAAAATGCTGACCGGTCTGCTGCCACCTACAGAGGGCGAGGCCAGGCTGTTCGGCAAAACCGTCGATGCGCGGGATCTGGAAACGCGCAAGCAGGTCGGTTACATGTCACAGGCCTTTTCGCTATATGGCGAGCTGACCGTGCGCGCCAACCTCGATCTGCATGCGCGGCTCTTTCATTTGCCGGATGCGCGGCGCCTGACGCGGGTTGGCGAACTGATGCAGCGCTTCGGGCTGGAACCCTATGCCGACAAGGCGGCGGCCGAGTTGCCGCTGGGCATCCGCCAGCGCCTGTCGCTGGCCGTGGCGGTCGTGCATGAGCCGAAGCTGCTGATTCTCGATGAACCAACCTCGGGCGTCGATCCGATTGCGCGCGATGAGTTCTGGACCTTGCTCGTTGAACTGTCGCGCCAGCAGGGCGTCACCATCTTCATCTCGACCCACTTCATGAACGAGGCCGAGCGCTGCGACCGCATTTCGCTGATGCACGCCGGCAAGGTGCTAGCCAGCGACACGCCGGCCGGGATTTGCCAGCAGCGCGGCAAGGCAACGCTGGAAGAAGCCTTCATCAGCTATCTCGAGGAGGCGACCGGGGCCGATAAGCCAAATGTTACGGTCAACCCAAAAAAACAGGCAAAAATTGACGTCGACCGCAACACATCGCGCACCACCGCCAGCACCTTCAGCCTGCGCCGCCTGCTCGGCTACGCTTACCGCGAATCGCTGGAACTGCGCCGCGATCCGATCCGTCTGGCGTTTGCGCTGCTCGGTTCGGTACTGCTGATGTTCGTGCTCGGCTTCGGCATTTCGCTCGACGTCGAAGGCCTGCGCTTCGCGGCACTTGATCGCGACCAGTCACCGGAAAGCCGGGCCTACATCCAGAACATCGCCGGCTCGCGCTTCTTCATCGAACAGCCGCCGATTGTCGACGACGCCGACCTCGACCGGCGCATGATAAATGGCGAACTGGCGCTGGCCATCGACATCCCGGCCAATTTCGGTCGCGACCTGCGGCGCAGCCACTGGCCGGAAATCGGCGTCTGGATCGATGGCGCCATGCCCTTTCGCGGCGAAACCGTGCGTGGCTATGTGCAAGGCCTGCACCTTGTTTACGTCCAGCAACTGGTGCTCGAAGCTACTGGCATAACCACCGACTACCCGGTCCATATCGTCTCGCGCTACCGCTACAACCAGGATTTCAAGAGCATCTACGCCATGGTGCCGGCGGTGATTCCCATCCTGCTCATCTTCATTCCAGCCATCCTGATGGCACTGGGCGTGGTGCGTGAAAAGGAACTGGGGTCGATCACCAACCTCTACGTAACACCGGTCACACGGCTGGAATTCCTGCTCGGCAAGCAGTTGCCCTACATCGTCGTGGCGCTGGTCAGTTATGTGCTGCTCATCGTCCAGTCGCAGCTCATGTTCCATGTGCCGATCAAGGGCAGCTTGCTGGCGCTGAGTTTTGGCGCCTTCCTTTACATCATCGCCACGACCGGTATCGGGCTGCTGATCTCGACCTTTACCAGCACGCAGATCGCCGCCTTGTTCGGCACTGCCATCCTGACCATCCTGCCCACCGTCAGCTTTTCCGGGCTGACCAGCCCGGTGGCGGCACTCGAAGGCATCAGCTACTGGATCGGCCAGTTCTTCCCGGCCAGCTATTTTCTGATCATCTGCCGTGGCACCTTCACCAAGGCGCTTGGTTTTGCCGACCTGCTGCCGCAGTTTCTCGCGCTGGCCGCTTTCATCCCGGTCCTTACGTTGCTCTCCGTGGCGCTGCTCAAGAAGCAGGAGAAATAGCCATGCGCTTGGGTTCCCTCTCCAACATCTATCGCCTCGGCTTGAAGGAGTTGAAGAGCCTGTGGGCCGACAAGGTGCTGCTGATCCTGATCTGCTGGGCGTTTACCGGTGCCATTTACACGGCGGCGACCGGCGCATCAGTCGAGTTGCGCAATGCGCCAATTGCGGTGGTTGATGAAGACCGCTCGCCTTTATCGCGGCGTATTGTCGATGCTTTTTACCCGCCCTATTTTCGTTTACCGCAACAAGCAACGCTGGCCGAGCTCGATCAGGGCATGGATTCCGGGCGTTACAACTTCACGCTGATCATCCCGGCCAATTTCCAGCACGACGTGCAGGCTGGCCGCAAACCGGATGTTCAGCTCAACATCGATGCGACGATCATGAGCCAGGCCTTCATCGGCGCCACCTATATCAAAAGCATTGCGCTCGGCGAGGTGAACGAATACCTGACCGGCAAGCGCGATGGCGCCGAAACGCCAATCAAACTGACCACCCGCGTGCGCTTCAATCCCAACCTGACCGGCGTCTGGTTCGGCGGCGTCATGGAGGTGATCAACAACGTCACCATGCTGACCATCATTCTGGTCGGCGCCGCCTTCATCCGCGAACGTGAGCACGGCACCATCGAACACCTGCTGGTAATGCCGCTGACGCCCTTTGAAATCATGATGGCGAAGATCTGGGCCAACGGGCTGGCCGTCCTGATCGGTGTCACGTTTGCGCTGCTGGTCATGGTCCAGCAGGTGCTGAAAGTGCCGATTGCCGGCTCGCTGCCGCTCTTTCTGGCCTCCGCTGCCTGCTACCTGTTTGCCGCTGCGTCAATTGGCATCTTCCTCGGCACACTGGCCCGTTCGATGCCGCAACTTGGCCTGCTGGTCATTCTCTGCATCATTCCGCTGCTGCTGCTTTCCGGTGGCGTAACACCACGCGAAAGTATGCCAGCCATCGTTCAGAACATCATGCTCGGTGCGCCGACCACCTATTTTGTCCGCCTGGCGCAGGGCATTCTTTATCGTGGCGCGGGGCTGGATGTGGTCTGGCGCGATCTGCTGGCGATGACCGGCGTCGGGGCGGTCTTTTTCAACATCGCGCTTTACCGCTTCCGCAAGGCGGTTACCCAGACGCAGGTTTAAGTCAGAGCGCAATAAGTTGATCTGGAAGTTGATCTGGATCATGGGCGCAAAGCAGTGTGAGGTGCATTCTTCTCCCGGTTCGCTGCCTTTTCGGTGGCGCCACGGAAGCAATATGTATTACTCCAGATATATTTTGACGGCGGCTTGGGCCGCCGCTTTTTTGGGTACTGCCGGTGCGACAGATACGGCTGAACATCAGTTCCAGCATCTGGTAGCGGAAGTGCGCGCAAATCAAAACCGGATAGTTGGCGAGTTGATTGAAGTCGACATCGATCTCGCCTCCAGCCCCGGCTTTAGCGTTGAGCAAATCGGTGATGCCGCCGAAATTCGCTACCGCATGGCCTTCAACAACATTGCCGAAGGCTGGAGCTGGCATCCATTGGCAAATGTTGCGGTCGACGACTATTACCGCTTCAAATTTTTGCCGCTTCAGTCAGTCATCGAATCACGCGGTGAATATGCTTTCGAAGACAAGATAGGCGAAGCGCAGCAGATGAAAGTGGTCTGGCGCTACGACTATTTCCTGGCCTTCGAAAACCTCTACGATTTTTACCCGCGTGCAGTTGATGATGATTCTGGTTTTGTCGCCCGCGTGCCGGCAGGCAAGGCTCAAAAAGTCACGATGCACGCCACGGCACGGTTAATCGAGCCAGTGATCAGCGAAAGTACAACTTTCTGGAAGGCAACCTATGGCAAACCGACAGACTTCACGCTGAAAAAGCGCTATCTGATCGGCAGGCTTGAAACGGTTTCTTTCTTTGATGGTGAAAGTGGTGCCTTGCTGCAGCGGCTGATGCCGCTGCCAAAATAGCAGTAAATCAGCGGTAAACCAGTACGGGTACTTTGGAGTGGGTCAGTACCTTGTTGGTCTCGCTGCCCAGCAAAAAGCCGCTGATCCCGCGCCGACCATGCGAGGCCATGAAGATCAGGTCGCAGCCGGATTTATCCGCAGCTTCGATGATTGCCTCATAAGGAATGTCGCTGGTTGCCGAAACGGTGTTGCATTCGACACCTGCTTCGGCGCATTGGCGCTGGACATCGGCAAGGTATTCCGTGGCTTGCTGATCAGCCAGTTCGGCAAATTTTTCAGGCGTTGTCGGGTCGATCAGAGCACCTTCACCAAAGTAGGCAATCGGGTATTCCGGCTTGGCATAGAAAACAGTGACGCGGGCGCCGGCTTCCTTGGCGAATGAAACGGCACGGCTTGCAGTAGCGCGTGAAAGTTCGGAACCGTCTGTCGGAATAAGAATGTGCTTGAACATGTGTTTCCTCCGTTGTGCGTGCCGAAAGTTCGGCGTTCTTGAGAACCATGCTACGCCAACTACGGTGGAAGGAAAAGCGCTGAATGCGCCGTAATTAGAGGATTTGATCAAAAAATGAAAATGCGTTTGTGGTATAACAAAAAACTGATTTTCAGGAGTTCGTTATCATGCCCAACAGTACTTCAATCGCCCATAAAAGCGTTGATCTCAGCAGTCTGAGTCCGCTCGAAACCGCAACTGCGGCCATCAGCAAAAAAATCGATCCGTTTGGGGTCACCACCTCATTACTCAATGCACAGATGGCCTGGTTAATGCACCCGCAGGAGTTACTTCGGGCCGCTAGCGCGCTTTCCGGTGATCTGATTGCCTTGCAGGCGCATGTAATGCGGCGTGCGATGGGCATACAGTCTGATGACGTGATTGGGCCGAACTCCGATGATGCCCGTTTTGCCGACCCGATCTGGACGAATTCGGCAAGCTGGGACATTACCAAAGAATGGTATCTCGCCCTGACGCACCGTCTGCAGGATATGGCTTTTGAAACACCTGGGCTGTCCGACAAGGAACGCCGGCGTGCGGCATTCTGGTCACGTGAGTGGCTGAATATGGTCTCGCCGAGCAATTTCTTCTGGCTCAACCCGGTGGCGATGGAGCGTTTCGTATCGACCAAGGGGGCCAGTCTGGCTGCCGGCATGAAGAATTTCATGCGCGATGCGAAAGCCAAAAATATCCAGATGGTAGAACCGGATGCCTTCACGGTTGGCAAGGATCTGGCAACAACACCGGGCAAGGTGGTTTTCCGCAATCGTCTGGTCGAGTTGATCCACTACACGCCGACTACCGAGAAGGTTCGCGCCACACCTATCGTCATCATCACGCCGTGGATCAACAAGTTCTATATTCTCGATCTGACAGCCAAGAAGAGCATGGTCAAATATCTGACTGATCAGGGCTTCTCGGTATTCATCACCAGCTGGAAAAACCCCGGTCCCGAACTTTCCGATATTCGGTTCGATGATTACCTGCTCGAAGGCGTGAACGAGGTTATCGGCATGGTCACCGAGTTCTGCAAGGTGCCAAAAGTACATCTCGTTGGTTACTGTATCGGCGGTACGCTGGTTTCAACCTATATGGCCTGGGCCAACAAACATTTTGCGGCTGACAAGGTGCCGGTTGCACACTGGACGCTATTTACCACGCTGACTGATTTTTCGCAGCCGGGTGATATCGATGTCTTCATTGATGAAGCCTGTATCAATGCGCTCGACGAGAATATGGCCAAGAAGGGCTATCTTGATGGCAGCGAAATGGCAACTTCCTTCCGCCTCCTGCGCGCCAACAGTCTGGTCTGGAATTACTGGGTGAACAGTTATTTGCTGGGTGAAGCGCTGCCAGCTTTTGATGTCTTGTTCTGGAATGTGGATACGACGCGCATGCCTCATGCGATGCACTCCTATTACCTGCATCAGATGTATTTGCAGAATAATCTGATCAAGCACGACAAACTGACCATAGGCGGTGAACTGATTGATCTTGATCGTATTGTTCAGCCCCTCTATGCGGTTACTGCCGAGGATGACCACATCGCGCCGTGGCGTCAGTGTTACCGCATTCACAAATATGTGAACGCCAAAGCGCCTGTGCGTTTCGTGCTGTCGAGTTCCGGCCATATTCTCGGTATCGTCAATCCGCCAGCCAATCCGCCCAAGCGTTCTTACCGAATTGCCGCGCCTGAGCAAAACGAACACTGGGAACACTGGCTTGGGCGTGCCGAACAGAAACAAGGCACCTGGTGGGAAGACTGGACGGCCTGGTTGAATGGCAATTGCGGTGAGCTGGTTGAAGCCTATCCGGCCGCCAACCGGAAATACCCAGCGCTTGCCGATGCACCGGGGACCTACGTTTTCGAGAAATAGCCCTTCCGGTCTGCTGAGCGAATTGGTACATTAGTCGCTCTCGGCAAACCAAGGGGCTGACATGACGACGACTGCAATGGCCACCACGACGCGCAAAGCACCGCGCGCGGGGGTCGATCTTCTACGCATTGTGCGGATTAACGAGGAAATCAAGCGCGTCGTCAGCGTCTCCTTCAAGATCAACATCATGGCGCTCAACGCCATTTTTCTTGCCAAGCGCGCCGGTACGGCTGCCTTGGGCTTTGGCGTGTTGTCCAACGAGTTACGTGTTTTCTCGCAGGATTTGCGTAATTGCATGGAGTCGCTGACTGATCTGATTCACGGTTGCGTCGGTGAGGTTTCCATCGTGCTGCAGGATATCCGCTTCACCCGCTTGCTTGGCGAGGCTGCGCAGCTGGCGCCAGCATCAGCGGCTCCGGCGATCCTCGCTCAGCGCGAGGCTGAAAACGACATGCATGCCCACAAACTGGCCGCTCTGCGTAATCAACTGAAGCGGGCCTTGGAGGATGCTTTCCAGATTGTTGAACTGGGCGGTGTGCTGGCCAAGTCAGCCAAGATCGAGGCGGCTTACGGCCAATCCTTTGCTGCGCCGCTGGCGCAGGTTTCCGGCGAGTTTGACGGAATCGTTGAAGAAATTCGCAGTTCGCTGGAGTCGCTGCGGCGCTCGGCGTTTTTCACCGGACATTAAGAGGGGGAGAAAATGAAAATAACAGAAACAATTTTCCAGGACGGAACGCACAAATGGGTCGCCATTGTTCGTGATCCGGACAAGCCGAATTTTCTGGTTGATACCAACGAATATTTGGTAACACATGGCGGTCAGGGCATGCTGCTTGATCCGGGCGGTGCCGAAATTTTCCCGGCTGTATTCTCGGCGCTTTCCTCGGAGTTTGATCCCTCGGCGCTGGCCGCGGTTTTTGCCTCGCATCAGGATCCGGATATTTGTTCATCGCTTGCCCTGTGGCTTGAGTTCAACCCGAAAATGCGCTGTTATGTAAGCTGGCTGTGGAACAGCTTTATTCCGCATTTTGGTGGCACGGCAGAAACCTTTATTTCGATCCCGGATGAAGGAATGGACATCAACCTTGCCGGTTTGACGCTGCGCACCGTGCCGGCGCACTACCTTCATTCGTCCGGCAACTTCAATCTTTACGACAAAGTGGCCAAGATTCTTTTCTCGGGTGACGTTGGCGCAGCCTTGTTGCCGGCTGACCAGAATGGCCTGTTCGTAGAGGATTTCGATAAACACATTCGTCACGCCGAGGGCTTCCACCGGCGCTGGATGGGTTCCAACGAAGCCAAGCGCCGCTGGTGCGAACGGGTTTCACAACTGGAAATCGACATGCTTTGCCCACAACATGGGGCCATCTATCGTGGTGCCGATGTCCAGCGCTTCATCAGCTGGTTCGATGATTTGCAGGTCGGCATCGTCAAGGGCTGATTTTGCGATTTTGACGGCGGTCAAGGTCTTGCATCCGCTGCTAGGCAGAGAATGGATGCAACCTGACCCCGTGAGCTACCAATGACAACTATCCGTAATTTCATGACCGAAGATCATCGCCATTGCGATGATCTTTTCGCAGAAGCCGAGCAGGCTATCAGCAAGAAGAATTTTGACGCAGCGAAGGCGGCCTTCGAGCATTTTCGCAATGCCATGCTGGCCCACTTCAACGCTGAAGAAAAAACGCTTTTCCCCACCTTTGAGGCCAAAACCGGCATGAGCATGGGGCCGACTCAGGTCATGCGGATGGAGCATGCCCAGATTCGCGCACTGATGGATGATGCCTCTGCCGCACTGGCCGAGGGCAATACCGATGATTATCTTGGTCAGGCGGATACGCTGGTGATCATGATGCAGCAACACAACATGAAGGAAGAGAACATCCTTTACCCGATGTGTGACCAACACCTGGCCGGCGAAACGCCCGAATTGCTGGCCCATATTGAAGCGGAGCTATCCGAAGCATGAGCCATCCCAAGACCCCGCACGTGGTCGATGCGCGTTACATGGAGCCGCCCGAACCATTTACCAAAACCATGGAAATGCTGGATACGCTCAAGGAAGGAGAGAAAATGCTGCTCCTTCTCTTTCGTGAACCGCATCCGCTCTATCGGGTACTCAAGCAGAACGGCCATGCCTATGAAGTCGAACTGGTTGCCGATGGCACCTTCGAGATTCTGATCTGGCCTTAACTGGCCGGAATGCCTGATGCAAGCGCTGCTGTCATTTGATAAGGCGCCGCCTTTCGCGGCACCGCTGCGCTTTTTTCTTACCGCACCATTTTTTGCTCTGCTGGCGGGATTGCTCCTTGTCTGGGAAGGTCCGTCGTTGCTCGTTTCGCGGTGGACGCCGGGCACTCTGGCGGCAACTCACTTGCTGACTATCGGTTTCATGCTGCAAATCATGCTTGGCGCGCTAATCCAGGTTTTACCGGTGGTTGCCGGCGTCAATATTGCCCACCCGCTGACTGTTTCGCGCTGGTTGCATGGTGGACTTTCGATTGGCACATTGTTGCTGGCAGCCGGTTTCCAGTTCGGCGAACCAGATGCACTCGCCATGGCGGCCATTATTCTCGGGCTGACGATTACCGGATTTTTGATGGTTGTCGCGCCGCCACTCTTTCGTGTGTCGAGCACCAGCCCCACCATCCGAGGACTTAAATTTGCCATGCTGGGTTTGGTGGGGACCATTGCGCTCGGTGTTGTGCTCGCCCTTGCCTTGGCCTGGGGCTGGTCAATTCCGCTGTTGGCCTTGGCAGATCTTCATGCCGCCTGGGGACTGGGTGCCTGGGGCGGCCTCCTGCTGGCGGCAATGGCTTACGTCGTCGTGCCGATGTTTCAGCTGACACCGGGTTATCAGGCGCGTCTAAGCTGGTGGTTTCCGGTATTGTTTTTTACCTGCGTTGGTTTCTGGTCTGTTGCTGTGGTTTTCGAACTCCCGCTTCTGGCTATTTTGGCGCAAGTGGTTGCCAGCCTGCTTGGGCTGACATTTTGCATCGTTACCTTGCGTCTCCAGTCACAGCGCCGGCGAGCGCGCCCTGATGCGACCTATCGTTATTGGCAACTAGGTTTGAGCTGTGCAATTTTTGCCCTGTTTTCTGCGTTGACCGTAACACTTTGGCCGGCGGTTAAAGATTCGAACGAATGGCCGCTTTTGTTTGGCATCCTGCTCATCACCGGGGGTTTCTTGTCTTTTATCGTCGGCATGCTTTATAAAATTGTTCCGTTTCTCGCTTGGCTACATTTGCAGAATCTCGGTGAAAGCAAAGTGCCCGCACCAGCGATGAACAAAATCCTTGCTGAAGCGGCCATGCAGAAACAAATGGCTTGCCATGGACTGGCGGTTGTTCTGGTCATGGGCGCTGTATTTGCACCGGAATGGCTGGCGAGGCCGGCCGGGTTTGCTTTCGCTGTCGCCAATGTTTTCCTGATCTGGAATTTGGCTGGCGCTGTCCACCGCTATCGGCAGCATGCCTTATTGATTGCCCGGAAGCTGGCTGCCCTGTGAGTTATCTTGCCCTCAAGCATTTGCATGTCACCTGTGTCGTACTCAGCGGGCTGGGGTTTCTCGTTCGTGGCTGGTGGATGCTTAACGAATCGAACTGGCTCAAGGCGCGTCTGGTCCGAATATTCCCCCACGTAGTCGATACCCTATTGCTAGGCAGTGCTCTGACGATGGCGTATCTGAGTGGGCAATATCCCTTTGCCCAAGGCTGGCTGACGGCAAAACTCTTTGGTTTGCTGGCCTATATTGCCTGTGGGACGATGGCGCTGAAACGTGGCAAGACGAAGCGCACAAGAGTAATTTTCTTATGCCTTGCCGTGCTTTCCTACGCCTATATCGTCAGTGTGGCACTGACGCGCTCGCCTTATATCGGCTGGTGATTCATCAAGGCCTTGAGCCCGGCCACATTCAGAATACGAATGTGTTTTTGCTGGACGGCGATGTGGCCTTCTTCCTGAAAACGCGAGAAGGCGCGCGATACCGTTTCCAGTTTTAGACCAAGATAGCTGCCGATTTCTTCACGCGTCATGCGCAAGAAAAAGTCGGCATGTGAATAACCGCGTGCGGTGAAGCGTTGCGACAGATTAAGCAGAAAGGCGGCAAGCCGTTCTTCAGCGCGCATGGTGCCGAGCAACATCATCACACCATGATCGCGAACGATCTCGCGGCTCATGACTTTGTGGAAATGGTGCTGCAGGGTGTGTATTTCGCGCGACATGCTTTCCAGTTGCGAGAAGGGGATCGCGCAAATCTCGCTGTCTTCGAGGGCAATTGCGTTGCAGGTGTGGTGTTCCGTACTGATGCCGTCGAGCCCGAGGAGTTCTCCGGCCATCTGGAAGCCGGTGACCTGTTCGCGGCCATCTTCAAGCAGCACGTCAGTTTTGAAAAAACCGCTACGAATGGCGTAAATTGCGTCAAACTCTCCACCTGCGCGGTAAAGGTATTCGCCACGTTTGACTCGGCGGCGGGTGGAGACGAGATCGTCAAGGCGATCCAGTTCTTCTTCACTCAGGCCAAGAGGCAGGCAGAGTTCGCGTAAATTGCAGTTTGAGCAGGCGGTTTGGATGACCGCCAGTGTGATTTCTTGGGTAGATTTTTCTGGAGGCATTTATGAACCTACGTAAGCTTGATCCAAGTCAACCACACAGACAGCGCATCCGCCCATAATCTGCACACTTATTGGTGATATGTCTAATGAATTTCGCAACAGATAACCTCGTCTTCGATCCACAGATCATTCGCCGTTTCGACGTCAACGGCCCTCGTTACACGTCGTATCCGACGGCTGATCGTTTTGTCGAGGCATTCGACTCCGATGCGGCCAAGCTATGGCTTGGCAAGCGCAACATCGGCGGGATCAGTCGTCCGCTCTCATTATACTTCCACATCCCGTTCTGCAATACGATTTGCTATTACTGCGGCTGCAACAAGATCATTACCAAGGATCACGGGCGCAGCGCGAAATATTTGAAATATCTGGCCAAGGAACTTGATCTGCAGGCGGCCAGTCTCGAAGGTCGCGACGGTGAGCATGAAGTCATTCAACTGCATTGGGGCGGCGGTACGCCAACCTTCCTGTCGCACGACGAAATTCGCCAGTTGATGGGTGAAACCCGCAAGCATTTCAAAATGCTTGAAGGTGGCGAGTATTCGATTGAAGTTGACCCGCGCAAGGTCGATTCCGAAACTGTCGCCTTACTGGGTGAAGTCGGTTTCAATCGCATGAGTGTCGGTATTCAGGATTTCGACGAGCGGGTTCAGGTCGCGGTCAATCGTGTCCAGACCGAGGAAGAAACAGCCAATGTGATCACTTCGGCGCGCGCCAACGGTTTCAAGTCGATATCCGTTGACCTGATCTATGGTCTGCCGCACCAGACAGTGATGGGTTTCAATCGTACGCTCGAACGCGTGCTGGCGATGGACCCGGATCGTTTGTCGATCTACAACTACGCCCATCTGCCCAGCTTGTTCAAGCCGCAGCGGCGAATTGCCGAGGCGGACTTGCCGTCAGGTGATACCAAGCTGCAGATTCTGGCCCTGGCAATCAAGAAGCTGACTGAAGCTGGTTACGTTTTCATTGGCATGGATCACTTTGCCAAGCCGGATGACGAAATGGCCATCGCCCAGCGTCAGGGTCGTCTGCATCGCAATTTCCAGGGTTATTCGACCTACGCAGATTGCGACATGCTGTCCTTTGGCATTTCGTCGATCAGCAAGGTGGGCCCGACCTACAGCCAGAACGTCAAGACGCTCGATGAATACTACGATCGCCTAGATGCGAAAATGTTGCCTGTCTTCCGTGGCATTGAACTGAATGCCGACGATATTCTGCGGCGTTCAATCATCGGCGCATTGATGTGCCATTTCGAGCTTTCCATCGAAAGCATTGAAAGCGCACACCTGATTGAATTCAATAAGTATTTTGCGGCTGAGCTGGAAGATTTGAAGGAAATGGAAAGCGCCGGTCTGCTCAAGGTTGAGCGCGACTGGATTACCGTTTTGCCGCCGGGCCGGATGTTGGTCCGCGTTATTTCCATGGTCTTTGACCGCTACTTGCGGGCTGATCGTCAGCGCACGCGCTATTCGAAGGTGATCTGAGCATCGTTTGAGGCAGGCGTGCGGGTTAAACTGCACGCTTGTTATTTCTGATGTTGGACGATGCCTGATTCCGGTTATCTCGCCCTTTTTCTTGTTGGATTGCTTGGTGGCACGCACTGCGTCGGCATGTGCGGCGGGATTGTAGGTGCCTTGTCATTGGGCGCGCCGGCGCGCTGGTCCATGCATCTGGCTTACAACGCCGGGCGCATTATTTCTTATGGCATGGCCGGTGCGCTTGCCGGGGTGCTCGGTGCTGCCAGTCTGACACTGGATGGTCAGGCGCCTATCCGCCTATTCCTCTATTTGCTGGCCAATCTGATGTTGGTCGCGCTTGGTCTTTATTTGCTTGGCGTGACACGAGCGCTGGCCTTTAGCGAACGCTTCGGCCAGAAACTTTGGCGCCACATTCAACCGCTGACCCGCCGCTTTCTCCCGGCGCGCAGCGTGGCACAGGCGTTTCCGCTTGGTTTGCTGTGGGGCTGGCTACCCTGTGGGCTGGTTTATAGTGCGTTGGCAACTGCGCTGACCGCCGGTTCCGCCGAACGCGGTGCGCTGATGATGCTCAGCTTTGGCCTTGGCACCTTGCCCAATCTTCTATTGGCCGGCATTCTGTTGGCGAGACTTAACGAATTTGTTCGCCTGCCTGCAGTGCGTATTGTTTCCGGCCTGCTGGTGCTTGGCTTCGGGCTGTACGGATTGCTCGGTGTTGTGCGCCTGCTGAGCTGGATTTAGGAGTAAAACAGATGACCATGAAAATCCTTTTGCCGGTTGACGGTTCCGAGTGTTCAATGCGTGCGGTCGAACACCTGCTGACACATGTTTCCTGGTTTCGCGAGATGCCGGAAATCCACTTGCTGCATGTTCAGCCGCCAATCCCGATTGGCCGTGTGCAGGCGCATATCGGTAAGGACACTTTGCATGATTATTATCGTGAAGAAAGCCAGGTGCATTTGACTCCGGTTCAGGCTCGGCTGGATGCAGCCGAGCGCTTTCACACAACGCATATCCACGTTGGCCAGCCGGCTGAGGTGATCAGCAAGATGGCTGATGAATTGCATTGCGATCTGATCATCATGGGTGCGCATGGTCGTGGTGTGCTGGCCAGCATGGTGATGGGCTCAGTCGCCACGCGAGTGTTGCAGTTGGCGAATTGCCCGGTTCTGCTCGTCAAATGAGTGAGGAAACTGGCCGCGTCGTCGAGTTTTCGATTGGCGGCATGACCTGTGCTGCCTGTTCGGCACGACTGGAGAAAGTACTTAACCGCAAGCCCGGTATGCAGGCCAATGTCAATCTGGCGGCTGAACGGGCGCGGATTCGTTTGTCCGGTGCCGCCGATGAGGCGGCGGTGATTGAGGCGGTTGCCAAAGCGGGTTTTTCGGCGGCACTGGTCGACGGACAAACGCGGCAACGTGAAAAAGCCGAGAAACTGAAGGTTTACCGTAACGAGTTGCGGCGTTTCTGGATTTCAGTCGCGCTCACCTTGCCGCTGGTTGGTCAAATGGCTTTCATGTTCGGCGAACATGGTCATCTCAACGAACTGCCGCGCTGGTTGCAACTGGCGTTGGCGACCCCAGTGCAATTCTGGATCGGCTGGCGCTTTTACGATGGTGGCTGGAAAGCTTTGCGCGGTGGCGGGGCCAACATGGATGTGCTGGTTGCGCTGGGTACCAGCATGGCCTGGGGATTCTCGGCCGTCGTTACGCTGTTTGGGCTGGACCAACACGTATATTTTGAAGGCGGAGCGGCGGTGATTACGCTGGTCCTGCTCGGCAAGCTGCTTGAAGCCAGTGCCAAGGCAAAGACATCGGAAGCCATTGAGGCGCTGATTCGTTTGCAGCCCAAAACCGCGCGCGTTGAGCGCGATGGCCAGTGGGTTGAGGTGGCTGTCGATGCCTTGATGCCCGGCGATATTTTCATGGTGCGTGCCGGTGAAAGCGTACCGGTCGATGGCGAAGTGGTGGATGGCGATTCAAGCGTCAATGAAGCCATGTTGACTGGCGAAAGCATGCCGGTTGGCAAAAAGGCGGGTGACAAGGTGTTTGCCGCGACGGCGAACGGACAGGGTGCGCTACGCTGCAGAGCCACCGGGGTTGGCGAGCAAACTTTGCTCGCTGGCATTATTCGACTGGTTGGTGAAGCGCAGGGTTCAAAGGCGCCGGTGCAGCGACTGGCTGACCAAATTTCAGCGATATTTGTGCCGGTAGTCTGTGGTATTGCATTGCTGACCTTTGCTGGTTGGTGGTTGTACTCCGGCCTGCTGGCTGAGGCGCTGATCAATGCCGTGGCGGTGCTGGTCATTGCATGTCCCTGTGCGCTGGGTTTGGCAACACCGACGGCGATCATGGTCGGCACCGGGCAGGGCGCGCGGGCCGGTATTTTGGTGCGCAACGCCGAAGCGCTGGAGCGGGCGGAGAAGATTACAGTGCTTGCTGTGGACAAGACTGGCACCTTGACCCAAGGGCAGCCGCAGGTGACCGATGTGATCCCGCTGGCGGCTACGGAAAGTGAAGCCTTGAGTTTGGCTGCCGCACTGGAGCAGGGGTCCGAGCATCCTTTGGCCAAGGCTATTCTGGCGCGATCAGTTACGGTCGACCTGCAAAAAGTGGTTAATTTTTTGACGCTTCCCGGGCAAGGCGTGAGTGGCGAAATTGCCGGTCGCAATCTGCGTCTCGGTTCGCCCGACTGGCTTGGTGCCGGGAGCGATGAGCGTGTTCTGGCACTGCAGCGGGCAGGTAAAACGGTTGTCGTTTTAGCTGATGGTGAGCAATTGCTGGCCTTGCTGGCGATTGCCGATGCGCTGCGGCCAACGACACGCCTTGCGGTTGAGCGACTGCGCGCCAAAGGCATCCGCGTGGTGATGCTGACTGGCGATAACGCGGAAACGGCGGCGAGTATCGCCCATGAAGCCGGCATCGATGAATTCAGGGCCGGCATTCTGCCCGGCGACAAGGCTGCCGCGATTGCTGAATTGCGCAGCTCGGGTGGATTGGTGGCGATGGTGGGCGATGGCATCAATGATGCTCCAGCTTTGGCGGCTGCGGATGTCAGCTTTGCGATTGGTGCCGGATCCGATGCCGCCGTTGAAGCGGCTGATCTGACCTTGATCCGCAGCGATTTAAGCAGTGTGGTCGACGCAATTGAGTTGTCCCGCGCAACTCTTGGGAAAATCCGGCAAAACCTGTTTTTTGCCTTTATCTACAATATCTTGGGAATACCTTTGGCCGCATTCGGAATGCTTAACCCGGTATTTGCCGGTGCGGCAATGGCAATGAGTTCGGTTTCGGTGGTCTCAAATTCGCTATTATTGAAGCGTTGGCGGCCTCGTGGTCGCTGAGACCTAGAGGCGAATATGTTAGAAAAAGACAAATCCCCGAGTTATGAAACGCTGCTCAATAGCATGGAGCATGTCGTTTACCACCTCAATCTGGTCAGTGGACGTTATGAATTCGTTTCTGCCGCCGCCGCTCCCATTTTCGGTCTGAGCCATCAGAATTTGAATGATGCCGGGGGGGACGTGTTTGCCCGGCATATGCTCCCTGACGATTTTCAAATGGTGCGTAGCCACATTGCGGATATTGCTCAGGCGCATCCGGGGCAGCGTGTAGCAACCACGGTCGAATATCGCCTGAGTGAACCGGATGGCAAACTGCGCCATTACCATGACTCGATGCTGCTGGATGTGGGGATGGACGGCTATGCGCTCTCCGCCACCGGTGTCGCCGTGGATGTTTCAAAACGCAATGAGGCTGAACTGGCGCTCAAGGAACTGGATGCCCAGTTTCGTGCAACGATGGATGCGGCGCAGGTTGGCATCTTTGTTCTGCAAAATGCAAAATTCAGGTTTGCCAACAAATTTTTACTGAACGCTTTTGGCTACGCGGCTGATGAATTTATCGGTTTGCTGGGTCCGCTGGACACGGTTGTGCCTGAACAGCACGCCATGGTGGCTGAGCAGGTGCGCCGGCGGGCGGCAGGCGAACCGGGCAGTCCATATGAAATCAAGGCGGTGCGCAAGGATGGTTCGGTTTTTCCGGCCCGGATTGTCGGCACACCGACGACAATCAACGGTCAGCCAGCTTCAGTCGGCACGCTGATTGATATTTCCGAACAACGGGCAGCCGAAAGCAAAATTCGCGAACTGGCTGATTTTGATGCCCTGACCGGATTGCCCAACCGCCGCCTGTTGCGTGATCGCTTTGCCCAGATGCTGGCGATTGCCGAACGAGAAAAAACAGAGCTGGCGCTAATCTTTCTCGACCTCGATCACTTCAAAAGAGTCAATGATTCGCTCGGCCACAGTATTGGTGATGATTTGCTCTGCGCGGTTGCCGAGCGCCTGACGACTGCGATACGCAAGATCGATACGTTGGCCCGTTTGGGCGGCGACGAGTTTATTTTGGCCATGCCAGGTATTCCTGCGTCGGCGGCGGCCGAAGTTGCACGCCGTCTGCTGGAGATCTGCGCCACGCCATTTATGGTTGCCGGGCATGATCTGACGGTTACGCCGTCACTGGGGATCAGCTTGTACCCGCGAGACGGCAAAGACCTTGAAGCCCTGCTGCGCAATGCCGATACCGCGATGTACAAGGCCAAGGAGCTTGGGCGTAACGCTTTCCAGTTCTACTCCAGCGATATGAATGATGCGACGCTCGAGCACCTGCTGATGGAAAGTAGTCTGCGCCAAGGCTTGAATAATGATGAGTTCATCCTCCACTACCAGCCCCTGGTTTGCCTGAAAAGTGGCCGGATTATTGGCGTCGAGGCGTTGATCCGCTGGATTCACCAGGATCTGGGGATGATCATGCCGGACCGCTTTATTCAGGTGGCCGAAGATACCGGTTTGATTAACCCGCTGGGTGACTGGGTACTTTGCGAGGCTTGCCGGCAATCAATGGTATGGCAGTCGGCGGGTTTGCCGGCGGTGACCATGGCGGTGAACGTAGCGCCGGTGCAGTTCCGGCAAGCCGGGTTTGTTGAACAGGTGGCGGGAGCGTTGGCAGCTTCCGGGCTAGAGGCACGTTACCTCGAGCTGGAACTAACCGAACGTACGGTGATGCATGATGCCGAAATCAATCTTGGCACGCTCTCGGCACTCAATCGTATGGGTGTCGATTTGTCACTTGATGATTTCGGTACCGGTTATTCGTCATTGGCCTACCTGAAACGCTTTCCGGTCGGTAAGCTGAAAATTGATCGTTCTTTTGTGCGTGATCTGGAAGTTGATCAGGATGATCAGGCGATCGCCTCAACGATTGTTCTGATGGGGCACAATCTACGGCTCAATGTGCTGGCAGAGGGCGTTGAATCAGCCAGTCAGCTTGAACTGTTGCGTAAAATGGGCTGCGATATGGCACAGGGGTATTATTTCAGCCGTCCGGTGCCGGCGGAGCAAATGGCCGAGTTGCTGCGTGAACAGCCGTTTATGATCAAGGAGTGAAAGATGGAAAATACAGTCATCAAGGTGGGTGGCATGAGCTGCCAGGGTTGCGTGAAAAATATTGGCGGCGTGCTGAGTGCGCTGGCTGGTGTGAGCAGCGCCAAGGTTTCGCTGGAGGCGGCCGAGGCGCGTGTGGCTTTTGACCCCCAGCAGGTGTCGCGTGCTGCGTTGCTGGAAGCGATTGAAGATGCCGGTTTTGATGCAGAATAATGAGAAATTGAGAGAATAGCCGTGGCTGAAGAAACAAAAAGATTGACCCAGCTTTCGCATGGGGGCGGCTGCGGGTGCAAGATTGCTCCAGCCGTGCTGCAAAAAATCCTTGCCGGTTCAACCGGCGGCATCCTTCCGCCGCAGCTGCTGGTCGGTACCGAAACCAGCGATGATGCAGCGGTATATCAGATCAATCCGCAGCAGGCGATAGTCGCAACGACTGACTTTTTCATGCCGATTGTTGATGATCCTTTCGATTTCGGGCGGATCGCCGCAACCAATGCCATTTCCGATGTTTATGCGATGGGTGGCACGCCTTTGTTTGCGCTGGCGCTGGTCGGCATGCCGATCAACGTTTTGCCACTCGAAACCATCAGCAAAATACTGGCCGGCGGCGAATCGGTTTGCAAGGCAGCAGGGATTCCCATTGCTGGTGGTCATACCATTGATTCTGTCGAGCCGATTTATGGACTAGTGGCCATCGGCCTGGTTAACCCAACACATCTGCGGCGTAATTCGGATGCCAGGGCTGGCGACAAGTTGATCCTCGGCAAGCAGTTGGGGGTTGGCGTTTATAGCGCCGCCTTGAAGCGCGAGAAGCTGCATGAAACCGATTACGAGGCAATGATTGAAACCACCACCCAGCTCAATACACCGGGGCCGGTTCTCGGTTGCCTGGAAGGCGTCCATGCGGTGACTGATGTCACCGGTTTCGGCTTGCTCGGGCATCTGATGGAAGTTTGCAAGGGTAGTGCGCTGCGCGGGCGGGTTGATTATTCCGCTCTGCCTTTCCTGACGCGGGCGCGTGAGTTTGCAGATGCGGGCTACATTACGGGCGCATCGGCCCGCAACTGGGAAAGCCTCAAGGACAGGGTTGCTTTTGCACCAGGCCTGGGCGAAATTGAGCGCGCCTTGATGACCGATCCGCAGACCTCTGGCGGGCTGCTGGTTTCCTGCGCAGCGGACACAGTGACTGAAGTTTTGTCAGTATTCCTGCAACAAGGCTTCAGCCATGTTTCTGTAATTGGCGAACTGGTCGAGGGTGAGGTCGGGATAGACGTCGTTTGATCAATCGAGGGGCTGTGCGATGTGCATATTGTCAAAATTCCTCCGGGGTCTGATTGCTGTTCTTGGGCTGATCACCGTCTTCAGCGTGCAGGCTCGCGATCCTGCCGTGCCCGAGGCAGTGCTGACTTTTGCCAATCGCGACATCGTCACCCTGCGTGCCACTGCGCTTGGCAGCACGCCCGAGGTGCGCGCCCGGCGGATACATGAGCGTTTACGGCAACTTGACGACGCCGAACTGGCCAAACCGTTGGGTAAGGCAAGTGTTACGGTCGACGGCAGAAAAGGCATTGTTTTTACCATTGGTGATCGCAATATTTTCATTTTGTACGAAGCTGATCTTGATTCTGAAGAGAAGCTGTCGCTGGATGAATCTGCCAAGCTCGTCGAAACAAAGCTAAAAGAAGCCATTGCCGTCTCGCTAGAGACAACCTATGGCGACACCCTGTTCAAGGGCATCGTCAAATCACTGATCGCCTCAGCCGTTGCAGTGGTCCTGCTCTTTCTCATCCAGCGCGCTACCCGTATCGTGCTGGATCGGCTACAGAAGCGGCTGAGTCAGGCGCGCGACAATTCCGGTTTGCGTCTGGCCAGCCAGCTCTGGCTGTTGATCTTCCGCATGGCCCAACTGGTCATGGCCTTCCTTTGGCTTTCAGTTGCCTACTTGTGGGGAATGTCTGTACTCGGCAGCTTCCCGCTGACCCATCCCTTCGCCGACAAGCTGTCAGGCTTTCTCTTCAAGCTGTTGTATGACCTGGGTTTGGGGGCTATTGCCGCGTTGCCTGGTCTGGTGACGGTCGCGATCATCCTCTTCCTGACCAAGGCAGTGAATGATGTGGTTGGCAATGTTTTCAATGGTGTACAGACTGGCAATACGGTGATCCCCGGTATCCATCGGGATACGGCGGGTGCGACGCGGCGCATTGTCAGCGTGCTGATCTGGGGCTTCGGCGTTGCGGTTGCTTACCCCTATTTGCCGCTGGCCGAGAGCGATGCCTTCAAGGGTTTGTCGGTCATGTTCGGCTTCATGCTGACGCTCGGTTCGGCAGGCGTGGTGACGCAGATGATGAGTGGCCTGGTGCTGATCTATTCGCGTGCGCTCAAGGTTGGGGATTTTGTCAGCATTGGCGACGTCATGGGTGTGGTCAAGGAAACCGGTGTGTTGTCGACCAAGATCATCAACATGCGCAACGAAGAAGTGACGATTCCAAATGCCGTGCTGGTCGGTAATTCAATCAAGAACTTTACCAGCGGTGCGGATGAAGGCGCGATGGTATCGACCACCGTGACCATCGGTTACGACACGCCCTGGCGCCAGGTTGAAGCGATGTTGGTCAATGCGGCGGATCGGACGCACGGCTTGCGCAAGCAGCCCAAACCGTTTGTCGCGCAGAAAGCTTTGCAGGATTTCTATGTCGAGTACGAACTTTTCATCCAACTCGACAAACCGCTCGGGCGGGTTCGGATTTTGTCTGAGCTGCATGGCCATATTCAGGACGAATTCAACATCCACGGCGTGCAGATCATGTCGCCGCACTTTGTCCTCCAACCTAAGAACAACGTGGTTGTGGACAAGGAAAACTGGTTTGCTGACCCGGCAAACAAGCCCTGAGTAACAAATCAGTCAGGATTGGCGAGCTTTTCCAGGCGGATGTGTCTGGCCGCTACATGGAAATTGTTTGTGGTGAATGTTGCGGCAGACGATAAACAGTCGTTTCGGCATTTGGCGCCAGCGATCCCAGTGCCATGCTCAAGATCGAAATAAACAGGCTGGCGAAAAAGGCTGTCCAGAAGCCGGATATCTTGAAGCCGCTGACTACTTTGGCGACGAGCAGCAACATCAGGGCATTGATCACAAGCAGGAAAAAGCCGAGTGACAATAGCGTCAACGGCAGGGTCAAAATAACCACGAGCGGGCGCAGGACGGCATTGGCAAAGCCGAGAAGCAGCGCTGAAATGATCAGCGCGGAGGTGCTGGAAAAGCGGATGCCGTTGAACAGCAGACTGGCCACCCACAGGGAGATTGCGGTGATACCCCAATGGATGAAGAATCCCGCCAGGTTGTCGAACATGTGATTGCCCTTATTGAAATGGATGCGGCCTGAGCGGCCACTTTGCAACAGTTTACGCGAAGCGGGGCAACAATAGAGCTGACGCCGCTAGCACGATTGAACTGTTCCTGCGCATATCTATCGAACAGGTAATGCATCGCCAACCGGCGAACACCGGAAAATAGCATCGCACTCTATCGAGCCCCGTTCTGGAGCGGCGATGCGCTGCTGGTTTTGTGTTTTTTCCAAAAGAACTAGTTAGAAATATTCTGCGGCTTGGGCAGGGCGTTAAAACTAAAATGCGCCTGCTTTGCACTTCATGTTTTTCTCTGGGTGCAGTTCAATCGATCAATTACGTAAAGCGAATCAAGCATGTCCAAGCAAAGCGGGCCGAGAAAAGTAATTGAAATCAAGCCAGTAGTTGATCTTGAAGCCAAGGTTTACCCGCGTTCGATCAGCGGTGCATTTGCTCGTTGGCGCTGGATATTCGTCTGGCTGACACAGATCGTTTTCTACGGTCTGTGCTGGCTGCCCTGGCATGGCCGGCAAGCTTTCCTGATGGATATTGATGCCCGCAAGTTTTACTTTTTCGATCTCGTCCTTTGGCCGCAGGATACGATTTATCTGGTATTGCTGATGATCCTCGGGGCGCTGGCGCTCTTCCTGTTTACCGCAGTAGCCGGGCGGCTGTGGTGTGGATATACCTGCCCACAAACGGTATATACCGAGATCTTCCTGTGGATCGAGAAAGTCATTGAAGGCGAGCGACCACAGCGCATCAAGCTGGATGCCGCGCCTTGGTCGCTCCGCAAGTTATGGCTGAAAACAGCCAAGCACACCACCTGGATTGTCTTTTCGCTGTGGACGGGTTTCACCTTCGTTGGCTATTTCATGCCTATCCATGAATTGGCCAATGATGTACTGACATTATCGATGGGTGCCTGGTCGGCATTCTGGGTCGTGTTTTATGCATTTGCGACGTATGGCAATGCCGGTTTTCTGCGCGAGCAGATGTGCCGGCAAATCTGCCCTTACGCCCGCTTCCAGTTCGTCATGTTCGACCCGGACACCTTGATTATTGCCTACGACACCACCCGCGGCGAATCGCGCGGGGCGCGGGCCAAGAGCGCTGATCCAAAAGCGCTGGGCCTCGGCGATTGCATCGACTGTGGTATTTGCGTGCAAGTCTGCCCGACCGGTATCGACATTCGCAATGGTCTGCAGAATGAGTGCATCGGTTGCGCCGCCTGCATTGATGCCTGCGACCAGGTGATGGACAAGATGAACTATCCCCGTGGCCTGATTCGCTACTCAACAGAAAATGCAGTGGTCAAGCGCTACTCGGCGATGGATATTGTGCGCCGCGCCGTCCGGCCACGGGTCTTGATCTATGCGGCGATACTGACTTTGCTGACAGTAGCAACCGCCTGGTCAATCGCCACGCGCATTCCGCTCAAAGTGAATGTGCTGAAGGATCGCAATACCTTGTCGCGCGAAGCAGACAACGGAATGATCGAGAACACCTACCGCCTGCAGATCATGAACACCGGCGACCAGACCCGGAAATTTCATATCAGCATTGTCGGCGTGGAGGGGCTACGCCTCACCAGTGATGAAGAAATAACCATTGTTGGTGGCGAGATCGGTACCCAGACTGCGGTCGTCGGTGGCGAGCCTGGTGCCGTCAAAGCAGGGGCGACAGCGATCAAGTTTCATGTTGCGGATGTGAACGACACCAAGGTTGCGGTGACCGAAGAATCCAAATTCTGGATGCCCTGATCGGTCCGGCAGGCTTAGGCGAAAACGAGTGACAACTGCGGCGAGGGGGCTTCCTCGATGATCGTCTCAACCAAGAGTGCGCACTGCGAGGGTGTTTGCAGCATTGCCGCGAATTCGTCGTCGGGAAACTCGGCGTATTCGTTCAACCAGAAATTGCTTTCCTCACGACCAAGGATAAGCGGCATGCGGTCATGAATTCGGCTGATGGTTGCATCGGCAGCCGTTGTCAGAATGGCGCAAGTGGTTCCGGCGCCTGGATGGTGATCAAAAACACCGGCCAGCATCAGTGCTTCGCCATTGGGCTGGCTGATCCGCATTTTCTGTTTTTTGCCGGCGACTGACTGCCATTCAAAGAAAGCCGTGGCCGGAATCAGGCAGCGGCTGCGCTTCAATATCTTGCTGTAAAACGGCTTGGTGGCCAGACCTTCGCTGCGCAGGTTGATCAGCGGGCTACGCGGCGCTTGGTCGAGAAAACTGCCAACCAGACCCCAGCGCGCCTTGCCGCCCAAATGCCCGTTGTGATGGCGGGTAATCATCAATACCGAATCGGTAGGGCGCATTTCCACCATCTGCGGCATCTCGCCCTGGCCAAGATGAAGCTGCGGGAAGTGCCGGTTCAAATCCCGGGCTTTTGCCTTGAGTTCGTAACGTCCGCACATCGCGGCATCTCCATTGATGCGATATACAGTAGTTTATACAGTATTTGTTGTGTTTACAAGAATGAGTTTGTTTGGTGCCGCAAGCCCAGGCAAAGCCGGTCGAAAGATTCGGCTACGAACACATTGCCGGCGCCTAATCATCGGAAAGCCGAAGGCAGCTACCCGGTCAAGCGTCGCTGCGCCGACATCTGCATGGTGTGCCGACAAAAAAATAGCCTGAAAACAAGGGGATAAAAACAGCTGGCGCAGCAATCGGGCTGGCACGCCGGCTGCTATAGAAGTCATGCGAAGCCGATTGCCGGTTTCATCAACAGAAAAGGATATTCAATGACCCCCTACATTGCTCGCTGCGCACTGCTTGCCGTCGCGCTCTGCCAGACCTTGCCAGCCTTCGCCGACAAACCCAATGTCGTCATCCTCGCTACCGGCGGCACCATTGCCGGGGCGGGTGCCGATGTTGCCAAGAGTGCCACCTATCAGGCCGCCAAGGTGCCAGTTGATAAACTGATCGCCGGCATCCCCAGTCTTGCCGATGTCGCTCAGGTCCGCGGCGAACAGGTCTTCCAGATCGCCTCCGAGAGCTTCACCAACGAACACCTCGTCACCCTCGGCAAGCGCGTTGCCGCATTGGCCAGGCAGGGCGATGTGGACGGCATTGTCGTCACGCACGGCACCGATACGCTGGAGGAAACCGCCTATTTCCTGAATCTCGTCATCCACACGGACAAACCGATTATCGTCGTTGGTTCCATGCGCCCGGGTACCGCCATGTCGGCTGATGGCATGCTCAATCTGTCCAATGCGGTCAGCGTTGCAGCCAGCAAGGATGCACGCGGCAAGGGCGTGCTGGTGACGATGAACGACGAACTGAACAGTGGTCGCGATGTATCCAAAATGGTCAACATCAAGACAGAGGCCTTCAAGAGCCCCTGGGGGCCGCTCGGCATGGTGGTTGAAGGGAAGAACTACTGGTTCCGCCTGCCGGCCAAGCGCCACACCATGAACTCGGAATTCGACATCGAGA
>ERZ724510.251-NODE-251-length-30750-cov-4.752272_pt1 | contig 30750 bp, 23 predicted proteins | sample MGYA00376043_ERZ724510 | MGnify/ENA primary metagenome ERZ724510 (study PRJEB28724, sample SAMN07190888) | wastewater metagenome | isolation source: influent of sewage treatment plant in Hong Hong | place: USA: Christiansburg, Virginia | collected 2016-03-01 ... | reverse complement strand
GGCCGGGCTTTCAACCATATCGGCCAAGCCACGAATAACTTGTTGACCCATAGCTTTTGGCGAATCCTGAGTAGATAAGGTTTGGGTAAACCGCAACCATTCTTCTCGGTAATCGTAACGGTAGTTGAAAAAATGCTTGCCCACCAGAACACGAAGCTTGGCTCGCATCGAGCCAGACACTACCAAAAACCCCAACCCCAACAGACCGGCAAATAAAATACCCAACTGGAATGCTCGCCCCCAGTCACCGCCAAAATAGCGAACGTAGTAACCGATACCCGCCATAAAAAGCAGATAGATACCAGCTATCAGCAAGGTAGCCGAGTGAAACGCAGCTTTTTGTGATAGGCGAATTTTTGAAGTCCAATCACGACTGCGGAGCGTCGACATTGCTAAAAGCGGAATAACCAGCGTATTAACAAAGCCACGGGCAGCAAAGGCATCAATATCAACACGATTAAACATAAGTGCATCAGAATACAGATAGAGATCGTAGGCGAAGATGCCACCTAAACCGAGACACAGAGGCTTAATGTTCCAACGTGAATCCTCCGAAACATTGCGGAACAATTGTTCGATCAACATCAAACCAAGCACATTCATCAGGAGCGACTGGAATAAGGCGGTTCGCGCCCATTGCTCTGCCGCAAGTAGGCCAAAACCAATCGCCAACTGCAAAACCACGCCACCTATGATTGCGCCCCAACAGGCAGGTATAAACAACGGGGCAATCAGATAGCGTTGTTGCCCTGGCTTATCCTGGGTCAGCAAAAAAATCAGGAATACATACCATCCACCGTAGCGGAGCAAATCAGCCAGAACGCTAGCTAAAAATAACAGTGAATTGCCAGTTAAAGCATACGCCGAGCCTAGTCCAGCCCAAGTAGTAGACAGCAGAATGACCACAAGCATGGCTTGTATTCGTAAACCTTGCCGCCATTTTTTACCCAATGACAGCAAATAGATAGCGAATAACAAATAGCCACTTGCTGCAACACCAAGACTCCAGACAATCAACGATGCCGATTGAGTTTCCATCAGTGAAAATTACACAACGACGCAGGCGCGCAGTGTGTTGATATCAATGGGCGCCCTTGCCAGTCAGGACGACACCGATGGTTTCAAAAAGAATAACCAGGTCCAAAAAAAGTGTGTGATTCTTGACATAATAAAGGTCATATTGCAGTTTTTCAGCTGAATCCTCGACGGTAGCGCCATAGTGGTAGCGTACCTGTGCCCAGCCAGTAACACCAGGCTTGACGCTGTGGCGGACTGCGTAAAAAGGGATCTCTTTGGTCAATTGATCAACGAAGAAAGGACGCTCCGGTCGAGGTCCGACCAAACTCATGTCACCTTTCAATACGCTGAAAAGTTGGGGCAATTCATCGATACGAAGCTTGCGAATGATCTTGCCAACTTTGGTTGTACGATCATCGTCCGCTTTAGCCCAGATCGGTTTGCCGTCTTTTTCTGCATCAATGCGCATGCTACGAAATTTAATGACATTGAATAGCCGACCATTCAAACCCACCCGCTCTTGACGGTAAAAAACGGGGAACCCATTTTCAGCAATGATCAACAGGCCTGTAATCAGCATGATGGGCATTGCCAATAAGATCAAAATACTTGCGAATAGAATATCTGACAACCTCTTAACTAAGGCACGCAAGCTTCCTTGGCAGAAACCATCACCGAAAATAAGCCAACCTGCATATAGAGAATCGAGGCGAATTTGACCCAAGGTTTGTTCGAAATGGCTGGCCAAATCGAGCACACGAATACCATGCAGTTTGCAGTCAAGGAGTTCACGTAAAGGCATTGAACCACCACGGCGCTCTGAAAGTGCAACCACAATTTCATCGACCTTGAGCGACTTGGCGGTATCCGTCAAGGTTTTAGTACGTGACAAAATTTGTGTTTCTGGAACGACGGTCGCCTCTTCATTGGAACTTGGGAAATAACCCACAATTTCAGCAGAAGGATCAGATTTATTCAATGCACGCATGACAGCCAATGCTTGGACTCCAGTTCCAAACACCAAAATTCGACGCGTGATGTGCTCTGTCGTACTCGCATGAGACACACTCACACGATTTATCAACATACCGAAGACAGCAGACATCGCCGAAAGCTGCATGAACTCACGACTAAGACTGGAAATTGGTAGCATGGCAAAAATGCCATAAGCAACAGGAACTGCCAGATACAACGAAAGCACTGCGCGCGCCCTGCTTTCTGTAATCGAGCGGTTGTGGATTCGTTGGTAAAAACCAAGCCATGCATTAATAGCCAGCATCGTAGCACCAAGAATAAATGCAAATATAATCAGATGCTTGGCATTGATTGGCAAACCACTACCAACCCACATGGCAACAATAACCATGCCAACAATTACGAACGATAGATCAAAAATCATCTGGGCGATGGTTCGCCAGCTAAACCAGTGATTAAAAATTTGGACCATAATTATTCTCCGTATTGCCTGGTCAATGGAAAGGCTTGGAGGTATAGGCCAGCTTTCCCCAAGAAACTAGAGACTGAAATTTTTGCGGTTTTGCCGCAGGAGAAAATTATATAAGAACTCATGATGGTCAATTTTAGGGATAGGTGCAAATAGTGCCTGTGCACTATTTCACGGTGACTTCAATTTTGGCCGATTCGGCCAGACGTTAAGTTTTGTCACTGTTTTCGCAGTGACATCTCCATCAATAAATCAGCTACGCCCGTAGGTATCTTCAAAGCGGACAATATCGTCTTCACCTAAGTAACTACCGGATTGCACCTCAATCATCTCAAGAGGCACAACTCCAGGGTTTTCCAGACGGTGTGTAACCCCCAGCGGAATATATGTTGACTGGTTTTCGGAGACCAGAAAAACCTCATCACCCCTCGTCACCTTTGCTGTACCACTCACCACAATCCAATGTTCTGCCCGATGATGATGCATTTGCAAAGAGAGCGCCGCACCTGGTTTGACACCAATACGTTTGACTTGGAAGCGCTGCCCGGAATCGACGCCGTCATACCACCCCCACGGCCGATAAACTTTGCGATGCCACTGTGCAACAGTGCGTTTTTCTGCCTTCAGTCGATCAACAATTTTCTTCACATCCTGGGTTGCATCGTGATGTGCGACCAGTACAGCATCATCTGTTTCAACCACAATCAAATTACTCAACCCGATACAGGCTACTAGGCGACTCTCAGACACCACTAGCGTATCACGGCAGCCCTCCAGCATCACATCACCACGAAATGCATTACCTTGATCACATTTCGGCAATACCTTCCACAGCGCATCCCACGCACCGACATCCGACCAGCCGGCAGCCAACGGGATCACCGCACATTCGGGCAAATCAATACAAGACTGCGACAATCTTTCCATAACCGCGTAATCAATAGAGTCGGATGGACATTGCTCGAAAAGAGTACGGTCAACGCGAATAAAGTCACCATCTTTCCCACACCCCTGCAGTGCAGCACGACATGCTTGCAAAATATCTGGCCGGCAAACCTCAAGTGCATTTAGCCAAGTTGTAGAGCGCATGACGAAAATGCCGCTATTCCACAGAAAATCTCCAGAATCCAGATATGACTCGGCGACTTCCCGGTTAGGTTTCTCAACAAACCTCGTTAGTTTGAACGCCCCGCTATCTCCTGCCAATGCTAATCCCTGCTGGATATAGCCATAACCAGTCTCAGGGCAATCAGGTGTAATTCCAAAGGTTACGGCGATTCCAATTTCAGCCAGCTTGGCAGCTTTAACCACCGCCTCCCTAAAAACCATTTCATCAAGAATTATATGGTCAGCCGGCATCACGACCAGCACCGGATCATCACTCTGCTGCTGAGCCCATAAAGCAGCCAAGGTCAATGCTGGCGCCGTGTTACGGCCAAACGGCTCTAGGATTACCTTACCTTGCTTACCGAGCAGGCGTAACTGCTCGGCCACCACAAACCGATGTTCCTCATTGCATACTAGTAAGGGCTCTGCCAGACCAGGAATGCCATCCATACGCGCCACAGTGGCCTGCAACATCGATTGCTCGCCAACCAGCGGCAGCAATTGCTTTGGGTATTTCTCGCGCGACAACGGCCAAAGGCGCGTTCCAGAACCGCCAGACAACACAACAGGAATAATTTTGCTCATAAAGTTCTAGTCTCGAAGAAAATCACTCAAGTTTCTTGAGGTAATCCTTGGTAAAAATTTTGTCCGGTAGATCACGAAGCTTCATTTCGCTATATTCCAGCGTTGATTTCTCATTGCCGCGCAGCGCATCTTCCATCACCAATCGCGTTGGACGCTGCTTGCCGGCCAGCGTCTGGAAATTTTCATAGCTACATTTTTTCAGCAGTCGATTTGACAACGAATAAAACTCAGCCTTGAGCGGCCACGCATTCTTCTGATTTACCCAATAAACCACCTTTTGGTAGGTTACTGAGCGGTCGACAGCAGCCAGTTCCAACACGACGTAATTTTCACCATTGATGGTTTCGTTCCGCAGAACGGTGGGATTATAGTCGCCAGCAAAGTTCGCCCGCGCCAAGTCACCATTCGCCACCTGTCCAGTCAAGCGCTGCGCCAGGGAAATCCGCACAGGTTGCGAGACTTCAGGCATGAACACCCAAAGATCACGCCCCTTCATCAAAATGATCTGCCCACGCTCCGATGCAGGCTCGGTCACCATCACGACCGTATTTTCATTGCCTTTGGAAAGCACACGATATTTTCGTGTTTCAGCCTGCTTATCTGGCTGGCTGCTATTGATTACAATATCAACCTGAAAACCTTCGGATGGGAAGCGGACCTGATCGGCCTTTTCCACTATACTCCGGGCATAAGCATCATCCGTTGACGCAGGGCTGGGTTGCTGCGCCAATGCCGCCACCGACTGGAGCGACAAAAAAATGCCGGAAGTCAGAACACAGGCCCACAAATTCAAACGCTTGGTGCTATTGCAGAACATAAGCAACTCCTCGCACGTATTTAACATTATTACCTTCGCATTCTACCCAGCATGAACAGCGTCGTCCGAATCGAGCGCGTCTTCAAGGAATATCTGCTTGGCGAACAGATCGTTCAGGCTCTCAATGATATAACACTGTCAATTGAGCCCGGTGTTTTCCTTGCCATTTCCGGCCCTTCAGGCAGCGGCAAAACCACTATGCTCAACCTAATTGGCTGCATTGATCGCCCGACCAGCGGCGATATCTATATTAACGAAGAAAATGTCTCGCAAAAATCAGCCAATGAACTGGCTGATCTACGTGCTCGTTCGATTGGCTTCATATTCCAGACCTTCAATTTGCTGCCCGTGCTGTCAGCCGCAGAAAATGTTGAATACCCATTGCTTCGCCGCTCCGATATATCGCCCGATGAACGCAAACGGCGCGTGGACTATTTCCTCGACATCGTTGGCCTTAGTAAATATGCAAACAATCGGCCCAATCAACTTAGTGGCGGCCAGCGCCAACGCGTTGCGATTGCCCGTGCTCTCGCCGTCAAGCCAGCTATCGTGCTAGCCGACGAACCCACAGCCAATCTCGACAAAGCCACGGGCATCGAAATTTTGAAGTTGATGAAAAAAATCAACGAGCACCTCGGCACCACCTTCATTTTCTCCACCCATGACCAGAAAGTCATCGACCACGCCGACCGTTTAGTCAAAGTCGAAGATGGAACCATCAAAGCCTTTGGCGTCCGTGATGCCGAATACAGATGGAATCTGGCCCGCGTCCGTAACCTCTCGGACATCGCAGCTGGCGAAACAACTGAATAATCACTTCACCGGAAACATAACGTGCTTCAACCTATCAAGCATCTGCCCCACCTCACCTTCATTGCCGCACTTTGCCTAAGCTTGGGCGCCCAGGCCGAGGATAAAGAATCCCTGTTTGGCGATGATTTGCCAAAAGCAAGTGCCAAACCAGCCGCATCAAGCAGCCCTGGTATTAAAGGTTTTATCCATTTTGAACTTGCCCGTGCCGTTGATGATCCAGAACACTGGTCAAAAATGCGCACTCGCGCCGACCTAAGTTCAGCAGGAAATCTGGGGGCTGACATCAAATGGAAGCTGGGTGCCCGCTTCGACTATGACGCGGTCTACAGCACCACTGATTTTTACAACAAAGATGTAGTAAAAAATCAACGTTTCGACGCCATGCTGCGCGAAAACTATATTGATTACAGTGCCGGCAATTGGGATTTCCGCATTGGCCGCCAAAATGTCATTTGGGGTGAGATGGTAGGTCTGTTCTTTGCTGATGTCGTCTCAGCACGCGACATGCGAGAATTTATCCTGCCAGAATTCGATCAACTCCGTACCCCACAATGGGCAGCCAGGGCTGAATATTTCAAGGATGACTTCCACGCTGAATTGTTGTGGATACCGGTTGCCAGCTACGACAACATCGGCAAACTGGGAGCCGAGTTATACCCCTACCAGCCAGTGCCAAACGGTTTCAATGTTCGCTACCAACAAGAAGTGCGACCGGAACGCAATACGGACAACATGAATTACGGTCTACGTCTCTCAACCCTCAAAAATGGCTGGGATATCTCAGGCTTCTACTACCGCAGTACCGATATTAACCAAACCTTCTATCGCGAAATCGCGATTGCACCAGTACCAACAGTTACCTACCAAGCACGCCACGACCGCATTAGCCAAGTTGGTGGCACATTAGCCAAAGATTTTGGCGATATCGTCCTCAAAGGCGAAACGGTATATACCAAAGGTCGCAGCTTTACTTCCCTGAATGCCATGGACAGTGATGGCGTGGCTCAACAGAATACGGTTGATTGGGCTGCGGGACTTGACTTCAGCTTACCCGCTGAATCACGCCTGAATGTTCAGGTCTTCCAGCGTCAGTACATGAACTACGACCCATACAATATTTCTGACAAACGCGAAAATGGCTACAGCCTATTACTCAACAGCAAGTTTTTCACTAACTGGGAAGCACAAGCACTATTTATCTCAAGTGCCAATCGATCCGACTGGCTATTCCGCCCCCGCGCCGTCTGGAGTTTTGAACGTAACTGGCGAATGGTGGTTGGTGCAGACATCTTCAATGGACCAGCCATGGGAATGTTCGGGCGATATGACCAAAAGGATCGGGTTTATTCAGAAGTCCGCTACAGTTTCTGATTCAATCCAAGTACAAATGACAATCAGGGACTGCCAAACTTTACGGTCTACGCGTCAAATAGCTTAAAAATTTGGCTGAAATTTTTTTTGCGCTGTCATCCACGGCAAAAACAGCGTTTGCTGTGCGCACGGCAAGCTAATAAATCCATGGTGCTTGTAGAAATGCGCTGCAACATCGTCTTTTCATCGACCACCATGGCATAGGCCATGATTTCTCAACTATTACTGCGGTGAAGCGCATCATTCAGCAAGGCACCGTCAAAATCCTGCCCCTTAAATTTCTGATCAACGACCAAGTGGCCCATGAGCACCGTTGGCCGAGTAGGATAGCGCGGTATTTTTTTGCCAATTCAGCGTGCAAGTCCGTTAGCAACTGGCCAGCCGTTAAAAGGTTGAAAAAAGGGCGGCCCCTTTCATATTGACCCTTAGCTAGTTGTCGGAAAACTTTACACCAACCGCAGAATCAAACTTGACCTCTTATAACATGAACAATTTATTGCCATAAAATCATAATGTTAGATATTAATTTTTGATCTGGCATATTACATGCTTATGTTTTACCAGCAACAACTTCTATCGAATACGCAATACTTCCACCTGGAGAAAATCATGTACTTCAAGAAATCCGTTAGCTGGCTCGCTCTTGCCACAGCCCTGACACTGACCGCATCTGCAGCAAATGCCACCCCAGTCGTCGGCACCTTCGACATTGCCAGCAGTGCACGTGGTACTGGCGTTAAGATCACGGCAGGTGAGATTGATTGGTTCACACCTGTTAATGACGGCTTGAATGCATCTCAGACTAACGGCCAGTTTAATATAACCGGAACTCCGACTGGTAGTTTTGCATCTCTTCCCGTGTTGAACCCTGATGGTTATGTTCGCGACATGAGCGCCAACCCTTTCGATGCTAACTACATCCCTCTAGGTGCTAGCATCACACCGAATTTCTTTAAGTTGCTTAACAATCCAAATTGGTTGTTCACCTTGACCAACCTCTCACCAGGTACCGATGTGGATGGAGCAGGACCTTTACCACAGGCTCCTTACTCTTTAAAACAAGAGGCTAGTGGTGTAACTGCATCCTTTTCGGCACAGGGCACTCTTTGTGATGCGGGCGGTGATCTAATTTGCGACGTTACTGACGACGTTACACTCTGGAATGCTTTGTTCACGACCCAGTTCGTTGGTGCGACCATACCTGGTTTGGTAAACACGTTGGTGACTAATGGTGCAATTGCTACCTCCTGGTCAGCCACCGTTACGGCCGAAGTTCCAGAGCCCTCAAGCGTTGCACTTCTTGGTTTAGGTCTTCTAGGTTTTGCCGCCTCACGTCGCCGCAAGCAAGCCTGATTTTCTGTAAATACCAAAAAAGGCCTTCGGGCCTTTTTTTTCATCTATCATTTCCGTCACAGCCTACAACGGGAAAGTCTCAGCATGTCAGATGAAAATTTCAATGTGACCGGCTGTCAGCATGACACAAACGAAACGCGCCAGCCAGGGTCAACCGCTGAAGTTCGCACCATGGTCTTGGAAGCGCGGCAAAGCAGGCAAGCGCTCTACCCGTTCTCAAGCGGCCTGAACTGGGGCTACGGATCTCGCTCGCCAGTAACGAAAGATAACATCGGTATCGATCTCTCGCGCATGAACCGCATCCTCAATGCTGATGAAATATCCACGAACAATCCGATTGCTGTAATCGAACCCGGCGTTACCCAAGCTCAGTTGTCAGCTTTTCTGACAGAGCGCTGCCCTGAATTAACCTTCAACGTCACCGGTGCTGGGCGCGACACCAGCATTCTAGGCAACGCCCTTGATCGTGGCGTGGGTTACTTTGGCCCGCGCAAGGATGATATTTTTGGTCTCGAAATCGTAACGGGAACCGGCGAAGTCATTCAAACCGGATTTCGCCGCCTTGGCGAGCAATCTCCTCTGGCGCACTGCCATCCCTTTGGACTAGGCCCAATTCTCGATGGTTTGTTTTTCCAAGGTAATTTCGGCATTGTTACTAGTGCCTGCTTCCGCCTGATTCCTCGTCGCCCCAAAGAAGTTGCCGTCTCGATGGCTCTTATAGACGTCAGTCACCTCTCTGATTTTATCGACGAACTGGCACGCCTCAAGCGTGATGGCCTACTAACCTCTGTTACTCATATCGGCAACAAGGCTCGCACCCAATCAACACTTGCCTATGGCGTCACTCGTTATTTAGAATCTGAATGCAGTTACACGCCAGAAAGAGCGCTTGCCGAAGCGGATCGCGCCATTTCCATCGTAGCGCCTGACGAATGGGCCAGTCTGGCCGCGGTCACAGGCAATGCTGGTCAGGTACGCGCAGCGATTCGTGAAATCAAACAACGTATTAGTCGCTACGCTCGCGTCATGGTGATCACCGATACACTACTCGATATTGGTTACGCTGTAACCCATGCCTTGCGCTTCATATCGTTTGCTAGAGCCAATGCAGCGGCAATTCATTCCATACGTCCGCTTCACGCACTTGCATTGGGCATTCCAACCGATGTTGCCATCGACAATCTGCTTTGGAAATACGGGCGCTCAGACTTACCTGCCAAAGCCCTGGATGAATCGAATTGCGGCTTGTTGTTCGTCAACCCTGCTCTGCCACTGGATGGCAAAGCCGTTGTCAAAGTCATTGACGAGTTGGAGATTGTTGCGGCTAGTCACCAACACAAGCTTTACATGACCCTGAACATTGAAACTCCGACATCGATGGTTGCCGTCATCAACCTGCTTTTTGATCGTTCACAACCAGAGGAAGTCGAGCGCGCCCATCGTTGCGCTGATGACATGCTGGCATGCATCCGCCGTCACGGACTAGAGCCGTACCGTGCCCGGGCTGATATGATGAAAGACATCGTTCAGGACAACGAATACTGGCGAACAATTCGCAAGCTTAAGGATGTGTTCGACCCCGACAACATCATTGCACCCGGCAGGTACAACCTCGTAGATTGATGTAGTGCAGACCCTCTCATGTTGATAACTTCGCTCCGTCTCGCCTTTCGCAATCTGGCGCGCAACAAGAATCGCACACTTGTTGCGATTTTGACGGTGGCCGGCGGAGTTACTGCTTTTTTGTTGGCTGGTGGCTTTATTAATTGGGTGTTTCACGACATGCGGGAAGCAACAATTCACTCGCAACTTGGCCACATTCAGATTATTCGCCCCGGCTATTTTGAAAAAGGGATTGCCGATCCTTACGCCTACCTGCTACCCGGCACTTCGGCTGAGGAAGACAAGATAAGAAGCACGGAGGGCGTTACCAGCATAACGCCTCGCCTCGCGTTTAGCGGGTTAGTCAGCTTTGGCGATGTTTCAGTCGGATTTACCGGTGAAGGCATAGACCCGGTTCGCGAACGCCCCATTAGTAGTCGTATTACGATCAAGGATGGGCGTGATCTCGAAAGCATGGATGACACCTCGGCCATTCTTGGTGAAGGCCTTGCCAAGAGCCTGGGGGTAAAGCCAGGTGACTCGATTGTGCTGCTCGGAACGGCTGCCAATGGTAGCGCCAACGCCATAGAAGTGACGGTAGCTGGTACATTTTTCACCATCTACAAGGAATATGACGACACTGCACTTCGGCTACCAATTCCTCTTGCACGCAAATTGATGCGCGTTAGCGGTGCAACCTCATGGGTTGCCTTGCTGAACAATACCGAATTGACTACGGGAACAATCGAAGCAATACGCCCTAGTCTGCTGCCCAAGGACTTCCAGATCGTTTCGTGGACAGAGCTTGCCGACTTTTACAACAAAACTGTTGTTTTGTTTTCCAAACAAGTCGATGTCGTCAAAATCATCATTGGTTTAATTATTATTTTGACCATTTCAAACACGCAAACCATGAGCGTGCTTGAACGCACCACGGAGATTGGCACAAGCCTTGCCCTTGGTGTTCGCAGCAGTGAAATCCTGCGACTTTTTTTGCTGGAAGGCGTCATGCTGGGCATTGCCGGAGGACTAATTGGCATAAGCCTTGGCTACGCATTAGGTGCCGTTATTTCTGCGATCGGCATTCCTATGCCTCCACCACCTGGCATGGCGCGTGGTTATACCGGTCAGATTCTGGTTAGTAGCACTTTGGCAATTGATGCGCTGTTACTGGCCTTCGTTACTACGCTACTCGCTAGTGTTATGCCGGCATGGCGAGCAAGTCGCATGAACATTGTTGACGCACTACGTTGTAATCAATAAATGGCCCATAGTCTTTTCTCTCTGGCGATAAGAAATATTCTCCGCCAACGCGCTCGCTCAGCCGCTACGCTTGCGGCAATTGCAATTGGCGTTGCAGGTTTGATACTTGTTGGTGGGTTTGTTCAGGATATTTTTATTCAACTGGGCGAAGCAATCATTCATTCGCAAACTGGCCACATTCAAGTAACGCGCGAGGGCTATCGTGAAGGCAAAACCCGCGCCCCGGAAAAATACCTGATTGAAAAGCCAGATCAACTCAAAGCAGACATTCAGAAAGCAGCACCCAATGCAAACCTTACTATGGCCCGACTGGGCTTTACGGGAACACTCAATAACGGAAAACGTGATCTTGGCATCATCGGCGAGAGCATAGAGCCAGACGCCGAAGCCAGTATGGGTACCTATATGCAGTTTGTAGAAGGTCGCTCCCTTAAAAACACTGACCATGATGGCATAGTCATTGGTCAAGGTGTCGCGAAATCTCTCGGCCTAAAAGTTGGCGATCGCGTCACTTTAGTTATCACACTTGCTGCAGGTGCCGTTAATACTCTTGATTTTGAGCTTGTCGGTGTTTTTCAAAGCTTCTCTAAGGAATTTGACTCACGCGCAGTGAGAATCCCACTCGAAGCTGCAAAAAACTTAATGGATACAGAGGGAGCACATTTAATCGTAGTTATGCTTGATCATACGGAAGACACATCTGTTACGGTCAACGCGCTAAAACAGCGATTTTTTAAAGATGGCTACGAAATTGTCGGCTGGAACGAACTGTCCGATTTTTACGAAAAAACTGTTGAGCTTTATGATCGGCAATTTGGTGTTTTGCGCTTGATCATTTTGGTCATGGTGCTACTCAGCGTGATTAACAGCGTCAACATGACCTTGTTTGAACGCACCCGAGAATTTGGCACCATGTTGGCCGTAGGCAATCGCTCGGATACCGTATTCAAACTAATCATGCTTGAAAGCCTTTGTCTGGGCACTTTTGGCGCGCTCATTGGTATGGCGCTGGGTTGCCTGGCCGCGCTTGGCATTTCCGCCATAGGCATCCCTATGCCCCCACCGCCCAATGCCAACCTTGGTTACACCGCGCTCATCCGACTGGAGCTGGCTTCAGTTTTAACTGCTGGGGCGATTGGTTTTGTTGCTGCTTTTCTTGCCACCATCATGCCAGCCAGAAAGGCAGCACAACTTGATATTGTTGAGGCGCTTCGGCATGGTGTCTGAGCCTAGCCGTGAATTAGTTCCTCAGTCTGACTCTTTGTTTCAAGGTAATATCGCTCCGTTTCCGCTATCATTATGCCCTGTTGATTTACTCGGGCAGGTGTAGCCTGCAACCTGATTGAGGGAAAATATATGCTTAAAATTTGTTCTGTCGCTTTCTCTGGTTCAAAATGGCTCCTTGCCATTGCTGCCTCCTTGACCTTGGCTGCTTGCGCCACCAGCCACCCACCTGCACCTTCAGCTGCCGCTTCGGATGCCTATAGCTACATCATTGGCCCTGGCGACAACCTCAATATTGTGGTCTGGCGTAATCCAGAGCTCTCTATGACTGTCCCAGTTCGTCCTGATGGCAAAATTTCCTCACCTTTGATTGATGATTTGAATGCCATGGGCAAAGATTCAACTGCTTTGGCACGAGATATCGAGAAGGAACTCGGTAAATTCATTCGGGACCCCGTGGTAACTGTCATTGTTACTGGCTTTGTAGGGCCGTATAGCGAACAGATTCGCGTGATTGGCGAAGCAGCCAAGCCACAAATTCTGGCTTACAAGCAAAAAATGACAATGCTTGACGTCATGATTGCCGTTGGTGGCATTACTGATTTCGCTGATGGCAACCGTGCAACCATCCTTCGTACTTCAGAGAAAAACGCCCAATACAGTGTTCGCCTAAAGGATTTAGTCAAACACGGCGATGTGTCGGCCAATGTCGAAATGAAACCGGGTGATGTGTTGATCATCCCGCAAAGCTGGTTCTGATTTTTTGTAACTTTATAAAACCGCAACCGGTTTGTTCCGGTGCGGTTCTTAGCTTGGGTAAATAGATGGAAGAAATTCTCCGCCAAGCCTTGGTGATCCTGCGCGCAACCTGGAAGCATCGTCGACTTGGGATGCTTGTTGCGTGGGTCGTTGGGGCTATTGCAGCTGGCGTCATTCTGCGCATTCCAGATAAGTACGAGGCATCCGCCCGGATTTTCGTGGATACCCAATCAATTCTGAAACCATTGATGTCTGGCCTTGCTGTTCAGCCCAATGTCGAACAGCAAGTCATGATGCTTAGCAGGACCTTGATCAGCCGGCCGAATGTTGAAAAATTGGTGCGCATGGCTGACCTTGACCTGAATCTCAAGGGCAAAGCCGAGCAGGAAGCGCTGATCGAACAATTGACCAAAGAACTTAAAATTCAAAGTATCGGCCGCGACAATTTATACACCCTAGCCTACCGCAGCACAGACCCGGCGACAGCACAACGAGTCGTACAGGCGTTGGTTTCCATTTTTGTAGAATCCAGCCTTGGTGATAAACGACAGGATTCAGAATCCGCCCGCAAATTCATCGACGAACAGATCAAAGGCTACGAAAAGAAGCTACAGGAAGCCGAAACCCGCCTGAAAGAGTTCAAGCTGCGCAACATGGATCTTCAGTCTGGCGAAGGAAAAGACTCGTTGGGTCGACTTGCCGAGAATGGCAACCTGTTGAGCCAGGCACGCTTGGAACTACGTGAAGCAGAGAATTCCCGTGAGGCGCTCAAGCGTCAAATTCTCGGTGACAACCAGGGAAGACCAGGCGATCCGGATGGCGTGTCCAGTGTTTCGATGCCGGAACTTGATAGCCGGATTGATGCTCAGAAACGCAATCTCGATACCCTGCTACAAAAGTACACTGAACAGCATCCCGATGTTGTGAATACTCGTCGTGTCATCAAAGAGCTTGAGGAACAAAAGCGCAAGGAAGTCGCCGATCTGCGTAAAGCAGCAGCGAACAATCCCTCTTTATTGGCCGGTAGCGGTGCAGCCAGCATGGAACTCAAGCGCTCTTTGGCGAATGCAGATGCGACGGTTGCCTCACTGCGGACCCGTGTTGCAGAGTACGAGAGCCGTCAGGCACGTCAAAGAGAGCAGATGAAAACGATGCCACAAATTGAGGCGGAATTTACTCAGCTCAATCGTGACTACGACATTCACAAGAAAAACTATGAACAGTTGGTTGGTCGTCGCGAATCTGCCGAGCTGTCTGGCGATCTGGAGTCTGCTGGTTCGATTGCCGATTTTCGCCTGATCGATCCGCCACGTTCATCAAAAAACCCTGTTGCGCCAAATCGCTTGTTGTTATTACCGGGCGGTCTTGTTTTAGCACTGGTTGCTGGGCTTTTTGCTGCATTCGTGGCCAGCCAGCTGCGCCCTGTATTCTTTGATGGAAAATCACTGCGTGATGCGACCGGCCTTCCATTGCTTGGCACGGTTTCGTTAATCCATAATGAAACGCGTCGATTGAAGGAAAAAGCCAGTTTGCGCCGCTTCCTGATCGCCACGGCCGGATTGGTCATCGCCTATGGAGCTGGTATTGCGCTTCTCACCTATTTTGCACAACGCACGGCAGGAGCTTAATCAATGAGCCTAATTGAACAAGCTGCCAAACGCCTGGAGCAACTTCGGCAAGCAGGTGTTGAATTACCTGAAGACGAATTCATACCGGCGCCGGTATCAATTCAGCCCCCTGTCAATGCAAAACAAAGTACTCCTAAGGAGCTTCCGGCGCCTCAGGCTGCCCAACCTCAAGCTGCTCCAGTCAAACGTATTGAATTAAACCTAGAAGCGATTGCCGCTTCGGGTCTACTCGTTCCGCACGCCATGCGTAGCCAGCTGGCAGATGAGTTCCGAGTTATCAAACGGCCACTAATTGCTAACGCCATGGGTAAAGGTGGCGCACCAATTAATAATGGCAATTTGATCATGATAACCAGCGCCTTACCTGGTGAGGGAAAGAGCTTTACGGCGATCAATCTTGCCATCAGTATTGCAATGGAACTTGACAATACCGTCATGCTGGTTGATGCCGATGTGGCTCGTCCTTCTGTTTTGAATATGCTAGGGCTACCGCCTGCCCCCGGCCTCTTGGACGTTGTTGCCAAGAATTCCGTCGATATCTCCAGCGTTTTGATGCGCACCAATATTGAGAAGCTCTCGATTTTGCCAAGCGGCACACAGCACCCACGCGCCACCGAGCTGCTGGCCAGCGATGCCATGGTTCGACTACTCGATGATATGGCCAGCCGCTACAGCGATCGCATTATTATTTTTGATTCACCGCCCCTGTTGTTGACCACTGAATCTCGCGTAATTGCCACCCATATGGGACAGATTGTCATGGTGGTTAACGCCGGTAATACAGCACAGGCTGCGGTATTACAAGCAGTAGCAACGATTGAAGCTTGCCCGGTAAAAATGATGGTTCTCAATCAGTCGCGCCAGGCAGCAAGCGATGGATACGGCTATGGGTATGGCTACGGATATGGTAATGAAAATTAAAGGCAGTAATTATCGGCCTGTGTCGGGGGCGATTTTGGCTTGCCTGAGCACTGTCGCTTTTTCGCAGAGCTCAATTTCTGGTGCGCCAACTACTGGGGGTAGCACAGGATTTTCGACCACATCAGTTGTCGGCGCGACTTCTGGGGCTGGCACACCGCCAGCTAAGGAGGCAGTAGATGCCGGTAATCAAGGGCGCGAATGGGTGATCAAACCTCGCGTTACGCTAACTGAAACGCTGTCAGATAACGTCAATGTCAATCGTGTCAAAAATGGCAAGCAAAGTGACCTAATTACCGAAATTGCTCCAGGAATTCGCGTTGAGGCGAAAACCGCGAAATTAAAGGCTTACCTTGATTACACCTTGCGTGGGCAGTTTTACGCAAAGGAACCGGACTACAATCGATCGCAGAACTCGTTGAATACTTTTGGCACCCTGGAAGCTATCGACAACTGGTTTTTCGTTGATTTCAGCGGCTTTATAACTCAACAAACCATTTCTGCTTTTGGAGCACAATCAACAAGCGCCAGCACAATCAACAATAACAGTACTGAAACCGCTAGTTATCGGATTTCGCCATACATTCATGGCCAGATGGGTGGCTTGGTGGATTATTTGCTGCGCTACAACCTGTCCACAACTCGTTCCGATGCATCGATTGTTTCTGACACAAATATTTCAGAGTGGGTCGGTCAATTGCGTGGCAGCACGCCATTTCAGAAACTGAAATGGACGATAGATACAAGCCAGCAGAGCACAGATTACAGTCGGGGCCGCGACACCGATGCCGAACGCATTCGCGCCATGCTCACTTATTCCATACTCCCGCAACTCAGGTTTTCTTTAAGCGGTGGTCAGGAAAGGAACAATTACGCCTCGTTGAACCAGGAAACAAACTCAACGCACGGTTATGGTTTTGATTGGAACCCCACCGAGCGTACGCAGATTTCCGGTTTTAAAGAGCATCGCTTTTTTGGTGATGGCCATAACTTCAGCTTCAGTCACCGCCTTCCGAGAAGCAGTATCCGTATTTCTGATACGCGTGATGTCTCAGTCCTGCCTAACCAATACACATCAACCGGATTGGGTACAGTCTACAATCTTTATTACCAGATTTTTTCTAATATCGAACCCTATGCCAGCATGGATCCGGCGGTTAAGGATGCTGCTGTTGCCAGTGCGGTCAACACCATGCTTGCCCAAAACGGTGTTTCTCCAAATACTCAGGTCACAAGTAGTTTTCTGTCAGCTCGTGCCACAGTCCAGCGCCGCCAGGATCTGACACTCGCTACATTTGGTGCCCGTAACTCAATCACTGTGGTGCTTAATCGGACGGAAAGCCAATCCGTCTTGGCAGCCCAAGCAAGCAATGATGATTTTTCTCAAACCACTATGGTTAAACAGCAAGGGGGGAGCGTCAATTTTGCGCATCGCCTCAGTGAAATATCCAATCTAAATGCACTTATCTCACGCCAGGAAAGCAAAGGCAGCAATAGCGTTACGGGGAATAGTAATTTAAAGACGACAACAACAACCTACCTGGTAAATGCCTCTACCAGATTGGGCGCCAAGACGACAGGTTCGTTGAGTGTTCGCCGCACAGAGTTTGACAGCACAACTAATCCCTATACAGAAAACGCCCTGCTCGGGACGGTTTCTTTCGTTTATTGAACATATGTACGAAGCTTATTACGGCTTGAACAACAAGCCTTTCCAGCTAAACCCGGATCCCACCTTTTACTTCGGTAGCAAGCAGCACCGTCGCGCAACTGCCTATCTTGAATATGGCATGCACCAGAATGAAGGGTTTATCGTTATCACCGGGGAAGTCGGTGCCGGCAAGACCACCATTGTGCGTGGCTTGCTTGAAAGTCTGGATTCCGAAAAGGTCATTGCAGCAAATCTGGTCAGCACCCAGCTGGATGCCGATGACACGCTGCGCCTAGTCGGTGCGGCATTTGGTTTGCGCACCAAGGATGTTTCCAAGTCCGACATTTTGATGTCCCTGGAAGCCTTTTTGATCAGCATGACCGGTAAAGGAAAACGCTGCCTGCTGGTGGTTGATGAAGCACAAAATCTGACTGCGCGAGCTGTCGAAGAACTGCGCATGCTGTCCAACTTCCAGTATGGCAATCACGCGCTTTTGCAGAGCTTCCTGATCGGCCAGCCTGAGTTCCGAGGCATTTTGCAAAGCCCGCATATGATGCAGTTCCGGCAACGCGTAATTGCTGCTTGCCATATTGGGCCGCTCGACGTCCAGGAAACACAGGCCTATATTGATCACCGACTGAAATGTGCAGGTTCTACTGGTTCACCGATCATTCTTCCCGCCGGATACGAAGCAATTTTCAAGGCCAGTGCTGGCATACCACGGCGGATCAATTCAGTTAGTGATCGACTGTTGCTGTCAGGTTATCTGAGCGGTATCAAAGAGTTCGATGCGAACGAGGTTGAAGAGGTTGCCCGCGAGATTTATGAAGAAACACTCGGCGTTAGCACACAAAGTTTTGCTGGCTCTTCACCAGCTGTTCCGTCGACGCCAACCCCATACACCAATCTCAATCTGCCACGCTTTAATACTGATGGTGAAGAGTTTGAAGATCCGGCCGCCGTTCTCGCCGGGCTGAGCATCGAGCAATTTGGTGAACGTCTGGCGCGCCTTGAGCGCAGCCTTCTGCAACTCGAAAAGATCAATACCACCACCTTGAGCCTGCTACAGCAACTGGTCAGCAAAGGGGCGCAGCTAAACACACCGGCGTCCTCTTCAGAGAACACGGAAGCCTGAACAGGCAGCAAGCAGCCAGATGCCAAGCTCAACTCGTTCCAATGCACTCACAATTGATGTCGAAGACTACTTTCAGGTCTCGGCATTTGCACCGCATATTCCCCGCAGTGAATGGAATACCCGCGAATGCCGCGTTGAGCGCAATGTGGATTGCATTCTAGCCATGCTAGATGACCATCAAACCAAAGCAACGTTTTTCACGCTTGGTTGGGTTGCAGAACGTTATCCTGAGGTGATCAGGCGCATCGTCGCCAATGGCCATGAACTGGCCAGTCATGGTTATGGACACGAACGAGCCAGTGACCAGACACCAGAAGCATTTTTTTCAGATATCAACGTTGCAAAGTTGATACTGGAAGACTTGGCAGGCTATGAAGTCAAAGGCTACCGCGCCCCAAGTTTTTCAATCGGCGAAAAAAATCTCTGGGCCTTCGAGTGTCTGGAGCGAGCTGGTTACCACTACAGCTCGAGCATTTACCCAATTCGGCATGACCACTACGGAATGCCGGATGCGCCGCGCCACGCCCACAAAATTGGCAATCTTCTAGAAATTCCGGCAACCACATTGCGCTTTTTCAACCGCAATTGGCCAGCCAGTGGTGGCGGTTATTTCCGTTTGATGCCTTATGGTCTGTCGCGCTGGATGATTCAGCGGATCAATCACGCCGATCAAATGTCAGCCGTGTTCTATTTTCACCCTTGGGAAATCGATAGTGAGCAACCTCGCATTCCCAATATCGGGGCAAAAACCCGCTTCCGGCATTACGTCAATATCAGCCACATGGAACATCGGCTGCGTCGCCTCCTGGCAGATTTTGACTGGGGACGAATGGACGATCTTTTTCTTGGCAAGGCCTGATTCAGTATGATCACCATCAAGCAGTTAGCCCCTTCCGACCGTGAAGGCGCACAGCGTTGGGATGATTTCATCTTTGCCTGCCCGGAAGCCACTTTTTTCCATCGTGCCGCCTGGCAAGGCATCATTGCCGATGTTTTCCGGCACCCCACTTATTTTCTTTACGCCGAATTCGCAGGCGAGATTCAAGGCGTTTTACCGCTGGCGCACGTCAAAAGCTTGCTCTTTGGCAATGCCTTGGTTGCCCTGCCCTTCGCAGTTTATGGCGGTGTTGCAGCAACCAACCACGAAGCAGTCAACGCGCTGGAAAATGAAGCTCAAGCATTAGCCCAGCGCCTTGGTGTCGATCACCTTGAGTTTCGCAACGTCAGTCCGCGCAATCCGAGTTGGCCGACGCAAGACCTCTACGTCACCTTTCGCAAGGAAATCCTGCCCGACGTTGAAGCCAATATGCTTGCCATCCCGCGCAAACAGCGCGCCATGGTTCGCAAAGGAATAAAAAATGGACTAATTAGTACGGTCGACCGTAACACTGACCGTTTTTTCAAGGTATTTGCCGACAACGTCCATCGCCACGGCACCCCGGCCATGCCCAAGCGCTATTTCGATACACTCTTGCAGGTCTTTGGTAATGATTGTGAAATACTCACCGTTACTGGCTCCGATGGGCAATTACTAAGCAGCGTGCTCTCCTTTTACTTCCGTAATGAAGTGTTGCCCTACTACGCGGGTGATGACGAAAGCGCCCGTCACCTGGCCGCCAACGATTTTAAATATTGGGAACTGATGCGCCGTTCCTGCGAGCGCGGACTCAAGATATTTGATTACGGCCGCAGCAAACAAGGCACCGGCCCCTACGCCTTCAAGAAAAACTGGGGCTTCGAACCGCAACCCCTGCATTACGAATACTGCCTCTACAAGCGCGACTCCATCCCCCAGAACAACCCCAATAACGCCAAGTACAAACTCTTCATCGAAGCGTGGCGGCGCATGCCTATCGGCCTGGCCAACTGGCTCGGCCCGCATATCGTCCGCAATTTAGGCTAACGGCAAAGATGGCCAATATTCTGTATCTCGTCCATCGCCTGCCGTACCCGCCCAACAAGGGCGACAAGGTTCGTTCGTACAACCTGCTCAAACATCTGGCTTCACAGCATCGGGTTTTTCTCGGCACCTTCATCGACGATCCGGAAGATGAACCCTATATCGCTACCCTGCGCAAGCTCTGTGCCGATGTCTTCGTTGCCAAACTGGACCCACGTCGCGCCAAGATTCGTAGTCTCAATGGCCTCATCGCCGGTGATCCACTAACGCTCCGCTATTACCGTGATGCCAGCCTGCAAGATTGGGTACACAACACGTGCAATCATCAAAAAATAGATGCTGCCGTTATTTTCTGTTCGGCCATGGCGCAATACGTCGAAAATATGCGGCGTCTGCCCACTGTTGTCGATTTCGTAGATGTCGACTCTGCCAAATGGACTCAATACGCCGACAAGCACCGCTGGCCGATGTCATGGCTATATCGTCGCGAAGGGGAATTTCTCCTCGCCTACGAACGACATATTGCCAGCCTGGCTGCCCGCTCTTTCTTTGTAACGGAATCCGAGGCTGCCCTGTTCACCAGTTTGGCCCCAGAATGCAATGTGCGCGTCGAAGCCATGTGTAACGGCGTTGACTCGGACTACTTTACGCCAGACCCCGAGCGAATCTCACCTTATACAGCCGAAGAAACGCCCATCGTCTTCACCGGCGCCATGGATTATTGGCCGAATGTCGATGCCGTAACCTGGTTTGCCAAAGAAGTACTTCCCGGTCTGCTGGTGCAACACCCGAATGCGCGCTTCTACATCGTCGGTCGCAGCCCTACACAAGAGGTGGAAGCCTTGGCCAACGAACATATTGTTGTTACTGGTACAGTGCCAGATGTTCGCCCATACATCCAACACGCCGCTGCCGTAGTTGCCCCGTTGCGGATTGCGCGGGGCATCCAGAACAAGATTCTTGAAGCTATGGCCATGGAGCGTGCAGTTATTGCCTCAACAGAATGTGCTGCTGCGGTCGACGCCGTTTTTGGGCAAGAATTACTCACTGCCAACACGCCGGAAGACTACATTGGCACAATCAATGCGCTGCTCGTTGATCAAAATCAATCAATTGCAATAGGCCAGGCTGCACGCAAGCGAGTTATCGAGCGCTATAGCTGGGCTGCTCATATGAGCGGCATAGACCGCTACCTATCCGATTCGCAAAACACTACCCAATGAGCCAGACCTCTCCAATTCACGCTCCAATTTGGCGGCCAACACTCACAGCCCTATTGTTATTGCTGGCTTGGGTATTCTTCTGGTATTGGGACACACTTAGTGCCATGGCGGTCATCTGGGTCCGCTCTGAAACATATACTCATGGCCTGATTGTGCCGCCAATCGCAATGTGGCTTATTTGGCGCGAACGAGAACAACTAAAACACTACCAGCCCAAATCTGCCCCTTGGCTAATCCTGCCATTGGCAGTCATCGTATTTCTCTGGCTACTTGGCCAGCTTACCGCCGTCAATGCACTAACCCAATTTTCAGTCATTGCCGCAATCATCCTCAGCATCATGTCGCTACTTGGCATGCAACTGAGCGTGCGCATTGCATTCCCACTGGTTTTTCTATTATTTGCCGTACCTGCTGGCGACTTCATGATGCCGCGCCTGATGGAATGGACCGCGAATTTCACGGTACTGGCCCTGCGCATCAGCGGCATCCCGGTTTATCGCGAAGGCCTGCAGTTCGTGATTCCCAGTGGCAACTGGTCAGTAGTCGAAGCCTGCAGTGGTATTCGTTACATCATCGCCTCACTCACCGTAGGCACCCTGTTCGCCTATCTGAACTATACCTCCCTGAAACGCCGCCTAATCTTCATTGCTGTTTCCTTACTCGTCCCAATTCTGGCTAATTGGCTACGTGCCTACTTGATCGTCATGATCGGCCATCTGTCGAGCAACCAATTGGCAACAGGCGCTGATCACCTGATCTATGGCTGGGTATTTTTCGGACTGGTCATTGCCATTATGTTCATGATTGGAATGCGCTGGAGCGAACCACCACTGGAGGAAACGCCAAGTGCCGAAGAGGTTGGCATTGTTCAATCGACGCTGACAACACCGTGGACTATGGCATTAGTATTAGCCATCGCAATTGCCCTGGGACCACTTTCATTTACGCTGATTTCAAAAAATGGTTCAAGCACGGCACCCATCCTGCATGACTTGACAACAGCAAAGGGTTGGGAACAAAGCGCCCCGGTCACCATCTGGAAACCAATTTTCGAAAACCCATCAGCTAAACTACAAACCACTTTCAAGCAAAACGAGCGGGTCGTCGGACTTTATATTGCCTACTACCGCAATCAGGACTTTGAAAAAAAACTGGTCACTTCGGCAAATGTCTTGGTCACCTCGAACGACCCGGAATGGTCATTAACAAATTCAAGCGTTTCCAATCTCGTCATCGATGGTAATAACACATCGATACGTACCGCCGAAATTCTGCACAAAGCATCAAGCAAGGACAACCGTCTGACCGTCTGGCAGTGGTACTGGATCAACGGCCACTTGACCAGTAGCGATATCGAAGCAAAGCTCTATACGGCGATGAACCTTTTGCTCGGCCGAGGCGATGACTCCGCTGCCATCATTGTCTATGCACCCAAAGACCCAAGCGGATTAAGTCAATCTACCCTGAGCGAATTTGTTAAGGTCAACGGCGAAATGATTAACAAAATGCTGAAACAAACTCAGGCCAACCAATAACCATGTGCGGTATTTCAGGACTCTTCGACACCCGTGGCAAACGCGACTACCCACTTGCCTTGGTTGAGCGCATAAACAACATTCAAGCCCATCGTGGGCCTGATGAATCAGGCATCCACCTTGAACCCGGAATTGCCCTTGGTCACCGCCGTCTATCTATTATTGACCTAGCCACCGGCCAACAACCTTTGTTCAATGAAGATGGCTCAGTCTGCGTTGTTTTCAACGGTGAAATTTACAACTACCAGGAACTCGTCCCCGAACTTCAGGCACTTGGCCACATCTTCCGCACCCGTAGCGACACCGAAGTCATCGTGCACGCTTGGGAAGCCTGGGGCAAAGCTTGCGTCGAACGCTTTCGCGGCATGTTTGCTTTTGCCTTGTGGGATAGAAACCAGCAAATTTTCTTCTTGGCGCGTGACCGCATGGGCGTCAAACCGATGTTTTACGCGCTGCTGGATGACGGCACCTTTATTTTCGGTTCAGAACTTAAAGTCATCACCACCCACCCCGGCTTCAAGAAAACCATCGACCCGCTGGCTGTCGAAGAATACTTCGCCCTCGGCTATGTCGCTGACCCGCGCTGCATCTACACCGGTGCCAAGAAACTCCCGTCGGCCCACACGCTCACATTGCACCACGGCCAAGGACTGCCCGATCCGGAAGCCTATTGGGATGTTCATTTTACGCTGAACAACCCGATCAGCCCGGAAGAAGCTAGCGAAGAACTCATCACCCGTCTGCGCGAATCAGTTCGTCTGCGCATGATTGCAGATGTACCACTCGGCGCCTTTCTCTCAGGTGGCGTTGACTCAAGCGCTGTTGTAGCCGCCATGGGGGGCGTATCCAGCACACCGGTTCGCACCTGCGCCATCGGCTTCAAAGATCCCAAATTCAATGAATCCGCCTTCGCCCAGCAGGTTGCCGACCGCTACCACACCGATCACCACCTCAATATTGTCGATAGCGACGATTTCGATCTGATCGACACCCTCGCCTGGCTCTACGACGAGCCCTACGCGGACAGTTCTGCCATCCCCACTTACCGCGTCTGCCAACTCGCCCGCCAGCACGTCACTGTGGCGCTTTCCGGTGATGGTGGCGACGAAAGCTTCGGTGGCTACCGACGCTACCGCCTGCACATGATGGAGGAGCGCGGTCGCTCGGCACTACCGCTTTCCTTTAGACGCCCACTGTTCGGTGCGCTCGGTCAGCTCTACCCGAAAGCCGACTGGGCACCACGCCCCTTGCGTGCCAAAACCACCCTGCAGGCAATGGCATTTGATTCCGTTCAAGCCTACCTGCACAGCGTCTCGATCATGCGTCATGATGAGCGGGAAAGCCTCTATTCAGACAGCTTCAAAAACACGCTTGCCGGTTACAGTGCGCTGGATGTATTCCGCAACCATGCCGACAAAGCCGGCACAGAAGACCCGCTCGCCCTGATTCAATACATTGACTACAAAACCTGGCTGGTCGGCGACATCAACACAAAAGTCGACCGCGCCAGCATGGCGCACTCCCTTGAAGTGCGTGAACCGTTGATGGATCACGAGTTGATCGAATGGCTGGCAACGCTACCTACAGACCTCAAGATACGCGGTCAAGAAGGCAAATGGCTGCTAAAAAAAGCCTTTGAACCCCATCTGCCGCACGATATTTTGTATCGCCCCAAAATGGGCTTCTCGGTTCCGTTGGCACAATGGTTACGCGGCCCGCTCGCCGAACGGCTTAAAAGCGCCATTACCGGCCCACGCCTGGCTGAATCCGGCTACTTCAATCCAGTGCGCCTCCGTTCCATGCTGGAAAAACATCAAAGCGGCCAGCGTGATTTCTCTGCCCCACTCTGGTCTCTACTGATGTTTGATGCGTTTTTGAAGAATGCTGAGAAAATAAGCTGACAATAAATAATAGTCATCTCCAGACAAACGCAGATCGAATCCCAATCCAGTGCATCGCCAACACATCGTCCACGTCGTTTACAGCTTTTCGATCGGCGGCCTTGAAAACGTCATCGTTCAACTGATCAACCGCTTGCCGGCAGAAAAATTCAGGCATACGGTTCTTTCGCTAACCACGATCAGCGACTTCAAAAACCGCATCACCCGGCCCGATGTGCAATTCATTGAACTCAACAAGCCGCCGGGTCACGCCATTCCGCTCTATCCGCGCATATTCAAGTTGCTCAGACAACTTAAACCAGATGTTGTACACACCTGCAATCTTGCCGCGCTTGAGATTGTTCCCATCGCCTGGTTAGCAGGTATACCCAAGCGTATTCATGCCGAGCACGGCTGGGATGCCCACGACCCCAACGGTAGCAACCCACGTTACCGCAAGCTACGCAAGCTTTACAAGCCCTTTGTCAGCCACTATGTTGCTGTTTCAAAAGATCTTGACCAATACCTGGAACACGCTATCGGAGTTCCACGCAATCACCGCTCATTAATTGCCAATGGCGTAGACACCGATTATTTTGCGCCTGCAAACAATACGCCAACGCCCGTTACTGGTTGCCCATTTACCCCAAGGCAACACTGGATTGCCGGCACCGTAGGGCGATTGCAAACCGTAAAGAACCAACCCTTTCTGGCCCGCGCCTTTGTCAAGTTGCTTAAAAACCACCCTGAAGCTGCCAGTCGAATGCGTTTGCTCATAGTCGGTGACGGCCCCCTTCGAAACGAAGTTGAAGAAACGCTTCGCCTCGGCAATGCCCTGCAATACGCTTGGCTACCAGGTGCTCGCAACGATATTGCCGACATCTTGCGTACCCTGGACTGCTTTGTTTTACCCTCGCAAGCAGAAGGTACGTCCTGCACCCTGCAGGAAGCCATGGCTTGTGGGCTACCGGCCATTGCCACAGCGGTTGGCGGCACCCCGGCTCTTGTTGAAGAAGGCATTACCGGAAACCTGATACCGGCTGATGATGAAGACTCTCTGGCACAGGCACTCTGGCTAGCCTACTCGTCACCAGAAGAATTCTCGACACTCGGTATTACCGCACGTCAACGCGCCATCACAGGCTTTGGTTTAAACAGCATGATCAAACAATACGAACAGCTATTTGCCTGAGCCTATGGATCATAATTTTCAAGGCAAAACCCAAGTTGACCGTAACACTTCGCATCCATGAAACATGTCACAGGCAAATCCACCAGCCCTATGCTCTAATTGCGCTTTTGCGAATCAGATGATCAACCCGCTCATCATTGGAAACACAAAACGCCCCTTGAAACCAACCCTTTCCTTTCCTTTCCTTTCATTTCCTTTCCTTTCATTTCATTTCATTTCATTTAGCCAGCATAAGCCCCCTTCAGACCAATGCTGTTCAATTCCTACGAATTCCTCCTGCTGTTTCTGCCGATCTGCCTGATCGGCTATTTTCAGTTTGGCCGGATCAGTAAAAACTATGGTGCCATCTGGCTAGCCCTGTGCTCGATCTTCTTTTACGCATGGTGGGATTACCGTTACATCCTGCTGCTTTCCGGCTCAATCATTGGCAACTATCACGCCGGTCGATGGATAGCTCAGCACCAAGGAACAAAAATATCCAAGCGCCTGCTGATTGGCGCGATTGCCGCCAATCTTGGCCTGCTCGCCTATTACAAGTACGCTGATTTCTTCATTCTCAGTGCCAACCACATACTCGGTTCGGCGGTTCCAATGCTGAATATCGCGCTCCCGATTGGTATTTCATTCTTTACCTTCACGCAAATCGCCTTTCTGTCCGACGCCTATCAAGGCAAGGCCAAGGAATTCCGCTTCAGCTATTACGTTCTCTTTGTAACCTATTTCCCTCACCTGATTGCTGGTCCGGTGCTGCATCACAAAGAAATGATGCCCCAATTCGATGTGGACCGTAACTACCGCCCGCATCTCGCCAATTTTCAGATCGGCCTCACTATTTTCATCATCGGCCTATGCAAAAAAGTATTGATTGCCGATTCACTCGCCGGCTACGCAACGCCCGTATTCGCACCAGGCGCCAACCCCGGATTTTTTGTTGCCTGGGGTGGGCTTCTTGCCTACAGCTTTCAGCTCTATTTCGATTTCTCTGGCTATTCAGACATGGCCATCGGGCTATCACGCCTGTTCGGCATCAAACTACCGCTCAACTTCAACTCTCCCTACAAAGCAGCCAACATCACCGATTTCTGGCGCCGTTGGCACATGACACTTTCGCGCTTTCTGCGCGACTACCTTTATGTACCGCTAGGAGGCAACCGCAAAGGGCCATGGCGGCGCAAACTCAACCTTGTCGCAACCATGTTGCTCGGTGGACTCTGGCATGGTGCCGGATGGACATTCGTGATCTGGGGCGGGCTGCACGGCCTTTTCCTCATCATCAACCACGCCTGGCAAGAAACCACAGCCCGCCTCGGCTGGGCCAAAGGCGGACGGTTTGCATTAGTTCTCAGCGTTCTACTCACTTTCCTTTGCACCAACATCGCCTGGGTATTCTTCCGCGCTCCGGATATCACAACCGCATTCTCAGTGCTGCGCGGCATATTCGGGCTGAATGGTGCGGCGATCCCGGCAGCCATTCTCACCCGACTCGACATGCTGCAACCCCTCACAGAAGCCTTGCACATCGGTACATTCCTTGGCGGTGGCGCCAACTTTATCGCCAATTATGTCTGGATAGCAGTTGCTGCCTTCATCACCTTAGCCTTACCCAATACACAAGAACTACTTCGCCGCTATGTGCCTGCCCTGCCTGATTCCCGTCAAGCGAAGCAGCCGTCTTTCGCACTGCTTCCACTTCGCTGGAAGCCAACCACTGTCTGGGCAATTGCCATCGGACTGGCTGGTGCAGCAGGCGCTCTATCACTCACTCGCCCAAGCGAGTTTCTCTACTTCCAGTTTTAGCCGCCATGTCAATCACGCACATTCGCAAACGCTATCTCTGGAAACTAGCAGCTACTTTCATTGGAGCAATCATCGCAACGGGATTGATCAATCTAATCATCGATCCCTACGGCACGTTTCGCATAGTTGATGTCAAAGGCCTAAACCACATCAAGCCTTACCCTGATCACAACATTGAAACCATAAAGGCGCACGCCCTACGCCATATGTCACCCGATGCGCTGATACTCGGCAACTCCCGAGCCGAAGTTGGTCTTGACCCGACGCATGATGCCTGGGAAAGCGCTGGCTATCGCTCGGTGTTTAACGCTGCAATAGCCGGCACCTCACCCAGCGCGGCATGGAATCAACTCCAAAAGGTAGCGCAGCGCCAGCCGCCAAAATTCATCCTCCTGGGAATTGATTTCTTTGATTTTCCAATTGCACCAGACAAAAAAACATCACTACCCAAGAACTCATCTAACAACAAACTCGACGACGTTCGTTGGACACTCAACGCAACATTGACAATGCAAGCCATGATTGATTCGGCGACCACACTCCGAAGACAATTTCAGGCAAATCCGCAGCAATTAACGACACAAGGATTCAACCCGCTCCTTGAATATAAAGACATTGCCAAAATGGAGGGGTACTGGTCACTGTTCCGCCAGAGGCTAGAAGATAACGCCAAAAATCACAGCAGAAAACCAGCCAATCTTTTTTTGAAAGATACTCAAACATCGCCCACCTTTGACGACATTCGCCGAATCGTCAGATGGTCAGCCGAAAATAACACCGAATTACGGTTAGTGATCTACCCCTACCATGCACAACTCCTTCTCCTTATTGACGAAATCGGGCTATGGCCAACCTTTGAAGAATGGAAGCGACAAATTTTGCGTATCATCACCGAAGAGTCGCTCAAATCATCAGAGAGCAACATCGCCTTAATTGACTTAAGTGGATTTTCAGAATTCTCGGAAGAAGCCATTCCCGGCAAGGAAGACAAAAAGACAGCGACAAAATGGTACTGGGAAGCAGGTCACTTTAAGAAAGAATTAGGTGACCATATCCTTTCATGCTGTATTTTTCAAAAACCTGAATTTTCGACCCGCAAATTCGGCGTTATTTTAAATACCGATAACATTGAAACTGAGCTCAATCGCACCCGCATCGATAAATCTGCATTCGTACTTAAAAATCCGATGCTCAAGTCAGAAATTTCAGATGTTGTTCATAAATAACTCCACTATCACCGAGCCACAAACTAAAACAACGTCAGAAAGTAATTTTTTGGGGGAATACTTTCTGTGACGACTAACGAGGAATACCTGCACAATAATTCGCAAAGGGTGCTGTGGGTTTTAGCGCTCGCTTATTTAGTATTCGTTATATACGGAAGCCTAGTCCCACTCCGGTTCGTCCCGATGCCTTGGGATCAAGCCATTACAAGATTCAAGGACATACCTTTCCTTGACCTCGGCATCGGCTCACGTGCTGACTGGGTTGCCAACCTCCTGCTATTTATCCCGCTGAGCTTGCTCTGGAGCCAGATTTTCTTATCAAGACAGGGCCCAAAAGCCCGACTGTTCATTCGACTTTTGCTGGTTGTCACGTTCTCTGCATTAGCTTGCTCTATTGAATTTATCCAAATATTTTTCCCTCAACGCACCGTTTCACAAAACGACATCATTGCTGAATCGCTTGGCGGGATTATCGGACTCGTTGCGCAAGCCTTCTGGGGCAATCGATTACAAGAGTTGATTGGATCGCTTTGGCGCAAGGAAAATCAAGCCAATCGATTAAACCGCTTGCTTCATGCGTACCTACTCATATTTGTAGCATTTAGCGTGCTTCCTCTCGATTTGACGATCAGTCCGGTAGAGATTTATCACAAGTGGGCAGAGGGAAAAGTTGTACTTTTCCCTTTTTCTGGACTTAAAGGCAATTTATTCGCAAACCTATATTAGACGCTGACCGACATCATCATCTGGATTCCACCGGGGATAATGTGGATGCTAAGCCGCCGTCAAACACATGCACGGATTGCTCTACATGGTTTTTTAGCTGGACTTGTCTTGGAAACAGCACAGCTTTTTGTTTACTCACGGGTTAGTGATGTAACTGACATTTTGCTTGCAAGCGTTGGCGCACTCTTGGGAGCGCACTTTGCCAAAACCACAGTACAACTCCGCTTGACTACACCAAAACTCAAACCATCATTCTGGTTTTCGCTCTGGATCGTCTGGCTGATCAGCATATTCGGAATATTTTGGTTCCCTTTTGATTTCCGAACAACCAACCATTCCGTAACTGAAGCCCTTAGCGAAATTGCCCGAGTCCCCTTCACTACATACTATTACGGGACAGAGTTTCACGCCGTCAATGAGTTTTTGCGAAAGATCGGATTTTTTCTACCTGGTGGTTTGCTCTGGGCATTTATTATTTCATCTACACAAAAAAATACCGCCAAAACACCGTTGACCGCAACAGGTTTACTATTTATTGGCCTGGCAGCATTCCTAATCGAAATCGGACAAGTATTCCTACCTCA
>ERZ724510.239-NODE-239-length-31565-cov-5.781879_pt1 | contig 31565 bp, 33 predicted proteins | sample MGYA00376043_ERZ724510 | MGnify/ENA primary metagenome ERZ724510 (study PRJEB28724, sample SAMN07190888) | wastewater metagenome | isolation source: influent of sewage treatment plant in Hong Hong | place: USA: Christiansburg, Virginia | collected 2016-03-01 ... | reverse complement strand
AAGACCGGCGCCAAGAAGATCATCAAGTTCCAGAAGTGCATCATTGCCGCCGGTTCGGCTGCCGTGCATCTGCCTTTCATTCCGAAAGACCCGCGCATTGTCGACTCGACCGGTGCGCTTGAACTGCGCTTCGTGCCGAAGAAGATGCTGGTCATCGGCGGCGGCATCATCGGTCTGGAAATGGCGACGGTTTATTCCACGCTGGGTGCCAAGGTCGATGTCGTTGAAATGGCCGATGCGCTGATGCAAGGCCCCGACCGTGACACCGTCAAGGTTTGGGAAAAGCAGAACACCAGCCGTTTTGACCGAATCATGCTCAAGACACGCACCGTGGCGGTAGAGGCCAAGGACGATGGATTGTGGGTCAAATTTGAAGGCGACGGTGCGCCGAATGCCGATGCCGTGCGTTACGACATGATCCTGCAAGCCGCTGGCCGCTCGCCGAACGGCAAGAAGATTGCTGCCGAAAAAGCCGGTATTGCGGTCACTGACCGTGGCTTCATCAATGTCGACAAGCAGATGCGCACCAACGTACCGCACATCTTCGCCATCGGCGATCTCGTAGGCCAGCCGATGCTGGCTCACAAGGCCGTGCATGAAGCGCACGTGGCGGCAGAGGTCGCTGCGGGTCACAAGGCGGCCTTTGATGCGACGGTGATTCCAGGCGTTGCCTATACCCATCCGGAAGTGGCATGGGTCGGCTACACCGAGGAACAAGCCAAAGCGGAAGGCCGCAAGATCGAATCAGCCAAGTTCCCCTGGGCGGCTTCCGGTCGGGCGATTGCCAACGGTTGCGACTACGGCTTCACCAAGCTGATCTTTGATGCCGAAACGCATCGCGTCATCGGTGGGGCGATTGTTGGCCCGAACGCTGGCGACATGATCGGCGAGGTTTGTCTGGCCATCGAAATGGGTTGTGATTCGGTCGACATCGGCAAAACCATCCACCCGCACCCGACCCTGGGTGAAACGGTGGGCATGGCAGCTGAAGTGGCGCACGGCACCTGCACCGACGTCCCGCCGCCGCGCAAGAAGTAGCAAGGCGAACCGGATGCGTTACTGAACAGCATCCGGCCCCGACGAATCGGCCGAGCCCCACGAAAGTGGCGTTCGGTTAGTTTTTTTGTGAGCAATTGCTGCGACCATCAAAGCAACTACTGGAACTTTCGTCGCTTGTGTTTGGCGATAAGCCGGCAAAGGTAACATGGCCGGGCATCCAGACGATGTAAGTCAAGATGGGGCAACTGACGCTAGGGAACGATTTTTAAAAAAAGGCGCTCACCAAGACTTGCAGGCTGATGCGCCGGCTGGATGAACTGCATCTGGATTTCCCTTTCGCCGGTAACTGAATGCTGCGCGACCTGCTCAGAAATAAGGGCAAGTGCATTCGCCGTTTGATGACGCAGTCGCCTTCATCCACCGCTTCGGTGCCCTGCTCAACCCACATGTGCATTTTCACTGAGTGGTGGTCGAAAGTGTGTTTGAGACCAGCACCGAGGCCTGCTGATTGCACACACCCAGACTCAGCAGCGACTGTCGATTTTTTTTACACTCAGCAAAAAAATCTATATTTTAAATTTATAAGCAACTGAAAAATAACGGACATTAAATATGGCACAAAACGTGCTCGGTCATGACGAGCAGCTGCGATTTCGAGGCTATGTGTTTGCGAAGACAGGTGCAACCCAGTTTCCGCTCTGAACAAAAGCGCACCCCACCCCACGTGGCTCAACATTTGTATTTGGAGGTTATATGAAAAGCATCAAATTGTTTTGTTTGTCGCTGGCCGCAGTTGGCTGTATCGCATCCGGTAGCGCACATGCTTCGTTGACAGCGTTTCAGCAATACGTTGGCAATGTAGGCTATTCGTCGGACGGTTTCGGCTCTCTATCTCAGAGCGGCACGATCTCCGCGTCCGTTCCCATCGGATCAACGGTGCTGGCGGCTTACCTTTACACGTCGACCGCCTGGAACGGCTCCATGAGCGGAATAGGCGGCACCTTAAACGGCAACGCAGTGAATTACACATCTCTCGGTCTCAATTCCGCGGCGTGCTGTTCTCTGGTTGCAGGCCGGAGCGACGTCACCAGCATCGTCAAACCGATCATCGATGGCGGCGCAGGCGGCATTTACAATTTCAGCATAACGGAAACAAGCATCACTCAAGACGGAGAAGCACTGGTCGTCGTGTACTCCAATCCGACGTTGGGTATTTCTACTGTCGGCATTCTGGATGGCTTTGCATCGGTACTTGGCGACACCACCTCGATCAGTTTTGCTAGCGCGCTTCACCCCCTTGCACCGGGGTTTAGCGCCGAGTTGGCACTGGGCATCGGCTTCAGTTGCTGCACCAATCAGCGGTCCACCGTCAAGGTAAATGGCACGACCATTACCGACAATGCCGGCAATCTCGATGATGGCGATGCCCTCTCCGATGGTTCATTGATTACCGTCGGTGGTTATGACGACCCGTACTCGACCCTCCTCCCTGGCTATGCAGATGATCACGAGCGCTACAATCTGGTGCCCAACATTGCCGATGGCAGCACCACGATCAAATTCGACACCGTCAATGCCAGCCAGGACGACAACATTTTCCTCGCCGTAGTCAGAGTAACGGGCGAAGGTAATGTCTGCACCGGCCCCAATTGCAACACCATTCCAGAGCCGGGTTCGATGGCCTTGGTCGGCTTGGCACTGGCTGGTCTCGGCGGTCTGCGCCGCAAAGCCAAGCGCGCATGATTAAAAGGATCGCTTCGCCCCTCAACCCCTGCCAGCAGTTTCGGCGGGGGTTTCTATTTCAGAAGGTAAAAAATGCACTTTCCATTCAGTGGCTCCACCTTTAGCGCCCGCCTTCTCCTCCTTGTCGTGGCGCTTTACGGTACATCTGCGCAAGCAATTCCCATTGAATCCATAACTGGCAAGCCTCCTACAAGCGCAGCACTTCCTCCTGAAGCCGCCGCCAATCTCGAGTTTCGCAAAGGCATAGATGCTGGCCTGAAGCGGAAAAACAACGTTGCCAAATCCCACTTTCTGGCCGCGTTGAAGCTGGACGCCAAATTCACGCCGGCAATGATTGGGCTGGCGGACATCGCCCAAAAGGAAGGTGATCGCGCTCAGGCCGAGAAGTATCTTATACAGGCAGAAAGTGCTGCGCCGCAGGCGGCAGAAGTGCACCTCGCCTGGGGACGCTTCTACGTCAGCACCCGGCAGTTCGAGAAGGCCGAGTTTTCGTTCAAGCAGGCAATCAATCTCAATCCGAAGTCTGTAACGCCGCTGCTTGAATTGGGTGACCTGTATCTAACAATGGATGCATCGCGCCGCAACGACGCCGTCAAGACCTTCGCTACAGCAATGGAACTGGCACCCGACAACAAGTTTGCGGCCTACTCTTTCGGCGTCGCATCTGCCTTGATCGGCCGCCAAGAAGATGCGCTGAGTGCCTTTGAAAAGGCTGCCACGCTGGCGCCAAAGGATCCTGCGCCCCTGCGCGCAATCGGTCGCTTGTACATGGAAACCGGCGCCCTGGATAAAGCCCTGAATGCATTTGATCGCGGACTCAAACGGCAGCCGAACTTTCTTGCACTAATGCTTGACCGGGGCGATGCACTGGCACGCCAGGGAAAATGGGCTGAAGCTATCAGGCAGATTAGCGCGGCAGCGAAGATTGCACCGGCGTCATCGGAGATACAGATTAAACTGGGCGACGCTTACCAGGGTGCAAAACGCTGGGATGACTCGCGATCAGCCTACGCAAAAGCCATCGCAATGAATAGCAAGAATCCGCTTGCACACAACAATCTGGCGTGGATGCTGTTGCAGCAGGGCGGCTCACCGGCAAAGGCCGTCGAATCGGCGAAGCAGGCCGTATCCCTTGCGCCAAATTCCGCACCCTTCCTGGATACGCTGGGATGGGCGCAACGCGCGGCGGGAGACTTGCCTGCCGCCGCCGAATCACTTCGGCGCGCCACGGATATCGAGCCAAAATCTGGAGAATTTCAGCTTCACTATGGGATTGTTTTGATTGAGTTGAAGCGGACCGCAGAAGCTCAACAAGCACTGAATCGCGCCCTTGATCCGCAATTCCCAGGGGCCGGCGAGGCACGGAAATTATTGCGCTCGCTGCAGGCAAACTGAACTCCATCCACAATTTGGGCACGGTGGGCCGGTGGGTCAAGTTCGAAGGCGACGGTGCGCAGAATGCCGATGCCGTACGTTACGACATGATCCTGCAAGCCGCTGGCCGCTCGCCGAACGGCAAGAAGATTGCTGCCGAAAAAGCCGGTATTGCGGTCACTGACCGTGGCTTCATCAATGTCGACAAGCAGATGCGCACCAACGTACCGCACATCTTCGCCATCGGCGATCTCGTAGGCCAGCCGATGCTGGCTCACAAGGCCGTGCATGAAGCGCACGTGGCGGCAGAGGTCGCTGCGGGTCACAAGGCGGCCTTTGATGCGACGGTGATTCCAGGCGTTGCCTATACCCATCCGGAAGTGGCATGGGTCGGCTACACCGAGGAACAAGCCAAAGCGGAAGGCCGCAAGATCGAATCAGCCAAGTTCCCCTGGGCGGCTTCCGGTCGGGCGATTGCCAACGGTTGCGACTACGGCTTCACCAAGCTGATCTTTGATGCCGAAACGCATCGCGTCATCGGTGGGGCGATTGTTGGCCCGAACGCTGGCGACATGATCGGCGAGGTTTGTCTGGCCATCGAAATGGGTTGTGATTCGGTCGACATCGGCAAAACCATCCATCCGCACCCGACACTAGGCGAGACGGTCGGCATGGCCGCTGAAGTCGCACACGGTACTTGCACGGACGTTCCGGCCCCGCGCAAGAAGTAAAGTCCTCTGCGTTACGCTAAGTTGTTTAGCGTTCGGTTTGGGCGACGGTTGATCCGTCGCCCTTTTTTTATGCTACAAAGCCTCGCATGACACAAACCCTTCCACTCCCCCGCCGCTCCCCAGAAGAACAAGCTCGCCTGGATGAAAAATTCCGCCAGATGTTCGAGCAAAGCATCGCCTTTCACGCCACCCTTGGTTTTCAGCTAAATACGCTAGTCCCGGAAGCGCCCACATTGGCCTTTGCCATGCGCCCGAACCTGATCGGCCATTATTTGCATGGCCGCCTGCACGGCGGCGTCATCGCCAGCGCGCTCGATGCAGTTGCCGGTCTCGCCGTGATTGTCGGCATTGCCGAAAAATACGCCCATGAAACCGCCGAACAGGTCACCCATCGTTTTGGTCGCGTCGGTACCATCGATCTGCGCACCGACTATCTGCAGCAAGGCATCGGCAAAAAATTTACGGCCACCGGTCGCTTGACTCGTCTTGGCGGCCGTATTGCTTCGACTCAAATGACCTTACACAACGAAACCGGCGTACTGATCGCCACCGGCGGCGCCTCCTACGTCATCAGCTGATTAGAGAATCGGCAGCCCCTGCTGCTCACCCCGTTCATAAACCACATTGGCACGGCCAACGATCAGCGGATCGAGATTGCCGATCCGCGCCGTATCCTTGTTGTTGTAAGGCAACTTGTGCAAAACATAACGCATGGCATTGAGCCGAGCGCGCTTCTTACAGTTGGACTTAATCACCGTCCATGGCGCATCGGCGGTATCGGTATGGAAGAACATCGCTTCCTTGGCCTTGGTGTAATCGTCCCATTTATCGAGCGATGCCAGGTCAATTGGTGACAGCTTCCACTGTTTGAGCGGGTGCACCTTGCGCTCACCAAAGCGGCGGCGCTGCTCTTCGCGGCTGACCGAGAACCAGAATTTGATCAGATGCGTGCCGTTACGCACCAGCATGCGCTCGAACTCCGGCGCCTGACGAACAAATTCGGCGTATTCCTGATCCGTGCAAAAGCCCATGACCCGCTCGACGCCCGCCCGGTTGTACCAGGAACGGTCGAGCAGAACGATCTCGCCACGCGTCGGCAGATGCTGCACGTAACGCTGAAAATACCACTGTCCCTGCTCGATTTCGCTCGGTTTTTCCAGCGCCACCACTCGCGCGCCGCGTGGATTCAAATGCTCCATCAGGCGCTTGATCGTGCCGCCCTTACCCGCTGCATCACGGCCTTCAAAGAGGATAACCACCTTCTGTCCGGTTTCCTTGACCCAGGCTTGCAACTTGAGCAGTTCAACCTGGAGGCGATATTTCTGGCGCTCATAATTGCGCCGCTGCATCAGATTTTTGTAGGGATAGCCGCCGTCGCGCCAGTCCTTGACCAGCTCCTCATCCGGGTTAGCCTCCAGTTGCTCGCCTTTGACGCCCTGCTGCTTGAGCAAGCCGCGCAACATGGCAACCGATTCATCAAGAGGCATGCCGGCAATGACATCGCGCATTGCACCCATTTTTGACTCTTGCGCACCGTCGACCGCAGCACTTACAGCAAAACCTTCAATACCCTGCTGGCTCAAATTTGGCGGAATATCACCGCTAGCTACCGGGCGTTGCCGGGCCGGGCGAGCTGTGCTTTTTTTGGACGCCGTTGCCGCCGGCTTGGGGGAATTCGTATTCTTTTTGGTCACCATGTCTCACTCCATCCACAGACGCGAAAACGTCTATTTCACAGCAAAGCACGGCGTTTGTCTAGTCCAGAAATTCCGCTGGAATGACAGCACGCAAAACAGTTTGCGTCTCACCCTGGCGCGTGCGATTGCTCAACCACCACAACGCACCCTTTTTTATTGTCCATTCCGACTCATGCCCGGCCAACAACAAGGAAGCCAAGCGTCCGAGCGAAGGCTGATGGCCGACGATCAATACCGAGCCGCTGGCTGCCGGCCAGCCCGAGGCAGCAATCAACTCTGAAACACAGGCCTCCGGGCCAATCTTGCGCAAAGTCTCGAACGGCAGCTTGAGCGCCTCAGCCGTTTGCTGAGTACGAACCGCCGGGCTGACGATGATGCGTAAATCCTTGGGCTGATGTGCGGCAATCCACTTGGCCATGACCCGCGCTTGTTTCTGGCCGCGCGTGGTCAGTCGGCGCCGCAGGTCGTCTTCACCATCTTCGGCCTCGGCGTGACGCCAGAGCAGCAAATCCATAATCGTTCCTCCTAGAAAAGCCGGCATCATGAACCTGAAATGTTACGGCAGCATTTCGGCACGGCCAGCCACTTCTGCAGCAACTTTCTCGCAAAGCGCGATATGGCGACTCGTCACTGTGTTGAACGACCAATAGCCTATCCCCGCAGCAACAATCTGCCCGGCAATCGGCACCAATCGCACGGCCTCCATTGCTGTCAGACGAAAACCAATCAGGCTCACAACTCGAGCAATCAGATTGGGCGTTGTCAGCCGCAAGGCCAAGGTGCCGCCCGCATTGCTCAACAAGCGAAACAGCATGGCCTGACGCTGACTGGACAGCATGCCGATCTGTGCCTCGCTCAGCCCATAGTGTTCGTTAATTTGCCCAATCACCCGCGTCAGCAAAAACAAGTCCGTCGCTAGATCAACGCCGGGGATCGGAATCAACGACGACGCGGCAGCCAGGGTAGCGCGACGCCGAGCCAGCGCGCGACAGGCCTGGCGCAAGGAGACATTGGTGCCAACATGGCTGGCCACATCCCAGGCCATGAAGCGACTTGCCGAAATCATCGATCAGTGCTCAGGAACTACCGGACTGGCTGTTGCGAATTTTGCCAAAAATGACCAGCAGCAAAATCGAGACAACTACCGAGACGATAAATCCGGCCCCTTCACCGGCCTGATACCAGCCCATATATTGACCCACAGCACCAGCCAGAAAGGAACCGCCTATCCCGAGCAGAACGGTTGCGATGAAGCCCATGTTATCTTTGCCCGGGTGCAACAATTTGGCCATCACACCGATGACAAAGCCGAGAATAATGGTCCAAAGTATGCCCATGACGTCAAAATCTCCTACGCAATAATTAATTCAGGATTTAATACTAGCGCCTGATTTTGTAACCGAGTTGGTTGTTTCGTAAAAAATTGTCGCCACCACACCGATGGCTAAATGACAGGATCACACAGCATGAATGAACTTGAGAAACTTGCCGAAAAAATTGGCCACGAACTGCTTGCTCGCGGGGAATGGCTGGCCCTGTCAGAGTCATGCACTGGCGGCTGGGTGGCACAGACGGTAACCGCCATCGCCGGCAGCTCGACCTGGTTTGACCGAGGTTTTGTGACCTATTCAAACGCCGCCAAGATCGACATGCTGGGCGTGCCTGAAACCACGCTCGAACGCCACGGCGCAGTTTCCGAAGCAACCGCCCGTGCCATGGCACAAGGCACACTAGCCCATAGCAGAGCTAACTGGGCGCTGGGCATTACCGGCATTGCCGGGCCAGGCGGCGGCTTACCGGGCAAGCCCGTAGGCACGGTTTGTTTTGCCTGGGCGTCGAAAGATGGTGGCTGCGAAGCGCAAACCTGCCGATTCACCGGAGACCGGGCAGCCGTTCGCGAGCAATCGGTGCGCCACGCCCTGACTGGTTTGCTTGAACGAATATCCTCGGCCACCCTAAGCACATGACTATTTCCCCCCAAGGGGGCTTCCTGCGGGGCGCGGTCAACGCCCCAAAAATGCCCAATTTTTTCCACTTTCGGATTTAGTGAACAAATTTTCCATCGCGACCTACGATTGATAGATCGCCGAAACGCGATCCCTCATGATCACCTGCCGTATAGCGAACGGGCACCCCGCCAAGGTCAAAGTGAACACTTTCCAGAGTCGTAAGCAAGCCTGTCCAACCGAGATCGCTTCCGGCGGCTCGCAACGCCAGAACTAATGCCTTGGCAGTTATGAAGCCCTCTAGGGCGCCGTTACTGAATTCCTGCTTGGCACCTGCTTTACGCACAGCATCCTAATACTCATGCGATATAAGATGCTTATGCTCCATCGGATTGGGTACAACCTGAGCAAAGACCAACCCGGAAGCTAGCGGGCCGAGGCCCTGCGCTATTTGGCTCGAACCGGAATTGACGCCCATGAAACCCGTCGTCAGCCTGGCCGCTTTGGCCTTGGCAATCAGTTTCTGGTAGAGGCCACCGGAGCCATGATTGATCAGCATGTCCGGCTTTTTGTCGGAGATAACTTTAACCATTTCACCAATCTGCGCATCTGAAACATCACCCTTGAAGGAGATAGTGGCTACGATTTTCATACCCAAATCAGCGGCGATCAGCTTCACATTTTCCAGGAGGACTTGCCCAAACTCAGTATCGGCATGCAGGGACCCGAGGGTCGTCAGGCCGGTACTTTTACCCCAGTTCATCAGCGCACTAAATTCGTCGCGATGCTCGGCGCGTACAGGAAAAACAAAGTGCTAAAAGGGCCGATGCAAAGTTGGCGAGCCAGCCATCGGGCCAAAAAAGAGAACTTTCTGCTTATTGGAAATCTACATCACCGCTGTTGACGGCCCACCTTCAATCGAACCGAAAAGAACGAAGGTGCCGTCAGCAATCAGTTTACGGGAATTGGCTTGCGCCTTTTCGGCCTTGGAGTCGTCATGAAGAACACGTGTAACAATCTTGCGGCCATACACACCACCACTCGCGTTAATCATGTCGAAATAACGTTTCGATCCTTCCGCAGCAGCAACGCCATGGGAATTCTTGCCACCCTGCAAGGAGATGCTTTGGCCAATAACAATTTCATTGACACCAACCCCGGGTTCAGCAAGCAGACCTGCGCTGGTGATCAAGGCGATGAAACCAGCCAGAAGCTGGCGGCAGCTGATACTGAAACGTGGTTAGTAAGGCATTTGGATTTCCTTGCAAGCGTGCAGGAGATAACTCCCGCAGCAATCCGAACATGTTAAACGCATGTTCGGTGATTTAGTAACGATTAGCTTGGCAAAGGCTCAAACAGCGCGGCCAGATCGTCTGTGCCGAACTTGACATCGACACCACGATCTTCCGACAAAATCCCCGCCGCCAACTCGGCCTTGCGCTCCTGTAGCGCGAGGATTTTTTCCTCAATACTGCCGCCAACGATCAGCTTGTAGACGAAAACGGGTTTGTCCTGGCCCAGACGGTGCGCGCGGTCGGTTGCCTGATTTTCAACTGCAGGATTCCACCATGGATCGTAATGGATCACCGTATCGGCCGCCGTCAGGTTGAGGCCGACGCCGCCAGCCTTGAGACTGATCAGAAAGACAGGAACTTCCTCCTCCTGGAAGCGGCGAATCGGCGTTTCGCGATCATCCGTATCGCCAGTCAAAATGACGTACTTGATATCCGCCCGATCCAGTTCGTGTTCGATCAAAGCCAGCATGCTGGTGAATTGCGAGAAAACGAGAATCCGGCGACCTTCATCAACCAGTTCCGGCAACATCGCCATCAGCAAATCAAGCTTGGCGCGCTCCTTTACCTTGGTCGCGGCATTGGCCTTGACCAGACGCGGGTCGCAACAAACCTGGCGTAGTTTGAGCAGCGCATCAAGAATGACGATCTGGCTGCGGTTAAAGCCCTTGATGGCGATTTCTTCGCGTACCTTGGCATCCATTGCCGCACGCACTGTTTCATACAAATCGCGTTGACTGCCTTCAAGTTCGACACTGCGCACGATGATGGTTTTCGGTGGTAACTCTTGCGCCACATCTTCCTTTTTGCGTCGCAGGATGAAGGGGCGAATCCGCCGGGCCAGCAGCAAACGGCGCTGATTGTCGCCCTGCTTTTCAATCGGCGTCCGCCAGTGCTTGGTGAACTGGCGGTTGTCACCGAGAAATCCGGGTAACAGGAAGTCAAACTGGCTCCACAACTCGCCCAAGTGGTTTTCAAGCGGGGTGCCGGTAATGCACAATCGATGCCGCGCATCGATCTTGCGCACCGCTTCAGCACCCTGGCTGCGGGCATTTTTGACAGTTTGCGCCTCGTCGAGAATGAGCAGATGGTAGCTATGCTGCATCAATTCATCGGCATCACGCCAAAGCAGCGGATAAGTCGTCAGCACCACATCGCTGGTCGCAATTTGATCAAACTTGCTCTTGCGTTCCGGACCATGCAGGGAGAGCACGGACAGGCTGGGCGCAAATCGTGCCGCTTCATTTTTCCAGTTGAAAATCAGCGAAGTCGGCAGGACGATCAAGGCGGGTTTGTCGAGTCGACCGGACTCCTTCTCGAGCAGCAAATGGGCCAGCGCCTGGGCCGTTTTGCCGAGGCCCATGTCGTCGGCCAGAATCCCGGAAAGCTCCTGTTCACGGAGAAACTGCAGCCAGGCGAGGCCTTCCTTCTGATATGGGCGAAGCTCCAGACAAAGGCCCTTCGGCGGATCAATATGGGTGATCCCTTGCGCACTGCGCAGCTTGTCGGCCATCGCAAAAACATCACTCTGACCTCTGAACTGCCAGCGCGTGGTGTCACTTAGATCAGCCAGGCGCGGCGCATCAAAGCGCGACAAACGCAGCGTATCTCCGCCATTGAAGCCATCGAAGAGATCAATCAGCGTCGCAGCAAGTGGTTTGATCCGCCCGGCCGGCACCCGCAGCCGCTTGCCGCTCGGGGTATGCAGTTCGATCGCTTCGTCATCAGCGACAAAGGCCAGTTGCAAGGCGTCCAGCCAGCGTGCATCACGGCGGAATAACCCAGCCAGCAGAGGAGCCAGCGCCAGGCGCTCACCTTCGACAATGACGCCCATATCGAGATCGAACCAGCCACTATCCGATTCAACCAGATTGGCTTCCCAGCCTTCAACTTCGAGAATGTGATGGCGGAAATCGTCCGGAAATTCAATCTGCCAGCCAGCGTCACGCAAGGCCTCAAGGCTGTCCTGCATGAAATAGGCCCAATCGCTCTCATGCGCCAGACCGTAAATACCTTCCGGCGGATGGCCAAAGGTGTACAGGGTATGCCCCGGCACCCGCTCCAGCCCACTGGCGGCAAGTGCTTTGAGTGCGGCGGCCTCAGCTTCCGGGCGGCGTTTCAGCCGAACCGTTTCGCCTTCCGGCAAGGTGATGAATTCATGTTTGTTTTCTGGACGAACGTCGGCGTCGGCATAGCGAAAAAGCACGCGCGCCACATCGAAAGGCCCACCGTTATAGCTATGCGGGTAATCGCGCCAGGCGCGGTAGCCGTGGGTATGGACGGTATCAAGTTGAAGAACAGCCTGCAAGGGCGTATCGATCAGACGCAAACGTTCGCCAGCATCTTCGGCCGGCGGTGGCATTTCGGGAGCCAGTTCAGACAAAGCTTCGGCAACCAGGGCCGCTTCTTTGGCCGACAGGGGCGGCAAGCCGAACAGGCGAGCAATCACTGCCGGATTGCCGGCAACATCCAGCGGTCCAGTCTCACCCTCGGCCAAATCCAGGTACCAAGGCGGGTCGACCGTAACAATCATCTCCGCCGGTGGATCAGGGCGCAAGGATGGGCGCTGGAAACCGCTGGGATCGATTTGCCAGCCGACGCTAGCGGGCCGCACCAAGCCAGCCTGCAATGGCAGACCCAAATCGTCTTCGGAATACAAACGGTTGCTCTGTACCAGGCGCTGCAAAATCTCGGCACCTTTTTTTGGGCCAAGACCAAAAGCACGCAAGGGACTTTCGTGATTTCGCTCGCCCCAGATCAGGCGCAGGATAACAAGGTCTTCTTCATTGACAAATTGCGGCGGCGTGACCAGGGCACGATCAACCTTCCACCACTCTTCAGCACTTTCCGGAAACTTGCCCTTACGGATTTCAATCCCGAAATGGCGCCGGTCATCAGACCATTTGAGAATGTAGAAAAGCTGCTGCCGGGCACTGGCCGGCCGTGCTTTTTTCTTGGCGACGGCCAGCGAAACGCGGCGCAGATCTTCCACCCAGGAGAGGACGCTGGGACTGACGCGATCCGGCTTCGGGGCGTTTTCGTCGACCGCCCGCAAAAGCGTTGCTGCAACGTGTTTGCAGTGCTTGCCGACCGGACAGGTACAAGCACTGATCAGCAGCGCCCCACCGCGCGCTTCCATCAGGCGAACTACCACCGCATAGGGCGTTGGTGCCGTACCGGGAACAATGGCCCGGATCAGCATCGGCTCGATTTCGATGTCGCGCACCAAATCGACGTAGGGACCCGCCTTGGCGATTTCGCGCTTGTCAAACCAGCCAAGCACATCCTCTTTACTGAGGTCGTTAAATGAATCTGCAGCCATGTTTAGGAGAGGAGAATCGCGGAGAGCAGGGTGAGCAATAAAGCAATGATGATCAACCAGCGATTTTGCTGCTGCTGGGCATTGATCAGGCGTTCGAGTTGCGGTGCGAGATCAACCCTGGGCGGTTGTTTTAACGACTGATGAACAAGGCGCGGCAATTGCGGCAAGGTCCGCGCCAGATACGGCGCTTCCTGTTTGAAGGTGCGCAGCAACCCACGCCAGCCAACCTGCTCGTCCATCCAGCGCTCAAGAAAAGGCTTGGCGGTTTTCCAAAGATCAAGCTCAGGATCAAGCTGACGGCCGAGTCCTTCGATATTGAGCAGGGTTTTTTGCAACATCACCAGTTGCGGCTGAATTTCAACATTGAAGCGCCGCGATGCCTGAAAGAGGCGCAGCAGTACCTTGCCAAAGGAAATATCTTTCAGCGGACGGTCGAAAATCGGCTCGCAAACGGCGCGAATTGCCGCCTCAAACTCATCAACCCGCGTATCGATAGGCGCCCAGCCTGACTCAATGTGCGCCTCGGCAACCCGCTTGTAATCGCGGCGAAAAAATGCGAGGAAGTTCTGGGCGAGATAGTTTTTGTCGTTATCGGTCAGCGTGCCGACGATGCCGAAATCAAGCGCGATGTAACGGCCATCAGGGGCAACAAAAATATTGCCGGGGTGCATATCGGCGTGGAAAAAGCCATCACGAAATACCTGGGTGAAAAAAATCTCGACACCCGACGCCGACAGTTTTGATAGATCGATGCCATCAGCACGCAATTTGTCAATCTGCGAAATCGGCGTGCCCTTCATCCGTTCCATGACCATGACCGTTGACGTACACCAGTCCCAATGGACTTCCGGCACGCACAACAGCGGTGAATCGGCAAAATTACGGCGTAGCTGCGAAGCATTGGCCGCTTCGCGCATCAAATCCAGTTCATCATGCAAATACTTGCCAAATTCGGCAACGACTTCGCGCGGCTTGAGCCGCTTGCCATCCGACCAGAGCTTTTCCAGCAACATGGCGAGAGTGTCAAGCAAGCCAAGATCATGATCGATCACGCCCAACATATTGGGGCGCAAGATCTTGACAGCAACTTCGTGGCTGCCATCTTCTTCTTTTAGGAGCGCAAAATGCACCTGGGCAATCGAAGCAGAGGCAATCGGTGTCGAATCAAACTCGGCAAACACCTCGCTCGCCGGGCGACCGTAGGCTTTTTCAATTTCCGCGAGTGCCAGATGGGAATCAAATGGCGGCACGTTATCCTGCAACTTGGCCAGTTCGTCAGCGATATCCGCCGGCATCAGGTCGCGGCGAGTTGAAAGCACCTGCCCAAATTTGACGAAAATTGGCCCAAGTTCTTCGAGAGCCAGACGCAAACGTACGGCGCGCGGTGCAGACAAGTCACGCCAGAATTGCATAACATTAAAGAGGCGCGCCACCCTGCCCGTTGGTTCGTGCTCAAGCACCATTTCGTCGAGGCCGTAGCGGCTGGCGACGGAGGCAATCTTGAAAAGACGAAAAAGGCGCATGGAAATAGTGAGGGCGAAAGAGCGCGATGCTAACACGCAAGCCCCCTTTTGGTCCCGCCAACGGCGACCAAAAGGCCATCTGAATAGTTGCTTGACAAGGCAAAACCGGATTACAAACCATCACAAAGCAGGCAGCGTGGACCGATTTCGCCAGCGTATAATCGCGACTTTCGAATTTTCGCAGCAAATCAATGGCCAAAGACGTTAAATCCCAGCTGACCTCCCTGTTGCAACAGGCACTCGACAGCGTTGCGCCAGGCGCAGCTGAAACCCCAATTCACCTCGAGCGCCCGCGCGACCCGACGCATGGTGATTTTGCGACCAATCTGGCCATGCAACTCGCCAAGGCGCTGAAGAAAAATCCCCGCGAAATCGCCCAACAGCTATTGAACGAGCTGCCGGTATCGGTACTGGTCAAAAAGGCCGAAATCGCTGGCGCCGGTTTTATCAATTTCACGCTGGATGCAACGGCCAAAACCGATGCTGTTCGCGCCGTGCTGGTTGAGGGGGAAAACTACGGTCGTTTGACTGTCGGTGGCTGGCAAAAAGTTCAGGTCGAATTCGTCTCGGCCAATCCGACCGGGCCGTTGCATGTCGGCCATGGTCGTGGCGCTGCCTATGGTGCTTCGCTGGCGAGCCTGCTGACCTTCGCCGGCTGGGACGTAACGCGGGAGTATTACGTCAATGATGCCGGCCGACAGATGGACATTCTCGGACTGTCGACCTGGCTGCGTTACCTCGAACAAAACGGCGTTGATATTCCGTTTTTGCCCAATGCCTACCAGGGCGACTATGTGCGCGGCATGGCAAAACAGATGACGGCAGCCCATGGCCAGAAATACGTGCGCCCTGCTGAGGCTGTTCTAGCCAATACGCCCGGACTGCCGGATGCCAGCCGCGCCGACGACGAAGCCAAACGTCAGCGCGACCAGCACCTTGACGCACTGATCGCCAACGCCAAGGAGTTGCTTGGCCCGGACTGGACTTATGTGCATCAACATGCCTTGTCTGAACAGTTGGCCGATTGCCGTGACGACCTTGAAGAGTTTGGCGTCCATTTCGACGTCTGGTTCTCTGAAAAAGCCTTGTTTGACACTGGCCTGGTTGCCCGTTGTGTCGACCTGCTGGAAAAAAAGGGCCATCTTTATGTACAGAATGGCGCGCGCTGGTTCCGGTCAACGACGTTTGGTGACGAAAAAGATCGCGTCGTGCAGCGCGAAAATGGGCTTTACACCTACTTTGCCTCCGACATTGCCTACCATCTGAACAAGTTCGAGCGTGGTTTCGACAAGGTCATCAACATCTGGGGCGCCGATCACCACGGTTACATTTCCCGCGTCACCGGTGCCATTACGGCACTTGATCTCGATGCAGCCAAACTGCAGGTCGCTCTGGTCCAGTTTGCGGTGCTTTACCGCAATGGACAAAAAGCCTCGATGTCGACACGCTCCGGCGAGTTCGTCACGCTGCGCGAACTGCGCAAGGAAGTCGGCAACGACGCCTGCCGTTTCTTCTACGCCCTACGCAAGTCGGATCAGCACCTCGATTTCGACCTTGATCTGGCCAAGAGCCAGACCAACGAAAACCCGGTTTACTACATCCAGTACGCCCACGCCCGTATTTGCTCGGTACTGAATCAGTGGAACGGTGACATGGAAAGTCTGGCCGAAACCGACCTCTCGCCACTCAGCAATCCGCGCGAACTGGCGATTGCCAACAAGCTGGCCGAATTCCGTGACGTTATCGACGGCGCTGCCCGCGAACTGGCGCCGCACTTGATTGCCTTCTACCTCAAGGATCTGGCCGGCGAATTCCACGGCTGGTACAACGCCGAACGTATGCTGGTGGACGATGCTGTGCTGCGTGATGCACGGGTTGCGCTGGCCGCTGCCGTGCGTCAGACGATCCGTAACGGTCTCGCCATTCTGGGCGTCAGCTGCCCGGAATCGATGTAAGGAATAGCACTGATGAGTCGAGACATGAAACCTCGCAGAAACCAGCCAGCCAAGAAGAAGTCTGGCGGTGGCACATTGATCGGCATGTTCATCGGCCTTGTCCTCGGCGTCGGCGCAGCAGCCGGTGTCGTCTGGTACATGAACAAATCACCGCTCCCCTTCGTCGACAAATCACCGCCACCGCGATCGGAAGTAGCTGCTGCCGCAACGGCTGCGGCCAATGGCAAGCCTGCCCAACCTTTGGCATTACCAGGCAAACCGGGCGATCCGATCCCGGAAAAACGTTTCCAGTTTTATGACATCCTCCCGGGCAAAACCGATGCGGTGCCGGATAAGGAAGGCAAGCCAGTCATCGCCAAGGAAGAGTCGAAGAAGGAAGAGTCTAAAAAAGAAGAAAAGAAAGAGGAGAAAAAATCCGAAGAACCCAAGGAAAGCAAGCAACCACTATTCCTGCAGGCGGGTTCTTTCAGCACGGCACAGGATGCTGACAACCAAAAGGCAAAACTTGCGTTTATGGGTATAGAGGCTGTGGTGCAGCAGGTCATGGTGCAGGACAAAACCTATTACCGCGTCCGCGTCGGTCCCTATACCAAGATTGATGAGTTGAACAAAACACGGACAGAGCTTGCCAAATCGGGCATTGACTCGTCACTTGCCAAGAACACCAAGGAGTAATCAATGAAATTTGATCGTCGTAGTTTTGTTGCTGCTTTTTTTGCCCTCGGAACGGCGTTGACCGTAACCAGCCCGTCATTTGCCCAAACTGCCGGCAAGGACTACACACTGATCACCCCGGCGCAGCCCAGTGATGATCCGGCCAAGATTGAAGTCCTTGAGTTCTTCAGCTACGGCTGTCCACATTGCAGCGATTTTCACCCACTGATTTCTGCCTGGTCGGCCAAACTGCCCACCGATGTCGTTTTCAAGCGCGTACCGATCACCTTTGGCCGTGCCGCCTGGGCGAACATTGCCAAACTTTATTACACGCTCGAAACGACCGGTGATCTGGCCAAGCTCGATGGCGATGTATTCAAGGCAATTCACGGCGAGCGGATCAATATGTTCGACGAAAAAACACTGACTGAATGGGTCGTCAAGAAAGGCGTTGATCCCAAAAAATTTGCTGACACATTCAACTCCTTCGGCGTCATGAGCAAGGTAAAGCGCGGCGACCAGTTGGCACAGGCTTACAGGATTCAGGGCGTACCGGCGATTGCGGTTGATGGCAAATATCTGGTTGGTGGCAAGGATTTCACCGAGCAATTGGCAATTTCCGACAAGATGATTGCCAAGGCACGCAGCGAGAAGTCCGGCAAGAAATAATTGACTTTGAACGTCTTTATCACGGGCGCCTCGTCGGGTATCGGCGAGGCGCTTGCCGTTTACTACGCCGCACAAGGCGCAAGGCTCGGCCTGGTGGCACGGCGCGGTGAGTTGCTCGACGCCTTGAATCGGCGTCTGGGTGACAAACATGCCTGCTACGCCCTTGATGTCAGTGACGCCGCCGCCTTGCACGTTGCGGCATTGGATTTTCTGAGTCAGGTTGGCGTACCGGACATCATCATTGCCAGCGCAGGTGTTTCAGCCGGCACGCTGACCGAATGCGAAGAAGACCTCGTCGTCTTCAAACGCATCATGGACATCAACGTTTTTGGCATGGCAGCGACCTTTGCCCCCTTCATCCCATCCATGAAAGCGGCGGGAGGAGAAAGGCGACTGGTCGGCATTGCCTCGGTCGCCGGCATCCGTGGCCTGCCGGGCGCTGAAGCCTATTCGGCGTCAAAAGCGGCGGCGATCACCTACCTCGAAAGTCTGCGCCTCGAAATGCGACCATACGGCATCAAGGTTGTGACCATTGCCCCGGGGTACATCGCAACACCAATGACTGCGATCAACCCCTACAAAATGCCTTTTTTATTGCCGGCGGAAAAAGCAGCCAAGATATTTGCACAAGCCATAGCGCGCGGCACAACTTACGCCGTGACTCCCTGGCAGATGGGCCTCGTTGCCAAAATATTGCGCCTGCTGCCCAACTGGCTATACGACGCACTGTTCACGAGTGCCCCGCGCAAGCCGCGCGGCTTGCTAAAATAGCTGGATGCTAGAAATCAAAATTAATGGCGAAGATCGTCATTTCCCAGAAACACTCTCCGTCAGCGGCCTGATCGATCAACTCGGTTACGCCGGCAAGCGCATTGCCGTTGAACGGAACGGCGAAATTGTCCCGAAAAGCCAGCACGCAACGACCACACTGCTTTCTGGCGACCAACTCGAAATCGTCGTCGCCGTCGGCGGCGGCTAAGGAGTACTCCACATGCATCAACTGACCATCGCCGGCAAGGCGTACCGTTCCCGTTTGCTGGTTGGCACCGGCAAATACAAGGATTTCAGCGAAACCCGCGCCGCCATCGATGCCTCGGGCGCCGAGATCGTCACCGTCGCCGTGCGTCGCGTCAATATCGGCCAGGATGCCAGCCAACCCAACCTGCTGGATGCCGTACCACCCTCCAGATTCACCATTCTGCCCAACACAGCCGGCTGCTATACCGCTGACGACGCCGTACGCACCCTGCGCTTGGCGCGTGAACTGCTCGACGGCCACCCGCTGTGCAAGCTGGAAGTCCTCGGCGACCCGACCAATCTATTCCCGAACATGCCGGAAACTTTGAAAGCTGCCGAAACGCTGGTCAAGGAAGGCTTTCAGGTCATGGTCTACTGTGCCGACGACCCGATACAGTGCAAGATGCTGGAAGACATCGGCTGCGTTGCCGTGATGCCACTCGCCTCGCTGATCGGCTCCGGCATGGGCATCGTAAATCCATGGAACCTGCGCCTGATCATCGACAACGCCAAGGTGCCGATCATCGTCGATGCCGGTGTTGGTACCGCGTCCGATGCGACCATCGCGATGGAACTGGGCTGTGACGGCGTGTTGATGAACACGGCGATTGCCCACGCCAAAGACCCAGTGCTGATGGCTTCGGCCATGAAAAAGGGGATTGAAGCTGGCCGCGAAGCTTTCCTGGCCGGCCGCATGGCACGCAAATACTATTCGGCTGATCCCTCATCGCCGACCACAGGATTGATTGGTTCATGAGCGATAACGTTTACACCGACGGACGCGCTGGCGAAACAGCCGAACACGGCCATATCAAAAGCTTCGTACGGCGCGCCGGACGCATGTCGGCGGCCCAGCAAAACTACTACGCCGAGATGATGCCAAAGATCGGCATCCCCTACGCAGCGCAGCAAATTCAACTTGTTACGGTCTACGGTAGAAATGCCCCGAAAATTTTGGAGATCGGCACCGGCATGGGTGAAACCACGGCCAAAATTGCTGATGCCCACCGCGACAATGACTACCTCGGCGTCGAAGTGCACGTGCCGGGCATTGGCGCGCTGTGCAAGCAAATAGCCGAACGCGAACTGACCAACCTGCGGATTTGCGCACACGATGCGGTTGAAGTGGTGCGCGACATGCTGCCCGAGGCTTCGCTTGATGGCGTTCATGTCTTCTTCCCCGATCCGTGGCATAAGGCACGGCACAACAAGCGCCGGCTGATCCAGCCGCCGTTTGTCGCGCTGCTCGCCTCGCGTCTCAAGCCGGGCGGCTATTTCCACTGCGCCACCGACTGGGAAGAGTACGCCCATCAGATGCTGGAAGTGCTATCCGCCGAGCCTACTCTGGTCAATACCAGTGAAGGCTTCGCACCCCGCCCAGATTACCGCCCGCTCACCAAATTCGAAAACCGTGGTTTGCGCCTCGGCCATGGCGTCTGGGACGTCATCTTCAAGAAGCGCTAAACCCCCATCCGGCCTTTCGCCGGAGCCATCCTCCAAGAAGAGAAATCTGCAATGTGGTTCAAGAACCTCCAGCTTTACCGTTTGCCAACGCCATGGAATATCGACCTGGCGAAATTTGAAGAACTCCTGGCCCGTGGCCCCTTCGTTAAGTGCCCGAGCAACCAGCCAACGTCACGCGGCTGGATCTCGCCGCGCAAGGATGGCGCGCTGGTTTTCTCGCTCGGCGGCCAGTGGCTGGTTGCCCTTGCCGTCGAACAGCGCCTGCTGCCCTCTTCCGTGGTCAACGAGGAAGTCAAGGAGCGCGCCGAAGGCATCGAAGCGCAGCAAGGTTACGCGCCCGGTCGCAAGCAGATGAAGGAACTGAAGGAGCGCGTCACTGAAGAATTGATGCCGCGCGCCTTCACCCGTCGCCGCAGCACTTTCGTCTGGATCGACCCGGTCAATGGCTGGTTCTGTGTTGATGCTTCCAGCCCGAGCAAGGCGGAAGAAGTGATCGAACACTTGCGCCATTGCCTCGACGATTTCCCGCTGACCATGCTGCACACCCAAATTTCACCGGTCACCGCAATGGCCGACTGGCTGGCCGGTGGCGATGCTCCAGCCGGTTTCACCATCGACCGCGATTGCGAGCTGAAGTCTTCCGATGAAGAAAAAGCTGCTGTCCGCTATGTGCGCCACGCGCTCGACGGTGACGACATCGAAGGCCAGATCAAGGCTCACCTGGCTGCCGGCAAATTGCCGACCAAGCTGGCGCTGACCTGGGATGAACGTATTTCCTTCATCCTCAGTGAAAAGCTGGAAATCAAGCGCCTCGCCTTCCTCGATCTGCTGATGGAGCAGGCCGAGAAAACCGCCGAACACGCCGACGAACAATTCGATGCCGATTTTGCCCTGATGACCGGCGAACTCGCCCGCTTCCTGCCGCAACTGATCGCAGCACTGGGCGGCGAAGTCGTCGAGGGCCAATGAAGCCCGCCGAGCACTGCCCCTGCGGCTCGAATCGCGCTTATTCAGCCTGTTGCGGTCGACTGCATTCAGGTGCTGAAAATGCGTTGACCGCCGAAGCCCTGATGCGCTCGCGTTACTGCGCCTACGCCCTCGGCCTCGAACCTTATCTGCTCGCCACCTGGCACAGCTCAACCCGCCCGGCTGAACTCAATCTGGCCGAAGATGGCGGCACCAAATGGCTGGGCCTCAATATCAAAAGCCACAAGGCGATAGACAGCAGCAACGCCACCGTCGAATTCATCGCCCGCTACCGGATTGCCGGGCGCGGCTACCGCCTCTACGAAATCAGCCGCTTCGTCTGCGAAAACGGCCACTGGTTCTACGTCGATGGTGACATCAATCCTCAAGAAAAGAATCACGAATGATCATCCTCAGAAACGTCACCCTGCGCCGTGGCACCAAGACCTTGCTCGACAAGACCTCGGTCACCATTAATCCTGGCGAAAAGGTTGGCCTGGTCGGCCGCAACGGTGCCGGCAAATCGACGCTCTTTGGCCTGATCAACGGCACGCTGCATGAAGATGGTGGCGACTTCTCGATGCCCAGCGCCTGGCGCATGGGCCAGGTCGCGCAGGACATGCCGGAAACCGATCAATCGGCCACCGACTTCGTCATCGACGGCGACGTGACCCTGCTCGCCGCGCGCAACGAAGTGGCTGACGCAGAAGCCAGCGACGATGGCATGCGCATGGCCGAAGCCTACATGGCACTGCACGATGCCGGCGAACACGATGCCGCTTCACGCGCCCAGGCGCTGATTCTCGGCCTCGGCTTCAGTGTCGCCCAGCTGGAAAACCCGGTGGACAGTTTCTCCGGCGGCTGGCGCATGCGTCTGCAACTGGCCCGCGCCCTGATGTGCCCGTCCGACATCCTGCTGCTCGACGAACCAACCAACCACCTCGACCTGGACGCCCTCGTCTGGCTCGAAGCCTGGCTCAAGCGCTATCAAGGCACGCTGGTCATGATCAGCCACGACCGCGAATTCCTCGATGCCATCACGCAAGTCACGGTGCACATCGACAACGCCAAGCTGGTCCGCTACGGCGGCAATTACAGCAAGTTCGAAGACATGCGCGCCGAACAGATGCTGTTGCAACAGGCAACGGTGGCCAAGCAGGCCGAGAAAATCGCCCACCTGCAATCCTTCATCGCCCGCTTCAAGGCCAAGGCCAGCAAGGCCAAGCAGGCGCAGAGCCGGGTCAAGGCGCTGGAGCGCATGGAGAAGATCGCGCCGGTGCTGGCCGATGCCGAATTCACTTTCGAGTTCAAGGAACCGGTCAACCTGCCCAACCCGATGCTCTCGCTGGTCAATGCCAGCGTCGGCTACCCGGCACCGGAAGATGCGCCGGCCGGCACGCCGCCAACCGTCATCGTCAGCGGCATCAACCGCTCGGTGATGGCCGGCCAGCGCATTGGCATTCTCGGCGCCAACGGCCAGGGCAAATCAACGCTGGTCAAGACCATTGCCCGCGATCTCGGCATCGTTGCCGGCGAAGTCACCGAAGGCAAAGGCCTCAGCATCGGCTACTTTGCCCAGCAGGAACTCGACGTACTGCGCCCTCAGGACAACCCGCTCGAACACATGGTGCGCCTCGCCAAGGAAGCCATCGCCGCCGGGCGCAGCAATGTACCGGGCCGCGAGCAGGAACTGCGCAACTTCCTCGGCACCTTCAATTTCGGTGGCGAAATGGTCAAGCAGGCTGTCGGCACCATGAGCGGCGGCGAAAAAGCGCGGTTGGTGCTATGCATGATCGTCTGGCAACGCCCCAATCTGCTACTCCTCGACGAACCGACCAACCACCTTGATCTCTCGACCCGCGAAGCGCTCGGTATGGCACTCAACGAGTTTGAGGGTACCGTGATGCTGGTCAGCCACGACCGCGCCTTGCTACGAGCGGTATGCGACGAATTCTGGCTGGTCTCAAAAGGCGGGATTGAGCCATTCGAGGGTGATCTGGAGGATTACCAGCGCTATTTGCTGGATGAAGCCAAGCGGGTGCGGGAAGAAGCGGCTGCCGCACACAAGCTACGTGGCACTTGAATCCACGACGGAGAATCTGACAGGATTGCTATGGGCGGAACCCGAATAGGTATCCGCCCTTTTATTAGTCACAATGTGAAATTTCAAATAAACAGGCTTTGCTCCTGCCTGGGCATTTCCTCAGGCTGCAATCGACAAGCCTTGGTATTTCTTCTCTTGATGCCGTAATGCAGCGCGCAGCGCGACTTGTTGGCCGGCAGTGATCATGCGGTGGCCTGGACGCCATTCGTACTCAATATTATTGGCGTGTACGCCTGCGCGATACAGGTCATTGGCCAGAGCCTGAAGGTCTGACTGTTCAAGGTGCCGACCATCATCAAGTTCGACCACGAACTCATTTTTGAAAAATGCGACTTTTGCTGTGGTTGCCATGATTTATCCTCCGTGTGATTAAGGATAGCCAACATGGTTTTGATTAGCTGTGGCATTTGCCACAGTTGAGTGAAAATTGTTAAAAGATGTAATGCAGCGGCATTCTCAGTGGCTTGGCGTATTCGGGAGCAAAGTGCCAAACACGGATGAAAACAGCCTCAATTTTGTCCGCTCACCCGAGCAAACCACTTACTCTCACCGCTACGTTCAATATCGGGCTTAGATTTGGTGGTCCCAAATAGCTGCCGGCGACTGGCGGGACGGCTTCGGGGTGGCGGGCCACAGCCGTTGCAATATGCCGGTTGCCAGTGACTTCGCCGCTCGTTGGGTCGAATCCTTTCCAGCCGGCCCCTGGCAGGTAAACCTCGGCCCAGGCATGGGTTGAACCATTACAGCCATCATTGAGCGGCGTATTGAGGTAGCCGCTGACAAAGCGGCTGGCGAGACCAAGGTGGCGGCAGGCTTCGATGAACAGGGCGGCGAAATCCCGACATGAACCGCTTTTGCTGGCCAGGGTAAAGGCTGGCGTCTGGACGCCAGGCTCTTCACGCATTTGATAGCGGAACTGGCTGCATATCGCGCGGTTCATCTGGTCAAGCAAAGTGAAAGTTTGTATCGGCCGGACCAGACCCAGCCTGTCAAGCCAACCTTGCACCAGCGACTGATCGGCGGGATACACAGGTTGCCGGAACGGCGTCAGATCAGCTTGCTCTTCGCTGGCGTAGGCAAAGGGGTGATTGACGGCATAATCGTCAATCAGAAAGTCGAAAGGATTGTCGTCGTAGTGCTGGATATCCACGTTACTGGTAATCAACAGGCGCTCAGTCATTTCGCTGAAGCGCACCACGGCTACCGAGTTGTCGAGCACATCGCGCTTCCATTGCATGACATACGCAGGAAAAATATCGATGACGGAGGACTCGATCCTGATGTGGTGACTTTCCCTCGGGTGCAGGAGCAAGCGATGCGGCTGCAGGGAAACCGGCGCCGCAAACCGGTACTCGGTGACATGACTGATATTGAGACGCTGCATGCTGTGTCTTTCCGTTACTCCCGGCCAAGCTTGGCGCTAGGGTTCGACTATAGCGAACATCCACTTGCGGCACACATTTATCCGGGCCACAAATCGGCTATCAGGTTGCCTAGACAGCCGCTTGTTTGCGATGATCCGGCCCTCGACAGGAGAAGACATGGATTCGAATAAAGCGCACGCCAGCGAAGCGCCGTGGAAACAGTATTCGGTGCTGGTCGTGGACGACGAGCCGGGCATGGTCAGTTTTTTGCAGCGGGCGCTGACCCAGCGTTGCGGCGTTGTCGATACCGCCGGCAGCGTCGAACAGGCTACCCCTTTGTTGCAGCGCCGTTTGTATGACCTGATTGTGCTCGACATCGCCTTGCCGGGTCGCTCTGGCATCGACTGGCTGCACGAGTTGCGCGATGAGGGTTACGCCGGCGATGTGGTTTTGATGACCGCCTATGCCGATCTCGATACGGCCATTGACGCGCTACGTGCTGGCGCGGCGGATTTCCTGCTCAAACCTTTTTCGTTGGCCCAGATGCTCAACGCCATCCAGCGCTGTTTCGAACGTTCGCGGCTGGTGCGTGAAAACTTCGTGCTGCGCCGCGAAGTCAGCGAACGAGTGGCGGATGTTGAAGGCGTGATTGGCCAGTCCGAAATCATGCTCGCCACCTGCGAGCGGCTGAAACGCATTGCACCAACTCCGGCGACGGTCTTGCTGACCGGCGAATCCGGTACCGGCAAAGAGGTCGCGGCACGTGCACTGCACCGGATGAGCAATCGTGCCAGCGCTTCTTTTGTGCCGGTCAATTGCGCTGCAATATCTGCTGAACTCATCGAATCGGAACTATTTGGCCATGTAAAAGGTGCGTTTACCGGCGCTCAGCAGAGCCGCGAAGGTCTTTTCTACTACGCCCGGGGCGGTACGCTCTTTCTTGATGAAATTGCCGAACTCCCTGCTGCAGCGCAGGCTAAGCTGTTGCGCGTACTGGAGGAGCGACGCATTCGCCCGGTAGGCTCGGAGCAGGAAATCCCGGTCGACGTGCGCGTGATTGCCGCGACCAACCGCGATCTCAAAGCTGAAGTCGCGGCACATCGCTTCCGTCAGGATCTTTACTACCGCCTGCAAGTGGTTGAAGTAACACTGCCGCCCTTGCGCGAACGACCGGAGGATTTGCCGCTGCTGGTCGAACATTTCATCAGCCAACTGTCGCCTTACCTTGATGTGCCACGACTCGCACTCGACAGCCGCACGCTGGCACGCATGACCGCCTACGAGTGGCCGGGCAATGTGCGCGAACTGCGCAATTTTATCGAGCGTTCGCTGATTCTCGGCTGGTTCGACCTCGGCCCGGAGCCAAAAGCCAGCGCGACACAAGCCGTCAATACCGACGAAAGCCTGGAGGCGGTTGAGAAACGCCACATTCTGGCCGTCCTCAACGCTTGCGAGGGGAACAAATCAGAGGCCGGGCGGCGTCTCGGCGTGTCGCGCAAAACGCTGGATCGCAAATGTCAGGCGTGGGGCGTTTGAACGAACACCAAGCCCCCGGCCGACGTTCGATCCGCGTCCGCCTCCTGTTATTGGCACTGCTGCCGTTGGCCGTCGTTCTACCTGTTTTGCTGGCAGTGCTGGCGATCTGGGGTGGCGATTATCTTGATCGCCTATTGATAACCAAAGTCAGGGCTGATCTGGCCGTTGCTCACGGCTATTTCGAGCGGGTTTCGGAAGGCATCGGGCGCTCGGTCGAAAGTTTGGCCAGTTCGGAACGACTTGCGCGCACTCTGTCGCGCCCGGCGGCGGAGCGAATTGGTGCGACAGCCCAATTGCTCGACGATGTACGCCAAGGGCAAAAGCTGGATTTTTTGTACTTTTTGGACGTTGACCGCAACAGTTTGGCCGCCAATGCCTGGGCTGTTCTCGAATCGGCAAAAAATGGCCGGGCGCGCACCGAAACAGACATTTTTACGACTGAGCAGCTTCGCTTGCTCAACCCGCAACTCGTCGAGCAGGCACGCACGCCATTGGTGGCCACGGCCAATGCGACGGCCGACCAGCGAGCGACCGAGGATCGCGGCATGGTCATCCACAGCGCGGCGCCGGTTCATGATGGCCAGGGCAAACTACTGGGCGTCCTCGCCGGCGGTGTCTTGCTCAATAAAAATCTGGCTTTCATCGACCGCCTGAATGAAATTGTTTACCCGGAAGAAGCGCTACTGCTCGGTAGCCAGGGTACAGCCACCCTGTTCCTCGGTGATGTACGCATAGCCACCAATGTCCGTCTATTTGAAGGTGGCCGCGCCATCGGCACTCGCGTTTCAGCTGCCGTGCATCGGGCGGTGCTTGATGAAGGCCGCACCTGGCTGGATCGTGCCTTTGTTGTCACCGACTGGTATGTTTCAGCCTACCAACCACTGGTCGACAGTCAGGGGCAGCGCGTTGGCATGCTCTACGTCGGCTTTCTCGAAGGGCCTTTCGTCGCTGCCAAGCGCACGGCATTGGGCCTGATCATTGCACTATTTGCCTTGGCCATGGGGCTCGCCGGCATCTTCGCCATTCTCTGGGCAAGGCGCGTTTTCCGACCCATCGAGCGCATGCACACAACAATGGCCGCCATCGAACAAGATGACGTCAACGCCCGAGTGGGCGCTGTCGCCAGTCGGGATGAACTTGGTGATCTGGCCGCGCACTTTGATCGACTGCTCGACCGTCTGCAGGCGCAAGCCGTTTCTCTAAAACGCTGGGGTGACTCGCTCGATGCTCAGGTAGCGAGCCGCACGGCGGCATTGGAGCAAGCGGTGGCCGACCTCAAGGCCGCCCAGTCACAGTTGGTCATGAATGAAAAACTGGCTGCCATCGGCCAGTTGACCGCCGGCGTTGCGCACGAAATCAATAATCCGATTGCCGTCATTCAGGGCAATCTGGATGTCCTGCGCGACATTCTTGGTGATGCAGCAGAGCCAGTCAAACCCGAGATCAAGCTGATTCAGGAGCAGGTTCACCGCATCCGCCTGATCGTCGCCAAGCTGCTGCAATTTGCCCGCCCGCAGGACTATGTCGGCTATCTGGAGCCGGTCGCCCCGGCCCAATTGATTCAGGATTGCCTGGTACTGGTTGGCCACTTGCTCAAGCGCGGCACCATAGCCGTCGAACAGCATCTCGACTCGGTACGCAACGTGCTGTGCAACCGCAATGAACTGCAACAGGTTTTGATCAACCTGATGGTCAATGCCATTCAGGCCATGCCCGAAGGCGGTGTACTGACCTTGGCCGCCGAGGATTGGGATGAAGCTGACATGCCGCTCGGACTCAAGCTGGTGGTCAGCGATACCGGCCCCGGATTATCTCAAATTGAACGGGAGCGTCTGTTCAAGCCGTTCTATACCGCCAAGAAACCGGATGGCACCGGTTTGGGTCTCTGGGTCAGTCTCTCGCTGGTTGAGCGTTACGGCGGGAAAATCACGGTTGAAAGTGACACCGGCAGCGGTTCACGCTTTGCCGTCTGGCTGCGTTTTGAACCGCTGAGTCTGGATCAGACAACTTAGCAAATCTTCACATTGCTGCAGCATAAATCAGCTACGATGATTCTCCCCTAACCCCAACGGAGAAACAACATGGGTCTTCTTGATCAAGTAGTCGGCGCTCTGGCCGGCGGTCAGTCCGGCGGCAACAACGCACTCCTCGAAACCGTCATGAAACTGGTCAATGACCCACAAAACGGCGGCTTGCAAGGCTTGATTCAATCCTTCGAGCAAGGCGGCCTCGGTGAGATCGTCAATTCATGGGTCTCCAAGGGCGAAAATTTGCCGATTTCTGCCGAGCAGATTCAAAGCGTGCTGGGTGGTTCGTCACTCGGCAACATCGCATCCCAGCTTGGCATGAATAGTGAAGAAGCTTCCGGCAGCCTGGCTTCCATGTTGCCGCAACTGATTGACAGCTTGACCCCGAACGGTGAAGTACCGCAAGGCGGTGACCTGATGTCCCAAGGCATGGAAATGCTCAAGGGCAAATTCTTCGCCTGATCAGGTTTCATCCAGAAAACGTTCAAGCAGAACGTTGAGGAAGCGCCGCCCACGCAGGGTTGGCGCAATACGCTCCGGGCTGATGGCCAGCAAGCCGTCAGCTTGCGCAGCAAGCAAGCGCGGCAAAATTCCGTTGATTGATTGCGCAGTACGTGATTCGTACAAAGCCGGTGGAAAGCCATCAGCCAGACGCAGTGCATTCATTAAAAACTCGAAGGGCAGGCCAGCCGCAGCGATGCGGGTTTCTTCCTGAACCGGCGTACCGGCACGAATGTTCTGCAAATATGCGCTCGGGTGTTTCCAGCGCATCTGCCGTAACACGCGATCATGCAAGGTCAGCTTGGAATGCGCCCCGGCACCGATGCCGAGGTAATCGCCAAAATGCCAATAATTCAGGTTGTGGCGGCACTGCTTGCCAGTCTGGGCAAAGGCAGAAGTCTCGTAGTTGGCAAAGCCAGCGCCAGCCAGACGTGCCTCAATCGCCTCCTGCATATCGGCGCAGGTGTCGCCTTCCGGCAACTCAGGCGGGAAAGCAGCGAATCGGGTATTCGGCTCTAGTGTCAGTTGGTAGCACGACAAATGCGGCGGCTTGAAACTCAGCGCCATTTCAACATCACTGAGCGCCTGTTCCAAGGTCTGCCCCGGCAGGCCATACATCAGATCAAGATTGAAAGACGCAAAATGCTCCGCGGCCAGTTGCGCAGCACGTTTTGCTTCATCGGCCCCGTGGATGCGACCGAGCGCCTTGAGATGATCGTCATTGAAACTCTGAATGCCGAGCGAAACCCGATTGACGCCGGCCTTGCTGAAGCCGGCAAACTTGGCCGCTTCCACCGTACCGGGATTGGCTTCCAGTGTAATTTCGGCTTCTGGCGAAAGCATGGCTAGCGCGCGGAAAGCGGCCAGCAATTCATCAATCGCCGCCGGTGAAAGCAGGCTGGGCGTACCGCCACCAAAGAAAACACTAACCACCGGCCGCCCCCAGATCAGCGGCAGGGCTGATTGCAGATCGGCAATCAGCGCGTCGACATACTCACGTTCAGGAATCTCGCCATTCGCCTCGTGCGAGTTGAAATCGCAATAAGGACACTTCTGCACGCACCACGGCACATGAACATAGAGCGCCAGCGGTGGTGAAACACGGAATTCGAGATCTGTTACGGTCGACGGCTGTTTTGCCGCAAAAATCGGGATGGTACGCGCCACGGAATTACAACGCCGGCAGGCGAGTGATGAGTTGCTGCATGGCCTGGCCGCGATGCGAGATACCGTTTTTGGTTTCCGCATCCAGTTCGGCAGCGGTCTTGTCGAATTCAGGCAAATAGAACATCGGGTCGTAACCAAAACCACCTTCACCGCGTTGCGCCGGCAGAATTTCACCGTGCCATTCACCTTCGGCAATCAAGGGCTGTGGGTCGTCGGCGTGGCGCACCAGCACAATCACCGAAACGAAATGCGCTGCCCGATTGCAGTTATCACCCAAATCCGCGAGCAGTTTTTCATTGTTGCGCGCATCGGATTTCGGCTCACCGGCATAGCGAGCCGAATAGACGCCGGGCGCGCCGCCTAAAGCCGCCACGCAAAGCCCGGAATCATCCGCCAGTGCAGGCAAACCGGAAAGCTTGGCGGCATGCCGTGCCTTGGCCAGTGCATTTTCAACGAAGGTGCAATGCGGCTCTTCGGCTTCGGGAATACCCAACGCCCCCTGCGGGATGACCTCAAAGCCCAAGGGCGCCAGCAGCGCATTGAGCTCCTTCATTTTCTTGGCGTTGTTTGAGGCGAGGACGAGCTTTTTCATGAGGCCAGTGCGGTTTTTTGCGCCGCGATCAACTGACGAATCCCCATTTCAGCCAGATCGGCCAAAACATTCATTTGCTGACGCGAAAATGGCTCGCCTTCTGCCGTACCCTGAACTTCAACAATGCCGCCAGCACCCGTCATCACCACATTCATGTCGGTATCGCAGTCGGAATCTTCCGGGTAATCGAGATCCAGCACCGGCGCGCCTTTGTAGATACCGACCGAAACCGCCGCAATGTGATCGCGCACAGGATTGGCCGGCAGTTTGCCTGCCGTGACCAGCTTTTCACAGGCTTCGTAAAGCGCGACCCAGGCACCGGTAATCGAGGCACAACGGGTGCCACCATCAGCTTGCAGCACATCGCAATCAAGCGTGATCTGACGCTCGCCCAACGCTTTCAGATCAACCACGGCACGCAGGCTGCGACCGATCAGCCGCTGAATTTCCTGCGTGCGACCGGACTGCTTGCCCTTGGCTGCTTCACGCGCTGAACGGGTGTGCGTCGAGCGCGGCAGCATGCCGTATTCGGCGGTGACCCAGCCCTCGCCTCTACCACGCAAGAACGGTGGTACTTTTTCTTCAACGCTGGCGGTGCACAGCACGCGGGTATCGCCCATTTCGATCAGCACCGAGCCTTCGGCGTGGCGGGTGAAATTACGGGTCAGGCTGACCTGTCGAAGCTGGTCGGGCTGGCGTTGGCTGGGGCGCATCGTGTTTCCTTATTTATTGGGTGTGTATTTGTCGATCGTGTTACGAATTTCTTCGATCGCTTTTTCGATTTCTTCGTCACTCAAATCGCTCTTGTAGGCCGGATTTCGGCCAAATTCTTCGAGGCGGGTAGTGACTTCATTGAGCGCCATGGTTTGTGTCGAAATGGCGCTGCTTGCCTCATCGACATAGGCATCCTCCCAGCGCACGG
>ERZ724510.236-NODE-236-length-31721-cov-5.184299_pt1 | contig 31721 bp, 28 predicted proteins | sample MGYA00376043_ERZ724510 | MGnify/ENA primary metagenome ERZ724510 (study PRJEB28724, sample SAMN07190888) | wastewater metagenome | isolation source: influent of sewage treatment plant in Hong Hong | place: USA: Christiansburg, Virginia | collected 2016-03-01 ... | reverse complement strand
GATTCTGGTAAATTATTAATTGAAAGAGGGAAGGTTTACTATAAGGCTATGATTTAAATCATACATACATCAAAAAGCCTACAATTACTTTGTTTATATGAGCACAACCAACTTTACACTGCATAAGTGGATTAGACTTACATTGCTAAGCTTATTAATAGTATCATCACTTGGAATTATTTTAAGATATAAGATAGCATTTTCATTGCCTTTCATCCATCAAAAACATTTATTGCATGCACATTCTCACTTTGCATTTACAGGATGGATTAGCCAAGCATTCATGATTTTAATGGTAGGTTATTTAACAAAAGTTACAAGTACAAACTTTTTTAAACAGTTCAATAAAATTTTAGCTACCAATTTAATTGTTGCGTATGCTATGTTAATTTCATTTGCATTAGAAGGTTATGGTGCCATTTCAATTACGCTATCAACCTCCTCTATTTTAGTAGCTTGTTGGTTTGCTGTAGCATATGTTAAAGCATTAAATAAACTTCCAACAAAATCGGTTGTACACACTTGTTTTAAAGCAGCACTTTTCTTTAATATTTTTTCTTCGTTTGGTGCATTTGCTTTAGCCATATTTATGGCAACTAAAATAATGCATGCAAACTGGTATTTAGCAGCAGAATATTATTATTTACACTTTCAATACAATGGTTGGTTTAGCATTGCTGGCTTAGGATTGTTATTAAGCATTTTAGATCAAACTATAATTAACAAGTTTAAAAACAATATTTTAATACTTGTTGCAGCAGTATTGCCAACATATTTTTTATCTACTTTATGGATGAAAATGCCAATGTGGTTGTATGGAGTAATTGTAGTGGCTTCTTTAGCTCAACTTTTTATTTGGGTAAAAATTTTATTACAATTTATTCCAATGATAAAAATGGATACTAGACTCACGTCAATAGGTAAAAAAATATTGTTACTTTCTGCCATAGCTTGTAGCATTAAAATACTTTTACAAGCAGGATCTGTAATACCAGAATTAAGCAAATTGGCTTTTGGGTATAGACCAATTGTAATTGGTTATTTGCACTTGGTATTATTAGGCGTTATTACACTATTTATTTTAGGTTATTTATTCAGCTTATCGCTTATTAAAATAAACAAAAAAGCAATTATTGGTTTGGTTGTATTTACTGTTGGAATAGTGTTAAACGAGCTGTCATTAATGTTGCAAGGCGTTAGTGCTATTATTGGCAACAATGCAATTCCTTTTATGAATGAAATATTATTGGCCGTTGCATGTATTATGTTTAGTGGATTGCTGCTGTTAAACATTGCCCAATCTAATAAAACTGATTTAGCTCATACTTCATAAAGGAAACGATATTGTTCTTTGCACAAATAATTTTATATGATTTCACAAGAACAAACTTTAGCTTCAATAGTTACAGCAGATTACAAAACTGCAACCGTATTAGAAAAATATCACTTAGATTTTTGCTGTAAAGGAAAAAGAACATTGGCAGATGCATGTATAGAAAAAGGAATTAAAATAGAAAGTATTACTGCCGAGTTAGAGCAAATTACTCAACAACAAACAAGAAATCATTTGCCATTTGATGCAATGACAGCAGAACAATTAATTGGTTATATTTTAACGCATCATCATTTCTATGTAAAACAAGCTATTCCACAAATATTGCCAAGATTAGAAAAAATTGTATTTAAACATGGCGAAAGGTTTCCTCACATGCTTAAAGTATTGCAATTATTTCAAGCATTACAAGAAGAGCTTTTATTGCACTTACAAAAAGAAGAAACCGTTTTATTTCCAAGAATTAAAGAATTAGAAATTGCAAGAAATAACAACATAAATCAACCTGCTGCTGGTTATATCAATCATCCAATATTACAAATGGAAACTGAACATGAACATGCAGGATCTTTAATGGAAGAAATTTGTACTTTAACCAATGGCTACACTCCATCTGCAATGGCTTGTACAACACATAGAATTTGTTTAGAAGAATTAAAACAATTTGAAGCCGATTTACATAAACATGTACATCTTGAAAATTATATTTTATTTCCAAAAGCAAAATTATTGATTGAAAACTAGTTGTATACTTTCCTAACTAAAGAGGTAGAAAATCTCCAATAATGAACTCATTAAAGGAGATTTTTTATTTAACCAATTGCATCAATCAATTCCTTATAAACAAAAAATGAAACTCGTATTTTTACTGCATGTATAAACTTTTTTCAATATTAATTACAGCCTATTTTTTTAGTGGTACAATTAATTATACCAACATTAAATTGGGTAGCACAAACCTGCAAATACAAACAACCACATTTGGTGAAGGAAGTAGTACAATTTGTTTCATCAATTTACATTCTGATGAAACTACTAGCATTGAAGCTTGTACCAACTTTTTAAACAACAGCAATGGCAAACTCATACAATTAAAACATTTGCCACAAAGAAATATTGAATTTAAGTTAGACAATAAAAAATACGTGATAGACCCTAACAGAATATTCACCAAAAAAGGTATTGAAGCCACACTAAAAAAATTATCAAGCTACAATGAAAATGCTGTATTACAGGTTGAACAATTCTCCAATAATATTATTGCACAAATAAATAATAGTACGATGATTGTTGCTTTACACAACAATGGTAACAAAGGCTTATCTATTAAAAGCTATATAAAAGGTGGTGCAGAATATGCCAACACTGAACAAGTTTATGTAAACAATTTAATGGATGAAGATGATTTTATTTATACCACAGATTTAAAAGTATTTAACTATTTAAAAAGTAAAAATATAAATGTGGTTTTACAAAAAGCAATTGGTGCAGTAGACGATGGTTCTCTATCGGTTTATGCAGGCTTACATAAAATACCATACATAAATATTGAAGCACAGCATGGGCATTTAAAAGAGCAAATTGAAATGCTTAAAACAATAGAACCATTACTGAAGGAATATTAAAAAAAGCTACAAACCTCATAAGCCGGATTCTGTTTCTAAACTATCATTTATCTTGCTGTAACATTACTGTTACAATCTTGCTGCCTACCCTGAAACCTGTTTAATAAAATTAAACATTGAACGAGTAGCTCTCAAAGGTTTCTATACGTGGCATTACAACATTCAAGGTTTACCCATGTAATACATTACTGCAAAACATTGTGAGCTTTTACCTCACATTTTCACCTTTTCCACGGTTAAATGGTAGTTATTTTCTGTGGCACTTTCTCTTATTGTTTTTACTACAAGTAGCATAAACAATAGCCGGCTCTTAACCGGTGAATTACTCTTTGTTGTCCAGACTTTCCTTACTACTTTGCAGTAGTACGATAGTTCGGGTTTGTAGCAACTGCAAAAGTAATTGAATATTATTGTAAAATTGAAAACTTACACTTACCTTCATTTTTCACTAAAAACTACAAGTATGGGTTTACCAACCAACAATAAAAAAAACTCTACATTACCTGGTAATAATAGTAAAAGCAATAACGCTTCATCAAAATTTATTACCAAACCAGCAGGCAACTCCAAAGCTGTTGGAGCCTCTAAAAAACCTATTAAAACTGGTGGAACAAGAGGTAGTTAATGAATTAAACTTTATGGTTGGTGAAGACACCAACCTTTAGAAAAAGATGAACTTAATGTTCATCTTTTTTTGTTTGAATAGTTTGTTGTAGTATATATTTAAAATATAGCCAAAGGCAATAAAATACTACTTACGAAGCTACAAGCTTTATAAGAGCAAGAAACTAAACAGGTTTCTCCTAGAGCAAAATGATAATTAACTTAATTCCCGTGATACCTCTAAAAAATATTACCAAGAAGGAGAACTGTAAATGAATTGCTAACCTTCAATACAGTCAATTACAGCTTGCATTTGGTTAGGTGAAAACCAATGCACAGTTACATCTTTTTTAAACCACGTCATTTGTCGTTTTGCGTAATGCCTTGTATTTTTTTTAAGCTCTTCAACTGCTTCTTCTAAAGTACATTGATGTTGTAAGTAAGCAAACAATTCTTTGTACGCTACTGTTTGTAGAGCATTCAAATGTTTATAAGGAAAAAGATTTTTTACTTCTTCCAATAAGCCATCTTGCAACATAATATCTACACGATGATTGATTTTTTTGTAAAGAATTTCTCTTGGTAATTCTAATCCTATTTTAATGATATTGAAACTACGTTGAAGCTTCTCTCCTTTTCTGAAGCTATTAATAGATTGCCCTGTTGCTTCTATAACTTCTAATGCTCTAATTAAACGATGTGGATTTTGCTGCTCGGCTGTTTGCCAAAATTCTGGATTTTTTAATTGTACTTGCTCTTGTAACCAAGCCAACCCATTGGCATCATATTGTTGCTGTATGGCATTTCTAATTGTTGTTGGAATATTCGGGATATTGTCTAACCCTTCGCAAAAGGCTTTTATATACAAACCTGTGCCACCAACCATTATAGCAATATTACTTTGCTGAAATATTTGTTGTACTGCATCTAGAGCATATTGCTCAAAAATAGCAGCATTTACATCTTCATGTATGGAATGTGAATTGATGAAATAATGTTGCACCTGACGCAACTCTTCATTCAATGGTTTTGCAACGCCAATAGTTAATTCTTGATAACATTGCCTACTATCGGCAGATATAATTTTTGTTTTAAAATGCTCTGCCAATTGTATTGCCAAACCAGTTTTGCCTATTGCAGTTGGCCCACAAACAATTACAACTGTTTTATTTTGCAAAGCATTTTAAATTTCAGTGTATATTAAAAATCTTCCTCTACATTATTGTCTTCTACTGTATCATCTTCATCGTCAGATTCAATGCTATCAACATCTTCGCCTTCTTTACCAAAACCTTCGGGTGTAACTTCACTTAAATCGTACTTTTCTTCAATGTCGTTAAACTTATCGCCCAATAAACTTTTAGTACCATATTGCTGTGGACCAATTCCCTCTTTACGAGTTACAATTGGATATTCAACTTTTGAATTTTCTTCTTTACTTACATTAATCAACTCTACCAAGAATACCCAACCCTTTGCAAAATCGTACACATAAACAAATTTTTGATTGGTATTTTGCACCTCATTTCGAATAGGCGTTTCAACCATATACAAAGGCGGAGCAACATATTCTTTATCGTACTTTTCAAAAGTAATTTCTCTGCCACGTAACCAATTATCGTTGCTTCTATAAAACGTTGCTTGATGTTTACTATCAAACTCAAAGGCTTTTAATATTGCAAAATGCAAAGCTTCAAAAGTTTGTGTATGTTTAATTGCAATATCTCTATATACTGCATCATCTTCTTCTAAATAAACTCTAAACTTTAATATAGCCATAAAATAATTTCTAATTTACAATTGCCATTTAAACTTGTGGAATCAAATTAAGTGGCAAGATTTAAGTTACGAAAATAGGGTTTATTAAATAGGTTGCAAATTGAGTTCCTTAGCTTTTATTAACATAAACTCATAAGCTGCAGTATAATTGTTTTCAAGAACTCCATCTAATATGGCTTCTCTAATAGCATCTTTGATTTTACCAACTTCTCTGGATGGTTTTAAATTAAAAACTTCCATGATTAATTCACCACTAATTGGTGGCTGCCAATTGCGTAAATTATCATTTTCTTCAACCACTTTCATACGCTGTTTTACCAACTCAAAATTTTGTAGATATCGTTGTACTTTCTGTTTATTCTTGCTGGTAATATCGGCATTGCAAAGCAACATTAAAGCATCAATTTCATCGCCTGCTTCAAACAACAAACGCCTAATGGCACTATCTGTAATATTTTCTTTGGTTAATGAAATAGGACGTAAGTGCAATGCCACAAGTTTTTGCACCAAACGCATTTTTTCGTTCAAAGGCAATTTTAATTGATTGAATATTTTAGGAACCATTCTTGCTCCTACAACTTCATGACCATGAAAAGTCCAGCCAAAACCTTCTTCAAAACGTTTGGTATTGGGTTTAGCAATATCATGCAATAAAGCTGCCCAACGCAACCACAAATCGTTGGTATGTTCACTAATATTATCAAGTACTTGAAGTGTGTGATAGAAGTTGTCCTTATGTCCTTTTCCATCTACATATTCAGCTCCATGTAATGCCATCATTTGTGGAAAAACAATTTGCAACAAACCACTCTTACTCAACAAATCCCAACCAATAGATGGTTTGGATGCCAACATAATTTTATTTAACTCATCAGTAATACGTTCTTGAGAAACAATTTTAATGCGACTGGCCATTGTTGTAATTGCTTCAAAAGTTGCAGGTGCAATGGTAAAGTTGAGTTGTGTAGCAAAACGTATAGCCCTCATCATTCTTAGCGGATCATCGCTAAAAGTTTGTTCAGGCTCTAATGGCGTTTGTAAAATTTTATTCTCAATATCTTGTACTCCATTAAAAGGATCAATGAGTTTACCAAAATCGTTTTTGTTCAAACTAATGGCCAAAGCATTAATTGTAAAATCTCTTCTATTTTGATCGTCTTCTAAAGTACCAATTTCAACCATGGGTTTACGGCTATCTCTATTGTAACTTTCTTTTCTTGCACCAACAAATTCTACTTCAAACAAATTGTTTGTTTCATTTTCAATGGGCACTTTAATTTGTGCTGTTCCAAAATTTTTAAAAAAAGCTACATAAGGTTTGGGCACAAAAAAAGATGCCGTTGAATGTGCTAAAGCAATGCCATCGCCTAAGCAAACAATATCTGCATCTTTGGTATTTCGGCCAATAATTTTATCTCTTACAAAACCGCCAATTAAATATGCTGGAACATTTAAATGTTCAGCAGCAGTTGCTACTTTATTAATAATTGCCAATTCTTCTGCTGTGCAGTTAATATCCATACAAAGCAAAGATATAGGCTGAAAATTTAGTAGCTAATCTATCAGTAAATCGTTGTTGTAAAAATCCCAATCATAATAGGGATGTTGTTGCTGATTTACATGCAACGGAATGGTTTGCATTTGTTGGTGTTGCACATCAATCAATTTCATGGTTTCAATTGTTTTATTAAAACCATTTTGTGCCATTGCTGTTAAAAAAGATTGTACTTTATTGGTTGGAATATTTAAGCTGAACTGTGCCATAATTGTATCATTTAATGGTTAAGAATATACATTAGATGATTGCTACAAAGCAAAAACACAATTATAAAAGTTAAGGTTTTGTTATTGGAGTTATTCAAATTCCAATTCGTTGCTAAAAAACTCCCAATCGAATAAAAGAAACTTAGAAAACGTAAATGGAATTGTAGTTGTGTTGGTTGTATTATCGAAGTTGGCTTGTATGGTATTGTCTTTAATGCCCAATTGTACAATTGCATTTAAAAATGGTTGTATTTTATCTTTTGGAATATCTAAAATTACTTTTGGCATAAGAACCTTAAGGTTGCACTTTATTGCGATAAATACAAGCAATTATTGTTGTGCTAGAATAACGTATTGTAAAAAGTAATATAAACTATTAGAAATCAACAAATTAACAAAAAATGTAATTTTTGCACTGTTTTAGCACAGGTTTATTCACAAATGAGCAATATTTAACGCAACAGCTTCATTATCAACCCAAGAAAAAAATTGCAATGCTTGAAACTGATTCTCACTTTGTTGATTGTTTGCAACAACATAATGAGCAAATGATTGAAAATTAGTTGAACGGGAGTTTAACCAAACTGCAAAAAGTGGTTTTCGAAATCGCTTAATTAAGGTTTTAGAAAAATTGCTTTTATCAATCAAAATAAAAGCTGTTGCTGTTTTGCTTAAAGCCTCATCGGCTAACCCAACAATATTGTTGTACAAGATGGCTGTTGGCAGCTGTTGTTCATCCAAAAAATTGAATACTTCTAAATCTATTGTAGTTGCATGTTGCATTAATTGCCTTTCATCGCTCATTAAAATAATTGAAGTAAAATTATTGGCATCGGCAAGTTTTTGTAATTGATGAACTGCATTTGCTTGAGTTGCATCTACAGCCAAAATAAATCCAAACGCAGCAGGAAAAAATACAATTTCTTCAGCAGCCAAAGTTTGTAAAGCATTTTCAATATCGGTTGCAAAATCTTCCATGCTTTATAATTTTTTATACACGTTCATTACTTCAGTTGCACATGCTTGTTGCGTAAATTTTTGTGCATGTTGCCAACCTTTTGCAATCATTTCATTTCTTAAGTTTTCATTTTTGCTAACCTGCAGTATTGCGTCAGCCATTTCATTAATGCTTGTAGGATTAATGTAAAAAGCTGCATCACCTCCAGTTTCTGGCATACAAGAAACATTGCTAGTTATTACAGGAATATTGCTCCATAAAGCTTCTAATACAGGAATACCAAAACCTTCAAAAGTTGATGGATAAATCATACACAATGCTTGCTGATAAATTGCAGGAAAGTCTTTAGCAGATTTGAATTCAGCGTTTTTAAATTTTTCTGATAAAAAAATTACATCATTGTCTAATTTATTTTCTGCAAGATATTTTCTTACAATTTCTTTATACTTTCCACCATCACCAATTACCACCAACGGAATATTGATTGTTCCTTTCAACGCCTGCAATGCTTGGCAAATAAGTAGTAAATTTTTTCTTTCAATTATCGATCCAACGTATAAAAAATATTGCTTGGGTAATTTATAAAATTGTTGAACTCTAGCAAGTTCATCGTTGGTAACTTTTATTGCAAAAGATGGATTACAACTTTGATAACAAATGTCAATTTTGTTGGCATCAATTTTATAAAAGTCAATAATATCATCTTTGGTTTGTTGGCTAATGGCAATTATTCTGTTGGCTTTTTCGCAAGCATGTTTAAATTTTTTTCGATAAATTTTTACGTCAATAGAACTGTATTGTTCAGGATTTCTTTCAAAAATTAAATCGTGAATGGTAACAACAGATTTAATTCTTGTCTTTTCAATTCCAACTGGTATTTCATGACTTAACCCATGAAACACATCAATATTTTTTGCTTTTAAATCATTTTTCACCCAACTGCTTCGCCAAGCTGCAGTCAATAAATTAGAAGGAAAGTTTTGAGGTGTTACAATTTCAATATTTGAAAATTGTTCAGCTTCACCAAATAAGTTGGTATGCGTTGGTGTAAATAAAAAATACTGGTTATCTGCAAAATATTTAGCCAAAGAACTCACCAATGTTCTGCTGTAATGGCCCAAACCTGTGCCATTGGTAAATGCTCTTTTTGCTTCAAAACCAATATTCATGTAACAAATAAATTAAGCTACAAAAGTGCATATAATGAACAAACAAATGCAGCTTTCTAAATTAATTTCGTAAACAAGGTCATTTAAACAAGGTTTTAAGACATCGTTTGCATGAAATATACTTTCAAAATCCACAATATTTAAAGTCTCTTGTTAAAATTTGAGCTTTAGCAAGTATTTTTGCAACCACATTTATAAAAAATAAATATTATGGCATACGATGTAGTTGTAATTGGTAGTGGTCCAGGTGGATATCCTGCTGCTATCAGAGCTTCTCAATTAGGTTTCAAAGTAGCTGTTATTGAAAAGGAAAGTTTAGGCGGCGTTTGCTTAAACTGGGGTTGTATTCCAACAAAAGCTTTGCTAAAAAGTGCTCAAGTATATGAATATTTAAAACACAGTGCCGATTATGGTATTAATGCAACAGGAACGCATGATTTTGGTGCAGTTGTAAAAAGAAGTAGAGGCGTTGCCGATAAAATGAGCAAAGGTGTTCAGTTCTTAATGAAGAAGAACAAGATTGATGTAATTATGGGCTATGGTAAAGTGAAGGCTAAAGGACAAGTAGAAGTTACTGCTGCCGATGGTACTAAGCAAATTGTAGAAAGTAAATACATTGTTATTGCTACTGGTGGAAGAACACGAGAATTGCCCAACCTTAAACAAGATGGTGTAAAAGTAATTGGTTACAGAGATGCAATGGTAATGCCAACCCAACCAAAAAGTATGATTATTGTTGGTAGTGGTGCAATAGGTGTTGAGTTTGCTTATGTGTACAATAGCATGGGAACAAAAGTTACCATTGTTGAATTTATGCCAAGAATTGTACCTGTTGAAGATGAAGATATTTCTAAAGAATTGGAAAAACAATATAAAAAACAAGGTATTGAAATAATGACCAATTCGTCTGTTGAGAGTTTAGATACAACAGGTGCAGGAGTAAAAGCATTGGTGAAAAAACAAGATGGAACAACCATTACTTTAGAAGCTGATGTTGTTTTAAGTGCTGTTGGAGTTGTAGCCAATATTGAAAATATTGGATTGGAAGAAAACAATATTAAAACTGAAAAAGGAAAAGTAATTGTAGACAAATATCAGCAAACTTCAATGCCAGGTGTTTATGCAATTGGTGATTGTTCTCCAGGTCAAGCATTGGCTCACGTAGCAGCTAAAGAAGGCATTAATGCTGCTGAACATATGGCTTACATGGAAAAGAAACACCATCATTTACCAGAAGCAGTGGACTATAACAATGTTCCAGGTTGTACTTATTGCACACCAGAAATTTCTAGTGTTGGTTATACTGAAAAAGCAGCTAAAGAAGCAGGTTACGAAATTAAAGTGGGTAAATTTCCTTTTGTAGCAAGTGGTAAAGCAAGTGCTGCAGGTGCAACAGAAGGTTTTGTAAAAGTAATTTTTGATGCTAAGTATGGCGAGTTTTTAGGTTGTCATATGATTGGTAATAACGTTACTGAAATGATCGCTGAAGCTGTTGTTGCAAGAAAATTAGAAACTACTGCACATGAAATTTTAAATGCTATTCATCCTCACCCAACAATGAGTGAAGGTTTAAAAGAAGCCGTTGCTGTTGCTTATGGCGAAGCAATAGATATTTAAATAAATGTTTTAAAACTTTATATTCAGTAAAAGGGTGCAACAAGTTGCACCCTTTTTGTTTTTCAGCTCTATATATTTTTTATGTGCTTTTTTATAAAACCATTATATTTAAGCCAATACACAATCATTTTTATTTATTGAACAAAAAAGCGTATGAACCCAATCTGGAATACTATAATCATTAATACTACTTTAAAAAATAAAGAGAAGAAAAAAGATAGTACTAAATTATATTCCAATTATGTTATTGCTAAAGCATATAGAATTTTTAAAATAAATACCATTAGAGGTATTAAAGATGTGTTGTTAATTACGTTGGGAATTTTTTCGGCAGCCTTTGGTTTTAAAGGATTTTTATTGACCAATCAATTTATTGACGGTGGTGCAACTGGCATTTCGTTATTACTATCAGCATTAACCAAAATACCTTTATACGTTTTATTAATTGCAGTTAATGCACCTTTTATTCTATTGGGTTACCGGTTAATTAATAAGCAATTTGCTATAAAAACTACATTAGCCATTTTAGGTTTGGCATTGGTTGTTGGTACAGTTCCTTTTCCAAATGTTACCAACGATAATTTATTGGTAGCCATTTTTGGAGGATTTTTTTTAGGGGCAGGAATTGGCTTGGCTGTTAGAGGTGGTGCTGTAATTGATGGAACTGAAGTATTGGCCATTTATTTAAGCCGAAAAATGGGAACAACCATTGGCGATATAATAGTTGTTATTAACGTGTTTATTTTTTCGGCAGCAGCATATTTATTGTCTCTTGAAGTTGCCATGTACTCTATGATTACATATTTGGCAGCATCTAAAACCTTAGACTTTATTATTGAAGGTATTGATGAATATACAGGCGTTACAATTGTTGCTACTAAAAGTGAAGAAATTAGAGAAATGATTATTCAAAAAATGGGACGTGGCGTAACAGTATATCTTGGCAAGAAAGGTTCACAAGGCTTACGTGAAACCAAAAATGTAGATGTAATTTATACCGTTGTAACAAGACTAGAATTAAGTAAACTGAATACCGAAATTCAAAAAATTGAACCAGATGCTTTTGTAGTTATGACTCATGTAAAAGACACCAAGGGTGGTATGATAAAAAAGAGAGGTTTAAAACATTAACATCATCCACCAAATAAAAAGTATTTACTTGATGGAAGATGCATGCTTTTATTTATTTTCCTCTTAAACGATTTACTAAGTTTAAGTTATGTTCTACTTCTGTTTGTTTTGCAACTTCATAACCCGCATCAGCATGTCTAATTACACCCATACCAGGATCGTTTCTAAGAACTCTGCTTAATCTTTCAGCAGCATCTTGAGTTCCGTCAGCCACTATTACCATTCCTGCATGAATGCTATAACCCATACCTACTCCACCACCATGGTGTAAGCTTACCCAACTTGCTCCACCTGCAGTATTTACCAAAGCATTTAAGATTGGCCAATCAGCAACTGCATCGCTTCCATCTAACATGGCTTCAGTTTCTCTATTAGGGCTTGCTACACTTCCTGTATCTAAATGATCTCTACCAATTACAATTGGAGCTTTTACTTTGCCTTGTTTTACCAATTCATTAAATGCTTGTCCTGCAATTTCTCTTTCACCTTGCCCAAGCCAACAAATTCTTGCAGGCAGCCCTTGGAAAGCAATTTTTTCTTTCGCCATTTTCATCCAACGTATTAAGCCTTTATTGTTGGGAAATAAGTTCAAAATAACTTCATCAGTTACAGCTATATCACTTGCGTCGCCACTTAATGCAGCCCAACGAAATGGACCTTTTCCTTCACAAAATAATGGACGAATGTATGCAGGAACAAACCCTGGAAAATCAAAACAATGGCCAATTTCATAAGGCAACTTATTATTGATTTGTTGTTGTTCATACTCTTGAGCTCTTGCTCTTAAGTTGTTTCCATAATCAAATGTAATTGCTCCTTTTTTTTGCAACTCCAACATTAGCTGAACATGCAAATACATGCTTTCATACGAAAGCTTGGTGTATTCGGTTGGGCTTACTTCTCTTAATGTATTGGCTTGTTCATTGGTTAATAAATGAGGAATATAACCAATTAAAGGGTCGTGTGCCGATGTTTGATCTGTTAAGGTATCTGGTACAATATTTCTTTCAAACAATCTTTGCAACAACTGTACAGCATTGCACAACACACCAATACTTTTTGCAACACCTGCTTGCTTGTACTTAAGACTTGCGTCAATTGCTTCATCAATATTGGTGAACTTTTCATCTAAATATTTTGTTTCCAATCTTTTATCAATACGCCACTCCTCCACTTCTGCAACCAATGCTACACCTTCATTCATAGTAATTGCTAAAGGCTGTGCACCACCCATTCCACCTAAGCCAGCAGTAACATTTAAAGTTCCTTTCAAAGTTCCACCAAATTGTTTATCAGCAGCAGAAGCATAGGTTTCGTAAGTTCCCTGAACAATTCCTTGCGATCCAATATAAATCCAAGAACCTGCAGTCATTTGTCCATACATCATTAAACCCTTTTGTTCAAGTTCTGTAAAATGTTCCCAAGTTGCCCATTTAGGAACCAATTGCGAATTGCTAATTAACACCCTCGGAACATTGGGATTTGTTTTTAAAATAGCTACAGGTTTTCCACTTTGAATTAACAGTGTCTCATCATTTTCAACATCTTTAAGAGCAGCAATAATTAAATCCAATGCTTCAAAATTTCTTGCAGCTTTTCCTCTTCCTCCATATACAATTAAATCATCTGGACGTTCTGCAACCTCAGGATCTAAATTGTTCAATAACATTCTTAATGCAGCTTCTTGCACCCAACCTTTACAATTTAATGTAGTGCCTGTAGGTGTTTTATATTTAATTACATCGTAACGTTTGTATGTTGTACTCATATAGCAAGTTTAAAATTTATGATTCGTTAGACTGCAAATTTAAAAGTATTCATGCTACAACAGAATGAGTTTTAAATTAGGCAATCATTTTATACAATTAATGAGTTTCAATTATTTAAAATAAATACTTATAAAAATGCCCTGGGGTTGATCGGATAACCACAGATAACAACCAGGCTTCGCATGGCTATTTGGACAATAGAATATTTTTGTGAAGCAAAAATAAAATCAGTTAATATCCACTCAACCCGTGTCATCTGTGTGCAACTCCAAACAGCGTATAGTCTATTATACAATTTATATAAGTACCTTCATTTTGAAATACTATATATGGAAACACAAAAAGAATTAAAATTGGCTGTATTAATTGATGCCGACAATGTTCCTTATGCCAATGTAAAAGAAATGTTTGAAGAAATAGCCAAATATGGAACGCCTACTTTTAAAAGAATTTATGCCGATTGGACTAAACCAACAGTTTCTGGCTGGAAAAAAGTGTTATTAGAAAATGCCATTACACCTATTCAGCAATACAGTTATTCTACTGGAAAAAACGCATCAGATAGTGCATTGATTATTGATGCAATGGATATTTTATATACCGGAAAAGTGGATGGTTTTTGTATTGTATCTAGCGATAGCGATTTTACCAGATTGGCAACAAGACTGAGAGAAGCTGGTATGAAAGTGATTGGCATTGGTGAGAAGAAAACGTTAACTCCGTTTATTACAGCTTGTGATAAATTTATTTATTTGGAAATCTTAAATCCAGAAAATGATGAAACCACTGAAACAACAAGCAAAGAACAGAATGAAAAAAATAAGCAGACTCCGAAAAAACCATTGAGCAAAATAAATCCTGAAATTATAAAATTAATTGGCGTAAGTATTGGTGATTTAGCTGATGATGACGGATGGGCGTATTTAGGAGATTTAGGCAATTTAATACTCAAAAAGAAGCCTGATTTTGATTCGAGAAATTATGGTTACCCAAAATTATTGTCCTTTATTAAAAGTTTACAAAAATTTGAAATTGATGAACGCAATGCAGGAAAAAATAATATAAAACATATTTATGTTAGAAAGAAAAACTAACATGCTATTGCAATAATTCAATCAATTGATCCAATTGTTTTTCTGAGTTAAACGCATGTAACACAATTCTTAAACGCTCTTTACCTTTTGGAACTGTTGGATACAAGATTGGTCTAACATCAAAATTATTTTCTTGAAGTTTTTTTGCCAACAGTTTTACTTTTTGATTGCCAGGAACGACGACAGCCTGAATGAGTGTTGTAGATATTAATTTTTCGTACCCAATATTGGCAGATTGGAATTGTTGAATGAGTTGTTGCAAATGCAAACGCTCTTGCGTCATGCTTGGAAAAGTTTGATAACTTTTTTTAATTATTTCAATTGTATGTGGTGGCAACGATGTGCTATACATTAAACTTCTAGAAAAATTAATTAAATAATCTCTTAACAATTTACTGCCCAATACAACAGCACCATGGCAACCACATGCTTTTCCAAAAGTATGAATACGAGCAAATATGTTGTGCTGAAAATTGAGTTGCTGAACAAGTCCTTCTCCCCTATTGCCAATTACACCTGTTGCATGGGCTTCATCTACAATTAAATGAGCATTGTACTGTTGAGCTAGTTGAACCAATTGTGATAAGTTGCAAAAATCTCCATCCATACTAAACACAGATTCTGTAACAATAAAAATATTGCCTGTAGCATTGGTGATTTTTTTTTGTAGATCTGAAATATCATTGTGAGCAAAAGAAAAAGCATTTGCAAACGACAAACGAATGCCATCTCTAATTGAAGCATGGCAAAGATAATCGTACAAAATAGTATCACCTTTTTGTGGTACGCAACTCAGTAATCCTACATTGGCATCGTAACCAGAATTGTAAATTATTGCAGCTGCAGATTGATGAAATGACGCAAGTTCTTGTTCTACTTCTTCTATTAAACTATAATTACCTGCCAATAGTCTTGAACCTGTAGAACCATAAGGAGCAATAAATTCAGTAGTTGAAAGTTGTAATTTTTTATGGTACACAATTCCTAAATAATCGTTAGAACAAAAATCTACTGCACCAGTTGTAGGTAATTTTAAAGAACGAAATGCTTGTTGTTCTTTACGTTCGGCGAGTTTATTGTTTAAAAAATTATCGGAATACATTGTTTCAAAACTAAGGTTTGTTTGCAGATATTTGCAAGCAAAGTTGAATAAAAAACAGAACCTTGAAAAGTGCGACGCCAGTAAAGATTAATTGAAATACTAATGTTGGTAACAAAAAAATAAGAAATGGAATTATCGCAAGACACAAAAAATATTTTAGGGCTACAATTACCTACTGACCCTCGTTGGGTTGATTTAGCAAGTATAAGCTTGGAAGCCATTTTAACCGACCATGCTTACTGTGAACAGAAAGCTGCATTGACTTGCATATCGTTAATACAACGTTATACAGAGAAAGAGAAAGTAATAAAAGAATTGGCACCAATTGTTACGGAAGAATGGGGGCATTTTAGATTGGTATTGAACGAACTTTACAAACGTGGCTTGCAATTGGGCATACAACGTAAAGACGAATATGTAAATAGGTTGTTGATTTTTCAGAAAAAAGGTGGCCATAGAGAGGATCGCTTTTTAGATCAAATGCTTATTATGGCGTTGATTGAAGCTAGAAGTTGTGAACGTTTTAAACGCTTGAGTGAAGGTTTAAACGATACCTACATGAAAAAATTTTATAGGCGTTTTATGGAAAGTGAAGCTGGCCATTACACTTTGTTTATTGACTTGGCAGAAACCTATGTTGACAAAGAAAAAGTGAAAAATCGTTGGCAAGAATGGCTAAGCTACGAAACACAAATTATGAAAGAATTAGAAGTACGAGGCGATAGAATACATTAATATAAAAGCCATGCATTGCATGGCTTTTATATTAAGATTAGAAATATTTTAAAACTATAATTATTTTACAAGTTCTAATGACTTGATAAATAAATCTATATTTTTTGCATCACCTTTTTCTGTAAGTGTAACTGCAAATGTGAACATTTTGCTTCCAATAAAAATACATTTGAAAGTCATTTTTATTTTTTTATCTGTTATATCACCTTCAACATCATAACAAGTAAAATCATTCCAAGTAGTAATGTCTAATTTAGACACTTCTAAGCCTGGTATTTGAGCAGAAAAGCCACTTTTAAATTGTTCAGCAAACTCGTTTGTTGGAGCCATTGCAGCCAAAGTTGCAGAGTCTAAACCCATTCCAGCAAAGTCTACAAAACTTCCGGTGTAAGAACAACTATCGGCAGTTTTTATTCTTAATACTGCACCATCGTTCAATATTTCTGGATTACTTGGAAACTTCACAGAAACTTTATTGTCTAATGTTTTTTTTACCCAAGCACCTTCTTGTGCAAAACTGTTTAATGTAAACATGGCAACTGCCATTACTAACGTAAAAATTTTTTTCATTTTTTGTTTTTTGAAATTAGTGTAAAGATGGAGAGAAATATTACACAACAATAAAAATTTTATAAAACAACATATTCACCTTTATTGTTGATGCTTATGATAGGAAGTTTTTTGTGTTGTTCAAAATATTCATATACTTCTTTTAATCGTTGTGTAAAATGTAAATAATCTAAATCATCTCTAGTTGCTTCATTTAATTTTTGCACACTTTTGGCTACATTAAATTTAATTGGAAAAACATGCACAGGAATAAAATCGGCACCATTATTTTTTGCATATGAAGTAATAATGTACAACTCTTCTATTTGGCTATCCATTACAGGAATACAACCAACTGTAACACAACTTCCATGAATGTAAATTTCACTACCCGGTTTTGCAGAATCGCTTAGTAACAAATCTGATGCATTGGGATAATTAAGCCCTAAGCTCAAGTGATATTCACTCTTTGGATTAAATTCATTGATATAATAAAAACCTTCTGGCACTTGATAATCGCCTTGCATACGTTTTGGTCCTAAACCTCCACTCAATGCACAAACTCTATAGGATTTTACTAATTTGTACGACTCTTTTTTGTTATTTCTTCCCCAAACTTCTAATTGAGAATCGAACTTAAAACTTCTTAAATATAAATCGTTTGGAGGCCATTGCAAACCAGCTTTTATAAACTGCTTTTTAATGGTATCTTCTTTTGCTTTAATAGCTCCAGCAACTCTAGGAAATTTTTTTTGATATTCTATAAACGATGTTTGTGCATGACTGTTCAAAACAAAAACATTGAATAAAATAAATAATACACACTGCTTCATTGCTCGAAAATATTTAATTAAACGCACTAAAATAACAATGTGAATTTTATTTGAAACATAAGAAAGGTTTTGCAGAATACTTAATAAAGTGTTTAAACTGCTTACTTACCTCCAAATACTTTTTTAAGTAAGTTAGTAGTTTGTGCAACTGGATTTTTACGAATTTTTTGTTCTTCTATTGCCACTTGATAAAACATGCCACTCAATGCTTTATCTGTTACATAACCAGTTAAATCGGGGTTTACTTTTTTAGTAAATGGAATTTTATTGTATGCAGAGAACAACGTATTCCAATGTTGTGTTGCATTTACTTTAGTTAAAGATTGTTCAATTACTGGTCTAAATGCTTCTGTAAGGGGTTGAGTTGTTTGTACACGTAAATATGAAGTTGCAGCAGAATCGCCACCCTTTAAAATTCCCAAAGCATCGGCAATGCTCATGTTTTTAATAGCACTTACAAAAATAGGTGCTGCACTTTTGGCTGCATCTTCAGCTGCACGGTTCATTGATAAAATTGCATCATCCACCATTTTTTGTCCTCCAGGAATTTTGCTTACAGTGTTCATTACACTTTTGGCTTCATCTGGCAATAAAATTTTAATGGCTGCATCTTTAAAAAAACCATCAACAGCCGATAATCTTTCTGCACCATTTTTCACACCAATATTCAATGCTTCTTTTAAACCATCTGCTATTTCATTGGTGCTTAATCCTGTTTGAGATGTATTGTCTTTTCCTGTAACTTTCTTAAGTATGCCTTTTAAACCTTGAGCATTTGTGCCATATATGCTACAAATGCTTATAATTAGTACAATTGTTTTCTTCATAATATTTTTTGAATTTGAATCTAAAATAGTGCCAAATAAGTTATTGTAAAATTTGTTCTGTATAAATAAACTGTCCATCGGCATCTATACCTTGAATAATTAGTTTTAGATTATTGCTAATATCGTTATTAAAAAACTGAAAACGATATTTACCATCTTTAGCTGGTTTTATATTTCCATTCCAATAAACAGTAAAACGTTTGTCGGTAATGTTTTTATCTAAGTTGGGGTCTTGTTCATAATCTGGTGCAAAAAATTGACGAACAATAGCGTAACCTGAACGTTCTATAACAGTAAACGTTTTTTCGTAAGGATTGAAATTTACAGGACCTCCTTTTTTTGTATAAATGGCAATTACACCTTCTGTTGCACCCAAAGAACCTCCTTCGTTTTTTAGTACTTTAATTAACGCAACGTCATCAACCGATAAAGAGTTTACAACATCTTTACTTACATTAATTTCATTAATAAAAAAAGCTATCCCACTTGTTTGTGTAACAATATCTACACTAACATCTCCATTAGAATTAGAAATACTTGTAGAGGAAGAAGTATTATCGCTCAAAGCATTTAACCCTTTAAATCGATTAAAAAAAACTGTAGGATCAAATGGATTGCCTTCAACAGTTAAACCTGGTACAGCTTGTTGTAACATTTGCCAAATACTAATTGCATATTTATAATCGTCTGGTACAACAGAAGTTCCCATTGCAAATGGACCTGTTGCATAAACATTATTTAATGAGTCTACTTTAGATAAACGTTTTGCTTTAACTGTTACATTACCTAAATCTTTTCCTTGAAAAGGAGTTGTATCTTTTTTAATAGATCCATATAAAAAGTTAGCCCAAGCATTTTCTCTATCATTTATATTTGTAGTATCTAAATTTACTAAAGCTGAATTGTTAGACTTTGAAAGAGAATCGATATAAGAGGGATCAAGCTTTACGTCAACTATTAATTTTTCTTTTTTACTATTGGTGCCTTGATAAGCAATAGATGCTTTCTTTTTAAAATTCAAATCGCTTAATAAGAATTCTCCTTTATCAGTAACTGATGCATCTGCCATAATTCTTGTAGAATCTTCTCCTCTTATTACAAATGCCACATGCCCTTCTTTTACAGCTACAGTTCTATCGCTTTTGGTAAGTTTACCTCTAATAACAATTGATGATTCTACAGGATATTGAATTTGAGCATATTGGTTTTGTGTAATTTTTTTCCAATCGAAACGCCTCCAACCTTGCGTCATTAACAATAAATCTAAATGGCGAAGTGTTATTGCATCTTTATTTTTAAAATAATAGCCTGGATTTGAGATAAACCCTTTTAAATCTGTTGTAACTAAAAAGGAGGAAGCAATATTGTTTTCTAATGCTCCATCGCTTTCATTAAGTGTTGCTGTAACAGCTACAGATAAAGCATTTTTACTGCTATCTAACGAAAAACTGATTCTATTTTTTGCTCTCGCTTTTAAGCTAATGTTTTCTAATTTAACTGTTGGTTTTTCTATAGCATAATTTTCTACAAAAACCAATCTTTCTGCGATGGGAATGTTTTTATTGTTGAACAATGTAATGTGTAAAATGCCGGGTGGTAGATTTTTTTTAGTTATTGGTGCAGCTGTTTGCCCTTCATCAATATTTAAATTTGCTGTAAAAACAACATGATAGTTTATTTGAGCAACTAGTTTAACCTCGTTGTATTGATCTTTATTTTTTTCTGCACGGTTTAATAAAACAACAACTCTGTTGGCATTGCTATTGTCAACTTTCATGCTTATTCCTTCATCTTTAACTGTTGGCAGTTTAAACTCTAGAGATGATCCATTGCTGTTGGCAATATTTGCTGTATAGTTAACCCCTGCTTCAAAATTTGCTTCAAATACACCCATTCCGTCATGTTGCGTTTCAAATAGTGTAATTGTTGTGCCATTGCTATGTAGAATATTTCCTTTAATAGCCAATGGCAACCCATTGTCATCGGTTACTTTAAATGCTACTCTATTTTTTACACCAGCAATTATATCGCCACCTTCTGGAAAGAAATGTATTTTTAGTTTGGGAACTTTATTGGAGTTAGTGGTTATTTTATAATCTGTTCCATATACATAAATGTTTTTGCTATAAATAAATTCTGGAAAATTCAGCATCCATAAAGTGTATGCATTGATGGAATAATTGCCAGATGATAAATTTTGTGGCAAATCAAAACTAGCAGCTGTGCTACTTAAACTATCTAACTGATACATTTTTTTTTTTTTTATAACGCCTTTTGCATTTACAATATCTATGTACAAAATTTTACTTAAATAAGTTGGCAATCCATCCAACATACACCAAGCTTTCATCCAAACAACATCTCCAGAAAAGTATTGTGTTTTATCTGTTTGTAAAAACACTTTTTCTTGTGGATATTCATTTTTAAACTTTTCCAATGTTTTTTTATCGATGCTTACAACCTGTGCCGACGTAAGTGTGCTTACTACAAAAAATAAGCTAGCAAAAAAATATTTTATTGAGTATAACTGAAGTTTCAAAATATACAGATTTAAAAGAGTTTGAACTAATCAAAACTAGTTAAAAAAATACCCCAACCATTGGTTGGGGTATAAATGTTATGCTAAATTTTTTTATCGATTATAGATAAAACTAATTGCTCTAATTCTACCATCGGTACTTGGTGTAGATATTGTACTGAAACCTCTAGAGCTAACAGTAAATACACGTTGATTAACTACTGAACTTGCACTTGTATAAGTTGCAATAGCAGTTGTTGTAGCCAATGCACCACCAGGACGAAGAGACCAAACTGGAGCAGTTGCTGTACTATTTATAGGTAAATTAAAATAATCACTTTTATCCTTAAACAAAATTGGACCAGCTACTTTAACAGAAGTTGTACTTGTACTTCCTGTTCCAAAATATAAATCTAAACCTGCAGCAACATCGGGCATTAAATTAACAAAACGATATTTTACAAAACCAGAATCTGGAGAAGTTAAATCATCTTCTAACAAAATAGTTGTTAAGTTGGCAGCTGTATCTACATAATACAAAGAATATACTTTGTTTGCAGCCAAATCAACCGTTGCGGATGCCAACAAGATAGAATCTGTGTTGGTGCCAACATTTGGTATAGAAATGTCTACTTTTCTTGAACCTGGAGCTACAGCAAAATAATCGGCATAGCTACCACCACCTGTATTTAAACCACCTCCAGGAAAAGGAGTTGGGTAAGTGAGGTTACTACTTACTCTATTGCCATCAATTTTAATTTGATAAGCAGGTTTTGCTTGTGTAGCAGAAAAGAAATTTACTTTTAAAGATGCTTGACCATCGATAAACGTGTTTTCTTTTACACTAAAACTATTTTTTTTGCAGGCTGTAAACAACATACCTAGTGCAAAAATGGTAAATATATAATTTAGCTTTTTCATTCATTCAATGATTTAGTTGGTAAATAATTATGGTTTACTAAACCAAGTTTCGTAGGTATGGTAATCTAATTTATCGGCTCCTAATTTTCTTAACTGATCTAAATTCCATACATACTCAGAGTTATATCTAGGTCTAAATCTGTATGCAGGTTTATTTAAATTATTGGCAAAATAAGTAGCAGGTAATACAAATCCTTTAAATACTTGATCTCCAGTATCGCCATCCATATCAATGTAATGGTATCTTCTTAAATCGTTCCAAGTTTCAACCCAACCCCAACCCCAAAGGGCAATATACTTTTGCAACATAATATCTGTTACAGTTAAAGTTGCAGCACTTGCTTTTACATTGCCACTTGTATTTAAATATGCTGTACGTTGTGAAGCAGAAATAGGAGAAACATTGTAAAGGTTTGCATTGCCTCTAACTCCACTGTAGTTGCGATTGATAAAATCGAAGTGTGCATTAATTCCAGCTGTATAAGCAGTATATGCAGTTACTTTATCTCCTTTTTTAAAGGCAGCTTCTGCTTTAGTAAACATCATTTCGCTATATGTACTAACAGGCATTACCACTTTATCTTTAAATAAGAATTTACCAGCAGTTGGAGTAAATACAGCCGAACTTGGGTTGGCATAAGTGCTATCTCCCCAAAGTGTTGCAACTCTTTTTCTAGCATTTGTACCAGTTGTTGTTGCACTAAATGGATCACCTAAAGCAGGATCTACACCTCTGTAACCTCCATTTCCATTGGTTGTATCTTGAGAAGCAGATAACATGTGAGCCATACGAGGATCACGATTAACTGTTAAACTTCCACCAGCCATAGTTGTACCATCTAACAATCTAACTATATAGTTACTTTGTCTGAATAAGCTTAAATTGTTTCTGTAAGGACCAAAGAAGTTTGAATCATCGTTTTTACTTGCATCAAAAGGAAGTACAAAATCGTCGTTTACAGAGCTAAAAGAAAGATCTACATATTTAATTACAGAATCGGCACTGTAGTTTGGCTTGTTGGTAATACGATGAAAGTTCTTAGCCATAATTGCATAAGTTAACTTTTTCCATTTTGTAATATCGCCATTGTAAGCAAAATCGCCAACCGCTAAAGTATTTCCACCAGCAGTTTCTGCCAATGTTAAATAGTTAATCGCATCTCTACAAAGAGAGTCAACGCCTCTATAAACTACTTCTTGCTCATCAAAGTTGAAATAATAAACTCCTTCTTTAAAAGCTTCAGAATAAATTATTTCACCATGATAGTCGGTACACATTTGAAACATTAACGCTTTTAAGGTTAATGCAGCCCCTACATAATCGTATTGTTTTTTATTTTGACCATTTTTAATGATGTACTCTAAGTTTCCACCTAAGCCAAAATAAGTTTGTCTCCAAATATCGCCAGATGCATCACTATTGGCAATATAACCGTGTCTATCCCAAGTATCATTGTTACCATTGGCAGACGATAACCAGTTTTGAGTGTATTTACCTAAATAACGTGCATCGTATTGTACACCTCTTGGTATACCACTTAGCATTGCAGGAAATACAGAACTGTTAGATGGATTTTGCGTTGTATCGGGATCTGAATTAATATTTAGATATTTCTTACAACCTACACCTGTTATTAGTAACAGTAAGGGTAAGGCAATTTTTATGAATGAACTTTTCATATTTAAATGATTTAACGAGTTTTTAGAATTGAACTTTAAAACCAAAATTTACACCACGTGGCGTTGGAATTGCTCCATAATCTATACCTGCACCACCAATACCTCTTGAGGTAGCAGCAGTTAAAGCATTTACGTTAGGATCCATTCCAGAGTAATTGGTGAACATAAATAAATCAGTTCCTGTAAAGAATACAGTTGCAGATTTCACTAATTTTTGACGCTTAATTAATGATTGTGGTAATCTATAACCCAATGTAAGATCTCTTAAACGTACCCAATTTACTTTTTCAACAAAATCAGCTTCAGCAATTGCAACATCATAATAATCGTTTCTATAATAAGGAACAATTGTAATAGTATTTTTTGTTGGACTAGCAGAGTTTTGTAAACCATCGGCCAATACACCATCAATTACACGAGGTTGTAAACGGTCTAATGTATTGATACTTGTACCAGTTAAAATCATCATTGCTTCGTTACCATTAAATACATCTCCACCATTTCTAATATCGATATTAAATGATAAGTTGAAGTTTTCTAAGAAAGTGAAACTGTTAATTAAACCAATTTTGTAATTAGGCGTTCTATCACCAATATTTGTATAAGTACTAGTTGGTAAAGGCAAACCAGTTGTTGATGAAATTAACAATTGACCTGCGTCATTTCTTTGGAAAGTAGAACCTACTAAGTTAGCAATAGATGTACCAACAGAAACCTCTGAACGTACACTTCCAAATACCCAAGTATCAGAATCGTAGTATAAAGGTAAATCAGCAGGCATACGTTTTACATAACCTCTGTTCATATCGTAGTTCAATGTAACATCCCAAGTAAATTTCTTGGTTTTAATTGGGCTACCTTTTATTTGAAGTTCCCAACCTTTATTTTCTACTTCTCCACCATTAATGTATTTTAGTACACCACCAGTACCGTAGCTTAAACGATTGGCAATAATTTGATCTGTTGTACTTGTAGTATAACGAGCAATATCAAAAGACAATCTATTTTTGAAAAATCTTAGTTCGCCACCAATTTCAAAGTTTTTAGAAAACTCTGGTCTTAAATCTTTGTTGCTTGCAAAAACGTCTGCAGCAAATCCACCACCAGTTGTAGTTACAACAGTAAATTGAGGATCTATTCTATAAGGTACAATTGGTCCTTTACCTGTTGTAGAATAAGAAAGACGTAATTTACCATAGCTTAACCACTTCAATTTTTTAACTGGCTCTAAATCTGAGAAAACAAAACTTGCCGATGCACTACCATAATTAAAGAATGGTTGTTTATCGTATAACTTAGAAGTTAATGTAGAAATACCTTCACGTACACCAGATAAGTTGATGAACAATAAATTGTTATAACCAAAAGTGTAGTTAGCAAACATTCTTATTTTACGAAGATTTTCTTGAGTTAATTTTGCTGCTTGCGTTAAAGGAGCAGTGTTATTAATTGAAATGAAATCTTGTTCAAAGAATTGCTCACCTCTTTGAGAAGTGATGCTTCTTTTTCCATCTTCAAAGAAGAAAGTTGTATTTAATGTATTGGTAAATTTCTTGGCAATCGTTTTCTTAAATGTTGCTCTGAATGTACCATTGATATTTCTATATTTTTGAACATAAGTTGATAAGAACCCTTTTGTTGCAAAACCATAACGAGATTGAGGATGTGTTAAATAGAATCCATCAGTAGCAAAATTATCTACCCCAATAATTGCAGTTAAGTTTAACCATTTTACAGGATCGGCACTAATGTTTACATTACCAGTTAAACGATCTGTTTTATCGTTGCTCTTATTTTTATTTACATCCCAAAAAGGATTGTCAAATTCTGTAGCTAAATCGCCAGTACCTTTTAATCTTTTTCTTGTTCCATCTGCATTTGCATATTCTCTACCATCAATATCTGCAGGGAAAGTAATTAAGTTGCCATAATATGTACCAGCACCTTTTGGTACTTTATCGTTATTAGAAATAATGTACGACCAACTAGAAGACATATTCATTTTTTTACCCAACTTACTTGCAGCAGTTAATCTAAAAGTTAAACGCTCATAATTGGTATTGGGTACAACACCATTTGTTTTTACATAACCTGTAGAAAAACGATAACTGTTTTCTGCAGTACCAGCTTCAACACTCATATTGTGTTGTTGAGATTGACCTTGTACAAAAAAGTTTCTAATATTATCGTAACGTGGGGTATTTGGATTGTAAACAGGACCAAAAAATTTAAACCCATAAATAGAAGAGTATGAATCAGGATTATAAATACCATTTGTACCTCTATTGTAAATGTTTTGAATTTCTGGAAAACGATACACGTTTTCAACTCTAAAAGAATTGTCGTAACTAATTCTTACACGACCATTACCACCTTTTTTGGTAGTAATAATAATTGCACCACCGGCACCATCAGAACCATATAAAGCAGTTGCCTCTGGACCTTTTAAGATAGTTACTTCTTCAATATCGTCAGGATTAATATCTGCAATACGATTGGTATAATCGCTATTTCTGTTTGCAAAACCAACAGCAGAAGTATTACTTGCAGGAATTAAGCTTTCTTGATTTAATGTGCTGTTATCTAGAGGAACCCCATCAACAATAAACAATGGTTGGTTGTTACCACCAATTGATGTTGCACCTCTTAAAATAATTTGTGCACTTGCACCTGGAGCTCCAGATGTTGAAGTTACAGACAAGCCTGGTACACGACCAGCTAAAGAGTTTAAGAAATTGTCTCTACGAGTTGCAGCAATCTCTTCACCTTTAACAGTTGGTGTTTGAGAGGCCATTTCTCTAACATTTTTCTTAATACCGTAACCGGTAACTACTACATTGTCTAATTCCTTGTCGTTATTTACCATTCTGGTACTTAACACTTTAGAATCGCCAACAGTAATTTCTTTAGTTACATAACCAACATAGGTTAACGTTAATACTTCACCTTTAGACGCTGCAATTGTGAAATAACCAGCTTCATTGGTTTGTGTACGCTTTTTTGTGGTTGTGTTTGTAATACTTACCCCAACTAAAGGGCTTCCATCATCATCGGACAATACAGTACCTGATACTGATTTATCCTGTGCAAAAGATGAGTAACTAAACAAGAAACTGAGCATTAGTGCTGCCAGTTTCAGTGTAGAGGCAAATTTTCTCATAACAGGTTTTTTGGTTTTATATTAAGTAGTCGTTCACTAAATTGAAATGCTTACGTATAAGCAATGAAACCGAAATCATCCGTCGTCAATCGTTAGTATTTTATTATTCCGCAAAAAAACGCAAATCCAACACACTTTTAACCATAAAAGCAGAACAATAAAGCAATGTTAAAATTAAATTTTGATATAATTGGCTTTTTTTTATGAAAATTTCAACATAAAAAGTGAATAAGTATACAATTTAAAAAAAACTGCAAAAAGATGCAGCACTTTTGAAACAGCATTGTCTTAGGCTACAAAACTTCAATTCCTTTATTTTTATAAGGAGCCAACAGATCATTTGTTGGAAGTAATTCTGTAATTAAGATATCTACATCTTCCACATTACAAACCTTTAATCTTTGTACACTATTTAGTTTTTCTGAAATTGCCAATGAAACAGTTTTGTGTGCAGCTTTTATCATTGCTTTTTTTACTTCAATAATTTCCCATTCTAAATCGGTAATTCCATTTTCAATATCAATACTATTGGTTCCTAAAAAACACAAATCGGCTTTTATTTCACTTAGTTTTTGTACAACCTCTGCACCAACACTCATTTGTGCACTTTTAATTAATTTATTTCCTAAAAAAATTACTTCACTATTGGGATGATTGAGCAACTCTAAAGCTGTAGGAATACTTACAGTAATAAAAGTGGCATTCAAATTTTCGGGTAAATTTTTAACCAATTCTCTAATAGTTGTTCCGCCAGATAACAATACCATCATTCCATCTTGAATAAGACTAATGGCTTTTTGAGCAATAATTTTTTTCTCGGTATGTTGATAAATATTGTTGTTCTGAATAGTAAAATGAAAAGATTTAGACAATGCACCACCATGCACTTTTGTAAGCTTCCCTTCTTCATCCAACTCTTGTAAATCTCTTCTTACTGTATCTTCAGATACATTTAGTTGTACACTTAAATCGCTAGATAAAACTTTGTTGTGAATATTTATTTGTTGAATAATATAAGCTTGTCTTTCTTTCTTTAACATATAGCAGTTTTAAAAATTGAAAGTAACAAAAACTTTTAAAGCACAAACTAAAAATATATACATCGCTTTTATTGATGAATTATTAAAACTGTTTAATTGCATTTACATTTGTGTTTAAAGTATGATTACACCACAAACCATAGAAACCATAAAAAGCCGAATTGATATAATTGATATTGTTGGCGAATATGTGAAACTAAAAAAAAGAGGTAGTAATTATATTGGCAATTGTCCTTTTCATAACGAAAAAACTCCATCGTTTACAGTATCTCCTGCGAAAGAGTTGTACAAATGTTTTGGCTGTGGCAAAAGTGGTAATTCCATTACTTTTTTAATGGATCATGATAAGCTGAGTTATGTTGAAGCTTTGCGTTGGTTGGCCCATAGATACAATATTGAAGTTGAAGAAACAGAAGCATCGCCACAACAAAAAGTGTTTGCACAAACATCAGAAAGTTTAAGTGCCATCAACAATTTTGCAGTACAATTTTTTAGTAATTATTTGTTGCAAGAAACAGAAGGACAACAAGTAGCATTAAGCTATTTAAAGGAACGTGGCTTTAGAGAAGAAACAATAAAAAAGTTTCAGTTGGGCTACAATCCAAATAGTAAAGATGTATTGGCGAAAGCTTTAATTGATAATTTATTTAATAAAGAATTGCTGCCTAAAACAGGTTTAGTTGTTGTAAGAAACGAAACTGAATTGGTAGATAATTATAGAGGTAGAATTATTTTTCCTATACACAGCAATAGTGGTAAAGTAATTGGTTTTGGTGCAAGGGTTATAGGCAAAGCCGATAAGGCTCCAAAGTACATTAATACTCCAGAAAATGAGTTGTATGTAAAAAGTAAAGTTTTATATGGTAGTTATTTTGCAAGGCAAGCAATTGATAAAGCCAATGAATGTTTATTGGTAGAAGGTTATACAGATGTAATTAGTTTGCATCAAGCTGGTATTGAAAATGTTGTTGCTAGTGGAGGTACGTCATTAACGGTTGAACAAATACGTATCATAAAAAAATACACCAACAATCTTACGATTATTTATGATGGTGATGCTGCTGGAATAAAAGCTGCTTTACGTGGTTTAGATATGGCTTTAGAAGAAAGCCTTAATGTACGTTTGGTTTTAATACCAGATAATGAAGATCCAGACAGTTATGTAAATAAACTTGGCACCACTGCATTTAAAGAATTTGTTGCTAAAAATAAAAAAGACTTTATCATTTTTCAGATAGAAATTATGCTGAAAGATGCAGGTACTGATGTATCTAAAAAAAGTGAAGTTGTAAATACTGTTGCAGAAACTTTAAGTAAAATAAACAAAGCAGAAGATTTTACAAAACAGCAAGATTATATTAAACAATGCTCTGCAATACTTAAAATTGATGAAGCTGGTTTAACCAATTTAGTAAATAAATACAAGAGAGATAAAATTGCTAAAGAAGAAAAAAAGCAAGCAAATGATGATGCAGTTTTAAAGCATCAAATAATAGAACAGCCTGAAGATGTACTGATAGACAATTCAACTTTATTAAATCAAGATGAGGCTCATGAAAGAAATTTATTAAAAGTATTGTTAGAATATGGTCTAAGAAATTGGAACGATGAAATAAGTATTGCACAACATATTTTTAATGAGTTAGAACAATTTCAATTTGATAATTCATTAATAGAAAAGTTGTTTAACGAGTACCGTCAGGCATATATCAATAAAGAAGAACCTACTACTAAATCTTTTTTATACCATTCCGATGAAAATTTAAGAAACTTAGTTACAGCCATTACTGTATTGCCTTTTGAACTAAGCCAAAATTGGGATGAGATTTTAAAAGGTATGAACATTGTAAATAGAGATACGGCACATCATGACGTAAATATGAGTTTAGCCTTCTTTAAACTCAGAAAAATTAAACACATGTTCGATTTAAATCAAAGAGATTTAGAAGCAGCAACAGATATTGATGTACAAATGAAATTGGTTGAAGTACACAAATATTTAAAAGAAGAAGAAATTGCAATTACCAAACAATTGGGTACAGTAATATTAAAATAAGTTTAGTCCCAGACGTAAATCCAATTCCCTCAATAATTTATTTTTTGTGTTTGTAAATAGGCGATTTATTCAATCCCAATTTATTAAAAAAGTAACCAAAAGAAACACCTAAAACGCCTAGCCCATATTGAATGCTTCTTTTTAAGTTAATAGATGAAGCATCATCAAAATATTTTGTTGGGCAGGTTACTTCGCCAATTTCAAAACCTGCATCAAAAATTTGAGCAATCATTTGATTGTCGAAAACAAAATCATCGCTATTGGCTTCATAGTCTACCTTTTCTAATACAGCTTTACTAAATGCTCTATAGCCAGTATGATACTCACTCAGCTTTTGATTCATTAATATATTTTGCGTTAATGTAAGCAAACGATTGGCAATAAATTTATACATTGGCATACCACCTTTCAAAGCTCCTTTGCCTAAAATTCGAGAAGCAAAAACTACTGGATAAACATCGTTGGCAATAATGCTGCACATTGCTAAAATTAATTTTGGTGTGTACTGATAATCTGGATGAACCATTATTACAATATCGCCATTTAATTCTAATGCTTTGTTGTAACAAGACTTTTGGTTGCCTCCGTAACCTCTATTTTTAGCATGTGTTACAATATGTTTAATGCCCAATCTTTCAGCTTCAACAACAGTATTGTCTCTACTTGCATCATTTACTAAAATAACTTCATCAACAATATCAAAAGGTATTTCGTTATAGGTTTGTTCTAAAGTTTTTTCTGCATTGTATGCAGGAAAAACAACAATAATTTTTTTTCCGTTTAACATTGTACAAATATAATTGCAACAAAATTAAGTGTTCGTTTAAAAGCAGATAAACTATTATTTAGAAAAACTTGGCACGATTTTGATAATTTATTTTAGAAATTATTAACTATTATGAAAAAGATGTTTATTGTAGCAATTTGCCTTTTAGGCATAAGTGCTGTACAAGCACAAAGTATGGGAAGTGATTATAAAACAGCATTGGGCTTTAAAGTATACCCTGGAGCAATTAGTATCAAGCATTTTACAAAAAGCAATGTAGCTATTGAAGGCTTAGGTTATTTCTGGAATTATGGTAGCCGAATAACTGGTTTATACGAGTTTCATGGAAATGTAAATGGTGCTCCAGGATTAAAATGGTATGCAGGGCCAGGTGCACATATTGGTTTTTGGAATGATAAATGGAAAAATGAGTATTCAAATAGAGACAATGGTGTAGCCATTGGAATTGATGGTGTTTTGGGTTTAGATTATAAGATTAACGGAGCACCCATTAATTTAAGTATCGATTGGCAACCTTCATTCAATTTAATTGGATACAATTATTTTGAAGGTGGTTGGGGAGGTTTAGCAATGAGATATGCGTTCTAAAAAAAAATTACTAAAAAAATGCTACACTTTGTGTAGCATTTTTTTTGATGGCAGCTTCTTGATAACTAACAAAATCTCCTGTT
>ERZ724510.235-NODE-235-length-31738-cov-7.503993_pt1 | contig 31738 bp, 27 predicted proteins | sample MGYA00376043_ERZ724510 | MGnify/ENA primary metagenome ERZ724510 (study PRJEB28724, sample SAMN07190888) | wastewater metagenome | isolation source: influent of sewage treatment plant in Hong Hong | place: USA: Christiansburg, Virginia | collected 2016-03-01 ... | reverse complement strand
TTTTGATCATCAAATTTATTCTGCCGTGCATACGTTCTGTATGGATCTAAATATGGTGGTAGCTCCTGATCCCCCTTGAGCAAGGCATATACCTGTTGGCGACACGATGCTATCTTTGTCATGCGAGATACCGTATTGAGCGATCAAGATGCATCACGAACATAGCTCTCAGAGTTCACATGAGCAAGGGAGAGAAATTGATCTCTCGAGAGATCTTTCTTATTACTCAGTGCAAGTTTGAGACACATCGAATCTGTATGAACCAATTTTAGATGATCACTGCGTGTATTGGCAATGAGTGACTCAAATCGTGTTGTAAGATTGTGTCGTGGATCACGATCTATTGTAGCAGCATTGAGATCAATGAGCAGGTAACCAATTCAGAGCTTGTCGAGTCTCTCTGCTGCTGTGTCATCATTGGGCGAAGAGATCATACGATCATACTCCATCACGAGAGAATCATCAAGATACCGAGTTGTATTGTTGCGTATAAAATACGTGAGAAATGTTCCTATGCGATAAATTTTTCGATCATTGAGGAGTTCTTTACTCGGATTCATAATGACTGCATATGTTTCTTCTCTCATTTGTGAAAACATGTTCTGGAGAGTGATATCGAGTGCTTTTGCATCACGAAATTGTCACTCAACCCCATCAATCATCTGGAGATACAATTCTATGGTTGTAAGTTTTTGTTGTTCAAATGCAGTGCGAATCTTCTCATTATCAATACGACTGATGAGCTCTTTGACTGCTTTTTCTTGATCGTTGATATTGAGTGTCGCTAGTATTGGATCATCATGTGTTCTGTATACGACTGACTCACTGGTCATAAGACCTGTTTTATACTCGAGAAAACCAGCGTTTAGGACATTTGTCCATGCATGAGGAATCGCAGAGAAGAATACAAAAGAACCAATGATGATCACCGATATACCCGTTACCAATCAAGTCGGCTCGCCAATAAGATCATCAATCTCGCGATCAATCATTCGTGCCCCAAAAATGATAATCAGAAAGAAGATGAAATAAATAAGAATACCATACCATACCACCCCATACGAAGATATCCAGAAGAGGAATCCATAGTACGCAAGTGCTACAAGCACAAGACGAATATCTCGAATCTCCGCTCGTGAACTCGCATTATCATCTTGATGGATTTTAAGACCAAAGAGTGATACAAGGAGGATGAGAGCTACAATCAATATGATATAAATGTATGCGTATGGATACTGAATCGTCGCAAAAAAGTTCGACATATCGGCTCCTATACCTCTCTGAAAATAGAAAAGTGCAAAGAAAATAACAACACCAAGAAGCAAAAATGCATGGGATCTTGATCGCACCAGCGCTACTCACATCAACGGAACAAGTGCGAGAAAAAAGAATCCAATATTGGTAAATTCACCAGATTGATTGATCTGAGTTGTGAGATTGAGTGGAAGTTTGATAGCATTATTGAGTCATGATTCATAGCCAAAATAACGACCAAAGTCTTCATTTGCTGTCTGCCCAGATTGACTCGTAAGATTAGTTCTTCTTTGTGCATCCTTTTCTGTGAGTTCAGTATCCGAATAGATAGCATTCCAATCGGGCATAAATGCATTTCATCGACCTGAAAGAAGTTCTGTTACATGGGTAAGTTTACTATTTTCGTGAGAGTATATCTCAGAGATATTTTTGATTATCCAAGGAGAGAGGCCGAGGATGAAAGAGAAGCCAAATACAAGTGAAACAACAAGCGTATTTTTCAATCTTGCAAGATATTTTTTTGAGAAGAATGTGCTTGCGATGAGAGCCACTGCAAGAGAGAGAAAAATTCATCCAACTATCATTCGCGGATTATGAAGATTCGTGAGAAAATCCACATTTATAATCGACCAGAGTTTTCAGATCGTAAAAATTCCGAGGAAAAGTGAGGTGTAGATCGCAAGTCAGAGATATTTTGCATAACGGAAGAAGATCATTGCAAATGCTGCAATAATAAACATCAACGTCGTCATCTTGATAGCAAAAGCCACTCACGTTAGCATACCAGCAATAACAATAAGTATTCGCGCTTCTACGTTTAGCGAATGAATGTAGTTTTGAAGTATATTGATAAGAAATGGAACGTTATCGATTTTTAGATCATCTTGTTTTGAGCGATCGATGCGAAGACCACTCACGAGAGCGACGAATGCAGCCACAGATATACCAAAGAGTGCTGGATCTACCTTCATGTCTTTTGCCAGATGGAATACAATCATTGGCAAACTCACCATAGCTGCAGCAACTACAAATGGCCAAACTGATGAACGAGATATGTGTGCATCTGCAATAGATCTAACACCGAGAATACATGCGATTACGAGGAGAAGACCTCCAAGTTCAGAGAGGAAAAACGCCTGCGTCGGACTACCAAAGAGGAATCCAAGTGAGGTAAAATGTTGCCAAGCAATCAATCCCATTCATCCACTATCCCCAGAGAGGGCAATGAGGCGAGGATAGTTCATATAAACACCAAGATCATCCCATCCTATCGGCATAGGACGCAAGATTGATATTATGTTCGATGAAAAGAAAATCATCAATGCAAGAACAAATAATTGCCCCACGATCGATGCGAGGATGCTATGATTTGCATCGAGCGATTCTTTTTCAACAAGAAGCTTGAATACATTTGAATACTGAGTACCACCAATGAGAGCAAATACGAGAGTAGCAATCAGTACAACGGACACCTGAAAAATACCAATTGCCCCAAGAATATTCAGCAAAATAATGTAGAGTGCTGCTCAGAACATCACAGAAAGCAAACGAAAAGTGGAAACACTAACTTGTGAACCAATTTTAAGTCACAGGATCGAATTGAGGTTTGTGCCAACCGCATAGAAGATGCCAAGAAAACACAGTGGAAGAACCATAAAACCAACACTTTTTGCAAAAATACCGAGAGCAATACTGAAACTTCCGGTTCCTGCTCCGAACATATTTGCGAGGTTGGCTGATTGCATCGATGTATATGCCAGGACTACCAGCAAATGAATCAATAGAAATATTCAAAATACACTCAAGAGTGAGTGAGAATATTTTATCACTCTATTTTGACTCCATATGGAATACATGGTAAATCAGAGCGCTATGAGAGCAAGCACCCAGCCAAAACCTGCAATAGATTCGATCGAATGTGAAGGATATACCTTTGCTGCAAAATAAACAGCAATCGATGAATAAACCCAAAACCCAAATACACATCAGAAGAGTGCAAGAAAGATAGAACGAAGTGGAGTAAGAATCATAGAAAGAAAAATCAATACAAAAGGGATTACTCTTCTTGCTTCCCTTGACGGATCAATGAAGCAATAGATCGGAATTCCTGATGGTGAAACAAAACGAACATGAGTATAAACAAGACTGCTCCAAAGCCAAGAGAAAGTATCGAATCTCATCGAACACTTCACATGCTCATTTGCAGTGAATCAGCATACCAAAGACCCGCACACAAAAGGAGAGTACTCAATGCTACTCATACAAGACTTTTCGTTATCACCTTCCAATCGGGTGACCGAGATGCAAATGGAATAGCACGATGTGCAATGAGAGCTATCACAAACCATGAGAGACTCACAGCACCAGCAGCCCCGAGTACTCCAAACCTTGGTATAAGCAACAAAGTAAGTGGAATATTGAAAGCAAGTCCTATAAGAAGAGCTTTTGCTCGAACCTTTATTTTTCCAATGCTTGCAAGACTATTAAAATCAAGCTGAAGAAGAAAGTTCACTACCAGAAATGGTATGCTGACTCGGAGTATATCGCCAGAGAAGGCAAATTTCTCACCAAAAAATGCGGTGGCAAGATCTCTTGAAAATACAAAAAAATAGGCGCTTGTCCAAAGAGCAAATACCGTGAGATACGTCAAAAAGAATGTATACAAATTTTGAACGCCATTTGTATTTCATGCTTTAAAATACCTCGCAAGCATAGGAAGATAGAGTCCAAATATAGGCCCAGTAACGAGAAATGGTATAGAGATGAGAGAGAGATACATACTGTAGTATCCGGCTGACTCGGTACCAAGATATGCGGTGATAATCTGCATATCGATCTGAGAGAGTACCACTCCTACATTTGCTGTGAAAAGTACCCACAGTGCATATCGCGAGATATCACGGTATTCTGACATATTTCGCGATATGCCAGCGACCGAGGAAAATGGAGCAGTATAGATTCGAAATGCAAAAAAAACGATCAAACATACTCAAAAGAGAAGTCCAATATTAAACGACCAAAGTACACTTGCGAGACTTGCATCTCCACCAAAAAAGAGCCAGGCGAGGATCGCTAAACTCATCAACTGACGAAGAAATTCAGTGAGTTTTGGATATTTTGGCTCTTCGTACGACATAAAAATCGTAGTCGTCACCTGAAAGATATTCACCAGAAAGAAATAGGGAATGAATCCAATGATCACATCCGCTGCCTGAGGTGTGTGAAAAAGATGAACAGAGAGAAAATCCCGAGATAAATAAAGACCAATACTGATAAGAGAAGCGGAAGCAAACTGCGCAACAATAGTTACAAGAAGTAATGTTTTGGTACGTCTCATGCCATCATCACCCTCCAGTCTATATCTCGGCAAATAGTAATTGAGAGCTTCCGTCAGGCCGAGATCATTGTATGCTGAGAGAAGAAGAACGAGTGATAGAACACTATAAATAAGACCTACATCCGCAACTGATAATCCACTCGTGATAATAATTTTGATAAAGTATCCGAGCGGTGCTGCAAGGAATGTAAAAAAATAAAGCCACAGACTCTTTCGAAAAAAATTATGTGCCTCATTTCTATTTTGTTGCATATCCTCAAACACGATCAAAGATTATTCTTCCATTTCCAAAAGCTATCACCCGTTTTTTCATACGATCTACTAGTCTATCATCATGTGTTGCAACGATCAAGGTTTTTCCTTGGCGGTGAAGTTCTTCAAGGAGAGACATCACATCGAGAGCATTCTCAGGATCAAGATTCCCTGTTGGTTCATCAGCGATAATCGTCTGTGGATCGTGAATCAATGCTCGTGCAATAGCTACACGTTGTTGCTCTCCACCAGAGAGCTCTTCTACAAAGGAATTTCTTTTGTGAATAAGCCCTACCTTTGTGAGAACAACTCAGAGTCGTTCTTGGATCTCACGATTGGTATATCCACTCACTTCAAGAGCAAATGACACATTTTCTTCCACAGTCTTTCGAGGGAGGAGTTTGTAATCCTGAAAAATAACACCAACTGTTCGTCGATAGTCTTGGAGAGATTTTTTTGAGAGCAGACTTATTTGTTTTCCATTCTCAGAAATAATTTCACCGCTTTTTGGGATGACTGATCCAATAAGGGCGTTTACAAGACTCGTCTTGCCTGACCCAGAAGCACCGATCAAAAAAACAAAATCTCCCTTGGGAATATCGAGAGAAATATGTTCAAGAATGATTCTATTTCCATATTGAATCGTGAGGTCTCGTACTTGCATATAACTCAGAAAATAGATTTAGAATTTCGTTCGCCAATTTTTGAGTGTCATTGGAAGCTCTACCGTCATAATGCTACCATTTGTATCACGCCAGTGAACATAGGATGAAAATTCAACCGTATCATCCTCTACCCTCTTGAGAGCAATTTCTCGAGTAAATTGTGTTAAGCACCCTGTACTCGTGCTATTTCGACACATAGTAGGTGATCAAGATGTTGATCCAGTTACAGTGTATCCACTTCCATCGAGAGCAAGAGCATACTTAGGTCTATACGTAGAATCCCAATTTGAGTTGTCTGGTTTTGTTTCAACAACACTATTTGTTCCAGAGAGATACCAACAATGGTCACAAATCTTAATTACTGGTGAGGATCAAGTAGCAAAATCCTTGCGAGCTAATACATACGATCATGTTTGATACTTATTGCTCGTAGTACAATCATAATCCTTAACAATCCAACAGTCAGTAGGATTTGCAGGATACTGAAAATAATTTGTATCACGTATATTCTTAACTGCCTCTACTCATTCTCGTGCAAAGTTAATTGCCTGCACTCGATCAGTCGTTGTTGCAGCAAGCTTTTGTCCACTCGAGAGCACTCAGAAAGCTCATACGATACCCGCAGTAACAACAACAATAACAACCATTACCTCGATGAGCGTAAGTCATTGAGTTGAGCGAAAGGAGGATAATCTAGCGAGATGATCCAGTAGCGACTTCTGTTTGAGATGTTTCATTGTCTGCAAGAACTATAGAGTAGAGGGTAGATCCAAGATTCTCACCATTCATACCGTAGTAGACGATATGGTAGAGATTGAGATCGCTTCCCATATTACCACCATCTTTTGATGCGGTATATCGCCAATTTGTTGAATATGGAAGAAATTGTTTGAGTGTATATCCATTTACCTGAATGGATTTTACCTTTCATTTTGGTACTACACCTTTGATGGTTACTTGCTTCTCTGTTGTCTGGTATGGATTCGCTTTTGGCTCTGTTACATAATAGAGTTTCTCGTTCGCAAGAAGAAAATTATTATTCTGTGTCGTAGCTGTTACTGGTGTTATTCCAGTTGGATTTTTTACTGTGATATAACCACTATCAAGAATTTTTCCTTGAGCATTGAGAGCTTTATAGAGGATAGTATTTTGCGCTGATGAAAGTGGGACATCTGCGAGAGAAAAAGTTGCATCCTTGCCAATTGCTGCCTGCTTCTCATTGATAAGCACTTTTACGATGCCCTCTGAATAAATTTTACCCGTAACAGTAGTGGTACTTTTACTCATTGTTGACCCATCTTTTGGTGATGTAATTTCAAGGTACTTTCAAAAAACAACCGATCCAGAATTTGATACCCCTGTATTCGAGAGAACAATACTATCATCTGCATTGAGTGTTGCACCAGAAGAACTATTTGATCGCAGAGCAATAGCCTGAATAAAGTCGTCTACTCGCTGAGAAACCGCAAGACCACTTGATTTGATAGCATCAGAAATTGGTTGTATACGATCACTAATATCCGCTCTTTCATTATCCTGAGCAAATAAAGTAACCATATCACCAGCCCCAATTGTGAGTGATGATATATTTGTTGAGAGTGAAACCTTTCCTTGTAGGACTGCTACACTGCTTGATACCGCATTTTGCGTGAGAAGTATAACACTGTCGTCCGAGCTGCTCATGAGTTGAAAATTCTTGAGAACAAAAACTTCAGATTTCATAGCTGATAACTCTACCCAGGCATTTCCATTTTTGAGATCAAATTGATTCATCTTCGTATCATCCTTTCTTTGATAATCAATCTCAGATGATCGATCAAGAATAATTTTTACACCAGTACCGCTGAGAGTTACAAGTCACTGAGATACTTTCAAGATACCATCTTGTGAATAAAATGGCGTGGATTCTGATATATCATGAGCGGCTCCTTTTTCATCGAGAATTGTTGCGGATCCGGTAGCGCTTTTTGCAGCTGTGATGGGTGAATATGCTTTATTCGTAGAGCTCTCAGATCAAGAAGAAAATATGCGGTATAAACCAAAGAAAGCAAGAATAACTATGAAAACAATACCCAAGAGTTTAACCCGAGGGTCACTGAAAAAAGATAGCCATCCCAACTGAGAGCCATTATTCATGTATGAATATCCGTGAGTATCTCATCTACGTCGTTGAACCATTGCACAAAAAGAAAAGAGTCTTGATTGTAACAAAACTCATCTATTTTGCAAGTACATTCTCCTGCTCGAGAATATCTCATCTTCATCAATTTATGAATGTGCTTCTTTTGGGATAAGCACATCAGGGGCGCCATACGTAGCGTCTTTCCCTGCAGGTATACGTATTGATACCATATCACTCACTCATGCCTTTAGAAAAGTGATAGCCGAAGGAAGCACATGATAACTTTTTCCGTCAGCAATAACCTGATATCGACCATTTGACTCAACAACAACGCCTTTTTTATGCTCGTATGGTATTTCAACGATAATTTTGTAGAGGATTTTACCACTTGGATCAATAGTTGCCTTAAGCTTTGATCACTGCACGATATGAGATTTGCAAGCGTAATTATGCGGAACAGGATAGATATTTCCATCAGCTGAAAGCATACTCTCACCCGTGAAAACCCCCTCAACAATTTTGTTATCTTTATCAGAATAACTTGCGAGGCCTTTTACTGATATTTTTGGTGCTTTATTTTTGACATCACTTATTGATGACTTTCCAACTATATCTTCAAGGAGTTTCATAGCATTATCGAGAGATTTTTGAGAAGACATGAGTAATTCATAGACAGCTTCCATTTGTTTATTCTGTTGAGACATAGAGAGAAAAAGATATTTCAAAAAGAATTATAGTATAGAGTTGCAGATTTATCAACAAATTAACTTGACGCTCGCCTCTTATAATGAACTTGGAAGAAACATTGGAACAATAGTTGGACTCAAAGCAAGCGCACATGCTATTCAAATAGTGAGAAATGGTCAGAATGGTATCTGTGATTGTGCTGATTTTTTCGTTGTAAACATCAGTATAACTCCGATGATACTTCCTGATATATAAGCAAAAAAGAGTGCTATAAGAGTTGATTTAAAACCAAGTAGGAGACCAAGAAAAAGAGCAATCCTTAAATCTCATCATCACATCCATTTACCTCCAGAAATCAGAATTTGAATCATAAAGAATGAAAAAATCACAAGAGCACCTAAGGTGCCATTCGCGAGTGGACTATCATAAGGAAAATTCATCGGTATATGATATATCCAATCAATATGCAAGATATGAGTTGATGCAACCAACATTCAGAGGAGAAAAAGAACTACTGGAATGAGAATTTCATCAGGAATTTCTAAGTAGAGATAGTCATAGAGTGTGTAAGTGAGCATCGTAATAATCGCTCCAACTGCAACAATGGATCCAAAAATGAGTTCATTAAAGGTCTGTGATCGACTTAAAAGGGTATAAGCAAATATGAAGGCGAGGATTCAGCCGGATATCTCAAGGAGAAAATAAGTAATCGGGATCTTTTTATGACAATAACGACACTTTCCTCGAAGCAAAGCATAGGAGAAAATCGGGAATAAATCCCAAATATGAAGCATGTGCCCACAATCAGGACAAGCACTCCGACCAAGAAATATTCATTGTTTTTTAGAATGAATTCTACTTACAAGCACAGATGAAAAACTTCCAAAAATAGCTCCGTAGAGAAATGCAAAAGCAAATATTACCCATATAAGTTCTTGGGGCAAGCTAGCTAGTAAACTCATAAAATTGTGGTGTTATAATTCGGTAAACTGCCTCTTGATGCTCATTGGTAATCCCAGTGATTTGCATCAAATCCGTAAGAGATGAATTCGAGAGAAATGGTATAATTTTCATAATAGTAACTACTCCATGGTTACTCTTTTCGCCACTATGTCTAAGTATCCCCATGAGATGACTCAAGCGAAGGTAGCAAAAGAAGATTGCTCTCTGAAATTCAGTTGCCCCAAGATCAATATAGGAATAGAGTGTGGTAATGTCTCTGTAGACACTATCTGCACGCTCCCCTTTTGCGAGAGTTTTGTATATGAGAGAAAACCAAACAAGAAGAGTAGAAATTTGACGGTAATCTAAATCCATACGAGCAAATGTCTGACCAGCATGCTGGATAGCATATGAATAACCACTTGATTTTTTCTGTTGCTTGATAGAGATCATCACACCAATATCACATCAAAATTTCCGAATGTCAGATCCAGAGAAAAATATATCCACAACCCCATACTCCTGAGTAAGTAGTGAAATAAGCACTCTTTTTTCACTACGAGACTGTCTATGAATTTTTAGTATGATTGCATGAAAAGTTCTATCGAACATAATATTGTCTAGCGTGGAAGAATTTTATCATCGGTCAGTTGGAATTCTAATCGGTAGAATTTCTTCTTGGTGAGTACCATAAATGCAGAGTCGCTTGCTGGAGAAATATCGATGATATCATCATCAACAATATCAATCGTCCCAAGATACCAAAGTTCACTCTGACTCGCAGATGTGAGTGTATTCGGACGAAACACCATAACATCCCCGTTTGATATAATAAATATATATTTTGAGTTTGCGCTCAGAAGAAAGTGTGCGCGATTTTGATCAACTTGTATAGGGAATGTATCGGCAGGAAGATTCTTATAGAGAAGCGTTTTACGATTCATATTTGCTCCTGTGGTGATTTTCTCGATTGAAGCATTGGACCTGAGAAGGTAGATAGACCCATCAAGAGAAAAATCTTGCACCATATAAGGCGAAACTATACTTGATAAGAGAGAATCAGAACGAGAAGAAAATGAAGATACAACTGGTTTGTATCGATAAATATTTGCACCATCTTCTGAGAGAAGGTAGATATTCCCATTAAATGATTTGATCTTCTTTGCTTTTTCCCACAGAGGAGGTGCTGATCATGCACTCGAAACAATACTTACTGTTTTTATTTCACCCTTTGCGTAGCGTGCAATACGCGAACTCTTGAGAAGAATATAGAGTGAACCATCATCTGATTTAGCTGCATCAATAGCCTCCTCTCATGGAAGAAGTGGTGTAGACATTGTCTGTTTCTGCTCGCTATCGATTCCATCAATCACTCTTGTATTTGTTACGATAGCAAATTTCTGGCCCATCTCATAGACCCCTATCACGCTATCTTTTGATGATGGAAGAGTATACCACTGTGAATCAGCCGATGGAACAATAGAGATAACCCCATTTACTTGCTTCTTGAGAACATCAATATCCTGAGTGAGCTTGAGTCGATCCTGAAGGAAAAATTGACTCGATTCCAAGCTTGCTAACTTCTGCTCGGCTTTTGTAATATGCTCAGAGAAGACTTCCCTATTCACAGAATATCGCGTTGCTTCTTCTAAATGATTACGAACCTCAAGAAGCGTACGGGTCGCGTCATCTTGTGTTACAGAAGTTGTTACCACTCGAATCAAACTTGAGAGCACTATGAATAACAAGACACACGAGAGGAAAACTCAAAAGAGAAAGAGAAAAACTTTTCTTTTTCGATCAAACATAAAGTATGGATATTTTTTTAGATAGTATGTTGCCTTCTCTAAAATTTTATGAAGGCTGACCCTCAATCATTTTGTAATATTTTCATACATATCACTCTCACGAGCATTCAAATCATGAGCATTCTGTGGATCGAGAAGAAACGCTCATAATCCGCCTTCACCCAAAGAATGTTCATTCCAAATATACTCGATATTTTGATAGAGTACATCTTCATCTTGAGACTCAGATATGGCTACGAGATCAGCTTCAATAAGGCGTCCTTGTAATTGTCTGTGTGAGACGAAGAAAACAGCGTGTTCGTTGACCTCTCCAGAGGAAATATATCCAAACTCATACCCACCTGTGCACATACCTTCAGAGAGACCTACAATTTTCCCATGAGAGAGATACGAAGCATAGATTGTACCCATAATGGAGAAATGTATCTCATTTCCTCTATGAACGTAGATCAAGAAGTGTTGCTGTCCCGTTAGGTGCGATCGAAAATCTGGAAGCTTGAGTCAAGCGTTGAGCTTATCAAGCATACACGAGAGACTCTCGTGGAGACTACGCCCCGGATGAGAGAAGAGAGAAACATTCGAAGAGAGAAAAGATCGCATCTGATCAAGGAGCTCTTTGGATGTAGTATACGAATAGAGAAATATCTCACCATCACTCGAAAAAGCAAATCTATCAAGATGTGCTGTGATATGCTTTTGCTGTCTATAAAACGCAAATCGCATAGGAAAAATTAGAGATTATTGAGAAGATTGATCGCATCTTCTGCAGCATCACCACTCGCCTGTTTATCATTCTTTTCTTGGTTTTGTATAGTTTCCTTCTGTTCTTTTGCCTTGAGTGTTTGCCATTCGATAAAATGCTTTTCATTGATTTCTCGTACTTCTTCTTCGTACTTTGCATCGAGTTCTTCAAGTTTACGCTTCTCTGTGTCGAGAATATCAAAGAGCCGATCAATCTGATCGTCGCTCATCGATGGAAGAATATCAAACCAATACTGTTTTTGAGTATTGTCGAGTGATTGACTTCCGAGAACCAGTTTCACGAGTTCAGGATATTGAGATTGTATCGCATCGCTCACAACGAATGTGTAGTCCCCTTGAGTAATATTTGCCATAAGTTCAAATGGAATAAAAGTTGCAAAGATTATAAGCAAAATTTTTGTATCGCAAATCAATGTGCCCTAACGACGGAAACTCTTGCGAAATCTTACTTGCTCATAGTTAAAAACCTGTTCTCCTATGTATATTTTCACATCATCTGGGTTGATACTTGGATTTTCCTGTATTCTTGCTTCCACTTTTGAGAGAATATGAATTTTATCGAGAATATCCCATATTCGCTCAATTGCTTCGCGGTTGGACATTGGTGTCATACGAACAATTTGTTCGATACGCTCTCCTTTCACTCGAAACATTCCAGGAGATTCTTGTGTGAGTTTGGCTGTATTTGGATCTGTCTCAATTTTTTTGAAATCAAAGACTGTTTCATTTGCATCATCTCACTCTTGCATCTCTTCTCAGAGAGTACTTGGGAGAGAATGATAGAGTTCCAAGAGTCTGTCACGCAAGATATCGAGATTCTCATGAGAGAGTGCGGAAAAGACGAGAAATTCTCGATCGCCAAAGAGTTCTCGGAGCCTTGGCTCTTCAATCAATCGATCTTCAGGAGTAAGTGTATCGAGCTTACTAAATACAAGATATTCTGTCTTCTCAGCCATATCAGCACTGTACTTTTCAATCTCGTTTCTGATCAAATGATAGTTGCGATGAGCCTCATCAGCGCCAGAGCTAATATCGACAAGATGGAGGAGAAAACGAGTACGGTCAAGATGTTTGAGAAATTGAAGACCAAGTCATTTTCCCTCGCTTGCTCACTCGATCAACCCTGGTGCATCCTCGAGAACGAGTGATTCCCCCTTGTGATCCATCACTCCAAGATTCGGAATGAGAGTCGTGAAAGGATAGTCCGCAATCTTTGGGCGGACATTCGTTACTTGAGAAATGAAGGTAGATTTTCCAGCATTTGGAAGACCAACAATACCAACATCAGCAACGAGTTTGAGCTCCATTACTACCGTCTGTTGTTCACCTGCATCTCAGAGCTCCGCAAAACTTGGAGCCTGACGAACTGCCGCTGTAAAATGGGCATTTCCATAACCACCACGACCACCACGACAGAGATTGAATGTCTGCCCAGTACGGACAAGATCACAGATAATCTCATTTGTCTCCTTTGAGCGCACTTGTGTTCCTACTGGAACGAGAACGACACGATCTTCGCCACCTGCACCAGTCATTTCCTTGGTACCACCACGCTCACCATCTTGTGCACGAATCGTGGTGAGATGACGAAAATCAGAAAGTGTACTCTCATGTGGAGAGGCCTGGAGAATTACATCACCCCCCTTTCCTCCGCTTCATCCATAAGGGCCTCCGTTTGGAATACATTTTTCACGACGCCATGACACTGCACCATCACCACCTTTTCCTGCTACAAATTTAAGCGAAACTTCATCAATAAACATACGATTAACACAAGAATAAAAGAAACAGAAAACCATCGAAAAATATTTTTCGTATCGCTTTTATACTAGTGAGAAAGTCGATTTTTCAAAAAGATTTGAGTATTTCCCCTTTTGTATATAATGCACGCATTGTTTTTCTATAACTGTATGTCAAAAAGTAAGCGAACGATTATGTGGGGGTTCTCAAAAGAATCTGGGATGCTAGTCACCACAACCACGATCAACAAGAAAAATTTTACTGGAAAAGAACTTCCTGTAATCAAGAAATACGACAAGAAGCTCCGCAAGCGAGTTGAGCTCAAGCTTAAAGACGCAAAGCATTAAAAAATTCCCGAAATCGGGAATTTTTTAATGCTTATATTTTCAAGGAAGTATTATAGATCTTTATCAAATAAATCCTTCCAAACAGATTTCTTATAATTTTCTTTGCCAATCTGTTGACTATAATGCATTACCTTCTTGATTCTATATCTCTCACCGAAATGCTTTTGCAAGATATCATATGTTATATTACCAAAAGCGATAATTAAAGGATCCTTGCATTTGAGATCTTTCATTTCCTCTTCAAAGAGTGCTACATTTTGTATCTCAAAATCCTTATTTTTCTTTAAGTAGCTTAGTACGTTACCTGAAACCTTTTCTTCAAAATCTTTTATTATATCAGTCATATATGCTCCATAATATGGAGTATCACGAAATGCATAGCGAATTTTATAGTCCTGTCACTGAGACCTTTTGTCATGAAAATTTACAAAATCAACCCTCTCAATTTGTCGAGAAAAATTGAGCCCAACCATTACAACTTCTGGATTCAGGATATCAAGTAAACTAGGGTTCATCTTTAGGTCAAAGATGTCCATTTCTCCAATATTAGATTTTGGTTTTTTATCTTCATTTAACCAAACTGCCCAACTCGCAAACTCACCATACTTACCTTTGATATAATCAAAATGTTCTTTTGAAATCATGGTCAATATTGTAATTAACATTTAAACTCGTTCAGTTAACTTGTTTTTCTCTATAAATCAAGAAAAATTGTGCCAGATCATATTTTCTAAAAGTTTGTTCTATCTATACTTATTATGTTATGTAAAATTGCTTTTTTAATGAGCAAATACAAAAGATATCACTATAATCTATAGCGTAATAAACATTTATGATTTCAAAAGAAATTATCAATCTCTACCTCCCAACGATTAAACGACATAAAAATATATTTGTCTTGATGATTATCGGTGCGGTCATATCAGGTTTTGCCAGCCTTGCGACTCCACTTCTTCTCAAATATGAAACTGATCAGCTTGCAAAGACTTGATCTAGCATCTTTCCTCAAATCAGTGATTCCCCATTTTTTGTATTTGTTGTTATTCTCTTGGTTCTACTTGTCGTGAAATTCATAGATGAAGTACTTGAATGAATCCTTAAGATTATCATCTATAAAAAGGAGGAAATGATGGAAAATGAACTACAAATAGATCTCTTTACTCATATGCAGGAAGTAGAAGTCGGGAGAACCCTCAATTCGCGATTTCATTATTTACGAGAAAATATTGAATCAGCCTTTTCAAATCTTTGGAAAAAATTTCTCCACGGACCAAAAGATATTCTCACAACTCTTATTTCTAGTATAGGTATTACGGCTGTATTTGCCTATTTTGACATCAGACTTCTTATGGTTATCGTGGTTACAGCTCTCATCCAACATGCTATCGATACATTTAGTCTAAACTATGACAAAAAACATAGTATTTCTTGGCAATTATGACTTGGTCGTAAACTCCATTACTATCAAAAACTCTTTTTAAGAAATTTTGGAGAAATGGCAGCAAATGGAGCTATGCAGACAACTCTGCGAGAATACAAAGAAATCCTCAATCATCACCGGGATCACAAACAAAAAGGGGAATATGTCGGCATTATCACCAATATTCTTCAGTTTCTCAGCTCATCCATTGGTGAGGTAACTATCAAGTGCATAGTTGGGTATACCGTATTTCAGGGAACGCAATCTATCGGTATGGTAGCGCTTGTGACTGGATACTCCAGCAATGCTTGAAGGATTCTATCGAAAATTCTTAGCATGAAAACAACCTACCGAGATACAAAATTTCACCTCAGCACACTCGATCTGTTTACGAAAATGTTTCAACCCATTGGAACATATAAGAAACAAAATACCCTCTCCATATCGAAGATTACATTTCAAAATGTCGATTTTACATACCCTATTATGCAAGAATACGAAAGAGAGTATCTTGAAATCGTCGAAAAATATTTTTGATCCATAGGTGTAGAACAAAAAACATGGGAGGGCACGAATCTACAAAAATTTATAACAGATGCGAATTCATCTTCTGAAGCAAAGACTATTCTCAAAGATGTTTCTCTGTCTTTTGAGAGATGAAAGATCTATGGAATCGTGGGGAAAAATGGCGCCTGAAAAACTACCATGATGCATCTGCTTGCATGATTTTATCGAAGTTATAACGGAACTGTTCGTATCAATGACCAAGATACACGAGATTGGAAGACAACATATTATTCAGAGCAGATTTCTTTTCTCTCCCAGGTACCTTTCTCACTTCACTGGTGAGCGAGTGTTCGACAAGAAATTCTCTTCTGAGTAACAAAAGAAGTCACTGATGAAGCCATCTATGAACTACTTGAAGAGTTTGGACTCAAAAGCAAAATAGATAGGCTCCCTGCATGACTCGATGCTATGCTCGGGGATGATATAGAATTCTCAGGATGAGAACAACAAATTATGGCTTTTATCCGACTTCTCCTCCAAGACCGACCAATCGTCATCATGGATGAAGGGACAAATCAACTCGATGCAGAGAATGAAATCCTCGTGATGAACAAATTACTTGAGAAGAAATCTGAGAAAATTGTCATCTTCATCACGCATCGTATGAGTACAATCTCAAGAGCTGATGAGATATATTGTCTTGAACACCATAGTATCACTCATAATGGAACTCATAGTGAGCTGCTTGCAGAGGGGAAAAATGCCTATGCACGATTCTATACAGCACAAGTATTGCATCATGCTGGAAAGTAAATTTCGTCATGAAGAATCCCATATACCAAAGAAAAAGAACCTCCTACAATCAGAAGGTTCAGCGAACAAATTGAGCTTGAGATTAAATTAAAAACTCTGCAATTAGAAAATTCTTAATGCTTTATTTCCCAAGAGTATCAAAATTGGCCACAATTTCGATCGATGGACTCTAAAGTATCTTCAGCAGAAAATTCATTATTTTTGTATGCATACATATTAGCCGTGATTATCGCTCTACAATTCTTTGGTAATCCTGTTTTACCATACATTAATTTTACATTTCAATCTTCAGAATTTGGAAATAACACTATTCAAAGAAATATACCAAAAATTATGTAAAGCACGGGGCTTAATAGTTTTTTCATAATGAATTTAATATGTACTTTTTCAGTATAAAATCTATCACACAATAATCAAGACAAACCAATATACGAATTTATTCTCTTGAATAAATTGTGCGTTATTTCTCATCTCTCAAAAAATCCCTATAATCACCCTATAATTTTTCAAATATGCTCTGGAGCGATATTCTTTCTCCTTTTTGGGAATCAACTGAGTGAAAAATTCTCAAAGAAGCTGCAAATAATGAACTCTCAGCGTGAGGATTTGCACCACCAAAACATCAGATTTACCGAGCACTTGAACTCACCCCGTTCGATCAGATCAAAGTTGTTATCCTCGGGCAAGACCCCTATCACACTCCATGAGTTGCAAATGGACTTGCTTTTAGTGTTCGTGAGGATCAAGTATTGCCACCGAGTCTCAGAAATATCTACAAAGAGCTCGAGAGCGATCTTGGTATCAAGCGATCGAATGGTGATCTCAGTGACTGGGCGAGCCAAGGTGTACTCCTCTTGAATGCCATACTCACAGTCAAGCTCTGAGAAGCTGCGAGCCATCAACATCTTGGCTGGTGAGCATTCACGGATTTTGTCATTCAAAGAATATCTGAAGATAGAGAATTTGTTCTATTTGTCTTGTGGTGATCATTCGCACAGAGTAAGAAAAAACTCATTGATACTTCGAAGCATTGTATTATCGAATCACCACACCCAAGTCCTCTCTCAGCACATCGATGATTCCTCGGGTCAAAACCGTTCAGTCAGATCAATGCAGAACTCAAGAAAAGAGGTATGGACGAAATAAAATGGTAGAAGTATTGAAATCTTGGGAAAACGTAAAAAATCACTATACTACCGCATATTTTCGGACTCTTTCCATCAGCATTCAATAGCATTTTCTATGTCGTCATCTCTCAAAAAACTATTCAAAAAAATCTGGAAACCTATCTCTCTCGGGATTCTTAGCTCTGTTCTCTTATTTGTGCTTTATTTTCCAAGTGTCTATTTTGCGAATAATATGGCGTACAAATATGTCACGGCGATCAAGTATGAAAAAGTAGAGCATCCAGAGTTTCTCTTTGCAAGCGATCAAACTCGTCTTTTTTCATTCGGGGCTCGTGAGACCATTGCGGATCTCTATTGGATCGGTCTCATCCAATATATTGGTGGGAATGTCATTCAGGCAGATTATAAAAAATATATGGCGCGTATCGTCGATCTTGTGACTGATCTCTCTCCAAAATTCAGCTATCCAGTCGAAGTATCACTCATACTTCTCCCTGATAGTAACAAACTCTATGAAACCTACTCGGATGATGAGGTCAATTCGCAACGAAAGTCTGCTATCAATCTTGGAGAAAAAATGATGTCTCAATCCTGTGATCAGGATAAGATAAAAAAGATCGAACAAACCTCAAACCTCTGAGATCTTCTTGAGAAGAAAGAATTGAGGAATCCGTGTAGCAATGGCATGATCCCCTACTATATGGGATATGTGTATTATTTTAACGAAAACAACCCAGCCAAATCCGCTGAGTATTACAAGATAGCAACAACGCAAGATGACGCTCCAGAATTTGCACGAAATATGTACGCTATCATGTCAGGAAAATGAGGAGAACGACAAAAGTCGATCGCACTTTTCTTATCACTTGCTGGAAATGATAAGAAAGAAGATTCGCTCTGTAGTGATGGGATCAAACAAATGCGAGATATTCTCGGATGATGAGATTTTGAATCTGCTGTAACAAATCCAAGCTTCATACAAGCAGTCAACAAACTCTACGGACAGATCACAAAAGACATTCTCAAAAATGATACGAATACAAAGGATAATATCATGAATAATACATGTCTCTCATCGATAGGAAAAGCAACACGAGAGGTCAATCTTGCCTATATCGAGCACTATGATGATATCTATTTTCAACAACACCAGGAACATGCTCGTGACGCCCAGGATCTCTTGAAAAAACGATGAATCTCTTATCTTCCGAAAGATTTCCAACAAGATGGAGATGATAATCTCGAGGTCATCTATTTTTATAATCAGGAAACAAAAGCATGGGACTACAAACGAGGGCGATATGGTAAATAGAAAAACTGAGATAGCGATTATAGGTGCAGGAGCAGCCTGACTCATGTGTGGACTCAGACTTGCCGAATCACTGGATGAACATCAAGCAAATATAACTATTTACGAGAAAAATTCAGAAATTGGGAAAAAAATCCGTATCTCCTGAGGAGGGAGGTGTAATTTTACAACAGGAAGAGAGGAAAAATCACACATTCTGGAAGCATATATTCGTGGAAGTCAGTTTCTCAAATATGGTATTGGCAAATATTCACCGATCAAGATTCGAGAATTTTTTGCGCTCCATGGCGTGGAGAGTCATATGGAAGATGATGGTCGAGTATTTCCGATGAGCAATAAAAGTAGTGATATTATTGAGGTATTTGAACGTGTGATCGCAACTCACGATCATCTCAATCTCTCTACCAAAATGAGTCTCACGTCTCTTAAACAACAAAGTGAACAATTCGAGCTCATCTTTGTGACTGGCGAACAAATAATCGCAGATATCGTTGTTCTCACGACGGGTGGTAATGCCTATGCGCACACTGGCTCAAGTGGTGATGGATATGAATTTGCACGATCCCTCGGTCATACGATTACACCACTCTCCCCTTCTCTTAATTCCTTTGAGGCTCTTCCTCTCTTTGGAGATTTTGCACTTCTACAATGAGTATCACTCAAGCAGGTTGCCTTTCGAGAATCAGGAAAATCTGAGATACTCACGCAAGGTGATATGATATTCACCCATTTTGGGATATCTGGACCATGAGTATTTGCACTTGCTGCATCACTCGCCTATCGAGAGATCACGCCACAAAATACTATCAAACTCACACTTGCACTTACGAGCGAAAATTTCGAACAGGTCGAACAAAGATTGATCAAAATCCTCAACGAACATCCCAAGAAAACGCTCGCAAATATTCTCCATCTTCTCATCCCTCTTCCTGAGAGATTCAGCGATTTACTTTGGAAACAAAACAAGTCAATCAATCTCGAACAGACGGCAACTACGCTCTCAAGAGATGAGCGAAAACAAATTATTCATGTACTTCTTGACAGTATAAGTATTTTTCTTACAAAGAGGCGTCCTTGAGATGAATTTGTCACGGCATGAGGTATCAATACAGATGAAGTATCAAACAAAACCTGCGAATCAAAAATCACTCCAAATCTCTACTTTGCTTGAGAAATCCTTAATATTGATGGAATCACAGGAGGATTTAACTTTCAATCATGTTGGGTCACTGCAAGCCTCGTGAGTGAAGAAATTATTGAAAGAATAGCGAAAAATTTGACAGAACAAGCCTAAAAGGAGTATAGTGAGTAAGAATTTTTATATCTTACTTCTTTTTTATGAAAAAAATTCTTCTTGCTATTGGTACGTTACTCATAGTTAGCACAATATGATTTATAACTCATAGTTTTGCTGCTGGAAGTCAAGCTTTATGGATTGTTACAGATAAAGATAATCAAGAATGGTGTGCATTTCCATACCAAACAATATGACAAGAAGATATGCTTGATGAACATAAGCAAATAGCAAATGAAAATAGAGGCAAATGGGCGCTATGTTCTGATTACAATATTGATAAAACAGATGCTCAGATTCTTGAACAGTATCGGGTAGGTAGCCCTACGAATGACTCAACGGATAGTGTAAATTTGAAATGAAGGAAAATATGCCTTAAGGATGGGCAAGAAATTCCATGTTCAGAAAGTGCTTTTTTTAATAGTTTAAGTGACTATGGTAAAGAACAGTTTTTATCATGAGATAATCACATAAATTCTTGATCTTCAAATAAATTGAGGAGTGCAAATACCTGAACAACTATCTCAAACGGTTGCAAGATTGATGGTATACCTGTTAATTGTAAAACATGAAAGCCTATTAATTCAGTAACTAACTCATGATCCTCATTATGAGATTGTAAAGTGAATGGTAAATCGGTGGATTGTGATCAAGCGATGAAGGAAGTTGGTTGATTTCTCAAAATGGGACTTTGGATCATGCTCGGATTTGGAGCACTCTCTCTTGTGGGCTTTGTATTCTGGCTCGTGATGCTTATTCATGCTTGTTCGAATGATATCCCAAATAAAGTTCTCTGGATTGTACTTCTCTTCTTGTTTGGAATTATTGCTGCCATCGTTTATTACTTTGCTGTAAAGCGTCATTGTGTGACAAACTACATTCCGCCAGCAAATACACAACCATACCAAGCAAGTGTAACCGTTGGTTATCAGGAAGGTCCTGTTGCAACAACTCCAGTGGTAGTGGTAGCTCCAGTTCCTCCAGTTCCTCCAGCTCCTCCAACAACACCTCCAGTGAACCCTATCACACCGATTATCACTACACCAGTATCTACTATGCCACCTACTACGCCTCCATCACCCACTATTCCAACAGCAGCAGCAACGACTCAAACGGTAGAATCGATGATCGCGACTTCTGGAGCAGAGACTATGTCACAAGCGCCTCTTGGATCAAGTTCAAGTGTAACCCCAACAGTACCTCCTTTTGATCAGAATAATACACCTCTGCAGAACCCACCATCAACAAATATATAGTTGTAAAAAAAGAACCACATGTGGTTCTTTTTTTTGTTTTAATAGAAGAATATGGTAGATCCCATTCGAATGCACGTTCATTGAGAATATCTTGTACAATGAATCCCTCATTGCATTCGAGATGACAAAGCACTTGCACGAAATCAAAAAATATGCAATACTGGGGGTATATTTCACCTCTATGAAAAAAATTACTAAAAAATCTCTCTGGAAAGCATTCAAGTGACTCGTGCTCTTGTCTGCATGTACTCATCTTGTTCTTCTTTTTCTCTCTTTCCTTCAGACCCAAAATATTACACTCATTAACTATTTCAACATCATCGATCTTGATCTCTTTATTCCCAATATTGAGAATGGTATAGTGAGTCAGATATTCTCACTATGAATCATTGTTGTACTCTACTTTCTACTCTATGAACACTATAGGAATATTTGAAAGCATTAAAAAAAACAACGACATCGTTGTTTTTTCTCTAACTTCTCCATTCCAAAAATATAACACTCATCAATTATTTTTAATATAATCTATATCAAACATAGCATTGTGAGCTATGTATAATTATTTGAGCAATTCTTTCGACTCTTACTTTACATACTCAGTGGAAATATAAAGTAAGAGTTATTAAGAATAATCTATTTATCGTGTTCCAAACTATTAATTCTATCTTTTAAATCCCTTATTTCTTGTCTAATTTCTTTTTCAAGATTAGCTACTACAAAAACACCACCAATAAGAAAAATTGATATATAAGTCAGAGTTTCTAATGAAAAATGCATATATGAAAAATTGATGAAATTAATTTGTTTCTCAGTTTCTATAGGCCCTTTCCAGAGCACTTGCAAATGAGAATATCTCAAGTTCATTCTCAGTCTTGGCAAGAATTTGAAGCCCTACTGGTAATGGCTTGTCTCCACCATCTTCCGGGAGTGCTGGATCGATCGGGAGTGACATTCCTGGGAGTCCCGCAAGACTTGCTGGGATCGTGTAGATATCGGAGAGATACATCTTGAGTGGATCACTCGTCTTCTCTCCTATCTTCCATGCAACTGATGGTGATACGGGAGCAACGATCACATCACATTGTTCGAATGCTTTTTCAAAATCCTGACGAATCAACTCTCGAACCTCACTTGCTTTATGATAGTATGCATCATAAAAACCAGCAGAGAGGACGTGGGAGCCAAGCATAATACGACGAAGCACCTCTGGACCAAATCATGTTGATCGGTTGAGTGTTACATCATTCCCAGCTCACTCCTTGTGTCCAAATCGTATACCATCATAGCGAGCCATGTTTGTCGAAACCTCAGCTGCCATGATAATATAGTAGACACTCACTCCATATTGAGTATGAGGAAGTGAGACTGGAACTATCTCTCCACCGAGTGATCTGATATGCTCGATTGCCTTATCGATAGATGCACGAACACCAGCATCGAGACCTTCAACAAAATATTCAGCAGGAACACCTACCCTCTTCCCTGCGAGTGAAGTATTCTGAAGTACTGATACATCCAGTGGTACATGGCTTGTGAGGCTCGTGGAGTCAAGAGGATCATGACCGGCCATAAGTGAGTAGAGAAGATATGCATCTCGTACTGACTTTGTGAGTGTTCCTGGGGTATCGAGTGATGATGCCATCGCCATCACACCATAGCGACTGTTGCGTCCGTAAGTTGGTTTGAATCCTACCACACCACACATAGATGCCGGCTGGCGGATCGATCCACCAGTATCCGTACCGAGTGCAGCAGGAGCCATTCCAGCCGCTACTGCCACTGCAGATCCTGATGAAGATCCACCTGGAATACGAGTCGTATCATGTGGATTGAGTGCCGGACCAAATGAACTATTCTCACCTGAACCACCCATAGCAAATTCGTCCATATTGAGAGTTCCGAGTGAATTCATACCAGCATCGAGGAGCTTCTTCATAACTGTTGCTGTGTATGGAGATTTGTAACCCTCAAGCATCTTGCTTGCTGCCTGTGTGAGCCGATCCTGCTCATTGAAAACATCCTTGATACCAATAGGAAGTCATTTGAGTACACCATTCGTCTCAGGATTTGATGGTTGATCGTATATTTGAACAAACGCATTCAATTGAGTATTGAGTTCTTGGGATCGATTTTGGAAGTATTGATATACTTCTTGAGAGGTAATTTCACCACGCTCTATACAAGAGAGAATGTCCGTCAAATCAAGATCAGAAAGTGTTGATAGATCAAATGCCATAACAAAAAGAAAAATGATGAGCACATTGTATACAAAGAGGCTTAATTGGAAAGCTAGAATCGTGAATACAAATCAAGAATACAAAAAATTTGCATTCTTGAAAAAAATATGATTTAATGTCTGTGCGATGAGAAAGAGATCCGAGGTGGAAAGGTCAAACAAGTACCCTTGAAACTCATTCTTGTGCAAAAACTTTTCTCTGCGTTCGAGATTCCTGCAGAATCTTGCTACCAATCATCAGTCCGGAACGAAGAATGGTAAAAAGCTGGTCGATATTTGGAAAGGAAGACATGTGATATGAGATCAATACGACTATTTGTCTCGTATCACATGGCAAGCCCCTAAGTACTTGCCCAATCAAGCTTTTGAGAATATTAAAATCCTCAGTAATGAGGATTTTTCTTATCTGTATACTTTTAGAAAAATACAAAAAGTCCTATGACCTATGATTAAAATCGATGTATCTATTTTGACAATGATGAGTGACTCTGTAACATGATACAATAATTCTCACGACCATTATTTTATGAAAAAATTACTGATATATTGATCCATTATTCTGCCGTGTATTTTATTCCCTTTTTGTGCTTTACTCATATTAATATTATCAAATAATCTAGAGAAAGGATGACAATTTCTGATTCTTCTGATTGGAATATCATTATTTGTGCTTTATCTCTTTTACTCCTATTGCATCTATTTTATTGCAAAGAATCTTGGTGAAATCACTGCATGGTTCGCATTTATCCCATTTTTTAATTTCGGCGTTCTTCTCCGAATGGCAAATATGTCGATTTGGTGGATGTTTAGTCTCTTCATACCACTTTTAAATATCTTTATTGTTATTAAGGCAATACACAATGGTATATCTCTTCGAACTGGACATGGAGTTAATTGGACAATAGGATTACTTTTATTTTGGGTAATTTTTCTTCCTATGACTGCAATTCGGTTATAATTCAGCAATAATCAATTTATTCATCAAAATACATAATTATGTTATTTACATTAAAAAAACTCTCTTCATATGAGGAGAGTTTTTTTAATGTAAATTTTTAATGAAAGAACTTGATCTTATCAGCATTTGGATGTGTTCGAAGCTTCTCAAGTGTTTTTGCTTCGATCTGACGAACACGTTCACGAGTTACACCGAATTCTTTTCCAACTTCTTCGAGTGTATGTATCTCACCACCGTCGAGTCCGAATCTCATAATGATAATCTTTCGCTCACGAGGAGTGAGGAAATCAAGCATATCATAGAGGTTTTCTTTGAGGAGAGTTAGGTTTGCAGCCTTATCAGGCGTCATATACTTGTCATCTTCGAGAAAATCACCAAGCGTTGCATCCTCTTCACTCCCATATGGAGCATCGAGTGAGAGAATATCCTGAGAGATTCGCATGATCTGACGGACCTTTCTCTGATCCATATCGAGCTCAAGCGCAAGTTCTTCAATGAGTGGCTCACGTGCTAATTCCTGTGTAAGTCGACGATAGGTATGCGTGAATTTATTGATCGTCTCAACCATATGAACTGGCACTCGGATTGTTCGAGCTTGATCAGCAATAGCTCGTGTAACACCTTGGCGAATCCACCATGTAGCATACGTTGAGAATTTGAATCATTTTTCTGCATCGAATTTATCAACTGCCCGAAAAAGCCCTACATTTCATTCCTGGATGAGATCAAGAAGACCAAGCCCGCGACCCATATATTTCTTTGCGATTGATACTACAAGACGAAGATTTGCTTCGGCAAGTTTCTTGCGAGCCATCTGATCACCTTGTTTGATGAGTCGTCCAAGTCGTACCTCTTCTTCACTGTCAATGAGTGGATAACGCCCAATCTCATTGAGATACATACGAATAGAGTCATCCGAGATGTCCGAGAGATCCACCTCACCAACCTTTGCTCCCGTCTTAAAAATCTCTTCCTTATCAAGATTATCAACAATATCGATATGAAGTTTCATCAGACGAGTATAGATCTCGTCAAGCATATCGAGATCAGACTCAGCATTCGGAAATGCTGACATAAGCTCATCATTGGTGATATGACCGTCAACTTTTCATTTTTTAAACAGTTCAATGAGTTCTGGAGGAAGACCCTCAAGATATTCTTGTGGGATCTCTATATCGAGAAACTTTTGCATTCCTTTTCCTACACGACGCTTATCATTCGAACGTTCAATAGGAATACGAGCAAGACTGCGTTCTTTTTTAGATCCACCGCCAATCGATCCGAATTGATCATCTTCTTCTGAGCCATCTTCTTCGCCATCAAAATCTTCAAAGTCTGCCATCTCTTCTTCATCGAAGTCATCAAAGAGTTCATCCTCATCGAGAAGATCGATAGGAATAAGAAGGCTGTCTGCAAAATCATCAGAATTCTCAAGCTGATCAAGAATCTCGAGCGATGGCTCAAGATCATGATGTGGCTCTTCATGTATATCTTCACTAAACACTTCATCCAGAGAAACTTCGGTCGCAAGAGTTGTATCCGCATCTTTCGATGTACTTTTACGGTTTTTTTGAGTCATACGGTAATGAGAGAGATTGAAGACAGTGCTTTTCAGCTGATTTGAGTTCTTGAAACCCTCAGAGATATTCTCGAGAATTCGGTGGATACTGTGTGAGGAGCTGAGATTTTTTATGAGCAAATAACTCCTTTGCAAATTTTACAAAAAATGGTCGAGCCTGATCAAGAAGCTTCTCGAGGGATTGATGAGGCCAATCATACTCGAGACTCAGAATAGAGAGGTCTTCAGACTCTTCTGGAGAGAGTATGGTACCATTTGTCTGGCCCGATCGGACATTGATCGCTTTTTGCAAAATTCAAAAATTCGGGATTTGCTCCCAATCGCGAGGATTATAAGCAAAAACGTTGTGAAACCAAGAGAAAAAATCCTCAAAATGATCGACGCTCGAAAAAATAGACGCCAATATATACCAAGTTGATTCATGGAGTACTCTTTTTTGGGGATTTGTATTTGATTCTTGTGGAGCGATCGGAGTCTTTACATCTCGCATTTCTCCATAGAGTGATTCGATAGAGAGGTTGAGTTCATCAGCAACTTGGCGCAGATAGATATCTTTTTCCAAGTTGGAATGTATAGGCTTGATAAGTCTGAGGATGTCTCGCGCAAGAGAAAGCTTCCCTGGAATACTTGAGAGATCGTAGCGAGTTCCAGCAATCGAGAGATAGTAATGCACCGCGCTCTGAGCACTCACTATGAGATCGCCGAAATCGCCACCGCCTCGTACAAAATCATCCGGATCTTTTCCATTTGGAATAGCGATGATTCGTATATCCATCTCATGCTGCATCAGCGTCTCAATCGATGCGATCGTCGCATTCTGCCCTGCAGTGTCCGCATCGAGCGAGAGATATATTCGAGTAGTTATACGCTTGAGAAGCTTGACTTGATCGGCCGTGAGAGCTGACCCAGAGATCGCAACTGCCTCATGGACACCGTGAGCATGGAGTGAGACTGCGTCCATTTGACCTTCTACGATGATTGCATATCAAGATTTTGCTATGGCACTCTTTGCTAGGTGATAGGCATAGAGTATATGCCCCTTTGTAAAAATTTTGGTTGCGGGACTATTGAGGTATTTTGGCTCTGCACCAGTCAGAGTTCGAGCAGTAAATGCGATTGGATGCCCAATATGATTGCAGATAGGAAATGTGACTCGTGAGAGGAATTTGTCACGATCGTGTGATACAAATATACCTGCCTGTACCAGATCCTCAGCGGTATATCCAGCATCTGCGACTGCTTGAAGCACACCACGTGAGTCACCGCTATACCCAATCTGAAACCTCTCAATAATCTCAGACGAGAGACCACGATCGGTGAGATATTTGTACGGAGTACTCCCCTCGCCTTCTTGGAGGAGCGACTGATGATAATACTGTGAGACTCTCTTGTAGAGATCATAGAGATCTTTCTGCGCTTTTACCTGGGCTGGATTAAAATTCTGCAACTCAACACCTGCTTCCTTTGCGAGCATCTCAAGTGCTTCTCGATATTCGATCTTCTCGATCTCCTGAATAAATCGGATCGGACCACCACCTGTATGACATGCAAAACAATAGGCGATATTCTTCGCAGGAGATACCATCAGTGATGGTGTCTTATCACTATGAAATGGGCATACTCACTTGTAGTTTGCTCATGCCTTCTTGAGTGGGAGATAGCGAGAGACGATATCGACAATATTGAGTCGAGCTTCGATATCTTGGGAGGTGGACATGGAGAATAAGTTACTCAGAGATTACTCAGAAAGAGGAAAAATGAAAGCAATGAATTCATTTGCTAAAGTATAATAAAGATAATAGAATGTTCTTATTGAAATATTTATCTTTAATCTTTCATTTTTATGAAAACATTCCTCGCAGCAAATATTATCGGTGTCACGGATGTAGAAGTAGCCAGCAAATGGTATGCTGATATATTCAATATGGAGCTCATCGAGCTCAAACTCCCCTACTTTTGCGAGATGAAACTTGGTGATGCTCATTTTCTCATCGAGAAACATAGCCCAGAACGTCCACCAGGATTTCAGGATATTCCAACTTGAGTTCGAGTATCCGCGATTATTGGAGTAGATGATATTGCATGATTTATCGATGAAGTAACTCAAAAAGGAGTCAAAGTCATACACGCACCCATTCAACAATCGTGGGGATGATGGAACGCGGTCATACAAGACCCGGATGACAATGAATTTATCATTGATCAGGATGAATGGTAGTAAACAACAAAGTTTTGTAAAAGTTGCATATGATGATAGATTGTGGCTATTTTAGTTTGACTATTAAGTTTTTAATTATATAATAATAAAGCAACATTACCAGCAGACGTATGGGGATATACTAAACCTATTACCAATGATGTATAGTTGTATCATTATATACTTTGCTTACTCTCAAGTCATCAGGAGTTTCTGACATGAAATCAACCTTGGATAATTCAGTGGTTCCGACTCCAAGTGGGTCCGTGAATGCTCATGCAATCGCTTTTCTCACTTGTGCACCTTTTGTGTTTCATCATTTTAGTACGAAGCTCGCTACACGGCGTGGTGCAACGGTTGATGTGACACTTCATTTCAATAATGAAAAAGGGACGTTTCGTATAGATTCCATCTACGAAGATGGCAATATGGCATTACTCTCGATACCCGAGCGTACAGGTACATTTGAAGAAGCAATCAGTGCATTTGGTGCGACCATCTCAGCATTTCAGTAATAATGAATAATTAAAAACCCTCATAAATATGAGGGTTTTTAATTATTCATAGAATCAAGTATCTGCCTATTCTCCTCCAATACATCTGGAACTTTGCTTGGATCATGCTTCTCTTCCTTGAGGGCAAGCTGTCCACATGCGGCTGCAATATCATCACCCATTGTATGCCGGATCGTTGAGGGAACTCATGCTTTCTCGAGAACTTGCTGGAATTTCTTCATGATAATCATCGAGGTTGGCTTGTGTCCTACACCCATAATCCCCTCTCCTGGATTATACGGGATAAAATTCACATGTGCTAATCGACCCTTGAGGAGATCAGCGAGCTCTTGCATATATTCCAGTTTATCCGTGACACCTGATATCATGATATATTCGTAGAATACTCGCTTGTTCGTCTTTGCACAATATTCATCGAGAGAGGCCATCAGATCCTTGAGTGGATAGCTATGATCGACTGGCATGATCGATGAACGTGCGATATCATTGGGTGCATGGAGTGATATTGCGAGAGATACCTGAGGAAAGTCCTCGGTAAATTTGCGAATACCTGGGACTATACCACATGATGAGATCGTCACTCGACGTGATGAGAGATCAAGTTTCTTCTGTGCAGTCAGTATATTGATCGCTTCTTTCACCTGAGGATAATTGAGAAATGGTTCCCCCATTCCCATGAATACGACATTGCGAAGTTCTTTTCACTCTGCCTTGAGCGCATACTCTGCAATCATAAATTGCTCTACCATCTCCGCAAAGGTGAGATTGCGTATGAGGCCAAGCTTGCCTGTCGCACAGAACACACATGCCATCGGACAGCCAGCCTGACACGAGACACAGAGAGTGTTACGTCCTGAGAGATGACGCATGATCACGCACTCAATCATCTTGTCATCATGAGTTTTGAGGAGGAACTTCGAGGTCTGTCCATCCTCGCTATCCATACGCTTATGAATCGTGAGAGACATAAAACTCGTATTCTTCGCGAGAATCTCACGCAGTGGCTTAGCGAGTGTTGTTACCTCGTTCCAATCCTGTATGAGATCCTTATAAATTGCGTGTTCTATCTGAGTATAGCGAAATGCTTTTTCATTATGAGACTTCAAAAGATCAAGAATTTTTTCTTGATCATGCACTGAAAATACTGACTCTTGAATATTAGACATCCGATTGATTGTGTTGTTTGATAATGCTATTTGCATGTGGATTTGGTATCATGACTTCCTTGTTCGTCGCAGCAAATCCCTCATAATAGTGATGAGCCTTCTGACGACGCTTTGCCTCCTTGAGTGGACACCAGTAGACTTCTGTGCGAGCAACTACTTCTCGCATATAGGAGAGAGCATTATTCACATAGCTACAATAATAACAGTTCATCTTTGCCATCGGTGTCATGTACGTCATCAGATTGCGATCAATAACACGAAAATCAGAACGCTTCACACGCTCGAGCCCATAGAGTGGAAAGCATATTGATTCGTATACGATCACAAAAATATCAAGAATGATTACCGGAACAATAGGCGCATAGATAAATGGCATAGAGATAACTGCATTTACCATACTCAATGGAGAAGACGAAGGGATGATTTTTTTGGTGTTCATAAGAAAAACAAAAGTGGTGCTATACTATGAAAAAAGAAATATGATGCAAATGAATGATACAAGTATGTCTCTTGTAAGAGTAGCAACCTGATATCATCTGAACTTCGTAGCAATATCATATCTAGGATTGTATCACATATTCAGGGATTCCTTTTTGTAGTCTTGTTATTTCTACGGGCTCTCTCTGATTCTTTGCGCACCAATCAACCAATTTCTCGAGATCCTCAGTTTTTGGGATTCAGAGACCCATCTGCATTCCTGTGATAGATTTGAGTTCGGTGTTGTTAGTTTGACACCAATCAACCAACTTCTGAAGATCCTCGGTTTTTGGGATTCAGAGTCATGTCTGCATTCCTGTGATAGATTTAAGTTCGATGTTGTTAGTTTGACACCAATCAACCAACTTCTGAAGATCCTCGGTTTTTGGGATTCAGAGACCGTGTTGCATTCCTGTGATAGATTTGAGTTCGATGTTGTTAGTTTGACACCAATCAACCAACTTCTGAAGATCCTCGGTTTTTGGGATTCAGAGTCATGTCTGCATTCCTGTGATAGATTTAAGTTCGATATTATTTTGAATACACCACTTCACAAGTACTTCAAGATCCTCGGTTTTTGGGATTCAGAGACCCATCTGCATTCCTGTGATGGATTTAAGTTCGATATTATTTTGAATACACCACTTCACAAGTACTTCAAGATCCTCGGTTTTTGGGATTCAGAGACCCATCTGCATTCCTGTGATGGATTTAAGTTCGATATTATTGACTTGGCACCATACAGTCAGTTTCTCGAGATCCTCGGTTTTTGGGATTCAGAGACCGTGTTGCATTCCTGTGATGGATTTAAGTTCGATATTATTGACTTGGCACCATACAGTCAGTTTCTCGAGATCCTCAGTTTTTGGGATTCAGAGACCATTTTGCATTCCTGTGATAGATTTGAGTTCGATGTTGTTAGTTTGACACCAATCAACCAACTTCTGAAGATCCTCGGTTTTTGGGAT
>ERZ724510.230-NODE-230-length-31865-cov-5.476077_pt1 | contig 31865 bp, 33 predicted proteins | sample MGYA00376043_ERZ724510 | MGnify/ENA primary metagenome ERZ724510 (study PRJEB28724, sample SAMN07190888) | wastewater metagenome | isolation source: influent of sewage treatment plant in Hong Hong | place: USA: Christiansburg, Virginia | collected 2016-03-01 ... | reverse complement strand
TTCAAGGATGTGCAACAAATTCTCTAAGCGAGGTTAGAAAATGGCATTCCAACAAGGTCTCAGCGGTCTGAATACGGCATCGAAGGCTCTCGATGCGACCAGCAACAACATTGCTAACGCCAGTACGGTTGGCTTCAAGTCTTCTACCACCCATTTTGGCGATGTATATGCCGCATCTCTGGCCGGCGCTGGCGCAAGCCAGGTGGGTATTGGCGGTAATGTTTCTGCAATTCAGCAGCAGTTTACTCAGGGTAACCTGACCTCGACCAATAACCCGCTGGATATTTCGATCAATGGCGCTGGTTTTTTCAAGATGGATAACAATGGGGCGACGTCCTATACCCGGAACGGCCAGTTCCACCTTGATAAAAATGGTTACATCGTAAATGACCAGGCACTGAAACTGACCGGCTATGCGGCTCAATCCGGGATTGTTGTGCCTTCGACGCCTGCACCGATCCAGATATCCGCTTCCGACTTGCCGCCGATTGAAACCGGAACCAGTACCTCGGCAGGCTTTACGGGTGTGAAAGCGAATTTGCAGCTTGATTCACGTAAAACGGTGCCTGCACTGCCTTGGGTTGCGGCAACGGCGCCTTTATATACGCCTGATCCGCAGTCATACAACTATTCAACGGCTCTGTCAGTCTACGATAGCTTGGGTAACCCCCATGCCCTGACCATGTATTTTGAAAAAACCGCGACTTCCGGGGAATGGCAAACGCATTTCAATGTTGATGGCACTAATGACACCTATGTTACGGTCAACAGCGGAAATCCCCTGCTTTTTGGTACGAATGGCGCGCTGGATGCGACGACCCCCGGTAGCCCAATGAATATAACGATTGATCTTGACGCAGTAAGTACTGCGCTTGGCACGACAAACAATGCCAATCCAACAATGACTTTTGATGTTAATTTCACTGGGACGACTCAGTTTGGCAGTGCTTTTGGTACTAATCGACTGGAGCAGGATGGTTATGCCGCTGGTCACTTGGTTGGTTTGTCAGTGGGTAGTGATGGGGTGATACAGGGTCGTTATAGTAATGGGCAGAACTTTGCTCAAGGTCAGATCGTGATGGCCAATTTCACCAACCCGAATGGCCTGCAGTCGCTTGGCAGCAATCAATGGATCGAAACCTCTGTCTCCGGTCCGGCATTGGTGGGGGCGCCCAATACATCAAATCTGGGTGTTCTTTCTTCATCTACCGTTGAGGAGTCGAACGTCGATCTGACTGCTGAGCTTGTAAATCTGATCACCCAGCAACGTAACTACCAAGCCAACGCGCAGTCGATCAAAACCCAGGATCAAGTGTTGCAAACACTGGTGAACCTCCGTTAATCGATTTACTGAGCTGCTGACATGGATCGTCTGATCTATACCGCGATGACCGGCGCCAAGCATGTTTTCATGCAGCAGGCCGGTACCGCGAACAACCTGGCGAATGCCAGCACGATCGGATTCAAGGCACAGGAGCATCGTTTTCGAGCGGTTCCGGTGCTGGGTGAAGGCATGCCGACCCGGGCTTTCGTGGTTGATGCTTCGGTCAGCGATGTTTTCGATGAGGGGCCATTGTTGTTCACCGGCCGTAATCTGGATGTTGCAGTTCAGGGGCGAGGCTGGCTGGCGGTGCAGTTGCCGGATGGTACAGAGGCATATACCCGTGCCGGTAGTTTTGATGTGGACGTCAATGGGGTGTTGCAAACCAAGAGTGGTTATCCTGTTTTGGGTGATGGTGGGCCGCTGAATATTCCGCCAGACAATTCAATTGAGATTGCGCCGGATGGCACGATTTCTGTCGTGCCGACGTTTGGTGCCCGAAATAGCTCAAGTGCGGTTGGTCGCTTGAAGCTGGTCAATCCGCCTGAAACTGATCTGGTGCGTGGGGCGGATGGCCTTTTCCGTCTGCGTAGTGGTCAACCGGCTGCGGCCGATCAAAATGTGAAGGTATCTCCGGGCTCGCTCGAAGGCAGTAACGTGAATGTGACTGATGCAATGGTCAATTTGATCAGCCTTTCACGCCAGTTTGAAATGCAAATCAAGATGCTCCAAACGGCAGATACGAATGCGCAACGCGCTGACCAGCTGCTGTCTCTGAATGCCTGATAGGACTTAAATCATGATCCGTTCCCTATGGATTGCACGTACCGGCCTGGATGCTCAACAAACCCAGTTGGATGTAATCGCCAATAATCTGGCTAACGTCAGCACCAATGGTTTCAAACGTGCCCGCCCCGTTTTTGAGGATTTGCTTTATCAGACGTTGCGCCAGCCGGGCGCTCAGTCTTCCCAGCAAACTCAGGTTCCCGCCGGCTTGCAAATGGGTACAGGCGTACGACCGGTCTCTACTGCACGGATTTTTACTCAGGGCAACATTCAAAAAACAGATAATGCCCTTGATCTTGGGATACAGGGCGAGGGTTTCTTCCAGATTCTCATGCCGGATGGGACGACGGGATATACCCGTGACGGTTCTTTTCAAAAGGATAATCAGGGGCAGATCGTGACCTCGGATGGCTATCCCTTACAACCCAACATCACTATTCCGGCCACTGCTCTTTCCGTCAGTGTTGGCACGGATGGTACGGTGACAATTACACAATCCGGTACGGCTGCTTCGACCCAGATTGGTACGATCCAGCTGGCTAATTTCATCAATCCGGCCGGTTTGCTAAGCATGGGCCAGAACTTGTTCCTTGAAACAGCGGCCAGCGGCACGCCAACCCCGAATACCCCGGGAACCAATGGTACTGGTACCGTAAACCAGGGGTATGTCGAGACTTCCAACGTCAACGTGGCCGAGGAGCTAGTCAGTATGATCCAAACCCAGCGCGCTTATGAATTGAACTCCAAGGTGGTGTCTACTTCGGATGCCATGCTTGGTCGCCTGACGCAATTGTGAGGTGAGATGATGAAACGTCTTGCGCTATTTGCCTTGGTGGCTACCGCCGGATGTACGACGGTACCGCCAACGAATATCCATCAACCAATGACCGCCCGCCCTTCGCCGCGCTTCGAAGCACCGGGCGGCAACGGGGCAATTTTCCAGGCGGGCTATAGCAAGCCGCTGTTTGAAGACCGGCGTGCCCGATTTGTTGGCGACACGATTACGGTCAAGATTACCGAGAGCACCACGGCTTCGGCCAAAAACAGTAACAAGCTGGATAAATCGAATACCCAAAAGGCCTCTATCAGCGGATTAAGCGGTTTGCCTGGCAAGGGATTGCTGGGCTTGGATCTGGCGGCTTCCAGTGCGACTAATTTTAGTGGCAAGGGTGAAGCGGCAAACAACAATGTCTTCTCCGGCAGCATCACGGTGACGGTAATTGATGTGATGCCCAACGGCAATTTGATGGTCTCCGGTGAGAAACAGTTGGCGATCGGTGAAGAGCAAGAATTTGTGCGAATCTCTGGGGTAGTGAATCCGAGCTTCGTCGACTTTTCCAATTCGATTGACTCGTCAAAAGTGGCGGATGCCCGCATTGAGTACAAATCGGCTGGACAGCTTAGTGAAGGCCAGTTCATGGGCTGGATGGCACGATTCTTCCTTAATGTATTGCCATTCTAGGGATTTCCCGCGCGGAGGCAGTACATGAAAACGAATCACGGCAAATGGTACCGGCAGGCGGCAATAGTGGCCGCATGCCTGTTGCCGCTTTGCGCACAACCCGCTTTCGCTGAACGGATCAAGGATCTCGCTTCTATCCAAGGGGTGCGTAACAACCAGTTGATTGGTTATGGCATTGTGGTCGGACTTGATAATACGGGTGACCAGACAACACAGACACCGATGACGACGCAAGCACTGGGCAACATGTTGTCACAGATGGGCGTGAATCTGACCACGGATCAAGCGACCAAGCTTCAGTTGAAGAACGTCGCCGGGGTGGTGGTTACTGCGACCTTGCCGGCCTTCGCCAAGCCGGGACAGCCGATAGATGTCACCGTATCGTCCATGGGTAACGCCAAAAGCATCCGTGGTGGCACCTTGCTGATGACGCAATTAAAAGGTGCTGATGGTCAGGTTTATGCCATCGCCCAAGGCAACGTGCTGGTCGGCGGGGTGGGGGCTTCAGCCGGTGGTTCGAAGGTTACGGTTAACCATCTTTCGGCCGGGAGAGTTCCTGGTGGCGCAACCGTTGAGCGTAGCGTACCGACGTCGGTTGGGCAAGGTGGGTTCATTTACTACGAGTTGGAAAATATGGATTTTGGTACGGCGCAGATTGTCGTCGATGCCATTAACAAAAATATGGGCGCAGGTACGGCGCAGGCTGTTGATGGTCGGCGCATTGCGGTTCGCGCACCGGATGAACTCGATGCGCGGGTTTCCTTCCTCGGGCGGATTGATAATCTTGATGTCAAGCCAGCGATTGGCTTGGCCAGGGTAATCATCAATCCGCGAACGGGTTCTGTGGTCATGACGCAGAAGGTCACGCTTCAGTCGTGTGCGGTGGCTCATGGCAGTTTGTCGGTGACTGTTGATGGCGGGCAACCGCTGACCGGGCAGGGCGCTGATATTCAGGTGAGTCAGGCGAATGGCAGCCTGATGAACGTCAAGGCCGGGGCTAATCTGGCAGATGTGGTCAAGGCATTGAATGCGCTGGGAGCCAATCCACTGGATCTTTTGGCCATCCTTCAGGCAATGAAGGCGGCAGGTGCCTTACGTGCTGATCTTGAAGTGATTTAACGGCGCCTCATGTCAATCAAAATCCAGAATACACCGAACCGTGCCGCCTTTGATGTCAAGTCGGCGCAGGATCTGCGCACTCAGTTCCAGAAGGACCCTCAGGAGGGTTTGAAAGCAGCTTCACAGCAGTTTGAAACGCTGTTTCTGCAAATGGTGTTAAAGAGTATGCGGGATGCGACGCCGCAGGACGGGATGATGAACAGCGAGCAATCGCGTTTCTACACCGGTCTGCTTGATCAGCAGATGGCGCAAAATATATCGACGGCCGGTAATGGAATTGGTTTTGCAAAGCTCATTGAACAACAGTTGGGACGTCATCTGCAGACTTCAGAAGGCCAAGCGGCAATCACGGCACCGGCAAACGCTGCCGGCAATGCCTTGCCGCTGACGGCATCGGATAGTCGTCACTTGCAGTACAAAACTGTTTTAGGGAATCAACCCACATCTGCTGCCTATGCCGCATCTTTTGCGCCAATTACAAAGATCGGGAGCAGTTCGGATGCCTCGGCCTCATCGCAGGATTTCGTTAATCGTGTTTGGCCGCATGCGGTTGAAGCGTCACGGTCAACGGGAATTCCGCCGCAATTTTTAGTCGGTCATTCTGCACTGGAAAGCGGCTGGGGGCGTAGCGAGATTCGCAAGGCCGATGGCTCCTCCAGCTACAACTTGTTCGGCATCAAGGCGGGTAAAAGCTGGACGGGCGCGACGGTCGATGCAAGCACCACTGAATATGTCGATGGTCAGCCACAGCAGGTCGTTGAGCGGTTCCGTGCCTATGGTTCTTATGAAGAGGCTTTCCGCGATTACGCTAGCCTGCTACGTAATAATTCCCGCTACAGCGGCGTGATTGGATCACAGGATGGCACGGAGTTTGCAAGACGTTTGCAACAGGCGGGTTATGCCACTGATCCGATGTATGCAGACAAACTCTCGCGCATCATTAATGGCCCAACCCTGCGGCAGGCGCTGATAGGTTAATCAACGCCTAAACTTTACGGTTAATTTGCCGTAAACCTCTTAGAGGTGAATCATGAGCACAGGTATATTTAGTATTGGTGTTAGCGGTCTGGGAGCAGCGCAGCTAAATTTGTTGGCGACCGAGCATAACGTGGTTAATGCCAATACGCCAGGATACAACCGGCAGCGCGTGGTGCAGGGAACCAATACTGCGATCAACACGGGTGCCGGTGCTATTGGTCAAGGCGTGCATGTTCAAACGATTGAACGTATGTACGACAAGTTCCTTACCGGGCAGGTCAATACTGCGCAAACAGTAACCAGCTCGCTAGACGCTTATTACAGCCAGATCACGCAGATTGACGCGATGCTTGCCGACCCGGATGCGGGTTTGTCTCCGGCCATGCAGAATTTCTTTTCCGGAGTGCAACAGGTTGCGGCGAACCCGTCTTCGTTGCCGGCGCGCCAGTCGATGATCTCGTCTGCGCAAACGATGGCTACACGGTTCCATAATCTGGATACACGTCTCAGTGAGCTAAGCGAACAGGTCAATGGCCGCATTACTGGCGCAGTTTCCGAGATCAACTCATTTGCGGCACAGATTGCCGATGTAAACCAGCGCATTGTGATTTCGGAGTCAGGTTATGGTCAGCCAGCAAATGATCTGATGGATCAACGCGATCAATTGATCAATGATTTAAACAAGCTGATCAAGGTTTCGACATCCACCAATGCTGACGGAAGTTACAACGTATTCATCGGCAATGGACAGCAGCTTGTGGTGGGTAGTAACGCTATGGAAATGACAGCGACCGCATCATCGGCAGATCCTTCGAAAATTGTCGTTGGCTTGAAAACTGCTGGCGGCACGCAAGAGTATCCCGAATCCATGATCATTGGCGGCGAATTGGGCGGCCTGGTCAAGTTCCGTAGCGATTCACTTGAGGTGGCAGCCAATGAGATGGGGCGGGTTGCCGCTACGCTGTCGCTGACCTTCAATGCTCAGCACGCACTAGGGCAGGATTTGCTGGGAAAAGCGGGTGCAGACACCGGGTTTGTCGGGAAGTTTTTTACGATTCCTGACCCGAAAATTATCGCCAACTCAAATAACACGGGCTCCGGATTGCTTGCTGCCACATTTGAGGACCCAACTGCGCCAAGCGCTCCTAGCTTTAGCGGCAACTTTTCCACCAAGCTGACTAATAGCAGCTACCAGATACAGTTTGGTGCAGCGGGTGCCTATTCGATTACGCGACTGAGTGATAATCAGACGGTTAGTGCCGGCACTGGCCCAGGGGTTGCAACTTTTGATGGGGTAAATCTGAACATCACGACAAATGGTGCAAACGGTGACAAATTTGTCATTAAACCAGTGACCGAGATTGGCCGGAATATTGATATCAGCACTCAGATTGCTGCAGATCCTCGTCTGATCGCTGCTGCCGCTCCCATGAAAGTGACGCCGCTGCAAAGTAATACCGGGTCAATGACGGTATCTCAAGGTATTGCTGGTGTCGGTTACAACAATCCAGCCGTTCTCCCTTTGACACTAACGGCCACTACAGCAACACTTCTGACCGGACTTTCAGGAACAACGGCTTGGCGTGCAGAATATGCAGATGGCACGTTTGCGACTGGAACAGGAGGGGGCATTAGTACGAATAACGGCGCGCCATTGGCTAAAATTTCGTTTTCGAACATGTCCTTTGATGTCAATGGGACGACCGCGCTCGGCGATAAATTTACTTTTGAACGAAATGTCGGTGGTGTTCAGGATGGGCGCAATGCAGTTCTTTTCGCCAAGCTACAAACCCAGAACACGGTAGCTGACGGCACGGCTACTTTCCAGTCAGCCTATGCACGGCTGGTAGCTGACAATGGAATCCGCACTCGCGAAGCCAAGGTTCAGCTTGATGCCCAAGGTGCAATACTGGACCAGGCACAAGCGGCGCGAGACTCTTTGTCGGCGGTTAATCTGGACGAAGAGGCGGCAAACATGATTCGCTTCCAGCAGGCGTATCAGGCATCGTCGAAAATACTTGAAATCGGCAGCAAACTTTTCGACACGATTTTGTCGATTGGTTAGTGAGGAGTCACAATCATGCGTGTAAGTACATCAATGATTTTTAACAGCGGTACGAACGGTATGCAAAACCGTCAGTACGATTTGTACAAGATACAGAATCAGCTTTCTACAGGTCGCAAGATTCTTTCACCTGAAGATGATCCGATCGGCGCTTCGGAAGTGCTGCAGGTTAGTCAATCCAAAGGGGTGAATACCCAATATTTGGATAATCAGGCCAATGCACAGTCACAATTAACCTTTGTTGAATCGACGATTGGCAGTGTTGGGGATGCATTGCTAAGAATTACCGAGCTGGCAAAGGAGGGCGAGAACACTGCCCTTGGCCCTGCTGAAAGAGGGATGATCGCCTCAGAATTGAAGGGTATTCAGCAAAACTTGATAGGGCTTGCGAATACACAGGATGGGACAGGGCAATACATTTTTGCCGGCTACCAATCTACGACCAAACCTTTTGAAGCGAATCCTGACACTGATCCTGTAGCTGGTTATCTCTTGGGCGACGATACGACAACCTTTGTCAAATATAAGGGTGATGCTGGCAAACCAACGCTGTCAGTGACATCATCAAATGATATGGCAGTTAGCGAAAATGGACTTGATGTGTTCATGAAGGTCAAGGATGCTTCTGGTAATCTGACTGGCCGCAGTTTGTTCGATACGGTACAGAATCTGATAAATAATATGGATGGGTCATTAACCTATGATCCTCTGAAACAAGCGCAGGCACTGACAGAAGTGAGTTCCGCTGGAACCCACATTTCGACTATTCGCGCTTCCGTTGGTGCTCGGCAGAATTCCCTGGATAGTTTGACTTCGACGGGGCAGGATGTTGCCTTGCAATATGACACTCGTCTCGGTGATCTTCAGGGGCTGGATTACACGGCAGCAATTTCACAATACGCAAGTTTCAAAATGCAACTTGAGGCAGCGCAGCTTTCTTTCAAGCAAACCAGCCAACTTAGCTTGTTTAACATCCTATGAAAATTTCTGTCTTGCTGGTTGCGAGTGGTTTGTTTTTGGCCGGTTGTAGTACTTCGACCAAAACAGCGTCGCCGATTATTCCAGACAAGGCGATTCAACTGACGGCCAAGACCTCGTTGAAGCTGTCTACGCTGGTAACGGGTCTGGCTGTAGCGGCAGCTATTTATGTGATTTACGACCCACTGGCACCCAACTGGGAGATCGAAGAGTCGCGTTTGAATGACGACACTTATCGCTTCTCACTGAAGATGAAGCGCTATCACACCGGCGGGTCTGGCGAGTCTATTCAAATACTAAAGCGGCGTGCCAGCCAGCTTCAATATGAGCAAGGTTTCGCGAATTATCAAATTCTTGAATATACCGAAGGAATTGATTCGCAAACAATTGGTGCGCGGCGGGTTGCTGAAGGAACGATTAAACTGGTCCAGCGCGAGCAGGCCGATTCTTTCCGATTGAATGATCGCTACTGAGTCGGCATCACAACAAAACCCAGCATTGCACTGAGTGCAAACTCGTAAAGTGCCTGGAGCGGCACCGCCAGGTAGTTCATGCTGATGGCTAGGGCGACAAAGCCGCCTGTCAGGGTCAACGGAAATCCAAGGGCGAATATATTAAGTTGCGGGGCTGCCCGAGTCAGCACTGCCAATGCAATATTGGTAATCATCAAGGCAATCACAACCGGCAAGGCAAGCAGCAAACCTGCGGAAAAAATCTTGCTACCTAGTTCAACAAGATTGAGCCAGCTTGCGGCGCCTAATGGGTTGGCACTGACGGGAATGGCATAAAAGCTCTGGGCCAGAGTGGCGATATAAATCAAATGGCCGTTCAGCGATAGAAAAAGCAGCAGCCCGATCAGACTGAGGAACTCTGAAATAACGGGTGTTTGTGACGAGCTAAGCGGATCGTAGGCCGTGGCGAATCCAAGTCCCATTTGCGCACCAATAAATTCGCCCGCCATATCTACAGCAGAAAAAACGATGCGGGCAGCGAAGCCCATGCCGATACCGATCAGCATTTGTTGGGCAAGTATCCAGAGTCCGGTGAGAGATCCTGGCGCCACGGCGGGCATGGTGGGTAACGCCGGTACGAGAGCGATGGTAACACAAAGCCCGAGAATCACCCGGGTACGGCGCGGGATGCCGGCCGTGCTCCACAGCGGTGCGGCCGCAATAAAGGCCAAGATACGAACCAGTGGATAGGCGAAGGCAACGATCCAGGCATCGATTTGCGTGGTCGTGATGCTGATCATGGTTTAGCCGATAAGCTGCGGAATACTGCTGAACAGGCGCTGGATGTAGTCCATCACGTATTGCAACATCCATGGGCCAAAAAGAATCATCACGACAAACGTTGCCACCAGTTTGGGAACAAACTGCAGCGTCGATTCATTGATTTGTGTGGCCGCTTGAAAAATGCTGATGATCAGGCCAACGACGAGGGCCGTGATCAACATCGGGGCAGCCAAAACCAGTGTGACCTCAATGGCTTGGCGGCCAATTTCCATGACTGTTCCTGGGGTCATGGGCCGAAACTCTGAACTAGTGAACCGATGACAAGATGCCAGCCATCAACCAGCACAAACAGCATGAGTTTAAAGGGTAGGGCGACCATGACCGGCGACATCATCATCATGCCCATTGACATCAACATGCTGGCAACGACCATATCGATAATCAGAAAAGGGATGAAGAGAATAAAGCCGATTTGAAAGGCGGTTTTCAATTCGCTGATGACGAAGGCGGGAACCAGAATACGCAATGGTGTGTCTTCTGGTTTTTCTATTTTTTCTATTTTTGCGACGCTGGCGAACATGGCGATATCGGCTTCACGCGTCTGTTTGAGCATGAAGCTGCGCATTGGTCCCGCAGCACGTTCACCCGCTTGCATGATATTGATCTTGTTTTCCGAAAGGGGCATGTAGGCATCGGTATAAACTTTTTCCAGTGTCGGTGACATGATGAAAAAAGTTAAAAACAAGGCCAAGCCGACAAGAACTTGATTTGGTGGGGCCGACTGCGTGCCCATGGCGTGCCGCAATAGCGAGAGCACAATGATAATGCGGGTAAAGCTCGTCATCATCAACACGGCTGCCGGGATAAAGGTTAGCGCCGTCAATAGCAGTAGCGTCTGAACCGTCAGGCTGTAGGTGGTTCCGCCGCCAGCAGTTGGCGTACTGTTAATCGCCGGCAGGCCACCCGTTGCCTGGGCAAACGCCAAGGCTACTGGAAATAGCAGCGAGATGCCCAGTAGCAGTCGCTTAAACATTGCGGTTGCGCTCGGAAATGGATTTGAGCCATTGCGTGAAGGGTGCGTCAGCGCTGTCGTTTGTGGCATCGGAAAGGTCCGGTTCCTTGCCTTTGGGAAGATGATGCAGAGTCCTTATTTGTCCCGGAACAAGGCCAATGACCAGCCAGGTATCGCCCACTTCAACCAGCACCAGGCGCTCGCGTGGGCCGAGGGCTACACCGCCAATAATCTTCATTCCACCCTGGCCAAACACTTTGCCGCCAGAGATTTTACGCGCCAGCCAAGCTGCACCCATCAATAGGCCAATGATTAATACCAAGGCCAGTGCTGCCTGCAGGTAACTGCCAGAGGAAACGCCAGGTGCTGGTGTCTCGGCAGCAAAGGTTTGAAGCGGCAAGAGAAATAGAAAAGCAAAGCGTAGCAAGACGAATGGGACCTAGTGAGATGAATTTAGTCCGTTATCTTAAACCGAAATTGCACGCTTAGATTGTTGTTCCCCAAGGGGACTTCCTTCGGGGCGCGGTCGACCGCAGAAAACGGCCTGTTTTTTCGCAATGCCTAGCGATTGATTTTGCGCATACGTTCGGAAGGCGTAATGATGTCCGTCAGGCGAATACCAAATTTGTCATTGACCACGACAACCTCGCCCTGGGCAATCAGCGTGCCGTTGACCAACACATCCATTGGTTCACCTGCCATTGCCTCAAGCTCCACAACTGAACCGTGCGCAAGTTGCAGTAGGTTTTTGATGGTGATTTTGGTACGACCAAGTTCAACTGTGATCTGGACGGGAATATCCAGAATCATGTCGAGTTCATTCATCATGCCGCCACCGGTGCCGGTGCCACCGAATGAGGGGAAGATGTCGGCTGGCTGAGCCGTCGGTTGCGGGCTAGCTTCAGCAACGGCTTGCTCGGACATGGCGGCAGCCCAATCGTCCTCGCTGATCTGGCTGTCATCTTCGGTTGTGGTGTTTTCTATATTTTCCATATCATCAGCCATTTTGTGCTCCCAACGCCGGCTCTGCGGCCGGTAGTTCGGGCGATGCGGCAAGGAATCGTACAACCTTTAGTGCGTATTGGCCATTTTGCTGGCCATAGGTACATTCCATCAGCGGCACGTGATCGACTTGTGCCTCAATTTTTGAAGGAATACTGAGTGGTATTACATCACCTGCTTTTAATTTCAAAATTTCGCGTAAGGAGATTTTTCCTGATCCCAGCTGGGCAACAATTTCAACCTCTGCGCTTTGCAATTGTTTTCGTAGTGTGCCGATCCAGCGTTTGTCGGTCGATAACTGGTCGCTTTGCATCGTGCTATAGAGCAGGTCGCGAATTGGCTCAAGCATTGAGTAAGGGAAGCAGATGTGCATATCCGCCGTTGCGCCGCCGAATTCAAGCGTGAAAGTTGTTGAAACAACAATTTCAGAAGGCGTCGCAATATTGGCGAACTGTGAGTTCATTTCCGAACGGATATATTCGAAAGTGATGTCGTGCACAGGCTTCCATGATTTGCTGTATTCAGCAAAGACTACACCTAGCAATCCTTGAATAATGCGTTGTTCGGTTGCAGTGAAGTCGCGACCTTCAACCCGGGTATGGAAGCGCCCATCGCCACCAAACATGTTGTCAACAACCAGAAAAACCAGATTGGGATCGAAAACAAATAACGCCGTGCCGCGCAAGGGCTTGGCAACGACCAGATTCAGGTTGGTCGGTACGACGAGGTTGCGGATAAATTCGCTATATTTCTGCACTCGTATCGGTCCCACCGATATTTCGGCGTTGCGATGCATGTAATTAAACATGCCGATCCGCAAATAACGGGCAAAACGCTCATTAACCAATTCCAGCGTTGGCATCCGGCCACGAACGATACGTTCCTGTGTGCCGAGATTGTAGGTGCTAATGCCAGAGCCTTCGCCTGCGCTTTCTTCTGGCTCGTCTGCCTCCCCGGTGACGCCTTTCAGTAAGGCATCAACCTCGTCCTGAGAGAGAAAGTCGCCTGCCATTTTGCCTTACTGGATGATGAAGGAAGTGAACAGAACTGATTTGACAGGCCCTTCTGCAGCCGTCTTTTCACCCTTCGCTTTTTTGGTTGAAGGGTCAATAACCGCATTGATTTCTTCGCGCAAGTTTTCAGCCAGTTTCTCCTTGCCCTCCTTGGGGAGCAATTCGGAGGCTTTCTTGCCGGATAGCAACAAAGTAATGTTGTTTCGAACCTTTGGCATTTGTACCTTGAGGTCAGGTTCGGCATGTGCGTCAGCCAGTTCCAGTGCCAGAACGACTTGCAGGTACTGATCACCAGTTTCCGGAATCAGATTGACCGTGAATGGTTCAAGATTGACAAATATGGGTGGTGCATCTTTTTCTTTTTTCTTGTCCTTTTTCTTCGTGGTCTTAGTGGTCTCTTCCGTGCCGTCTTCGTCTTCTGCGTGGTCGCTCTTTTTGAGCAGGAAGAAAGCTGCGCCGCCACCGGCCAGAACAACGACCAAAACGGCAGCCAGGATGATGATCAACAGTTTTTTGCTTTTCTTGGGAGGGGCTTCTGCCCCTTCTTCTGCTTGTTTGGCGTCTTTGGCCATTGTCTTCCCTCTCTACTCGATTACTTGAATCCGGTTATGCAAACAGATCCACCAAACCCCGGCCTCGCTGAATTGGCAATCCAGTCGATATTGAGCCAGTGTGGCTATCCGGCGGAAGTATAGCGGTTTCCCCCGTTGAACGGTTCCCATTGGCAAACAGCGGATTGGTGTCGCGCTGCTGCTGTTGTAACTGTGCGCCGACATTCGACTGGCCGAGGCTGATCCCTGCTGTCGAAAGCATTTCCTTGAGATTGGGCATTGCATCCTCAATTGCTTTGCGAACTTCGGCATGCGGTGAGGCAAAAGCGATGCTGGCCTGATCCCCGTTCATGTTGAGCGTGATCTGTACCGGCCCGAGTTGGGCTGGAGAAATGTTGATCTGCGCAACCTGCTGGTCATTCTTTGCCGCCCAGACGATGCGCTCGCTAAAGTCTTGAGCCCAGCGGTTTTCCTGAAGCGGGGTGGCGACGTTGATGTTGCTACTTGGTATTGTGTGCTGTGTTTGTTGTGCCTGCACTTGTGCCGTATGACCAGCCATTAATGTATCTAAAGTGCTAGGTGTTGTGTCCTGAGTTTGTTGTGGCTGTGCCGCGTGAGCAGCCAACACCGTAGCAAAAGTGCTTGGTACTGTTTTGCTAGTGCTAGTTTCGCCGGCAAGAATTGCCGTTACTTCGCTTGGTGTTTGGGCAATTGTTGTAAGGGTTCGCTGTGAGGCTGCAAGACTTGCATCGATCTTCGACGGCAAATTTGAATTTGGAGGTGCTACGTCCGCTATTACTCGATTCGATTCGGTGTTGGTTGGCTTGTTGAATGGGCCTGTATTTTTGGCGTCATTTCCAAGTATGCTCAGCGGCACATTGGGTTGTTGATTCGATGAAATCAGACTGTTACTGTCAACGTCGATTTCGGGACGATTTTCTAATGTCGGTACGATGTTGGGAATTGCGTTTTGCGCTGCCTGCGCTGGGTCTTGAGCGGATAGCAGGTCACGGATAAGGTGGCTGTCTTTATCCTCCTTCGTCGTGGATTCTTGAACCGATCTGGCGTTGCTGAAACTGTTTGTTGCTTGTGGAAGCCCGGCGATTTGGCCGGTCAGCAAGGAAGCAAAATCTATGGCAATACCATCGCTCACTGGAGCAGCTGTTACGTTTAGTGCGTTAGTGCTTGCTGTGCTGGCGGCGGGAGCTGATATGACGGTAATGCCCATCTTGATTCCTTTTGCGACATCTGGTTATTGATAAGTAAAGCAATTGATGTGCCTGCAGATTATTCGTCCTCGTTCGGATTGCGCACAGCGTATTTTCGGGCTGAGTATTCATCCTGGATCTTTTGTTCTTGTTTGCCGTCACGCCAGCGTTCTCTGACGTCATGACGAACTGATAGTGTGTCTATGGCCTTGAGCTTTTTGTTTTGCTCTTTCCAATGATTTTGCCCGGCAGCAGTGCTTTGCTCTGACTGGCGAACGGCCATATCCTGCTGCGAGATTGCTTGATCGATGCGGGCCAGAAAGTCCTGATAATTGTGCAATATCGAGCGAGTAATCCCTTGAGCCGTTGCGTCGCGCATGCGCTGTGCGTATTCATCGCGATACTGTTCAAGCATCAGAAGCCGGCTTTTGGCATTTTGTTCCGCCGCAATCAGCTTGCCAAGTTGCCGGGTGGCCTCGTCGGTGCGGGTTTGCATCAATTCAAGTAAAGGCTGGAGAGAGAAAGCTTGGGCCATGATTTATCAGAATAGCGAGGTGAGGGCGCCGACGCTGTTGGAGAAGTCGGATTGCTCACTTAATTGTTGCTGCAGGAAGGCTTCCATCCGTGGATAGAGAGCAATGGCCTGATCCAGTACGGGATCAGAACCGGGCGCATAGGCACCAACTGAAATCAGGTCGCGCGAGCGCTGGTAGCGGGCAAAAAGCACCTTGAAGCGGCGAATCTGGTCGAGGTGGGCTGGTGCAATCAGATTAACCATCGCGCGGCTGATTGACTGCTCGATGTCGATTGCCGGATAGTGCCCGGCATCGGCCAAGGTACGTGATAACACGATGTGGCCGTCGAGAATGGCGCGTGCCGAATCGGCAATTGGGTCCTGCTGATCGTCACCCTCTGCCAGAACGGTATAAAACGCGGTGATTGAACCGCCACCGTCTGGCCCGTTACCGGCGCGCTCAACCAGTTGTGGCAGGCGGGCAAAGACGGAAGGCGGGTAGCCTCGGGTGGCAGGTGGTTCGCCAATTGCCAGGGCTATTTCGCGCTGTGCCATCGCATAGCGGGTCAGGGAGTCCATGATCAACAAGACATGCTTGCCCTGGTCGCGAAAGTGTTCGGCAATCGACGTGGCGTAAGCGGCACCCTGCAAGCGCATCAGTGGTCCGGTATCGGCAGGGGCGGCAACAACAACAGCGCGCCGCATCCCTTCTTCGCCGAGAATTTGCTCAATGAATTCCTTGACCTCACGGCCACGTTCGCCAATCAGCCCAACCACAATGATTTCGGCCTCGGTGTAGCGTGCCATCATGCCGAGCAAAACTGATTTACCGACACCTGAACCCGCAAACAAACCCATCCGTTGGCCTCGCCCTACAGTCAGCAAGGCGTTGATGGCGCGTATGCCAACATCCAGGGGTTGATCGATTGCTGCTCTGGTCATCGGGTTGATCGGCCTGCTCAGTAGTGATCGCGAGCGCGTCGTCAGTAGTGGCCCTTTGGTATCCAGCGGGCGACCAGATCCATCCAGCACGCGACCAAGCAGTTCATCGCCGACCGGCACCTGTTTCGCACGATCAATGGCGCGACGTTTATGCTGGAGTGGAAACTCGACACAGGGGCTGGGGTTGGTGGGTTCGAAGGCAACCACTTTTGCGCCCGGCGCCAGACCGTAAACATCATCGGATGGCATGAGGAACAGTTTGTCACCGGAAAATCCGACAACCTCCGCCTCGACTGAGGCGCCACTCTGCGGGAAGATGTGACAGGAGCTGCCGAGCGGGAGCTTTAAGCCTGAAGCTTCCATGACCAGCCCATTGATGCGTGTCAGACGTCCCACCGGCCATAGCGGCTGCGCGGAACTGGCGGCGATGCGGCAGCCATCAAGAAAGCGCTGCCAACGTCCGCTATGGTCTGGTAGTTCGATTACGGGCTGCTCAGCCATTCGCGTGGCTCCGAACCAATCGCGTCGAGTACGCGTTTCCAGCGAGTTTCGATAGTCGCATCAATTTCGCTGGTGCCCGCCTTGATTAAGCAGCCGCCAGTGGCAATTTCTGTATCATCGATGATCTGTGTTCCAGTCTGCGCTAGCTGATCACCGATTTGTTCGCGAACTACGCTGGCATCCAAAGGGTTCAGGTGCAACAAGACGTGGCCGTGATGCAGCGGCAACGCAGCAATTGCTTCACGAATGACCGGCAAAAGCGCTTCGTTACGTACAGCAATGGTGCTGCGGATAACTTGTGAAGCAACTTCCAGCGCGAGATCAAGTACTTGTTCGGCAATTGTCTGGTCCATATGGGCCAGTGAAACCTGAAGATTGCCAATGAGTGTTGAAAATCGTTCGAGTTCGCTGGTGATGGTATTTGACAGCGTTGCCTCACCAGCCTGTCGCCCCTCTTCAAAGCCTGCCTGGTAGCCTTCTGCCCGTGCTGTTTCGTTGATTTGCTGAATGTCATCAACCGTTGGCAGTCCCATGGTCGTAACGAGTTCAGCCTCGACCGCCTCTGGCTTTTCCGGCGCACTTGGGCTCGCTTGTTTTGGCGTCGGTAATTTGCGATCAAATGAATCAACGCTCCAGCGCCGGTAAGCCGCCAGATCTTCCTTGGAAATAACGCCTGCCATGTCTGTCGGTGATCAGAGCATTTGTTCGCCGCCGGCACCGCCGAGGACGATTTGGCCTTCGTCGGCCAGGCGGCGGACGACTTTGAGAATTTCCTTCTGCTCGGCTTCGACTTCGGACAGGCGCACCGGGCCCTTGGATTCCAGATCCTCGCGCAGCATTTCGGCGGCGCGCTGCGACATGTTTCTAAAAATTTTCTCGCGCAGATCGGGCGAGGCGCCTTTGAGGGCCAGAATCAGTGAATCGGACTGAACTTCACGCAAAATGAGTTGGATTGAGCGATCATCAATGTCCATGAGGTTCTCGAAAACAAACATTTCATCGAGAATTTTCTGGGCAAGATCAGGGTCGTATTCACGAATCGCGTCAACCACGGAGGTTTCATTGGCCGTACCAATGAAGTTGAGAATTTCAGCCACTGTCCGCACCCCGCCCATGGCTGTACGCTTTACGCTCGCCGAGCCAGAAAGTATACGCAGCATGGCTTCATTCAGCTCACGTAAAGCCGCCGGCTGAATACCTTCCAGTGTGGCAATACGCAATATCACGTCATTACGTAGTCGCTCAGTGAAATGGTTGAGGATTTCGCTGGCGTGATCGTGCTCAAGGTGTACCAGGATGGTCGAAATAATCTGCGGGTGTTCATTCTTGATCAGATCGGCGACGGTTGGTGCATCCATCCATTTCAGCCCCTCGATGCCGGAGGTTTCGCCACCCTGCAGAATTCGTGAAATGAGGTTGGAGGCCTTGTCGTCGCCAAGTGCTTTGGTGAGTACCGAGCGGACATAACTATCGGTATCGACGTGGACCGCTGAGTGTTCTCCTGCATCTTTGAGAAAACTGTCGAGTACGGCTTCAACCGTGGCACGCGGTACACTTTTCAAACCCGCCATTGCATGGCCGATTTTTTGTACCTCGCGTGGCCCCAGGTGTTTGAGCACCTCCGCCGCAAGGTCTTCCCCCAGGGCGATTAGCAGGTTGGCACTTTTTTCAAGGCCTTCTTCGGGGCTAGCCGGCATTTGCACCCATCCAGTCTTTGATAATGTTGGCTACAGCATTGGAGTCGGCCTGAGCAATATCGCGAGCCTTCTGAACCTTGATTGCGTAATGGTTAATATGGACAACGTCTTCTCCTTCCTCGCCGTTCTCGCCGGCAATTTTGACGTGACCGAGTGAGCCAGCAACACCTTCTGCGGTTTCCATCTCCTCTTTTTCCGCAGGCGGTGGGAACATGGTTTTAAGCGAAGGCTGAATCACTTTCAGGTAGAGGAAAGCAACGATACCGGCAATCAACAGATATTTGAAGATTTCCTTGGCGTAAGAAATGGTTTCCGGATCTTTCCAAAGCGGCAATCCGGCATCGAGCCGTTCTGTTGCGGTAAACGGCGAATTGGCCACGGAAAGTGAGTCGCCGCGCTCTTTATTAAAACCCATTGCCTCACGCACCAGCTCGTTGATTTGTTTCATTTCGGCATCTGGCAATGCCTTGGTGACCTGCTTGCCGGTCTTGTCCACATCCTTGCGATGGTTGACTACGACAGCTGCTGAGAGCCGGCGAATGTTGCCCATCGAGTTCTTGGTGTAGCGGACGGTTTTATCAATTTCGTAATTGGTGGTCGAGGTCTTTGCGGTGCTGATCGGCTGGCCGAGTGCATTGAGCGGCGACTCAATACCTGCAGCGACAACACGCCCTTGCGAGTCGCCAGGTTTTGCCGGTTTGCCTGGTGCTGGCGCGCCAGTGGCTGGTGTGGTTAGCGGAGCCGTCGCAGGAACTGGTGGCTGGTTTGTCAGCGCGCCAGGAACGCCGCCTGCTGATTGGTTAACCGAAGCGGTTTCATTGTTTTGCAGGCTACGCACACTGGAGGTCTCCGGTGTATTGTTCGGACGATAGGTTTCCGCTGTCTGTTCACTTTGCGAAAAGTCCACGTCGGCGGCAATTTGAACCTTGTAATTTTCGCCACCCAGCAAGGGTTTCAGGATGTCTTCGATGCGTTTGCCGATTGAGTCTTCCAGGTCACGAACGTATTTGATCTGGGCCTGATCCAGCCCGGCCTCGGTTAGTTTGCTCTTGATCTGCGAAAGCATCGTTCCGTTCTGGTCAATCACGGTGACGTTGGTCGAAAGCAGTTGCGGCACGCTGGCTGAAACCAGATGGGTAATGCCGGCAATTTGCCCCGAATCCAGCGTGCGTCCGCCGTATAAATTGAGCAGGACGGAAGCGGTTGGCTTTTGTTCATCACGAACAAACACGGAAGGCTTGGGGATTGCCAGGTGGACGCGAGCTGAGGAAATCGCACCAATCGACATGATGGTACGTGCCAGTTCTCCTTCCAGGCCGCGTTGGTAATTGACCTGTTCGGCAAACTGACTGATGCCGAATTTCTGGTTTTCCATCAATTCAAAGCCGACCATGCCACCGCGTGGCAGGCCTTGTGAGGCAAGTTTCAGGCGAACTTCATGAACCCGGTTGCTGGGAACCATGATCGAGCCGTTATCCGACATGCGGTGTGGGATGTTCTGTTGTTCCAGCAAGGTAACGATGGTGCCACCGTCTTTTTCTCCCAAGTTGGAGAAAAGAATTTTCCAGTCAGGTTGTTGGCTCCATAAAATCGTTCCGACCAGCACGGCAATAATTGCTGCAATGGCTACCGTAAAGCCAATTTTTTGCTGGACACCGAGCCGATTGAAGGCATCGCGCAGACGCTCCAGGGGATTCCCTGCTGGGGCATTTCCTGCGGTGGTTTCGGTAGCAGCTGCCATTAAAGCCCGGTGGAATTTCGATGAAATAGAAGAAGAATCAAACAGGAAGCCAAATTATCCTAGAAATATTCTACTATTACCCGCGCCTAATTCATTCTAACTTTTTCGATGCCCATGCCTGAGCCAGCCCCCGCCAATCCTGAAGCTACCGCCAAAGCCGCCGAGTTGCAGCGTGCCTTTGCTGTTTTTAATCAGGTATCGGCTGAATTAACCCAGGCTTATGAGTCCTTGCAGGGCCGGGTTGCCTCATTAACCGAGGAATTGGCCATCGCCAATGGCGAATTGCGGCGGCAGTATGAAGAGAAGGAAGCGCTTTCTGAACGGCTTTCATCTTTGCTTGATGCCTTGCCCGCCGGTGTTGTTTTGCTTGACCAAAGTGCGACTGTTGTCGCCGTCAATCCAGCGGCTATTGCCATGTTTGGGCCGGATGCGATGAGTCGGCATTGGGGGGATGTTGTCCGGCAATCGCTGGAGCCGACGATGACGGTCGGTGAATGGTTGCTGGGTGAGGGGCGTGTCTCGATTGCCGAAAGTGCGCTTGCCTCGGGTGGCGGAAAAATTCTGGTGATTCATGATGTCAGCGCAGCACACCGTATGAAGGCAGAGCTTGAGCGCAATCAACGCTTGGCTGCAATGGGCGAAATGGCCGCATCACTGGCGCATCAGTTGCGTACGCCCTTGGCGGCCGCCTTGCTGTACACCGCCAATTTGGGCCAAGCCGGCGTGGCTGACGAAGCACGTGCTCGCTTCTCGGAAAAGGCCAGTGGTCAGTTACGGCGCCTCGAACGGTTGATCCAGGATGTTCTGCTCTTTGCGCGTGGGGAAAGCATAGGTCGCGACCTGATGCTGGCCGGTGATCTGCTGCAGGAAGCCGCGCAAACCGTAGAGCCTTTGATGCGCGAGCATGGAATTGAATTTGTTACGGTCGACGGCTGTAATGAGGCGAAAATTGTGGGTAGTCACAAAGCCTTGTTTGGCGCCTTGGTCAATCTGCTGGAGAACGCCATGCAGGCGACACCGGCAGGCGGCAAAATTTGCCTGACCGGCAAAAAAAGCGGTGATCTTTTGGCGCTTGGGGTGCGTGATACCGGCCCTGGGGTTGAGCTGGGTAAGCAAACAAGAATTTTTGACCCTTTTTTCACAACCAAGGGGCAAGGGACGGGGCTTGGCTTGGCAATTTCCTTAGGGGTTGCAAGGGCGCATGGCGGTTCCATCGAGTTGTTTTCAGTCCCCGGTGAGGGCGCCGAATTTGTCATGATGCTGCCTCTGAGCGCAGTCGAAAGCGAAAGTTGAAATAATGAGCGAACACAGTTTGCCGATTTTGGTGGTTGAGGATGATCCCAGCCTGCGCGAGGCGATTGGCGATACGCTTGAACTTGCCGGCCGGTCCTATGTGGCGGTGGATGGTGGCGAGGCGGCGCTTCGCGTTCTGGACGAGCAGGCTTTTTCCATCGTCGTCAGCGATGTGCGCATGATGCCAATGGATGGCATTACGCTGCTCAAGGAAATCCGGGCTCGCCTGCCGCACCTGCCGGTCGTGCTGATGACCGCCTATGCCGAGGTCGAAAAAGCCGTCGATGCGATGCGTTCCGGCGCTTGCGATTTCCTGCTCAAACCATTTGAGCCGAAGGCCTTGCTGGCCCATATCAATAAATATGAGTTGGTGACGACTGAAGATTCTGCCGGTGTTATTGCCATCGACCCGGCTAGCCGTGATCTCTTTGCCATAGCCCAGCGTGTTGCCCAAACGGACGCCACGGTTTTGCTGACGGGTGAATCAGGTGTCGGCAAGGAGGTGGTGGCACGTTTTATTCATCGCCATTCGGCAAGAAAGACAGGCCCGTTTGTTGCCATAAATTGTGCAGCTATTCCCGATAGCCTGCTTGAAGCAACCTTGTTTGGTTACGAAAAAGGTGCGTTTACTGGGGCGCAGCAGGCGCAGGCAGGCAAATTCGAGCAGGCACAAGATGGTACGCTGTTGCTTGATGAGGTCACCGAAATGCCGATGGGACTGCAAGCCAAGCTGTTGCGTGTGCTGCAGGAGCGCGAGGTGGAACGAGTTGGGGGCAAAAAGCCGGTATCGCTCAACATCCGCATTGTTGCTACCTCCAACCGCGACATGGCCGAAGCGGTGGCCAAAGGGGTATTCCGTGAAGACCTGTTTTACCGGCTCAATGTTTTTCCCGTCGAAATTCCCGCTTTGCGCCAACGCTCGCTTGATGTGGTGCCCATCGCCCGCTATTTTCTGGGTGAACATGGTGCGCGCTTCGGGCGCACCGGTGTTACATTCTCTGAAGCAGCGGAGCAAATGCTGACGGCACATGATTGGCCGGGCAACGTGCGAGAGCTGGAAAATGTTGTTCAACGCGCGCTGATTCTGTCTACCGGAGCGCTCATCGAGCCGGTGCATCTCAATCTTGTTTCGCGGCCTGGCCCATCGCATTCGGTCGTAAGCGAGCAGGTGGCGCACAGTGATGTTGAGAAAAGAGCAGAAAACATGAAGGATCTGGAGCGTGAGCATATCCTACAGACGTTGGCAGAGGCGGGCGGATCGCGAAAGCTTACGATAGAGCGCCTGGGTATTTCAGAACGTACCTTGCGCTACAAATTGCAGCAGTATCGCGAAGAAGGCTTTTTTAACGACTAATTCTGGCCCAGGAATTGCTTCGTATTGGCCAAGTAAAAGGAGTCGGCTATGGAAACTAAAGGTATTGAACAAATGTTGAGTGTGTTGCGTAGCAGCGCAACACAAGCGGCCAGCAAGCCCAGCGAAAGCGCAGGAGCGGTTGCTGGTGGTTCTGATTTCGCACAGGTTTTGCAAAACTCCATCGCCAAGGTTAACCAGACTCAGGTGCAGGCTAACCAGATGGCCGAAAAACTTGCCGGTGGAGATACCAGCCAGAATCTGCACGAGGTCATGATCGCCCTGCAAACCGCCAGCGTTTCGTTCCAGGAAATGGTGCAGGTGCGCAACAAGCTGGTAACAGCTTATCAGGATGTGATGAACATCCAGGTTTAATAACCATTCCTTGTTCCATGCGTGGAGCAAGGATACTTGGCGTTTATACCAACCCCGTTTCCCTGGCTTTGCGTTCGCGCTCGAGGCGGGTGATATAGCGTTCGATCAGTGTTAGCCGGGTTCCTGGCAGACTGATAAATTCGCAACCCAGGCGCAATTGATGATCGCCATTGGGTAATTCAGATTTCAAAATTTCCTGAATTCGCAGATTGACCGAGAGGACGCTTTCGCCGGGTATTTCCAGTCTGCAATCCTTGAATAGTTCTCCCAGCGCGAATTTCTCGGCATGCTCGACTTTGCCGATCAGGCTTAGCCCGCCACCGCTGATGTCAAACAGTGGTAAGTCGAAGGCAATGATTTCATCCTGATGTTTTGCGGCCAATTTGCAGCGTAGGGGATGCGCTTGAGGTGTTTCAAGGCGGAAAAACTCCCGTCGCTGCAAGCGCAGCAGCTTGCTTGGCAGCGGCGACGAGAACGCAAGCTTGCCCTCAATAAAGCTTGTGTTCAGGGCCGGTAGGCGAATCTGAATTTTGACCCGATCCAGAATTGCGGACAAAGTCGCTTGCTGAGCCTTGACTGCCAATTGATTGAGCGCTGGCTGGTTCGACGCATCGAGAAAAATTAGCCCTTTTTCTTCGTCGACCGTAACAATTGAACTCAAAAAGAATTGGCTGCCGTCGTCCAGGTATAGCGTGATGATTGTTCGTTGTTTTGCCAGCGCACGCAGATTGAGCAAAATTTCCAAGGGGTTGCTGATCAGGTATCGCCCATAGGTTTCGGTTTGGTCAATCTCGAAAATTGGAACTGAAGTATCTTCTTGAGTCAATGTCATGGCGGGCAGATTGATGGCGAAATTAGGTGGGCGGTGGTCCTGAAGCACCACCGTGTTCAATCCGGTAGAGCCAGGCCAGCAGTTCAGCAATTGCCATATATAGCTGGGGAGGGATGTGTTCGTCAATATTCACCTGGGTTAGAAGTGCGACCAGCTCAGGTGATTCGTGAACATAAACACCATGCTCGCGAGCTTTGGCGATGATTTTTTCTGCGATCAGTCCCTTGCCTTTGGCCACCACGCGCGGTGCGGCATCGGTCTGGCTATAGGCAAGGGCAATTGCCTCGCGCGTCGAATTATTCGACGGGTCGGTCATGCTGGACGAGCAATTTGGTGAGATTCAGTCCTGCGGCTTCAAACTGCTTGCGCAATTGTTCTGCACTATCTTTCAATCTGATTTCGCTGGTTTCTGACTCGGTGCTCACGGTAATGCCAATTTCGCCGCCGGCCCGTAAATGCAGTGTGGCATCGATGCCGCCGAGCATGGGGAGCGAAAGTTTGAGCCGCGTCTGCCACTGCGCCATCGGCTCGCCATCCAAATTGCGCGCATTTTCTCCGTTCTCGCCGATTTCCCAGCGCATTTGTTGCCCCGGCCACACCTGGCCTTGCCAGGCAAAGTTTTGGGTGGCGAGGCCGTCGAGTTGTTGCTGGACAAGCGGCGTGAGTTCGCGAGGAATTGGGTTGCCGGCTTGCGTATTGTTGGGTATTGTTTGCGCGTTTGGATCATTTCGTGAAGTCGTCGTGAGAGCTTGATCGTTTCGCGTTGCGCCTTTGTCCATACTTGAATGCGTCGTGAGAGCTTGATCATTTCTCGTTGCGCTGTTGTTCGTACGTGAATTCGTCGCGATAGCTTGATCGTTTTGGGTTGTGCCTTTGTCCGTATTGCTTACTGCTGGAGTATTTGGCGGTGCCAAGTCAGGTTTGGTGCCGTTGAGATTTTTTCCCTCAGAAACGTCGTAAACCGTAACTGGTATGGGTGACGGCGAGTATTTTGCCTGCGGTTCCTGTCGCAGCGCTTCCGTTGGCAGTTGTCCGGCAACCCAGCGTGCCTGGTGTGCCTCGTAGAACATACCGCTCTGTGTCAGGGCTTGTTTAAGCACCGGCACCAGATCAGAGGCGCTTCTAGGCATGCTCTCCACGAGCGCTTGATTGCCATTCAACTGTGCCGCTGGCGCACGTTTTCCTTCGCCATCAATCCCGCTCATTAAATCGCCAATCAACTTGCCTGTAGAGCTCAGCGTTGTTGGGACAGACTCTTGGCCAGCCTTAAAGGCGGCGTTATCGGTTTTGTTTGTGACAAATGCCAGTGTTAGCTTGCCATCGCTTTCAGTGACTTCCAGTTCAATGCTGTCCCCCGCTTTGGCGGAGAATGGTAGTGCAAGCGTGATATCACGCTGACCAACGATAGCGCGGTAATTGCCGTTGGGAAGTAATGCCTGAATTTCAGCAAGAACTCGCTGGCCGGGAACCAGATTGCTGAGAACGTCAGCAATTTTTTGCGCTGCTACAACCGGTAGTGTCTGCGCATTCGTTGCCGCCTGCTGGTCTGGCAGGATCAGCCGCAGACTACTGGCAACGTCGGGCGGGATCATGGAGTATTCGAAACGTCTTTGGCGATAGCAAAGGCTTTGATCAGAGGAGCGATTTGAACTTTACGCATCGAGCATTGTTCGATTGCCGATTGCAGCATCTTCAATATATTCTGGATTTCTCTGTGATTAATCGATGCAATATTGGTCAGAAAATTGGCTTTCTTTGCTGCCTCCAGGGCAGAGAGGAACTGCTCGCTTAAGTCACTGATGCGATCCCATTCGCCTTGTTCTGCAGCTAACAGGAAAGATTGCAAGTTCTCGGAAAGAATTGCCAATTGTTCCGTGTCACTGAGGCTATCATTAAGTATTTTGAACCCTGCCTTCTCTCAGATTTTGTCCCATTTCTCGCCACGCCCCGGAGATTTCACCAAGGAGTCCTTGAACCTCTCGAATTGCGGCAGGATCCTTGCGCAGGTTTGCATGAATCAGGCGCGAAACCATGTAGTCATAAAGCGCCTTGAGGTTTTGTGCCAAGTCGCCACCTTCTTCAATATTCAAGCTGGCCGATAAACCAGTAAGGATGATGTCAATTGCTTTGAGTAGTGATTCTGATTTTCCTGCAATATCGTTTGCTTCAAGGCGGATAAGTGCTTGTTGCAACGCGCTTTCGGCACCGTCAAACAGTAACACGATGAGCCGGTGTGGATCTGCGCCGCGAATATCGGACTCAATGTCAATTTGCCGATATGAAGCGATGGGATTTGAAAACATGGTTGATTTATCTAAAACAGTGGTGAGTCATATTAACAATAAACAGGAAGCGGTTCGCTTATTCATTGCTCAGCTTGGGGAGCTACAGATATTAGTTTGAAGAGCCTGTCAGGGCTTTCAATTGTTGGGTCAGAGATGTACTTGTTTCATTCATGGCGCTCATGTATTTGTCTAACGCGGTAAATTGTGCGCGGTAGCGTTTTTCGATCAGGCTGACACGATTCTCCATGGCCTCCTTGCTATCAGTAAAGTGCGAAACTGATGATTTCAAACTATTGATTCGATTGAAAACAACACCACCGGTATCCTGCATTGTCATGACAGCATTGCCAAATGATTGACCGTAAGCACTGAGTGTCTTGACGACATCGGATGCTGAGGTACTGATTGCCTTGTTCAGCTTGGTTTCATCCAGCTTGAGTAGTCCTGATTGTTGAATAGTGATGCCCAGTTCGCCAAGCGTCTTAAATGCTGCAGTTGAAAGGGTGTCCGGGGTGGTGGTTCTGGCATTCCCCAGTGTGCTTAATACAGAGCGAGTACTTGAGTCTCCGGTTAACGCTTGGCTTGTCTTGGTTGATGCGTCATAACTTGAATTCGATTTGATCAGCTTGGCAACTTCATTAAAGCTGTCAACAAAAGCCTGTGCAGCCGAAACGATCTTGGCACTGTCATTCTGGACTGTAATTGTCGATGAGCCGAGTTTGACAGCGGTCAAAGTCAATCCGTTTTCACCTGTTGTAAAGCTGTTGCTGCTTGAGCTGATCTCGATACCATCAATTTTCATTAGCCCATCTTGGGCTGTGGTACGCATCAACCCAGCAGTAGAAGTGTCAAAGCTAGCTAGTGACGTTTGAGCGCCGGAAGGTGTCAGTGATGATGTCAACAGGAAACTGTTGCCGGCACCGGTCTTGTCGCCGGTCAAAACCATGCGTTGCTGCCCGGTAGAGGTTGTAATCACCGTAGCAGTTACGCCAATCTTTGCATTATTGATCTGTGTACCAATTTCCGCGAGGGTGTAACTTGCTTGGCCATTCAGGTCTATAGGTGGGGCAGAAACGCCGCCAACGGTAAAATTAAGCGTGCCTGGGCTAAATGTTGTTCCAGCGTTGTATGCGACGGAAAAACTTTTTTGGGCGCTCGCCAGTTGAGTTACTTCGACCCCATAGCTGCCAATCGAGGTGTTATATGTGGCATTTGCGCTAACTGTTGTGGTGTCGCTGGAAGTCGCTTTTATTGCAGAAAGTCGCGAAGGGAATTGCAATGTCTCAGCTGCCGACTGCAAAGCATCCAGTTTCGATTTAAGGGTACCGTAGACCGAAATCTTTGTATTGGCTTCCGATATCTTGGTCTCAATTCTGGTGATTGGTGCTTTTTCAGCAGCAATAATTTTGGTTAGCATAGATTCAAGATCTATACCGGTACCAACACCTAGAGAACTAGTGGTAGCCATGATGATTTCCCTTCTGCTTATCGTTAGGCTTTGTCTTTAATCAAAAGACCCTGAATTTTATCCAGCGCTTGAGCGAGTGCAATTGCCTCTTCTGAAGGAAACTGTCTGATCACTTCCTTGGATTCATTATCGAGAATTTTAACAACACGAAGCCCAGATTCTTCGTCGATAGAAAAACTGATTTGAGATTGAGTGGGTGAAACAAAATCGGCTAGTCGTTTGACGGCATCTTCAACGCTGAGATTACTTTGATTTTCCTTGATATTTATATCTTTTGAGACTTCCGTGCTCTTTGCTGTCTCGGCCGCTTTGACTTTAACTTCTGCCGGCTTTGCTGCCACAGATGCATCCAAAATAGGTGCTCGCTGAGATGGCTGGCTGGATGTTTTTACGGATTCGATGTTCATTTTCGGCTCCTAACGAAAAAGGTGCAGAGGCCCTTTAAGCCACCGCACCTTCCTTCGGGCTTGAAACAAGTACCGATTAACGCAGCAGCGTGAGTACGTTTTGTGGAATTGCGTTGGCTTGAGCAACCATCGCAGTGCCAGCTTGCTGGAGAACCTGGAAGCGTGACAAGTTGGAGGTTTCTACAGCAAAGTCAGCATCCATGATGCGGCCACGAGCAGCCATCGTGTTGGCGTAAGCAACTTGCTGAGCCTGGATCGAAAACTCGGCGTTGTTCATCGTTGCGCCATGTGTTGCACGCTGCGTAGCAACTGCAGTTATAGCAGTGGTGATCTGTGCCGTGGTTGATCCTGATGTAATAGTGATTGTTGCACCGCCGGAAGTTGCTAGAGTGCCAGCCTGGGTAGCAAGAAGGCCAAGTTCTGCATTGTTTGATGCGCTAGGGGCCGCCTGCAATTCACCCATCCGTTGTAAAACGTCATTCAAGACACCGAGAGCTCCGTCTTGTGTTTCTGCGGTCGATATAGTGTCTGACAAGGTTCGGATACCAACTGCTTGTGCGCGGGCTGTTTGTTCCAGGCCCATGCCACGTGCAAGACCGGAAGCATCGTCACGGGCGGAATTAACACGCAAGCCAGATGACAGACGTTCGATAGCTGAAGCAAGGCCAAGCGAATTTTTGGCGAGGTTACGCTGAGCGTTCAGTGAGTAGGTGTTGGTGTTGATTGTAGCGGCCATTTTGATTCTCCTGGTTTAGTGGTTGCTTGGGGGCGGTTACTTGCTTTTGGCTTTCTGCCGCCCCGGTTTTACTGCGATTTATTTTGCTGACAAGTTCCTTAACGACAATGGCTGGAAATACTTTAGGATTTTTTTTGTCATGCAGTCAGTTAGGACCGAGATGGGCTGAAAGCCATTCTTCCAGGTGATTTTCAAGGAGAAAATCCTGTTGCACCCATTTACGCATGGTGGCTCCTTCAAGCTCACGTCCTTCAATATCGTAAATTCTTTCACGGAGTGCCTCTATCCAGGCTTCTGGCGTGTTGGTCACGCGACAGGCGGGACTGTTGTGATATGGGTCAATGTCAGTGCATACGACGGGAATGCCAAGGATTCCATACTCCAGCAAGCGCAGGTTGGATTTGCCTTGATTGAAGGGCAGCTGAGCCAAGGGGGCGACGGCAATATCCAGATTCAGGGCGGCCAGGCCTGCCGGGTAGTCGGCAAATTGAGTAAAAGGATGGTATTCCACTAGCAGCGGGCGAATCTCGGTGGGGCACATGCCAAAGAATATCCAATCAGCTTCGCCACGGGTTTGTTCGATAACCTCTTTAAGTAGTGCCAAGTCACCTTGGTGTGTAGTTCCGCCCGCCCAACCGATGCGAGGCTTGGCACTGGTTTGTTTGCGGCTTTTCAAGGGTAGCCAGATTTCCTGTTCCAGTCTGTTGGGTACGATACGGATGTCGGTGCAGAAATGCTGGTAGGTTTCGGCCAGAAAGTTGGTAGAGGTCACCAGTCTGTCGCATCGTTCCAGGGCGTACTTCAAGCGCGTACGACTATTGGCCGGCACGTTTTTTAAAAATGGATTGCTTTTTGCCAGGTTGCTGACCAAATCGTCTAACGCATAAACAACAAATGGCCGACTAGGTGCTGTGTTCCAAGCTTGAAGGGCGGCGAGATGTTTGTCGTTGAGGTAGTGCTGGACAATAACGCTGTCAGGAGAAAGGCGTAGCAATTCTGGAGCGCTGAGTTCGCGGCCATCTTCTTCCATCGGCCAAATGCATTCCGATGCCTGGCCTTGTTTGCATAGGGCGCCCAAAGGCGAGGTGATCCGAAAGATTCCTTGAGCGTTAGGCAGGGGGCGGGCTAAGAAACGAGGCGAGTTACTGGGTAGATATTGCCATTGGGCACGGTAGTCGTTTTCTGGCGTTGGTGTCTTTTGGTTCAAGGATAAATTTGGGTTAAAAAACGGGTCGCCCCCAGCATAGGATAGCCAGCGCTTGGAGAAAGTCTCTAAGGCCTTTGCTTCGTCAAGCATCGCATGCGATTTAAGCGTGATGTCGCCTGCGATATCGAATTGAATTGATTCTTCATAAACGACAGTGGCAAGTGGTTGAAATATCAGGCGTTGATTGTTGCGGCGTAGCTTCAGACATAGATCGGTACACGCCAAGTGATCGCCGAGCTCAATTTCATCCATGCCGCCAGCCTGCAGGTAGGCTGCTTTTCGAACCAGCATGCAAGCAGAAGGCAGCGCACTGACGTCGCGAGCAACTCTTAAGCCGTCAAGATAACCGTGATCGCCGAGCTTTGCTTCACCTTGGTAAGGCGAGCCGATGTGCCCTGTCAGTCCTAATTCATAGCCAGCGTTTTCAATCAGACTGCTGCCAGGTCTAATTAGACAGGGTGAGACAGCGGCAATGCCCCGTTGGAGGCAAGTACGTAGCAGTTCTTCCAGCCATTTTTCCTGAATGACGACGGCTTCTTCCCTGATGAAGAGAACAAAGTCATGTGGGGAGTTTTTGACTGCGGCATTGCAGCGTGAAGCGTTATTCCCAGAGGTGGAGGATTTAACCGAACGAATTATGCAGGGTTGGATTTTTTGGCGAGCTATGAGCCATGCATCTAGTTCTGGGTCGTTTTCTTCATTGGTCAGGGAAATCAGGATTTCAAGATGCAGGTAACTTGTTTTCTCAATGATGCTATCCAGGCAGCGGCTCAGGAGGTCAATTTGACCGCGAGAAAGGATAGCGATTGTGATCATTGGTGTTGCGCTTAAAGGGTAGCGGATGTTCCAGCTTTTTCCGGAAACAGGAACGATTTCACCAACGCTCCCTTTTCTTTGCATGTCTTCGAGCAGCGCCATCAAGCAGGCTTTAGGATCAGTGGGAAAGGTTTCCTGATAAGTGATCAGAGCGTCGGGTATGTGTTTGATTGATGCCCAGCCAAATTTGTCAGCTATCCCCAGTAATTTTGAAAACCAGGGGCTTCCATTGCTCCGTCTTGTCTCGCCGGTGGCAATCCAGGCTTCCTGTTGGACACAAATTGGGCCAGCCAGATCCATGGACCGCAAGTTCTCAATATTGACCCCCGGCTTGAGTCTTAGCTGGGTGCAAATGCCGTCTTCGTCGAGTATGTAATCATCAACAAAAAATGACTTGATATCCGGATGGCGATTGATTTCTTCGGCAAGGCGCCATAGGTATAGTGGATCAAGAATGGCGCCAGGGGGCAGTTCAATGATCCAGTCATGCCCCGCCTCGGCGCCTATCGTCTCGATCGTCGCAACGCCGTCTTCGAGCGATTTGATGGTGTGCCAACTAAGCACAGAGCTCTCCCTGACGGCTTCCGGGGCCAGCATGGTGCTGAAAACGTCAAGTGTCCAGTTGGCGTAAAGCTGATGCTCGAGGCTATCCAAAGTGTCCGCGAGTTTTGGTATTTCACTTTCGGCTAGTCTGATAAATAGACAAATTGATGGCGTGCTGTGCCAGTTCGCGGCGATATTGTGACTTGCGGTGATGCAGCTCTGGTCAAATATTTTCCGCTTATTCAACCAAGTTAGATTGCTTAATGGGTTGGAGGTATTAGATGTGTTTTTCGGTGTTGCTGATGATCCAGCCGTTTCTGCAGGAATAATTTGTTCATAAAACGCATTGAATGTAGATGATTTTTTTACTCGCTCTTCTCGAGGGATTAGCCAAAACTCCATAATCACATCCTTCGAATGAAAATCC
>ERZ724510.223-NODE-223-length-32357-cov-4.873506_pt1 | contig 32357 bp, 34 predicted proteins | sample MGYA00376043_ERZ724510 | MGnify/ENA primary metagenome ERZ724510 (study PRJEB28724, sample SAMN07190888) | wastewater metagenome | isolation source: influent of sewage treatment plant in Hong Hong | place: USA: Christiansburg, Virginia | collected 2016-03-01 ... | reverse complement strand
TCACGGTTGCCGAGTACATGGAGCAGATCAAGCTGGTCAATGCCAAGTCGGCTGAGGTTTATCGCTACATGAACTTCGACCAGATCCCGGCATTTGTTGAACAAGCTGCTACGGTCGAGATGTAAGCCAAAAAAATCGACGCCTTTTGGGCGTCGACCGTAACAAATAAAAAAGCCCCCGCCGGGAAACTGGCGGGGGCTTTTTCATGGGATCAGCAAGCGGTAGATGTTGAGCGACTACGATGCTAGCCGGAGCTAAATTAACTCAGCATTTGCCCGCCGCTTGTAACAACGCATTGCAGCTTGCCTTGTTCGTTTTGCCTTTGTCTTTCGAACCCTTGGTGAAGTCTGTGCACATTGCGCCTGCACCACTTGCCATGCCCCAGCTTATTGCCTTGCCAAAACCTGATGGCTCAAGAATTTCGCATTTATATGTTTTCCCCGCTTTGGTTTTTACTGTGTATTGGGTGCCATCGTACCCGGCGGGTGCTTCGACTTGCTGCTGGCTCGCGATGGTGAAATCACTCGTCTCTTCACCAATTGCCTGGGATATTTTTCTCGCAGCCTTGCTATTGTCCTCGCCGGCGACTTTTTTCTCGGTTTTGCTGCTGACGTTGCTGTTGGTGCTGTTGGTGCTGCTACCTTCACTGGGCGAGGATGTTTTGCTTTCGGTTGTCGCACAGCCATAAAAAGAGCTGGTTAGCGGCAAAAGCAGGAGCAATGTAATCAGTTTCTTTGTCTTCATGGTCAAATCTTCCTCAAAAATCATTCAAAAAGCTGTGCAGCCTGTCTACTTCTTCGGGTCAATTGCGGTTTTGAAGTCTTCCCAAACTGACGGCTCCCAATCGCGGTCCACGAACTCGGTTTGAAGCGGCCTCTTGCTCACGATGGTGATGGTGTAATTTGGCGCCTGTTCATCCGTGGGCTGAATGAAGAAGCCCACCACTTTCCCCTGCGTGCCATTGACGACGCGGGATTTGATGACACCGGAAGGTTTGTGGCTGTCAACGATCTGCATATCGGTGCTCATGGCCACGTTTGCTGCATGCCAAATCTGCTGGTAGTTCCTGCCGCTGACGCTAAAGCTTTTGCCTTTGCCGTTACTGAGTTGTAAATCGTTTGTACTCACGCACGCAGCCAGGAGCTGGCTCAGTAGCATGGCAATGATGATTTTCAGGCTGGTTTCACGCTTCATTTGCGCATGTCCGGCTTGGGTTGCACGCCCGCGCACCTGAATATGATCACTTTGCTCCGGTTGCAACTAGGGGTCAGCTGAACATTGCCCGCATAGTGTGCTTTGATGTGACCAGGTCCTTCATGCCGAATCGTGTATTGATCTTTGCCGCCACAGGCATCATCTATTGCTGCAAGGGCTTCATTCCTTCTTGATTGAACAAGCGAAGACAAACCTGCGTCACAGTAGTTAACTTCACCCGTCGGTTTGGTCTCTTTTTTTGCGTTCTCAAAATATTCCCGTATCTCGGACGGCGCGACCATCGTTGGGATGGTGCCTTTGGCGGTCATGTTTGCCTGCTCTTCTGGTGTATAGATATAGGCCTTGGCGGCGTTGCTGAACAAGCCGCCACCGCGTGCGCCAGGATCAACCGCGCAGCCTGTGGCAAGGGCGAAAAGCGCTACCAGCGCGATAGTGAAGGGATGTTTGCAGCGAGTGGTGTCCATGTCTGATCCGTGCAGTTGAGCAATCACACGATTACATGCCTGCCAGCAAATTCTGGGTAGCTGTCAGATCTGACAGCTTGCGTCAAAAGGGATGCGGGTTGATCAATCCACGAAGTACTGCCTTGGCGACAGCGTGCTGGCGATTGCAGACATCCAGTTTGATCATGGCGTTGTTGAGATGGAAGTTGGCCGTACGTTCGGACATGCTGAGCAGTTGGGCGATTTCCCACGAGGTTTTTCCATCCGCTGCCCAGCGCAGGCATTCAGCTTCGCGCGCCGTCAAATCCTGTGGCGTTTCGCTGTCGGGGGAGACCAGGATTCGGCGAACCGCCTCATGGATATGCCCTGCCAGCATCTGAGCATAGGGCAGGGCGTGCCGGGTGATTTTGCGTGCGCCTGCGTCGTTGCGGTCAAGCGCCAAGCTGAGGATGCCCAATTCGCCGTGCGGGCTATGGATAGGCATGCTGAGACCTGACTTGAGACCGAAGTCGGCGGCTTCGTTCATCACTTGCGCGTTGAGTGATTGTTTCTCGTACATCAACCCATGCCATTCGATGGGAACAATTTGCTTGCCGCAATAGATCACGGCAGGGTCGCTCGCGGCGTAGCCGTTTTCCCAATAGTGATCGAGCCAAGCGTCGGGGTAACCCTTAAGCATGATGACGCGCGCTTCGGTGAACTGAGTGGGGATTCTCAGGGCGTAGACAAAAGAATCGAATCCCAGTTGTTTGCAATGCGAGCGGCAAAGCGCAGTGATTTCCTCGACGCTGCTGGCGGTCGAAAACTGTTGCAAGGCATCGTAGAAAAAATGGGGATTGATGGTGAGCTCCGATGATGAGGTGGCGTTACGCACAAGCTGCTTGCCGGAAGGGGTTGTAAAGAAAGTGGTGCATCAGTTTTGAATCTGCCTGTTCTCATTGCTGACCGTGGATGAAGAAAGCGACTTCGCTGCCCGAACGCTGTGCAATACCTCGTGGATCGTAGCAATCACCGCGTCCGGCTTCTCAAGGGGAATGGCATGGCCGCTGTCAACCCATACTTGTTTGGCACAAGGATGCAGGTGCACAATGTCGCTTCGTTTGGCATTGGCATCGCGGGCGAGTTCCGATGTTTCGCTCATCGGTTGTTGGGCGCTGAGCACGACCACGGGTTTGCCAATGAGCGGAGGCAAGGCAAGCATGGCGGCACCGGTCGCGGCAAGCGCTTCCAGCTCTTTACTTGCGGCACTGGACAACGAAATATCGAACATCAGCTTCAACCAGGTCGGCCAGTTATCCTTCGCACCAGCACCTTTCAATTGCTCAGGGTGGGTCGAGTCCACCAGCACCAGACCCGCGACATCCTCAGGGTAACGCCGCGCGTAAAACTGCATGTAGAGTCCGCCGAGCGAGTGACCCACCAGTACATAAGGGGGTGGTATGCCTTTCTCTCGCAGATTGCGCCGTAATTCCTCGGTGATGGCGTTGCCATCGCGCGGCCCCGACGCTTCAGTGCTGGTGCCGGTGCCGGCGCGGTTATAGGCAAATACGGTCGATTCCTGGGCGACTACGGGAATGACTTTGGCCCACCATTGGAGTCGGCCGCCCAGTCCGTTCTCAAACACGACAGCCGGTGCGCCATGTCCTGCCACGATATGCTCAACGTTCCTGCCGTCGAGCGATGACGTGGTGACGCCGCTGATCGAAGCGCAGCCAGTCAGAACCAAAACCAAACAAAAAGCCGCCGCCAGTCGGCAATGGGCGCGGCGCATTGTGTTCAGCATGTGGATACCCGAGGCGGATCGGTAGCCAGAGGTTTGCTCGCGATGATGAAAACCCGGAAATCCTTTTTCTTGGTACCGTGTCGTTCGACGGACACAATCTGGAAACCCTGCCGGGTCAGCGCCGCCCGCAATTGGGCTTCGTTGAGACACTGCACATGGGGTGCCTTGCCGATGGCTCGCATCAGTGGCAGGGCCAAATGTGGAATGAGCGGGTTCATCTCGGCAATGCAGGCCGTCTTGGAAATGAACAAACCGCCGGGCCGCAAGGCCTGCGCAGCCATGGCTAGCGTTTGGTCGAGATCGGTCGCCAAATGCAGCATATTGAAGGCCAACACCCTGTCGTATTTCGTCGTTCCGAACATCGGCACATCGGCGTCGGCCAGCGCAAACGAGAGTTGCGGGGTGGGTTGTGATGCCAGCTTTTCTTTCGCAATGGCAATCATCTCTGCCGAAATGTCGGTTGCCAGCCAACGCCCGGTACTGGCAGCCAAGCGCAATGCCGTGGTCCCGGTGCCGCAACCAATCTCCAGCACATCGTGCTCAGTGGACAGCAGGCCGCGCGTGCGTTGCAAAGAGGCCTCATAGCCCGCCATGTCAGCAATCGGATCAGCCGCATATTTGCGGGCAACCCGGTTCCAGAAACGTGCTTTGCGCATGGTGGTAGCGTCTGACCCAGTCGAATGCGCTTTGTCAGTTTGCTGTTTGTTGCTTGGAAATAACATGGATTAGATAGGCTTGAACCACTTCAGTGGTGACGTTTGGATGTTACCTGTATAAATTCGCATGAAAATCCCCAAAATTTGCAATTCACCTATACATTTATGCATGGATAAAGTTGACTGGAACCAACTCAGGGCGTTTCTGGAGACAGCGGAAACCGGCTCACTGTCGGCGGCGGCACGCAAGCTGGGCTTGACGCAGCCGACACTGAGCCGCCAAGTGGCTGCCATCGAAAAGCGCTTGGGCGTGACCTTGTTTGAGCGGGCGGGAAAGACCATGGTGCTCACCGCAACCGGGCTGGATCTGCTTGAGCACGCCCGCACGATGGGCACGGCCGCCAATGCCTTGGGTTTGGCGGCGACAGGCCGGTCGCAGACGGTAGAAGGTATCGTCTCGGTCTCAGCCAGCGATATGGTCGCCGCTCACTTGCTGCCGCGCTTGGTACGGCGAATTCGGCAAGTGGCACCCGGCATTGCGATCGAAGTGATTGCGACCAATGCGATCAGCGACTTGCAGCGACGCGAAGCGGACATCGCGATTCGTCACATCAATCCGGATCGGCCTGAGCTGATTGCCCGCCTGATACGCCAAGCCTCCGCCTGCTTCTATGCCTCGCAAGACTGGGTGGAAACGCACGGTCACCCGCGCAACGCACATGACGCTGCCAGATTGCCGTTTGTCGGCTCTGACCGTGCGGGCCGCTACCTGGCATATTTACACCAGCACGGCCTGCCGCTGAGCGAGGCCAACTTCAGCTGCTACGCGGACCACTCGGTTGCCCATTGGGGGCTGGTGTGTCAGGGGCTGGGTATTGGTGCCATGATGGATGAAATTGCCCGAGAAACCCCGGGCGTTATTCGCGTGCTGGACGATATTCCACCGGTGCAATTTCCCATTTGGCTGGTCACGCACACTGAACTGCATACCTCCCGGAAAATTCGTGTGGTATTCGACTTCCTGGCAGAAGGCTTGGCGTAAGTCTTTCCTTAGAATGCGTTTGGCGATTGGAGGTTGTGCTCATGGTTCCTCTGACGAACATAAGAAATGGCTTGCTGTTCAATGGTGCGCAGCATTGAGAAAATTTTCAGTTAGATCGCGATCAGGTGTGTAAACCCACCAGCTTGTTCGGTGCTGTGCACGGACAGCTCTTAACCGATCATGACTTTCGAACAGATTCCGGTGTTCGATATGCAGACTACAACCGTCGAAATATGATTTGCGATTTTCGCGATTCGTTCAGCATATCGCGGCTGTCCGCCAATGCGGCTTTTCATCCAGGCCCCAATAGAAGCAATGCAGCTTGGGTCCGGTTTGGTCGGCGAAGACAGAGAAGACTGGCAGATGACCGAAACTGGCCCAGCGATAATCACTTTCGGCTATCGCCCCGCCCAGCGGTAACGGTTTGCTCCAGGTGTTGCCATCGGGTGAGGTAATCAAATGGAGCGGCGCGCCGGCATTTTCCGAGCCATAGGTGCAGTAGAGCATGTCCTTCCCCGGCGGGCCAAAGGCAGTCAGCGCTGCCCCGCCGAATGCCCATTCGCCCGGCAGTCGCACAGGTGCAGCCCAGGTCTTGCCATCCTCGGTCGAGGTCAGGTTGAGGCGCGGGGCGTTGTCCCCCACAGTGGGGTAGACAAGATAGAGGCGGCCGCGGAATGTGGCAGTGGCGATCCGTTCGCCGACCGTGGCCACCGCGTCCTTGATCACTGATGGCGTGCCTAGCTTGTTCGGCGGAAGGAAGGGCAGGCAGGCAACCTGGCAACTATGGGTGACGTAGAAAATATACAGCGTATTGCCTTCGCCAAACCGGGTCAGCGTGATGTAGGGACTGTCGCGGTCGGCCAGTGTGGTCAGCGGGAGCAGGTCGATCTTGTCCAGCCCAAACCCGGTAAACAAGCAACCGTCGGAACCTTGCAGCACGATTTGCGGCAGGTTGTCGGGGGTCGGCACCGCCTGCACCAAATGTATCTTGTAATTGGCGGGGACGCCGGTCAGGGCGACCGGCTTGTTGCTGGTCCACACGCTGCCATTCCATGCCCGTCGATACACTGAGCCATCCGGGTTGATGCCGAAACAATGCAGGTGATTGTCGTAGACCACTGGCGCCACGACGTTGGAGCAAATTATGCACGGGCGCATACGCTCCTGCTCGATGGACCACGACAACGGGTGTTGATCGCGCGCCGTTGCATCACTGAGGATGCGTTCGAGTTCCTCAATATTTTTCGTTGTTGCCAGCTTGGCCAGTTCGGGGGCAAGGGAGGCTTTCAGGATGTCTTCCAGCCACACATCCTCGAACAAAGCGGCTAGTGCCAGCAGGGTCGGATTGTCCGGTGCATCGCCGTCAGCGGCCTTGATGTCCGGGGTGCCATCGTTGGGCAGGCCGAGCCGGGACAGCGCAGTTTGGGCAATGACTTTCCAGATCGGGTAAGGCGCGCTGCGCTGGATTTCGCGCCATTGCGGCGCATATTGCAGGCTGCCCAGCCACTCTTCGCGGGGCAGGCCATCGGTGCCGCCGAGAATGGTCGTCGTAATGCTCACCTCGTGGTTATCCACCTCGCAGCGCAGTTCATGGCCGCTGACCTGCGTGTTCTTGACGCTACCTGTGTTGCCGGACGATACCGAGCCGGCACCGCCCAGGCCGACGTAGGAAGCGGATACCGAGACCGCCCAGTCCATGCCGGTGGCCACCGCCTTTTCCAGCGTGCTGCGGTCCTTGCGGCTGCTCGCCGTGGCCTTGGCCGTGTATTTGTACCAGCCACCCAGCGTGATGCGCCCGAAAACATGGCTGCCGAACAAGCGCATGAACTCTTTGGCACGCAACCGTTTGGCCGGCGCATCCTTGAGCAGCGCGATGATCCGTAGCTCGCTGAGCGCCTCGCCGCTCAATTCAAATTGGCGCGTCGCAAAGACGATCTGGCGCATTGGCGACCAGTGATAACGCGTCTGCACCTCCATCACCGAGGTGCCGCTGATGCTCTCGAAGGCGTCGCTACGCTCCTCCTTGGTCTGGGCGTAGCGGACGGAACAGCTCATGGCGCCGATACCGGTTCCCATGAACGCCGCGCCGCTCGCCTGATTGGCCGTGGCAAATGACGATCCATTGATTTCGATCGTACGCTCAGCCCGCATCATCGCGCTTTCGCTGCGATAGGAACTACCGAAATCAAGCGCTTCCAGCGCCGGGCCGAACAGATCGGCATCCGTGCAGCGCTTGGGCATTGCCAGCGCCGCCCCGCCGGGCGCCTCGTGTAAACCCTCTGCATCGACGAAACGACCGCGCAGCAACTGATTGGCATAAATCAGGTCGACCGCCGACATCTCGTTCTTCTTCACCGCAGCAGCCGTCATCTGGCTGGTCCGCTGCAGTGCTGCTTCCGTATCCTTGAGCAAAAGCGCCAGATTGTCCGCCTCCGGCTTGACCGACGGGAAGGCGCCGAGCCCCTCCTCGCGGAAGCGGGAAACCGCCGAACCCAGCAACTCGGCAATATCCTTTTGTATTTTCTCCTTCTCTGCGCCAGCCTCTTTCTCGGCCGCCTCGCGCAGCTTTTTCACTTCGTCGATCGCCTTGTTGATCTTTTCCTGCTTGACCTTGACCTCAGGGTCTTCGGCTGCGGCCTTGGGCGCCGACTTTTCCTGAGCGTCGATCCACGCCTGAACACTCTCTGCCGTAATCGACTCCACCTGATGCGCGCCCAGAGGCGAAGGCGACCGCTTGGCATCGCCATCGCCCTTTTCGATGGCCTCCTTGATCTGTGTTTTCACCGCCTGCCCAACCGGGGCAGAAAGGTTTTTCAGGAGCTTGATCGAAGTTACTCCCTGCTTCTGGAATACCTCCTTGTACTGACCAAGGCCAACATGTGCCAGATAGCTTTCAAGCAATTCGAGTTCGGTTGGATTCGGCATCATCATCTCCCTGACGGTTGCAAAACAATAGTCCACTGCGTCAATCCGGGACGCTAGGGAATGTCCATACCCTGTCAGGGAAGGCGCAGCCTGATTGCTACACCTGTTCTTCTTCTACACCCAGCCTAGCCGCGCGCGGGGATTATGCAAGACGTATTTTGGCGCCCGTCTGCCTAGCGGTCGGCATCCACGGTCAACCGGAATAAATGCCCAAAAATAGAAATGGCCCGGCTAGCGGTAATGCCGATCTTTTTTCAGATATTTGACGGCATGGCGTTTGGGCAAGGCTTTAACGACAAACCTGCACAATCCTGCGTGGTTGCTGGCTACGCAAGCTCAGCGCTGTGCCGAGCATGGACTGCCTGAGTTCGCGATGCAAAATAAAAATGCCGTTCAGACTTCACTGAACGGCATTAGGGGTTGCCCCCGCATCTTGTTTGCGGACTGCTTGTCGGTCAGACTTTGACGCGCCGGCGTGCCAGGAAAGAAGCGGCAAGTCCAAGACCCAGCAAGGCGAGTGATCCCGGCTCAGGAACGCTGGAGGTCAGGCCGCCTTCGAAACGAAAGACGTTGTCGTCGTAGTCGCGGTCACCACCTCCCAGGAGATCCTCAAAGCCGACCAGGAACACCCCGCCGCCAAGGTTGTCGACACCCGCATGCATCATGCTATCGCTGTTCCGCGAAGCAGCACCCATCCGGAATGTGTCGCCGGTGTTCTCGACATAAATACCGAACACCAGTTCATCGCCAATGTTGTGATTGACGTCGATAAGGCTTGCCCCGATCGTCAGGCTGGCGCCGACGTCCACGTTACGTGCAATGAACATATCTGGATCTGCGGAAAAAAGCTTGAGCTGGCTGGTATAACCGGCTGTTGCCGGTAACACGGTGATTTTGACGTCGCCACCGGACCAGAAAAGCTGACCACCGAGTAGCGGGGCAGCCGACACCTCGACTGTCGCTGTCAGCAAGGACATGGCGAGCACGCCGGCAGCAAGGAGGCGGGATTTTTTTAAAAGGGAGCGGATGGAGGACATGGTTTTTTCCTTGGGGAAAGGGTGGCGATTGTTTGACTTGTTTTCGATTTTTGATTTTCGACTCTGAACAGTAAAAGCACATAGCGTGCCTGTGCGGAAAAGGTCGATAAAACCTCGGGATGGCGGGAAGTAGCGGTGTTCGGCTGCTCCGATGTGTAAGATTTGTCGACACCGAATAGCGGTATATCCACCCCTCTGGACGGGCATCAGTCCAGAACGGTAGCGTGCAGATCAAACTGGTCAATGCCTGGTCTGCCGAAGTGCACCTCGCCATGAATTTCGACCAGATCCTGGCCTACGTGGATCAGGCCGGGGCTTTTTACATCTGCCTGAACAAATGTGCGTAGCTGCGGCTGACCGCGATCCGCTCGGGCCGGTCGCGCAGGGAGAGCGAGAGCTTACCGAGTAGTTCGTGGTGTGCGGCGTGTATTTGCCGAACATTGACTACCGTGCTGCGGTGTACCTGCCAGAATTCCTTGGGATCGAGCTGTTCGACCAGTTCCTTGAGCGGCGTGCGCAGCAGCAATTCGGCGTCGCGGGTCAGCGCCAGTGTGTATTTGTCGGCAGATTGCAGGTAGCAGACGTCTTCGACGGCGACCAGGCGGACAGTTTGCCCAACCTGGGCGCGCAGCCAGCGCAGGGGTTCCGGGCTGGTCGGGGTGGCGAGCAGGCGTTGCAGGCGGGCGAGCAGTTCGTCAGGTGCTGTGCCGCTTTGCAGTTTGAGGCGTTCGACGCAGCGCGCCAAGCGTTCGTCAGAGACGGGCTTGAGCAGGTAGTCGACCGCCGCTTGCTCGAAAGCCTGTACCGCGTGGTCGTCGTAGGCGGTGACGAAGACGATGCGGCAATTGGCCGGCGCACTGCGCGCGGCTTCCAGCCCGCTTTGGCCGGGCATGCGGATATCGAGGAAGGCGATGTCGGCTTGGGATTCGGCCAAAGCCTTTGCCGCTGCCACGCCGTCATGGACAACGGCGACGATCTGCAATTCCGGCCACAGACGCAGGAGGCGGCGTTTGAGGTTGTCGGCCAGATGCATTTCGTCGTCGGCGATGAGGGCTTTCAAGCGCTTTGCTCCGTGATGGGGAGCGTGAGTTTTGCGGTGGCACCGCCGGCGGCATTGCCGTTTAGCGTCAAATGTCCGGCGTCACCGAACAGGCTGGCCAGTCGCGCACTCACGTTGCTCAGGCCGGTGCCTTGGCTGCTCCCGGTCAGCCCCATGCCGTTATCGCTGACTTCAATATCCAATCTGTTACGGTCGACGCGGATTTTGATGCCGATTTCTCCGCCGCCGAGTTTTGGTTCGATGCCGTGGCGCACGGCGTTTTCAACCAGCGGTTGGAGCAGCATGGGCGGGAAGGGCTGGTGACGGGTTTCGGCAGGCGCCTCAAGTTGCCAATGCAGACGGTCGCCGAAACGGATTTTCATGATCTGCAGGTAGTTCTCCAGCATGTCTAGTTCGTCGCCAAGTGTCGCACGCTCGCTGCGTGCTCGCGCCAGGGCGATGCGCAGCCAGTCGTTGAGGCGTTCGAGCAGGCTTTTCGCGAGGGCTGGATCGCTGTCTATCAGGCTGCTGAGATTGGCCAGCGTGTTGAACAGGAAATGCGGCTCGATCTGCGCCTGCAAGAGTTTGAGATGCGCCTCGGTCTCGCGTTTTTCGCTTTCGCTGGCCAGGAGTTGGCGCTGCTTTATTTCGGCATCGATCCGTTCGGCCAGCAGCAGTGCGATGGCGCCGATCAGGCAGAAGAAGAGGCCGATGGCCAGAGCTTTACCGGTCAACGGCTGGTGCCAGTCGCCCAGATCAGTGATGAGAATGGCCAGACTGACGCCGATGGTTACGCAAATCGGCAAGGCTACGACCAGTGCGGCGAGTCGCTTACGGCCGCTGGGATACCTGCCGAGAATGAAAAGGCTAACCAGGGCAAAAGTCAGGCCGATGCAGTGGGCAAAAACGAGGTTGTGCCGGAGTGAGAACTCCGGCTTCAGCAGGGTCAATAGCCCGCCGATGGCCGTATTGAAAACCAGCGTGGCAAGAAGGTAGATCAGCCTTTTTCTCATGAGCGGATTATCCGTGTGCTTTCACGGCAGGGCAATTTTCAGGCCGAGCGTCAGGCTGCGCCGGACGAGGGCGGAAAACTCCTGGCGGGCGTTGCCCTGCGGCAAAACGGCCAGTGCGTAGGCGCTGATTTGCGGACTGAGGACGGTTTCGCCATAGCTGGCCAATTCATTGCCGTGGTCATTCAGGTTGCGGCTGAACATCAGGCGCCAGTAGCCCGTTTCAGCCATCAGGTTGCTTTGCCAGACGAGATGCAGGTAGTCGCGGCCAAGCAGGCGCGGCGCCTGGCCGAGGGCGATGCCGGGTTGTGTGATGGCTCGCTGGAAATAGGAGTTTTCCTGCGCCGCCGTATAGCCATGACCATCGTGCAAATATTCGACGCTCAGCGACTGGCTGTTTTCGAAGGTGTAAGCGGCGCCGAGCAGCGCTGTTGTACGGCGGGGCGAGTTGGTCTGGATCGTGAATGGCTGGCTGAGGTCGGCGGGCGATTGCAATGCGACAGGCTGCGTCGAGGAACCGAGTTCGCCATAAAGAAGCAGGGCGTCGCTTAGTGTATTTTGGCCATAGGCGCCGTAGAAGGCGGCAGTGTCCGGCGCTTTGAGGGCGATCAGGCCGAGCGTCCAGTCGTTGCCACGGCGGTCGAATTTGGCCAGCCAGCCAGCACGCCAGGCATCCGGCTGGCTGGTGCTGTGGCCGGTGTTGAAGATATGAACCAGGCTGGCGCTGCTTTGCATGTCCGGCGTCCATGAGATCTTTGCCGAATCCATGCCAACCAGTTCGCGCATCGGATTGCGCCGCCCGTTGTCGAAATAGAACGGGTTGGACGGCGAGCGGAATTGCCCCGGCCCCCAGCTCAGGACGTCGCGTCCGGCCGCGACATGCCAGCCCTCGGTCGCGCGTAGCCGAATCTGCCACTGGCTGAGATAGGCATCGTCACTTTGCTGCGTGGCGGCGCTGTCAGCTCTGTTCTGCCAAGTCGCGATGGCGCGCGCCGTCAGCCGTACGGTCTCGCTCTCCGCTTTCAGGTTGAGGCGCAGTTCGCCGACGGCGCTGCGTTCCGGCAAGTGGGCGAGGCGATTGCCGGGGTTGAGAATGCTGTCTTCGCGTAGAACGCTGTGTTTGCCGTAGCCGTACAGCATGCCGTCCCCGGCGGTAAGCCAGTCGCTCTGGGCAGTTGCAGTGGTCGCCAGACAGGCGCCGAAGGTGAGCAGGGCAAGCTTCACTGCATCTGGCCCAGGTCGAACTCGGCGGCGGCGATTTTTTTGACCTTGACCGAGCTGAACTCCATGGTCGTTTCGGCATCGATCGGCGCATCGCGGATCACCATACGGCTGACGAAAGGCGTGCGCCGGCCATCATGGGCGATGGTGTTGGCGTACTCGAAGTGGGCTGTCTTGAGCAGTTTGCCACTCACCGAGTAGAACTCCGCCTTGAGGCCGACACTGCGTTTGACCGATACCCAGTAGCGAATACGGTCGTAAGTCGTGCGCTTGTGTTTGGCCGTCAAGGCAAGGATATGGCACGCTTCGCCATCCAGCATTTCGTTACCGTCGAGTTGGGCATCGTAATCGCCGGCATAATTGGTTGCCGCGATGTCTCCGTTCGAAGCCTGCCCGCTCATCCGCTGGCGCGGTGAAATCGGGATCGGTTTGGATAAACCCGGCCGGGTCAGCCACATGCTGCGCGCCACTTGCAGCAGCTTGGAGCCTTTGAAGCGAGCCGGTTCCTGTGTCTCGGCAACGCTCGACTCGTCGGTGGCCTTGACGATCAGGCGCTGCGTTTCGCCGATACGCTCACCATCGCGTGAGGTCAACAGAATCTCCCATTCAATGCCGGGCAGACCGCCGCCACGCGCACGATCTGAGGCTTGCAGGATGTTGGTCGCATCGGGGGCGGCCCAGGCTGAGTGGCTCACGTTGATCAGGCAGAACAGCAACAGGTTCAGCAATTTGGTCATGGTGTTTCCCTTAAACATGGCCAAGCGCATCGATGATGTCCTTGCGCGCGGCGCGCCGCGCCGGCATGTAGGCGGCCAGGGTGCCGACGACGCTCATCAGGATGAAGGTGAAGCTGACCCGGCCAATATCCATATCGACCAGCAGCGGTACCGGGGCGACGCTGTTGGGCGGGATGTAGGAAATGTTGGCCAGGTTGATGCCCCAGCGTACGGTCAGTGTGATGAGCAGGCCGAGCAGGCAACCGATCAGGGTGAGCAGCATCGATTCGGTGGTGAATAGCCGGACAACGCCGCTGCGTTTGAGGCCGATGGCACGCAGCGTACCGATTTCGCGGGTGCGTTCAACCACGGTCATGCCCATTGAGTTGGCGACGCTCATGACGACGACGGTCAATACTATCGAAGCGATGAAGCCGAAAATCATGTCAAACATGCCGTGTACCTGATTGTAGAAATCGGACAACTCTTGCCAAGTTTGGATCTCGACAGCGTAGCCGGCGCCGTTCAGATTGGTCAGCAGGTGGTCGCGCAGCATCTTGGTCTGGGATACATCGTCGAGCAGAACGGTCAGGCGGTCGGCGCGCCCTTCGGCATCAAGCAGGGTGCGCGTCAGGTCCAGCGTCAGGAAGGCAAACTTGTCGTTGCTGCGGGCATTGCCGGTGTTGAAGGTGTGGCCGACGGTCACATCCAGCGCATTGGCTTGGCCGCTCAGTGTATTGACCAGCATGGCGCCTTGGCCACCGCTGGCGAGATGCAACATGTCGGCCAGGCCTTCGCTCAGTTCCACCACCTCGGGTCGCGCCGGGTCGAGTTGTTTCTTTATCTTTGGCACAACCGCGTCATCAGCCTCACTCTGCTGCAAAAGTGCCATGGCCCGTGGATCAACCCCCTCGGCGATGAAGATGGTGCTGGCGCGGCCATTGCTGAGCAGGCCACTCAAGGCCAGGCGCGGGGCGACCAGCTTGACGTGCGGCTCGTCGCGCAGCAACTGGCTGATGGCATCGACTTCAGCCTGGGTGAGCAGATAGCGTTCCGGGTCGAGCTTGCCTTCCGTGCGCATGCCGCGCTTGCTGACCGTCAGGTGGCCGATCATTTCGTCGTGGATCGACTGGCGGGCCAGACCACCGTACACGTTGTGCGTGTAGCCGGCGAAGAGGGCAATCGCCGAGAAGCCCAAGGCAATGGCGAGTAGCGTTACCAGCGAACGGCGACGGTTGCGCAGCAGGCCGCGCAAAGCCAGCTTGAAGGTGTTTTTCATGCCATCACCTCGTCGCTTTCGATGCTGCCGTCGCGCAGCAGAATCTTGCGGTCCACGTGATCAAGCAGGCGCGGGTCGTGGGTGGTAAAGACGAAAGTCACCTGGCGTGCGCGGTTCATCTCGCGCATCAGGTCGACGACCATGCGGCTGTTTTCCGAATCCAGATTGGCCGTTGGCTCATCGGCAATCACCAGCTTGGGTTCGACGACCAGGGCACGGGCGATGGCGACGCGCTGGCGCTGACCGCCGGATAGCTTGTCCGGCAATGAGTCCTTGAAGCGTTCTAGGCCGACATCACGCAGCGCTGCAGCGGCCAGTTCGCGTGCCTTATGTTCAGCGCCGCCGCGAATCTGCAAGGGCAGCATGACATTCTCCAGCGCTGAAAGAACGGGGACAAGGTTAAAGTTCTGGAAAACGAAGCCAATATGGCGGGCGCGAAAGTCAGTCAGCGCATCGTCATCCATGCCCCCCGTTGCCTGCTCACCAAAACAGACTTCGCCGGCTGTCGGCGCATCGATCAGCCCGACGATGTTCATCAAGGTCGACTTGCCGCTGCCGGATGGCCCCCAAACCGCCAGAAACTCGCCGGCATGGATGTCCAGCGAAATGCTGTTCAGCGCGTCGATACTGGTTTCGCCAAGACGGAAGCGGCGGCGGACATTGCGCAGTTTGAGCAGCGCTGGCGCGGTGATGATGTTATTCATAGTCGATCCCGATGGTGATTGAAGGATAGGGCGTCGCCACGGTCAGCTATTTTTGGTCTGGATCATGACGAACTTGACTGTAGCCAACCGACATCGGCCCGGGAAGCGGAATGCGACGAATCGCCCTAATTGAGGAGCGAAACGTAGTGATCAAATAAAAAAATCAACGTTTTCCTGCGTTAACCGTAACCATGGACTCTTTGGAAACGGCGAGTGTTCTGTATTTGTTATATCGATAAGTTAAACTCGTTTCTCAATGAGTAATTGGAGTGGTGAATGAAGCGGCTTGTCGTAGCGGTCATTGGTCTTTTGCTGGCTTTGCCGGTGATGGCCATGTCTGTGGTTTTTCTCAATCCCGGCAAATCTGACGAGGCATTCTGGCTGATTTCAGCGCGTGCCATGCAGCAGGCGGCGAAGAGTCTGGATGTACAGCTGGAGGTGTTTTTTGCGGAACGCCAGCCCCTGCGCACCCTCGAATTGGCTCGGGGAATCATTGCACGACCGGTAAATGAGCGCCCGGAATATGTCATCATTACCAACGATTACGCTACCGGGCCGGCTTTGCTGCGCTTGTTTGATGCGACCGGGATCAAGGTTTTCATGGCATACAGCGGTATTTCTGAAGCGGCTGACCGGGTTGCCCTGGGTTTGCCGCGTGAACGATTCAAGAACTGGCTCGGCTCTCTGGAGCCACATGCCGAAGATGCCGGCTATCTGACCGCCAAAAAGCTGATTGAAACCGGGCGCAAATCCGGTGCTGTCGGTGCGGATGGCAAATTACACCTGATGGTCATTGGTGGTGATCGTTCGACGCCGACCTCGATCAGAAGAAACGCAGGAATGCACAGGGCAATCAGTGAGGCGCCGGATGTCGTGCTTGATCAGGAGGTTTTTGCCGGATGGACGCGCGAAAAGGCAGCCGAACAGAGTGTCTGGCTCTACCAGCGTTATCCCGGGACGCGTCTGATCTGGGCAGGTAACGATCTGATGGCTTTTGGGGCAATGGATAGCTGGGAGAAGCGTGGCGGCAAGGCTGGTGTCGATGCCTGGTTCAGTGGTGTCAATACGTCACGCGAGGCCCTGGAGTCGGTCAAGTCCGGACGCCTCTCGGCACTCGCTGGCGGTCATTTTATTGCCGGCGCATGGTCGCTGGTTTTGATTCACGACTATCATCATGGGCGTGACTTTGTGGATGAAGGGCTGGAGCTTGAACAGCCCATGTTCGCGCTGTTTACGCCTAAACTGGCGGATCGTTTTCTTGTGAAATATGGCGATATGCGTTTTGATCAAGTCGATTTTCGTCGTTTCAGTAAAACACTGAACCCCGCACTGAAGCGATATGACTTCAGTTTTGAGCAATTATTACGCTGAACGAAATCAGTGAACTTGTCTGACAAAAGCTTTCGCCCGATTGCGACGACGCTGACGCGCACTATTTGGCGTTGGGCGACACTTTTTGCCTGCCTGATCGGGCTGGCTCAGGCGACCTTTTCATATCTGCGCGTTCATGACGATTTCGAGATGCAAGTCAGAGATATCGGTCGCTCAAATATTCCTCTGCTATCGGTCAGTATCTGGGATATTGAGCCGGATGCCGTACAACGCCAGCTTGATGGCATTGCCGAAAAGCCGCAGATCGGTTTTGCCCGCTTGACCGTATCGACCGGTCAGGTTTTTAGCGCAGGAGATCAGTCGTTGGCGGTCAGTACGAGTGAGAAATCCTTTGATGTGCCGTCACCCAGCCGGGTCAACGAGTCGATAGGCAAGCTGGAAATTTACGAGAATCCCCGCGCTTTTTATCGCGAGTTGCTTTACAGCGAAGCCATCGCTTTGGTCGGATATGGTGTGCTGACTTTCTTGATCTGTGCCCTTGTTATCTATGTGCTTAAGCGCGAACTGGAATACCCCCTGCGCCATATTGCGCAGTTTGTCAGTGCACTGACACCGGATCGGCTAACCGCGCCATTGCAGTTGCCGCGCCAAGCCGGACATCTGCGTGACGAAATTGATCTTGTGGTTGATGGCTTTGCTGTGCTTCAGGCGGGAGTGACCGGCTATATTTCCAATCTGGACGAACTGGTAGCGCAACGTACAGCTGAACTGGAAACGGCTATGGCATCCATCCAGCGCTTATCGACGATTGATTCCCTGACCGGGTGCTTCAACCGGCGATTATTCAATGAGCGGATCGTTCAGGAGCTGGAGCGTGCCGAGCGTTATGGGCGTCCGGTATCCCTGGTTTTTTGTGATATCGACCATTTCAAGCAAGTCAATGACACCTACGGGCATTTGCTTGGTGATCAAGTCTTGCAAGCGGTGGCTGGCGTGTTTGAACGGTATTTGCGGCATGAAGTGGATTGGGTCGCACGCTATGGTGGTGAAGAATTTGTCATTGTCTTGCCGGAAACGGCACTGGCTGAAGCACTGACTACGGGCGAGCGCTTACGCAAGGCAATTGAAAATGATCTGCAGATTGCTGCTGAAGAAAGCTTGCAAGTGACTGCAAGTTTCGGCGTGGCCCAGCATCGGCCTGGTGAAATTGCCGAGCAGCTAATTCACGACGCGGATTTGCTGCTGTATCAAGCCAAGGCTGCCGGACGCAACAGGGTATTTCCTGTTCTTTGATTGCATAACGAATCGCGTCGTAACGATCGTGAGTCCATATATAGGTGCGTTTGTACCAAAGGCGGGACAACTTTTGCCCGAGTGGAATGCCGTTAGAATGGACGGGCGATTTGTGACACGCCGATGCTTCATTCCAGCGAGAAAAAATGATGACCTCTAATACCTTTGTCTGCACGCTGTTTCTTGCCCTGTTGAGCGCTTCAGCGGTGGCCCAGACCCTGGATAATTTGCCGCCGCAACAAGGCTACCTTGGCGAGATACGCCGGTCGCCGGATGGCAGGCTGGTTGTGGTGCAGGAGACTGAGTTGCCGGCAACTAATCAAGCGCATGCCAAGGCAACGATGGTCGTCGGCAGTGGCGAGAAAATTACGACGATTACCGAGGCGGCGCGCCAGGCCAAGGATGGAGAGGTCATTGAGATTCGCCCCGGCAACTATCGCGGTCAACCCGCTGTTTGGCTGCAAAATAATCTGGTAATTCGTGGCTCAGGCGAGCGTCCGGTGATGGTGGGCGATGGCAAAAATGCCGAAGACAAGGCTATCTGGGTGGTTCGGGGAGGGGCGGTGCGCATTGAGAATGTGGAATTCCGTGGTGCTAGGGTGGCGAGAGGAAACGGTGCCGGGATTCGTTTTGAGAAAGGTGCATTGACCATTGAGTCCTGTCGTTTCACCGATAACGAAATGGGGATACTGACCGCCAACTTGCCTGAGTTATCACTAGAGGTGTTCAATAGTGAATTCAGTGATGCGCCAAGAAGCGCGGGTAGTCTGCATCATCTGATTTACGTTGGCGCCATCGGCAAATTCATCCTGCGCGGTAGCCGCTTTCAGAACGGCTACCTTGGCCACTTGGTCAAGTCGCGAGCGCGCGAAAATCATGTGCTTTACAACATGCTGGCCGATGGCATGGGTGGCAAAGTTTCCTATGAGCTGGAATTCCCCAATGGTGGTCTGGCCTACGTGATCGGCAATGTTATCGCCCAAAGCGCCGGCACAGATAATCCTGTTATTGTGGCCTATGGCGCAGAAGGGTCGCGCTGGCCAGATAATGCACTTTATCTTTCGCACAATACTTTGGTGAACGACCATCATGCTGGTGATTTTCTCAAGGTCTGGGCAGAAAAATTTGCCGGCGGTGTCGAGGTTTGGGCAATCAATAACCTGACGGTTGGCAATGGCAATTTCTTTCCGCCGGCGCAGGGAAGGTTCGAAGGAAATCATTCGGTTTCACGGGCTGATTTGATCGAGTACGCAGGTTTGCCCTTGAAACTGACAAACTCCTCGCCGCTGCGTGGCCTGGTTCGGGTGCCGGGCAGTGAGCGCGGCGTCAATTTGTTGCCTAGTGCCGAGTTCTCTTCTCCGGTTGGCTCTCGGCCACTGCGCGCCAGCAGTTCCCTTTCTCCCGGCGCATTCCAATGAGCGTATTTACCGTCATGAAGTGACTGCGCCCCGGTCGATTGCTCGATCAGGGCGCTGATTTTTTGGCTTGTTTTGGCCGTTGACCGTAACTGTTAGTCCTTGATCGGCGCGAACTCCAGTGGCACCCAGGCGAAAGCCTTGCCTTCCTTGCGGATGTGGCCGATGCCGGGGAAGGGCAGGTGCATGCCACCGACCAGCATCTTTTCCCTGGCAGCCAGGTTAAAAGTCTGCTTGCGGGCGATGATCGCCTGCTTGCGGTCGTTGTCGTACTCAAATGCGGTGTCCGGGCGGGCGAACTGCACAGCGTGGTTATGCACGAGGTCGCCGAGAATCACCATTTTCTCGCCGCTATCAGTCAATACAAAGCTGCTGTGACCGGGTGTGTGGCCATGGGTGTCGAGGCTGCTGATACCGGCTAGCAATTCCTGATTGCCAGTAAACGTTTTCCACTGGCCGCTGGCCAGGTAAGGGGCGGCGGCGTCGCGCGACATCTTGAAGAAAGGCTGGAAGTCCTTCGGCGCCTTGGCGGCAATTTCCTCGCTCAGCCAGAATTCATTGTCGGCCTTGGCTGACCAGATCTGCGCCTTGGGGAAAACCATCTGGCCATCTGCTGTGACGAGGCCATTGACGTGGTCGCCATGCAGGTGCGTGATCAGCACCAGATCAACCTGTTCCGGGTTGTAGCCGGCAGCCTTGAGATTGCTGACGATATTGCCGAGGCCGGGGCCGAAGAGTTTGGCTGCGCCGGCATCAATCAGCACCAGTTTGCTGCCGGTGTTGATCAGGAAGGCATTGACGGCGGTTTGCACGGCCGGGCCTTTCAGGAACATGCGGGCGAGCAGTTTCTGGATGTCTTTTTCCGGCGTGTTTTTGAGTAGCTTGGTATTTAGATCAATGGCGCCATCGTAAAGCGCGGTCACTTCGAATTTGCCGAGAAAGGTGCGGTAATAGCCGGGTACCTGGCTCTTCTGCTGGGGAGCTTCGGCTGCGACAAAGCCGCTGCTCAACAGGAAAAGGCTGGCGACCATCAGCCGTAACAGGCGGGCGGGTGTGAGGGAAAGGTTAGTCATAGATTCGCTCCGGGTTGGGGAAGCAGAAGTGTCCCATGACTTGGACATGCTGTGTAGGGGTCAGTGCCGCGTCGGGGCTGGCTGTGGGGATTCAAGATCATTGCAGCGGCTGGCACGGCCGAGCAGGAAGGCACGTTCGCGGGCGTTTTGCGTCAGGCTGGCGGCACGCTCGAACTCGGCACCGGCTTCAGCGTGCCGCTCAAGGCGGACCAGCAGGTCGCCGCGCACGCTGGGTAGCAGGTGATAGTTGTTCAGATCGGGCTCATTCAGCAGGCCGTCAACGAGTTCCAGACCTGCGGCGGGCCCGAATGCCATGCTGATGGCGACTGCACGATTGAGGCTGATCACTGGCGATGGCGCAATCTGAGCCAGGGCATCGTAAATGGCGGCGATCCGCGCCCAGTCAGTCTGTTCGACGCTCAAGGCCCGGGCATGGCAGGCGGCGATGGCCGCCTGCAAGGCATATGGTCCAAGTGGCCCGGGCAGCGCCTCGGCTTTAGCCAAGGCATCCAAGCCGCGCCGGATGAGCAACCGGTCCCAGCGCGTGCGGTCCTGGTCGAGCAGCAGGATGGGCTCGCCGCTGGCAGAAACGCGGGCGGGAAAGCGGGAGGCCTGAATTTCCATCAGGGCAACCAGCCCCAAGACTTCGCTTTCATCCGGCAGCAAGCCGGCCAGCACGCGACCGAGGCGGAGTGCCTCGTCACTCAGCGCTGGGCGCATCCAGTCTGTGCCGCCGGTGGCGGCGTAACCTTCGTTGAAAATCAGGTAAATGACTTCGAGCACCGAAGCCAGGCGCTGCAACAGTTCCGGTCCGCGCGGTACTTCGAAGGGTACACGCGCGGCGGCCAAGGTGCGTTTGGCGCGGACAATGCGCTGCGCAATGGTCGGCTCGGGCTTGAGGTAGGCGCGGGCAATTTCTTCGGTGGTCAGGCCACCCATGACACGCAAGGTAAGCGCACAGCGGGCTTCCGGCGAGAGCACCGGGTGGCAGGCGGTGAATATCAGGCGCAGCAGATCGTCACCGATATCGTCGTCGAGGGCAGCATCCACTTGTTCGCTGATTTCTTCGCTAAGTACCTCGTGGCGGAAATCCAGTTCGTAACCGAGTTCGAGCGCCCGGCTGGCGGCGAGGCGATTGTGGCGCAAATGGTCCAGCGCCCGGCGCTTGGCCGTGGTCATCAGCCAGGCGCCGGGGTTGTCCGGCACGCCAGCCATTGGCCAGTGCTCAAGTGCAGCGACCAGCGCATCCTGGGCAAATTCTTCGGCCAGGCCGATGTCGTGCACGATGCGCGCGACGCGGCCGATGACCTTGGCCGCTTCAATATGCCAAATGGCCTCGATGCTGCGTCTGGTGGCCTCATTCGAGGCTGATCGCTCACAACGAGCGGCCATCGTAGTGATGGACTGGCAGTACCGAAAAATCGATGTCTTCCAGACAGCGAACGTTGATGGCGGCCATCGGCGTACCGTCCGGCATCGCTCCTTCACCAAGCGGATGAATGCCGCATTCCGGGCAGAAGCGGTGTTTGATGCGGCCTTTGCCGAAGGTGTAGGTCTTGAGGTTTTCGTCCGGCGTCAGCAGGTGCAGGCTGCTGCGGGGCACGAACCAGAGCAGGGCGCCTTTGCGCTGGCAGATGGAGCAATTGCAATCGACCAGGCTGGTCAATTCTCCCTCGACTTCGAAGGCCACCTTGCCGCAATGACAACTACCTTTGTAGATCATTTTGTTTCCTTTCAGCGTTGGGGAAGAACTCCGATTCTGGCCAGCTTTTGCGTTCCGTGGCAAGCGCGGTTGACCTCCTGCGTGCTATTTCCTGCCTTCAACATGGCGCGCGAAGTTATTGAGAATGGCCTGCCAGCCGCCTTGCTGTTGTTCAATGGAATGGGTTGTTTCCGCATCAAAGATAACTTTTACGTTGATGCCGTCCGGTATTTCGGTGAACTCAATCGAGGCCGTCCGGTCGCCAAAGGAATACTCAAGCAGGCGCTCGGGGATGATTTTGGTATAGGTGCCGGCGAAGTCAAATCCAAAGCTCCCATCCTTGGCCTCCATCCTGGATGCAAACTCGCCACCGACCCGAAGATCGACGCTGGCTCGCGTGGTGTGCCAATCATCGGATGCAGCGTTCCACTGAACAATGTCTTCGGGTGTGGTATAGGCCTGCCATACGCGCTCGATCGGTGCGCGGACCTTTGTTTCGACGGTGATTTTCATGTGTTCTCCAATATTTTTCAGGATAAGCAGTGCTCATTTCAACGAATGCAGGCCGATCATGTTGCCTTCGGTGTCGGTGACCAAAGCGATATAGCCGTATGACCCGATCGAAAAGCGGCGCTTGTGGATTTGCCCGCCGGCGGCGGCCGCCTTGTCGGCTTCGACGGCGCAGTCTTCACAACTGAAATAGATGATCACGTTATTGCCGGAAGGGCCGCAGCCATCGATTTTGGCCAGTGCACCCGAGGCGCCGCCACCACTGTGCTGTATCGGAAAGGCCCAGAGTTCGATCGGGCTTTCCAGGCGGGTGAAGGCATAGCCGAATACGGCGCGGTAAAAGGCCTTGGCGCGTTCCATGTCCTGCACGTAAATCTCGAACCAGCCGACCGGGTTGCGTTCGCCACAGACGCCGGATGCTTCACTCGCCGATGCTGACAAATCGGGATTGAACACGACTTTGTCCGTGTAAGGGTCGAAGGGGGCCGAGCAATGGTCATGCGTGATCAGCCAGCGACCATCTGTCTGCCGCTGCCAGACGACAGAACTGCGCAGCCAGTGGCGGCCAGCCGGGTGGCCGGCGGGCACGCCCGTGAAGCGCCAGATGAAATGGGCGCTCGCCATGTCGCTGCCAATACTGACCGTCAAATCATGTTTTTCTACGGCGAAGCCATCCGGGAAATACTGGAAGCAATCCTCTACCTTGGCGCGCAGGGCGTCCACGCCGCTAGTAAAGGGTGGAATGGCGTCGAAAATCACGGCCTCCGGGGCATAGAGCGCCATCATGCGGTCGATTTGCTTGCTGCAGAAGGCATCGCCCCATTCGGCGAGGGCGGCCTGGATAAGGGATTCGTCAGTCATGAGGTTCTCCTCACAAAACGTGGCAGGGGGCGCATTCGCGCACTTCGACGGTTGCCCAGTTGACCGCCGGGCAACGGCTGGCGATGGCCACAGCTTCGTCGCGGCTGGCGACGTCGATCATGAAAAATCCGCCGACCATCTCCTTGGCTTCGGCAAACGGCCCGTCGCGCAATTGCGGCTTGCCTTCACTGGCCGTAATGCGCACGGCGTGGTCGTCGGTGCGCAGGGATTCGCTGGCCAGCAGTTTTCCCTGTTCGGCCAATCCTTGCCCGAAGGCGACCATCTGGTCATAAAGATCGCGTGCTGCTTCGGGGGCGTAGGTGGCCCGGTGGCCGCGTTTTTCGACAATCAACAAGAGATAGGGCATGGGTTTATTCCTCAGACGCCGCCGCAGGCAGTCGTCATGCCGGCGGCGATTTCGTTCGGGGAAAGGTCATGCTTGTGCGTCGCGACCGACCACTGGTGGCCGAAAGGGTCTTCCAGGCGGCCGTAGCGATCACCCCAGAACATGTCGGCGACCGGCATGGTCACGCGCGCCCCGGCGGCGACGGCCTGGCTTACCGCCGCGTCGACATCCGAGACGTAAAGATGGAGGGTGACCGGCGAACCCTTGAGTGCCTGCGGGCCGAGCATACCTTGCTCCACATATTCGTCGACCAGCATCAGCGGCGCTTCGCCAATGCGGATCATGGCGTGGGCCAGTCGTCCGTCCGGCCCTGGCAGGCGGCCCAGTTCAATGGCGCCGAAGGCCTGGGTGTAGAAGGCAATAGCCTCGGTGGCACCACGACAAACGAGGTGCGGGGTGATCGAACTGAAACCTGGGGGGATGGCTTGTACGGTATTCATAAATTTTTCCTTCCAATGTTGGGGGCTGAAAAGAAGTGCCTTGTTGTCTACGACGTGCCTATATTTTGAAAATCGACAAGTTCATGGAATTTTTGTTCACGAACCTTCTATATCATTCAAACGCTTCAATGGCAGTTCTCAGAGGGGGTATGTAGCGATACGCTTTGCACCTGCTCTGACAAGGTTGGTAGAGGTGTTGCGAACTTTCGATCAAAACAACAGCGTGATTTCGTGATGTTAGGAAGTTCGTGAATGGTCTCCAAACCTGATCTGCTCTACGAGTATTGACTTGATCATCTGAGTACTCCTTGAATGATTTTGCTGCTTTGGTCAGCGAGTGTGCCTGAAGTAACTGTCGATGTGAAATTGACCAGCGCCTCGCGATATTGTTCGAATATCAGCCGCCAATTCACAAATTATGCTGGTACTCGATGAAGTTTGTAACTTGCAAATCCTCAGGGTTGAGCACTGGTCTGACCTCGATTTCAGCTGCCATTCCCTCGCCGCGCGGATTGGGAAAGCGCTTCGTCCATGCCTGCGCCTCTTCGCGGCTTCGTGACTGAATCAGTGTGTAGCCGGCGATCAGTTCATGGGTTTCGGCAAATGGTCCGTCGATGAGGGTGCGTTGCTCGCCTTCGTAGCGGATGCGCCAGCCGGCTGAACTGGGTGTCAATCCGGATGCATCGAGCAACGCTCCGGCCCGGGCCAGTTCTTCGTGGAATTCGGCCATTCTGGCGATCAGGGCGTCAGCTGGCATGGCACCCGCTTCCGATTCGGCGCTCGCTTTGACGATGATGAGAAACCGCATCATTTCCTCCGTAGGCTGGACGGCCATGCAGAATTGCGTGGCCCCTCAGCGACGACGGACGAGCTGGCAGAGATTCGACAAGGCACTACGGATTTTTACGCCGGAAGTGGCGATGAATAGCCCGAGGTGAACGACGGGCTATTGGCGGACTACTTACCGCTCAGGGTTGGCTACCCATCTTCTCGCCCATGCGGATGGCGCGGGTGGGCGACCAGTCAGGATTGAAGACGAGGTTTTTTTTCGGGAAAAGCATGACGACTGTCGAGCCGAGCAAGAAGCGGCCCATTTCATCGCCTTTTTTCAGCATGATGTTCTGTTCGTCGTAGCGCCATTCGCGAACCACGCCCGGGCGCGGCGGATTGACCATGCCATGCCAGACGGTGGCCATGCTGCCGACGATGGTGGCGCCGACCAGGGTCAGCACGAAGGGACCGAACGCCGATTCGAATACGCAAACAACGCGCTCATTGCGGGCGAACAGACCGGGAACGCCGCGCGCCGTCGTCGGATTGACCGAGAACAGCTCGCCGGGCACGTAGATCATGCGTGTCAGTTTGCCGTCACAGGGCATGTGGATGCGGTGGTAGTCACGCGGGCTCAAGTACAGCGTGGCGAAGCTGCCGTTCTCGAATTGCGCTGCCAGTTCGCGGTCGCCGCCAACCAGCGCTGTCGTCGAGTAACTGTGCCCCTTGGCCTGAAAAATCTGGTCGCGTTCAATCGGCCCGAACTGGCTGATAGCACCATCTACCGGGCTGATGAAAGCGGCCTCAGCCTGCGGGCGGGCGCCATCCTTTAGCGGACGGGTGAAGAATTCGTTGAAGCTCTTGTAGCTGGCGATATCCGGATTGGCCGCCTCGGCCATGTTCACGTTGTAGCGGCCAACAAACCAGCGGATGACACTGGTCGTCAGGCCACCGGCTTCCTTGGAGGCCAGCTTGCCGGCGAGGACGGTCAGCGCCTGTTTCGGAATCAGGTATTGGGGTAGGACAGCGATTCGATCAGACATGAAGAAATGAACAAGTGGCGGGCTGGTAATTATACGGGCTCGACAGCAGCTGGCGAATTGTCGGCCATTACCGTTTGTTCGACTGACCAGCGCGCCCTGCGCCATTTTTCCTGCTCGCCGTTGCCGCAGAAGGTCCAGGCAACAAAGCGGCTTTGTTTTTGGCCTTGTGCCATCGGGATGATCCGCGATTCAACGACTTTAGCTTTCTTCAGCGCAACTTCAATATGCTCTAGATTTTCAGCGCTCGACACGAGGCTGGTGAACCACATGACCCGTTTCGGGATGGCTGTGCTTTGCTCAATCATGTTTTTGACAAAGGCGCGTTCGCCGCCGTTACACCACAATTCTGTTCCGCCGCCGCCAAAATTCAGGCGAGGCTGAACGGCTCCCTTTTGGGCGCCAGGCTTGCCCAGGTTTTTCCATTTACGCTGGCTGACGCCGAACACATCATCCGGTGAATTATGGAATGGCGGATTGCAGATACTGAGTTCAAAATTTTCACCCGAGCGCAGCAGGCCGGTGAAGATGTTGTCCCAGACTGTTTGGTGGCGTAACTCAATGGTTGCGGTCAACGCCGGATTTTTGCTCAAAATCATTTGAGCATTAGCGAGCGCCGCTTCGTCAATGTCGACCCCGAGAAAGTGCCAGCCATATTCGGCATGGCCGATCAGCGGATAAACGCAGTTGGCGCCAACGCCAATATCCAGCACGCGCACACCCGCACCGGTCGGGATGACTTTTTTATTGCTAGTCGCCAGCAGGTCGGCTGCATGATGAATGTAGTCGGCCCGGCCTGGAATCGGTGGGCATAGATAACCAGCCGGAATCTCCCAGCCACGCACGCCGTAATGCAGGGCGAGCAGAGCACGATTCAATGCCTTGATCGCACCGGGGTTGGAAAAATCAATGCTGGGCGTGCCGCTGGCAGTGTTGACAACGTATTTGACAAGCCCCGGTGCAATGGCCGTCAAGGCAGGAAAATCGTATCCGGTCAGGCTTTTGTTGCGTGGGTGAAGTCCGGGTTTTGGGGCTGGGGACGACATCTGATTTCCGATCTTGGGCGAGGGGGCGGAGTATCCCACGAATTGAATGTTACCGTCGCGAGTCGGTTGCCAATGATTTATCCCGGTTCGGGCACGCAATCGCAGTCACATTCGCGTAAAATTAAAACATCGTTTTAGCGTGGGCGATGCCGCGCTTTCCTGAAGGATAGAAATGAAGCGTGTGGATGATTTCCGCTTGCAACTGGGCAAGCATGAACTTGTGCCGATCATGATTGGTGGCATGGGGGTCGACATTTCCACTGCCGACCTGGCATTGGAGGCTTCCCGTTTGGGCGGTGTCGGTCATATTTCCGATGCCATGATCAATACGGTGACAGACCGCCGCTACAAGACAAAATATGTAAAAGAAAAGCTCGCGTTCTACAAATCGAGCGTTGCCAGCGAAGACAAGTCCCTCGTCAAATTTGATCTGGCCACAGTCGAAGAGGCAACACGTTTGCACGTTGCCGGTACCATGGAGCGCAAGAAAGGCTCTGGCATGATTTTCGTCAACTGCATGGAAAAGTTGACGATGAACGCACCCAAGGAAACCTTGCGAGTTCGTATGCGCGCTGCGCTCGATGCCGGCATTGATGGCATTACCCTGGCGGCCGGCTTGCACCTCGGTTCATTTGGTTTGATCGAAGATCATCCGCGGTTCCGTGATGCCAAACTGGGCATCATTGTTTCCTCTGTACGTGCGCTACAGATTTTCATCAAGAAAAATGCACGTACCAATCGTTTGCCTGATTACGTCGTCGTCGAAGGCCCGCTGGCTGGTGGTCACCTTGGTTTCGGCATGGATTGGGCACAATACGACCTGGCAACCATCGTTGCCGAGGTCATGCAATACCTCAAGAACGAAAATCTTGATATTCCTGTCATTCCTGCCGGAGGTATTTTCACCGGTAGCGATGCAACAGGTTTCCTTGAAAGTGGTGCTGCAGCGGTTCAGGTGGCAACGCGCTTTACGGTCGCACGCGAATGCGGTTTGCCGGCCGATGTGCAGCAGCATTATTTCACCGCCGATGAAGACGACATTGTCGTCAATGAAATTTCACCGACCGGCTATCCGATGCGGATGATCAAAAGTAGTCCGGCGATTGGTGATGGCATTCGTCCAAATTGCGAAGCTTACGGTTATTTGCTTGACGCCAATGGCAAGTGTGCCTACGTGACGGCCTATAACCGCGAGGTTGCCGCACACCCCGGGGCGCGCAAGGTCAAGGTAATGGACAAGACTTGTTTATGCACCCATATGCGTAATTTTGATTTGTGGACCTGTGGTCAATTGACTTATCGTTTGCGTGATACCACGCATCGTCTGGCTGATGGTAGCTACCAGGTCTTGTCAGCCGAGCATGTGTTCAAGGACTATCAGTTCAGCACGGATCAAAAAATCGCACTGCCTGAGCGTCAGGAAGTCTGATTTATCTCACTGCTCACAAGCCCGGTCATGAACCGGGCTTTTTCTTAGGATAAAAAATGAAGCGTTGGATATTTTGTCTACTGGCCAGTTTATTCCTCACTGCGTCCGCGACTGCTGACGTACTTGGCGCAAATGATCAGCCAATTCATGATGCGGCACGTATCGGAAGCGGCAAAGAGATTGATGTCTTACTCAAAGTCAATCCGAATACGCGTGATGTCCGTACGGCACAAGGTTCGACGCCTTTGCATCTTGCCGCAACAAATCCCGATATTTCAGCCCTGAAAGCCTTGATTGCCGCCGGCGCAGACCCCAATGCGCGTGATGCTGATGGTGCAACCCCTTTGCATATGGCTGCCTATAGTCAAAATGCCAAACATTCCCAGTTGCTGCTTGAGGCGGGTTCTGATCCCTATGCCAAGACAAATGTAGGGCGTGATCCCACGTCGATGGCACGCAAGGTAATGGGTAATGAGGCAGCCGGTGTGATTTCACTATGGATACTTAAGGGTTGCCAACCTAAGAAGGCATGCTGATTGCCGGTTGCAAGCTGATTCGTTGCCTGTTGCTAGCCTTGGGGCTGGCAACAGTGATTTTGGCGCGGGCCGATGACGCATTGCCGGCATTTGCGCTTAGTGGCTTTGGTACCTTGGGTGCCACGCGTACTACTTCAGATGAAGTGAGTTTTGTTCGCGACCTGGCCCAGCCCGAGGGTGCAGGCAAGCGCTGGGATGGCCGTGTCGATAGTATGCTTGGTGTGCAAGGCAACCTCAAATTGAATAGCCAGCTTGAGGGCGTGGTCCAGGTGGTTAGCCGCTATCGCTATGATCGAAGTTTTACGCCGGAAGTCTCCTGGGTTTATCTCAAATATGAGCCGGACCCTAAATTGAGCTTGCGTGCCGGACGCCTTGGAACAGAGTTTTTCATGCTCGCCGATTCGCGGATGGTTGGTTACTCCTACCTTTCGGTGCGGCCACCGGGTGATTATTTTTGGTCACTACCTTTTTATAGTATTGATGGCGCTGATGCGGTGCTTTCCCTGCCTTTCTGGGAGTCAATCCTGCGCGCCAAGGCTTTTTACGGCATTTCTGACGAGCGAATTGCGCTCGAAAAGCGTGAATGGAAACTCGATGGTTCGCCAATGACCGGTGGCTATCTTGAATTGCAGACCGGTCCCTGGGTGTTTCGGCTGAGTTACGCGAATATTGTGTTTAGAAATGATTTGCCACTTGGTTCGGTGCTCAACACTTATTTGCCTCCAACCGTGGCGCAACAATCAGTCGACTATCTGACAACTGCTTATACACGTAGTCACTATTACGCATTTGGGGCAGTGTACGACAGTGGGCCGTGGCAGTTACACCCCATGCTTAATCATATTGTGCAAGGGAGCAATGCTTTTCAAAGTGCGGATGGTGGATATTTCCAGTTGGGTTACCGAATTGGGCCTGTGACGCCTTATGCTGGCTACTCATGGATACGCTCAGATCAAAGAGGTAATACCCTAAATCCGGTAGTAGCAAGCATCATGGCCGATGGGCACGCTGATCAGAGCACTACAACCGCCGGTGCGCGTTGGGATGTTGTGCGCAATGTGGCGCTCAAGGCGCAGTGGGATCACATTCACGGTGAGCCTGAGTCAATTTTCCCCTACCGTCGGGAAACCAAGGCGTGGACTGGAAAAATGGACGTTTTCACGCTGACAATGGATTTCGTTTTTTGATAATGAGCGCCCGGCGATTTATCCATGCCCTGCTGTTGCTATTTTTTCTTTTAATAGAAAGCATGCCGGCGTTCGCTCAGATGGTGGTCATTGTCAATGCTCGTTCGGGTGTTGCCGTGATGTCGCGCAATGAAGTGGTCAATATTTTCTTTGGACGATATCGCCAGTTTTTTAACGGGTTGGAGGCAAAACCGGTTGATCTACTGGATAGCCATCCCGATCGCGCAAGGTTCTACACTGGTTTGGTAGGAAAGGATTTGGCGGAGATCAATGCCTATTGGTCGCGACAGTTATTTTCTGGCCGCATGAACGCACCTCCCAAGTTGCGTACTTCCGAGGAGGTCGTTAAATGGGTGGTTAATAATCCTGGAGGAATCGGTTTTGTTGAACTTTCCTATGCTGACGCTAGGGTGCATGTTGTATTTGAACTAAAACCTTGATTGAGTGACCAACAGCTTGGTAAATATTGAACTCATCGGCATACTCATTATTTTTGTGATCATTGCCATTGTTGTCATCAAGTCGCAATAATCCGGCGTAATGCTTGCATCTGCGGGCTTAACCAGCGAACATAATCAAACCCTATAATAGATAGGAGACAAACATGCCAAATAGAAGAATCAGTAATGTCATTGCTGGCCAGAGTCTGGTTACTGCAACCCGCGAAATGACGGTTCGTGCTGCCTGCCGTCTGATGGCAGAAAAGCGCATCGGTGCGATGCTTGTCGTTGAGAGCAACAAGATCGTCGGTATTTTTACCGAGCGTGATGCGCTTAACAAGGTGCTGGCGACCAGCATGGATCCCGACACTACCAAACTGGCCCAGGTGATGGTCAGCGACCCAATGACTATTCGCGGCGACAAACCGTTGGGTTTCGCACTCGCCATGATGGCCGATGGTGGTTTCCGCCATGTGCCTGTTGTCGATGACAACGGTGCTCCGTTGGGTATGGTTTCGGCTCGTGATGCGCTGGGCCAGGATATGCTCGAACTAGAGAAGGAAATGAAGCGCCGCGAAGAGCTGGAAGGTTCTATCGGTTACTGAACAAATTTGCTCCAACCCAACTGCGCCAGTGTCGCGGCAAAACAGCCGGACACTGGCGCATTTATTTGCAGTCGTTCGCCGCTCGCCGGGTGATTAAAAGTCAGGCTGGTGCAGGCGAGCAGCATGCGTAGGCAACTGAATTGCTCGGCAAAGAAGCGATTGTGAATCCCCTTGCCGTGGGTTGCATCACCGATGATGGGGTGAGCAATGTGCTTGAGATGGCGACGGATCTGATGCCGCCGACCGGTCAGTGGTTCTGCTTCGACCAAGGCATATCTGCTGCTTGGATAGCGGTCGACCGCAACAGGCAATACAACACTGGCCAAGCGCCGAAAGCGGGTGAGCGCAGTCTGTGCTACATCGCTTGAACGCTCACCTTTCCATTCACGGTCATCACGCTGGCGAGACAACGAATGATCGATTTCCCCAGATTCTGGTGGGTGGCCACGAACAACGGCCAGATATTTTTTGTCCACGGTGCCAGCTTCAAACTGTTTACCAAGCGCGCTTGCCATCTCTGCGTTGAGCGCGAAAAGCAGAACGCCAGATGTGCCACGATCAAGGCGGTGCGCAGCCCAGACCCATTGTCCAATCTGGTCGCGCAAGATCTGAATCGCAAAGCGGGTTTCGTGACGGTCAATTTCTGACCGATGAACGAGCAGTCCAGAGGGTTTATCTATCGCAATGATGTGCTCGTCGCGATAGAGAATGTCCAGAGTTTCAGGCAAAGAAACGCTTCTTGGCCTCGGCTGGGATATCCATGCCGGTGATCTGGGCGCGGTCGAGTAGCTCCCAGTAGTAGCGATAGGAAGCGCGGTCGTGCAGTTTGCCTTCGTGCTGAGTCGGACCCCAGTCCGTATCCTGTGCGGCGATCAGGATTTCCGCAGCAGCCTGGACTTCGGAAAAGTCCGGGCGCATGGCTTCGACGATCGGTACGATCTGGTTGGGATGGATGCTCCACATCCGCAGGTATCCGAATTCGGTTCGGGCGCGCAGGGCATCATTGCGGATGTAGTCGATATCTTTCAGTTCGGTCGTCACGTTATGGGACGGAACAACGCCGCAAGCCAGGGCAGCAGCGCTGATTTCGCACTTGGCGCGGGCAACCAGCGGGTGGCTGAATTGTCCCGGGCTCCGCATGGCACTGCCGGGAATGGCGCCGTGGTGGCCGGAGACAAAATCCATCAGGCCGAAATCGAGA
>ERZ724510.221-NODE-221-length-32373-cov-4.864101_pt1 | contig 32373 bp, 30 predicted proteins | sample MGYA00376043_ERZ724510 | MGnify/ENA primary metagenome ERZ724510 (study PRJEB28724, sample SAMN07190888) | wastewater metagenome | isolation source: influent of sewage treatment plant in Hong Hong | place: USA: Christiansburg, Virginia | collected 2016-03-01 ... | reverse complement strand
AGATTATAAATTTAGATGCATTAACCTACGCAGGAAATTTAGAAAACCTAAAAGACATAGATCAACTGCCCAATTATTTTTTTGAGAAAATCAATATTTTAGATGTAGATGCTTTGCAACAAGTTTTTGATAAACATTGTATTACTGACGTAATTCATTTAGCTGCCGAATCGCATGTAGATCGTTCTATAATTTCTCCATTAGATTTTGTATATACCAACGTAATTGGAACAGTTAATTTATTAAATACTGCTAAGCATTGTTGGAAAGAAGATTACAGCAAACATTTATTTTATCATGTAAGTACCGATGAAGTGTATGGTGCTTTAGGCAAAGAAGGATTCTTTACAGAAACTACACCTTATCATCCCAATTCACCATATAGTGCAAGCAAAGCATCTTCAGATCATTTTGTTAGAGCTTATGCAGAAACATATCACATGCAAACGGTAATTTCTAATTGCAGCAACAATTATGGGCCATTTCATTTTCCAGAAAAATTAATTCCATTATTCATTAATAATATCATCAATAAAAAACCTTTACCTGTTTATGGAGATGGTTTATATACAAGAGATTGGTTATTTGTAAAAGATCATGCAACAGCTATAGATGCTGTATTTCATCATGGAAAAATTGACGAAACTTACAATATTGGTGGATTTAATGAATGGACAAATATTGATTTGATAAAACTACTTTGTAAGTTGATGGATGAAAAATTGAATAGAACTTCAGGTGAAAGTGAACAATTGATTGCTTATGTAAAAGATAGACCAGGCCATGATAGACGTTATGCAATTGATGCTACAAAAATCAATCAAGAATTGGGTTGGGCACCATCTGTAACATTTGAACAAGGTTTAGCAGAAACCATTGATTGGTTTTTAAGCAACCAAGAATGGCTGAACAACATTACTTCCGGAGCTTATGCAAATTATTATGAAAGCATGTATGCTGAACGTTAAGAATGCTGTAAGATTAAAGGGATAAGTTATACTAGGAGAGCATTAAACCAATATTTATAATTCAATAATTAAGAAGCTGCAATGCAGGTAGAAGCAACAAAATTGAAAGATTGTTACATAATTAGAGATACTGTTTTTGAAGATAGTAGAGGCTATTTTTTTGAAAGTTTCAATCAACAAAAATTTCAATCATTAACAGGGTTGAATGTTTCTTTTGTACAAGACAATCAATCTAAATCATCTAAAGGCGTATTAAGAGGTTTGCATTTTCAACAAGGTGAACATGCACAAGCAAAATTAGTACGAGTATTAAAAGGCAGTGTTTTAGATGTGGCAGTAGACATACGTCAAGGCTCTTCAACTTTTGGTGAACATGTTTCTGTAGAACTAACAGCAACCAACCACACTCAATTATTTGTACCTCGTGGTTTTGCACATGGATTTATTGTTTTAGAAAATGAAACCGAGTTTTTTTATAAATGCGATAACTATTATAACAAAGCCAGTGAAGGTGGAATAATGTACAACGATAAAGATTTGAATATTGATTGGCAGCTAAAAGAAGAAGAACTTATTTTATCTGATAAAGATAAAAACAACTTAACCTTAGTTCAATATCAACAAGCTGTTGGGGCTTAACTTTAAAAATACAAACTAAAAATATGAAAGGAATTATTTTAGCAGGAGGAAGTGGTACTAGATTGTATCCCATTACAAAAGGAATTAGCAAACAATTAATGCCAATTTATGATAAACCTATGGTTTATTATCCTTTATCTGTTTTAATGTTATCAGGCATTAATGAAATATTGATTATCACAACACCAGAGGATACAGAACAATTTCAGCGTTTATTGGGCGATGGAAAAGAGTTGGGTTGTAATTTTTCTTATGCAGTTCAAGCAGTGCCCAATGGTCTTGCACAAGCATTTGTTATTGGTGCCGATTTTATTGGTAACGATAAAGTAGCATTGGTTTTAGGCGATAATATTTTTTATGGAGCCGGGTTTAGCAAGCTATTGCAATCATTCAATAATTTAGTTGGTGCTGCAGTATTTGCTTATGAGGTAAGCGACCCTGAACGATATGGAGTAGTTGAGTTTGATGAAAATAACCAGGCTATTTCTATCGAAGAAAAGCCAACACAACCAAAATCTAATTTTGACGTCACAGGTTTATATTTTTATGATAATTCAGTTGTTGAAATTGCAAAAAATATTGCACCAAGTGCAAGAGGTGAATATGAAATTACCGATGTAAATAGAGTATACTTAAATGAAGGAAAATTACAAGTTGGTGTAATGAGCAGAGGAACTGCTTGGTTAGATACAGGAACTTTTGATAGCTTAAGCGATGCTTGCGAATTTGTACGAGTAATTGAAAAAAGACAAAGTCAAAAAATAGGTTGCATTGAAGAAATTGCTTACCGTATGGGATACATCGATCACAACCAACTATTGGCAATTGCTGAAAAGTATGCCAAAAGTGGGTATGGAGAATATTTGCGAAAAATAAAAAAATAACAATGCATCTAAAATAAGTATCACAATTAAAAAAGGAACTTCGGTTCCTTTTTTAATTATAAAAAATCGAAAACTAATTGTGTAATTATTCAACCTTTTTTTAAAAAATATGTTTAATACTTTGTAAATAGTGCTTTATGAATGCTTTCACAATTAAAGATTTAGAAAATTTAACAGGAATCAAGGCTCATACTATACGTATATGGGAGCAACGTTACAATTTTCTTAAACCGCAACGTTCCGATACCAATATTCGTTATTACAGTAGTCATGAGTTAAAAACTGTTCTCAATATTGCTTTACTAAATAAGTATGGGTTTAAAATTTCTCATATAGATAAAATGGATGAGAGTCAAATGAAGGAGAAGCTTCTTTCACTTTCTCATGCCCAAGCTCAACAAGAAAGAATTGTAAATGAGCTTATTCAAAATATGGTTGATCTAAACATTGAAGATTTTGAATTGGTATTAGATAAATACATTCATACAAAAGGAATAGAAAAAAGTATAACACAAATTATATTTCCTTTCTTGGAGCGTATTGGCGTTTTGTGGTTGACAAATCATATAAATCCAGCACAAGAACATTTAGTAACCAATATTATTCGTCAAAAATTAATTGTAGGAATTGAAGGTTCTAAAACACATTTAAACGTTAACAAAACATTGCTCTTGTTTTTACCAGAAGGTGAACATCATGAATTGGGTTTACTGTTTATGTATTATCTTTTAAAAAGCAGAGGTATAAAAGTTATATACATAGGAGCCAATGTTCCTCTTTCAGATATTGAATACGTTACCAATTTAAAGAAGCCAGATTACTTGTATTGCCACTTAACATCGGTTGCCCATAATTTTAATTTTGAAAAATTCTTAAACAATTACCACCAGAGAATTGGTGATTATAAGTTAATTATTTCTGGTATATTAACACAGGGGTACAAAAAATCAATTCCATCAAATGTTGATTTTAAGAAATCCTTAACCGAAGTAATGGAATACATTGCTTCATTATAATCTTTCACAATTTATTAGTAATTAAGTTTATTTAAATGCCCATTAACTGTGGGCATTAGTTACCTTTGAAACTATTCATTTTTATTGATGCAGGAAATAATTAAAGTACAAACACTTACCAAAAAATTCAATCAGTTTACCGCAGTAAATGAACTTTCCTTTACTGTTAACAATGGTGATATTTATGGTTTTCTAGGGCAAAATGGTGCTGGAAAAAGTACCACTATGCGTATGTTACTTACTTTAATTGCACCAACAAGTGGCACTATAGAACTGTTTGGTATGAACTTGAATACACATAGAAATGAAATATTAAAACAAGTAGGTGCTGTAATTGAGAAGCCAGATGTGTACAAATATTTATCGGCTTATGAAAACTTGAAATTGTTTGCTAAATTAAGTGGAATGAAACCCACCAATAAACAATTGATGGATCAATTAGAAGTAGTTGGACTTGCGTCAAGGGCAAACGATTCTGTAAAAACTTTTTCTCAAGGTATGAAGCAGCGATTGGGCATAGGAATTGCATTAGTTCACAATCCTAAGTTGATTGTTCTAGATGAGCCTACCAATGGATTAGATCCTCAAGGTATAGCAGATATTAGAAACCTTATTTTGCATTTAAGTAAAGAGCAAAATAAAACGATTGTCGTTTCATCGCATTTGTTAAGTGAAATTGAACAAGTAGCAACGAAGGTTTTAATTATAGATAAAGGGAAGAAAATTGTTGAAGATAGTGCAGTTGCATTGTTTAATCCAGCCCAAACAATCGTAGAAATTCAAACTGAAAACAATGCCTTTGCTTTGCAGCAATTGCAGCAAACCAAATGGGCAAATCAGTTGCAGTTAAATCGTACAAATGCTGTTGTACTAAAATTGGATAAGCAATTGATTCCTCAATTACATGCCGATTTAGTTGCATTGAATGTGCCTTTATTTAGCTTACAACCTAGACATAGTTTAGAAGATTATTTTTTACAAGTAACATCAGGAAAACAACATGTGGACGCTTTTACAAATTGAACTATACAAAATTTTTCGTAGGCCAAGAACTTACATTGCTTTTGCGGCAATTACTGCACTTATTGTAATTGTGCAATTGGGTTTAAAAGTGGACGGTAAAGAATATGCAGATTTTGTAATGGCCGATTTGAAAAATAGTTTAACCATTGATGGCAATACGATCAATGGCTATTTTGTTTGTTATGTGTTGTTGCAATTGTTATTGGTACATGTGCCATTGCTCATTGCATTGATTGCTGCTGATATGATTAGTGGAGAAGCAAATGCAGGCACACTCCGGTTTTTATTAACCAAGCCAATTAGTAGATTTAATTTTATTCTGGCTAAATTTTTAGCAGCTACAATTTACACGTTGGCATTATTGGTTTGGTTGGCAATATTGGCATTGTTTGTAAGTATGTTAATTTTTGGAACAGATGATATGCTGTTGCTTAAAAATAATTACGTAGTACAATTACAACAAGGCGATATTTTTTGGCGTTACGTTGGTGCATTTGGCTTTGCTGCATTGGCCATGACAACAGTTGCTGCATTGGGTTTTTTCCTTTCTCAATTTGCCGAAAATTCAATTGGTCCAATTGTTGCAACAATGAGCATCATTGTATTTCTTACTATTTTAAGTACAATGAGTATTCCTCTTTTTAATACAATAAAACCTTATTTATTTACAACACATATGGTTGCTTGGAAAGAATTTTTCGATATTCAAGTAAATGAAAATAATGAAACTATCAAAGGCAGCATAGAGCATGTAGATAAAATTGTACGAAGTGTTACAGTACTGTCAATTCACATTGTTCTCTTTTTTGCAGCTAGTTTGTGGGTATTTAAAAAGAAAGATGTATTGAGTTAACATCTATAAATTTTGAGTGAAAGATTTTATTTAATATTCAGATTAATGAAAAAATATATTCAATTCTTGGCAATAATTTTTGTACTAATTTTTAGTGCAAATTGCTATGCACAAGATGCAACAACATTGGTAAGAAAAGTGAAAGCTAAGTTAGATGCAGTAAACGATTATGTTGCAGATGGAAAAATGAAAACGGATGTTGCATTTATTAAAGCTCCGGTTGGTAATGTAAAAGTGTATTATAAAAAGCCGTATAAGTTTAAGTTGAAAAGCGGTGGTGGAATTTCTATTTTACCAAAAGGTGGCGTTTCTGTAAATATGAATAGCATTGTTACTGCTGATGATTTTGATGTAATTGATGCAGGTACAGAAATAATTGCAGGTACTAAAACCATTAAGCTAAAGCTATTGCCAAGAAACGATAACAACGATGTTGTATTAACAACAATGTATATAAATGAAGCAAGTTTATTGGTTTACAAAGCCATTACAACTACCAAAGAAAACGGCACTTACGAAATTGAAATGAGCTATGGTAAATACAGTGCTTATGGATTACCAGATAAATTAATTTTTAGCTTTAATACAAAAGATTATAAAATGCCTAAGGGTATAACGATGGAGTTTGATGATGACGATAAAAAGGCTAGAGAATTAAAAGACAAAATGAAAAATAAGAAAGGCAAAATAGAAATTACTTATTCCAATTACGTAATTAATAAAGGTGTTGATGACAGTATCTTTAAGTAACCTAAAAATCTTCGTTAAGCTCGGTAGACTTTCTTTTTAGTGCATCTTCTAAAATATTCAAATGTTCGTTGGCAAAAGCATTGCTCATAAAACAAACATTTAAATTAATATCGTCTTCTACAAATAAATAGTTGTTGGCTGCATCTGTAAATACTGGAATACTTTTTACAGATTTAAAATTTTCTGTAATTATGTTGGGCAATAAAGTACTTAACATTTTTAATTTAGTTTCTTCACTCATTAACCCTCTGCCTACTTCAATACCTAAATAAAACAATTGTTGGTTATAAAATTGAACTTGTATAAGTGAGTTTTCATACACAAAACTTCGCCTAAAAAAAAATACTTGTATATTATTTTCAACACTATTGTTGTTAAAAGTGCATCTAGCTTTACCCCAACTATTTCGTAATTGTTCAATGCTAATATTCCAATTTAATTCTGGCAAATCAATGGTTAATCCTGTTTTAAAAACAGTTGAATTGTTATTGGCAGCAATAATTTTACGATAAAAAATAATTAGTTTTTTAGATACCAATTTGGTATGATAAAACCAGTCGCCATGAGTTGGAGCTTTATCTGGATTATCAAAAAGATCTTTTATTTTTTTAAAGAAACTCAAATAATATCTTTTTAATTGTTTAGTAAGAGAACAAGCTACATATTGCTTTGTAATGTTACTAAAACTTTATCAATTCTATGGTTATCCATATCCACAATTTCAAATTCAAATCCTCTCCAAGTAAGTCTATCTCCAGTTGCTGGAATTTCTTTTAATTGATGTAAAATAAATCCTGCCAAAGTATCAAAATCATGCTCTCCTTCATTCATCCACTCTGTTTTATCAACCCTATGTAAGAAATCATAAAACGGAATTTGAGCATCAATTAAAAAGCTTCCATCGGCACGTTCAGTAATCTCATAATCCTCATCATTTTGCTGTGGAATATCCCCTACAATGGCTTCTAAAATATCATTTAAAGTAATCAATCCTTCAATGCTTCCATATTCATCTACAATGAAACATTGATGAATTTTTGTTTCTTTAAATTTTTCTAATACTTGATAAGCAGTGTTGTTTTCTGGCACATACATTGGCTGACTCATTATGCTGGAAAGCAATGTTTCTTCGCTGTATAAAAACAAATCTTTGATTGTAATAACGCCTTTGATATTGTCTATTGATCCATCACAAACTGGATAAACAGAATGAATCATTTCTTTTATTTCAAACTTCACTTCTCTAATTTTTTTATTCGTATCAAGCCACTCAATATCGCTTCTATGTGTCATTAAAGAAGTAATATTTCTATCGCCTAAATGAAACACCCTTTCAATAATTTCTTGTTCAGCTTCGTCAATTGTTCCTTGCTCAGTTCCTTCGCTAATAATGGCTTTAATTTCTTCTTCTGTAACATGAGAATCGTTGGTAGTAATGCCCAATAATTTTGATAAAAAGTTGGTAGATACACTCAACAACCAAATAAACGGAAAGGTAACCCATGAAATAAATTTCATAGGTGGAGCAACCATTTTAGCAATTGTCTCTGGCTTGCTTAAGCCAATTCTTTTGGGCAAAAGTTCGCCTAAAACCAACGATAAATAGGTAATTAAAATTACAATAATAACAGTTGCAAGACTGTTGCTGTATGGTTTAAATTGATCGAAACCATTTAACCAACTAATTAATTTTACTTTAATTGTATCTCCAGAAAAAATACCAGTTAAAATGCCAATTAAGGTAATGCCTATTTGAACTGTAGATAAAAAAGTATCGGGGTTGTTGGCTAAATCTAAAGCAGCTTTAGCTTCTTTATCGCCTTTGTTGGCTTGGCCTTCCAATCTTGCTTTTCTAGCAGAAATTAGAGCAATTTCTGCCATCGAAAAAAGTCCGTTCAAAATAATTAAACCAACAATAATAAATATTTCAATCATGTAAACTAAAAATAGTTATTGCAATGTTACAATAATTATTCTAATTTAAGTATTTGAAGGCTCCTAAACACAATCCTATCAATACTTACATTAAACAGTAGACCTGCTTTCAATTGGATTAAAAGCAAATCTTTTGTTGTAGAAAGTACCGGTTAAATAGCCAACTGAACAACCAATAATTGTTCCTCCTAAAATATCTAATGGATAATGAACGCCTACATAAATTTGAGCATAACTAATACTTCCTGCCCAAAAGAAAAATAAATATGTCCAATTTTTAAACGAAGATTTTAGTGTTAAAAATAGAAACATTGCAGCAGCAAAATGATTGGTTGCATGAGATGATGTGAAACTAAAACTACTAGGGCAACGGTTTAACAACAATCTTCCCTGAAGCTGCATGATTAAATCATTACATGGCCTTGGTCTGTCAAAAAAGTTCTTAAAGAAATTACTGCTTATTTGATCTGACAATGTTGCTGTAACTGCAATAAACAACAACCAGGGCCAAATTTTATTTTTATAATTTATAGCAGTAAAAAGCAATAAAAAAAGGTATAATGGAATCCAAGTATTGCTATCTCTGTACCAAGGCAATATATCGTCTAAACTACTATTGGTCCATTGAGTATTAATTTTCAAAAACAATTGTTTGTCTGCTTGGTCTAACCAATGCCAAACTTTTTCAACAAATGAGGCAAGAAAAGTTAATAATAACATAGTTGTAAAGATAATGATTGATAAATGGTATTTTACGATGCCTTAATTATTACATTTGTACGTTATGTTGAAAAAATTAAAAATACCCCGTTACATTGTTTGGATACTTCAAACAGGTGTTATTTTTTTATTACTCATGAGCTTTCTGCGTTGGTTGTTGGTAATAATTTTTAAAACCAATATTAGTAAAACCATTTCATTAAAAGCTGCATATTGGTTGGGTTTTAGATACGATTTAAGAATTGTAGCAATTGTAATGATGTTGCTTTTTATTGTTGGAAGTATTCCTGCATTACATCCAATCAATAAAAAATGGGGTAGACGTATAGCATTAACCATTTGGACGTTGTTTATAATTGTATTGTGTGTTTTTTATGCTGTAGATTTTGGTTATTATGCCTATTTACAACAACGTGTAAATGCCAATGTATTGAGCTTTTTACAAGATGCAAAAATTTCATTTAGCATGATGTGGCAAAGCTATAGATTGGGATGGAACAGCTTGGCTCTTATTGGTGCTATATTGCTTTTGCGTTGGTTGGTACAATTGAGTTATAATTTTATTTTAAGTAAATCAAATTATTCTACCAAGAAAAGTAGCATTGTTTGGGGATTGGTTTTTGTGTTGTTTGTAGGATATTCAATAGTAGGTAGAGTAGTGGTTAAAGGTGGTCAGTTTCCTTTGCGTTGGAGTGATGCTTTTAGCTTAGGAAGCGATTATGCAGCCAACGTTGCATTAAATCCTTTTCAATCATTTTTTAGCACATTGAGTTTTAGAGAAGCTACTTACAACGAACAAAAAGTTAGAGAACATTACGATTGGATGAGTAGCTATTTAGGCGTTACCGAAAAAGATAGCACAAAGTTAAATTTTAGTAGAACAATTGTTCCTGACGCAAGTGATACTACATCAAAAAAAATACAAAATGTTGTATTGGTAATTTGCGAATCTTTTTCGGCTTACAAAAGTTCTATGTATGGCAATCCTTTAAATACTACACCATTTTTTGCAGATATGTGCAAGGAAGGTATATTTTTTAATAGGGCATTTTCACCTGCTTATGGCACTGCAAGAGGCGTTTGGGCAACCATTACAGGTGTGCCAGATGTACAGCAAGGCAAAACTTCTAGTCGAAATCCTGCTGCTGTAAACCAACATACAATCATCAATGATTTTAAAGGGAAAGAAAAGTTGTATTTTTTAGGTGGAAGCAGTAGTTGGGCAAATATTAGAGGCTTGTTAACCAACAATATTGAAGGATTAAGATTGTATGAACAAGGGAGTTATAAAGCTAAAGAAATTGATGTTTGGGGAATTAGTGATAAAAATTTATTTCTTGAAGCCAACGATGCAATGGCAAAAGAAACAAAACCATTTTTTGCTGTAATTCAAACTGCAGATAACCATCGGCCATACACAATTCCTAAAGAAGATGAAGGAGCCTTTGTAAAGAAAAAAATACCAAAAGATAGTTTAAAGAAATATGGCTTTGAAAGCGAAGATGAATACAATGCTTTTAGGTACACCGATTTTTGTTTTCAACAATTTATGGAAGCTGCCAAAAAAGAAAAATATTTTGACAATACGTTGTTTGTTTTTATTGGCGATCATGGTATAAGAGGCGATGCAGGTACAATGCTGCCCAATGTATTTACAAGCCAAGGATTAACCAATATGCATGTACCATTGTTGTTTTATGCACCTAAAATATTGACTCCAAAAACATACAGCATTCCTGCTTCTCAGATAGATGTTTTGCCAAGTATTGCACACCTTGCCAATATTGGTTATACAAATACAACTTTAGGTAGAAACCTTTTTTCGCCATCAGCAAATAGCAATAGCCATACATTTATTTTTGATGAAATGGCAAAACTTGTGGGCGTTTTGAATGATGATTATTTTTTTAATTATCAATTAAAAAATACAAAAGCTGAAAACTTTTTAAGCACTAAAAATAATAAGGTTATACAAAATGATAGTGCTAAAAAAGCCATGCGATTTATAACCGATGCTTTTTACGAAACTTCAAAATATTTATTGTTAACCAACAAAAAGAAACAATAACAGCGTATGTTAATGAAATGGCAAATGCCAAAAACCTTGCAATGGGTAATTAAATTATTTTTAATTTTTTTGTTGGTATTTACTTTGTTTAGAATTTCTACTTACATTGCTTTTAAACCTGCAGATGTTGAGTTGCGTCAGGTACTTAGTTCATTTTTATTGGGCATTCGATTCGATATTCGTTGGATTAGTATTTTGTTAATGCCAATTGTACTGCTAAGTTTTATACCTAAATTTTCTCCATACAGTTCAATCATTGCAAGAAGAGTTTGGGTGGTATATTTAGCAACTGCTACATTTTTATTGATGTTCTTTTTTGGTGCCGATTATGGTCACTTTGCTTATGTAAGCACCCGATTAAATGCAAGTGCATTGAACTTTGCAGAAGATGCAAAAATTTCGTTTGAAATGTTGTGGCAATCTTATCCATTGTTTTGGATGATATTGGCATTGTTGGTATTGGCTTACTTCTTCTATCAATTGTACAAAAAAACGCATCAACATGTTGAGTTTAAAAATAGCCAAAGCGATATAATTTATAAAAGACGATGGTATTTTTTTGTATTGCTTTCAATGGTTTTGGGTATTTATGGTAGCTTTTCATTTAAGCCTTTAAAATGGAAAGATGCGTTTGTGTTTAAAGACAATTTTAAAAGTTATTTAGCATTAAATCCACTTCAAAATTTCTTTACTACATTAAGATTTCGTACGCCAGATGTAGATAATCAATCAATAAAAACAGCCTATAAAGAGGTAGCTAATTTTTTGCAATTAGAACCTCAAGTACAAGCCAATCATTCGTTTGAAAGAACATTGTATCCAAGTAGTAGAGCATTGGAAAGTAAGCCCAATATTGTATTGGTTATTTGCGAAAGCTTTAGCATGTACAAAAGTAGTATGAGTGGCAATGTGTTAAATTCAACACCTTATTTCAATCAACTTACTAAAGAAGGTATTTTTTTTGATCGATGTTTTACACCACATTTTGCTACAGCTCGTGGTGTGTTTGCTACACTTACTGGCATTCCAGATGTGCAATTGTCGAAGTTTAGTAGTAGAAACGAAGAGAGCATTAATCAGCATACAATTATCAATAGTTTTGATGAATACAATAAATTTTATTTTATTGGCGGTAGTAGCGAATTTAACAATTACAGGGGTTTATTGAACAATATAAAAGGAGTGAAGCTATATGAAGAAGGTAGTTATACATCACCCAAAGTAAATGTTTGGGGCATTAGCGATAAAGATTTATTTAAAGAAAGCAATACCATTCTAAAGCAGCAACAAAAGCCATTTTTTGCTATCATTCAAACTGCCGATAATCATCGTCCCTATACAATTCCAGAAAGCGATAAAGATTTTATAAAAAAAGATATTCCAAAAGATACGTTAGAAAAATATGGATTTTTATCAGTTGCCGAATACAATGCTTTTGCCTACATGGATTATTGTATACAACATTTCATAGAAGCTGCTAAAAAAGAAAAATATTTTGAAAATACCATATTTGTTTTTGTTGGCGATCATGGCGTTGAAGGCAATGCTTCTGCAATGTATCCAGATGTTTGGACCAAAAATCGTTTAAGTGATGAGCATGTGCCTTTGTTGTTGTATGCACCATCTTTATTGCAACCTAAGTTGCACAATGAAGTAGTTTCTCAAATAGATGTTTTGCCCACTATTGCAGGCTTGGTGCATTTGCCTTATTTAAATACAACATTAGGTAGAGATGTGTTAAACCCTAAGAAAAAAGGAAATGGTGCATTTGTAATTCATCATGATGAAGGAAAAATTGGTTGGGTTAGCGATTCGTTTTACTTTATTAAAAACATTCGTTTTGAACAAGAACAATTGTTGCCATTAACTGGAAATAAAATTACCTGGAATGCAAACGAAGAAGCAGCATTGAAGAAAAAATATTCTGCTTTTACAACTTCATTTTACGAAGCTGCAAAATGGATGTTGTTGAACAACAAACCCAAATAATTTGCTTTCAATTATTTTAACAGTTTTAATTTTCATCAAAAAAATCAATTCTTTATATTAGCATAATAAACCAACTGTTATGCGATATTTATTTCTATTGTTTATTTGTACAAACTTGCATGCACAAAACAAAAACATTGATGTTGAATTAAGCAAAAAATTAATTGATACTACAATTGTAACAAGTACTGGAGAGCAAATGAGAATAACTCAAAAAAGCAATCAATTGCCCGAAGTGAGTATTTCAAAAAAAAACAATATGCCCAATGCTTTGAGTGGAAAAATTTACACTCAAACATATAGTATGAATAATCAGAGGGGCTTTGATTTGTACAACGCACAACTAGACAATATGTGTGTATTAAAACCAGATAGTAGCAATCTTGCTAGCTTAAAAGCAAATATTATAACTACGCAATCAGCAAAAGCTGGTACAGGGTTTATCATTGAGTATCCAAAATCGCAGTTTAAATTAATTCCCAAGTTGAATAAATCTGAAGAAAAATTATTAAAATTGTTGAACAACAAGCAATAATTATTTCATTTTTTTGGCTATAATAATCATTCTAGGCGATTGTTTGATATCGTATTTATTTAACTGATAATCGCCAAATACTTGTTGAATTTGCATGTGTTGATACGATAACATTTCTGTAAAATCGCCTAAGCTAAATTTGGCAACTTTCTCAGTATATAAATGTTTCAGGGTTTTATTGTTGGTGTCAATTACTTGAATTTGTTTAAAAAAATGATCTTCATTGTGCCATTTGGTAATGTGAAATTCTGCATCACCAATTGTTTTAATCTGGCTTTTTACTGTATGTGCTTCAGCATATCTTACATTCAAATAATCAATTACAAAAATACCATTGGGCTTTAAACTTTGTGTAATTGTTCTAATGGCATTGTCATGCTCACGTTTGGTTTTAAAATAACCAAAACTGGTAAAAAAGTTAAAAGCATATTCAAAATAATTGATCCAAAATGGCAAACGCATATCGTGTTGATAGAAATGCAACAGTTCGTGTTCACTAGTTTTAGCTTCATCAATAGATGGAAACGATAAATCAATTCCTGTAACATCAAATCCCATTTCTGCCAAAGCAATACTATGTCTTCCTTTACCACAAGCAACATCCAACATTTTTGCAGCAGCAGTTGGTTGCAAATAATGTATCAATCTTTTTATAAACTCAACTGCCTCAGTATCATCTCTATGTTGATAGAGTTTATGATAATAAGGCGATGAAAACCAATCTTTATACCAAGAATTTGAAGCCATAATCTAAATATTAAAACGAAGATAGGCTGCAAATCAAGTGAAAAATAGCCAAATGCTTTAAACTTGTAAACATCTATAATTGTATGGTTGTTTTTGGTATGTTTGTCATCCGAAAAAACTGTTTTTTATGGCATTAATTAAAAGCATTTCTGGAATAAGAGGCACTATTGGTGGTAAACCTAGTGAAACGCTTAGCCCTTTAGACATTGTTCGTTTTACCGCTGCTTATGGCACTTGGTTGCTAAATCAGTCTAATGGAAATAAAAAAGTTGTAATTGGACGAGATGGAAGAATTAGTGGTGCAATGGTACAAGGTATTGTAGTAAATACCTTAATTGCATTGGGTATAGATGTTATTGACGTAGGCTTAAGTACAACGCCAACAGTAGAAATGGCAGTTGTTTTTCATGAAGCTGCAGGTGGTATTATTTTAACTGCAAGCCACAATCCCAAAGAATGGAATGCGTTGAAATTGCTAAATGAAAAAGGTGAATTTATTAGCGGCAACGACGGAGCTGCATTGTTAGAAATTGCTGCAAAAGACGACTACTCATTTGCGTCAGTAGATAAATTGGGTACTTGTGTTACCGATGAAACTATGTTAGATAAACATATTGAAGCAGTGGTTAATTATCCATTGGTAGATGTTGCTGCAATTAAAAAAGCCAAATTTAAAATTGTAGTAGATGCTATTAACAGTAGTGGTGCTTTTGCAGTACCTGCATTGTTAAAAGCTTTGGGTGTTAGCTTAAAAGATGTAACTGTTTTAAATGCTGAAGTAAATGGAAAGTTTGCACACAATCCAGAACCATTGCCACAACATTTAACTGAGTTGTGTAATGAGGTTAAAAAACAAAATGCTCATTTAGGAATTGCTGTAGATCCAGATGTAGATAGACTTTGCTTTGTTTGCGAAGATGGCAGTTTGTTTGGCGAAGAATATACTTTAGTTGCAGTTGCAGATTATATTTTAAAGCATAAGAAGGGCAATACTGTTAGCAATATGTCATCTACAAGAGCATTGAAAGATGTTACTTTAAAATATGGTGGAGAATATACTCCAAGTGCAGTTGGTGAGGTAAATGTTGTAAACAAAATGAAGGCTGTAAATGCTGTAATTGGGGGAGAAGGCAATGGTGGAATTATTGTACCAGATTTACATTATGGACGTGATGCTTTAATTGGTATTGCTTTATTTTTAACACACTTGGCACACGAACAAAAAAGTGTTCGTCAACTACGAAATACCTATCCCAATTATTTTATGAGTAAAAACAAAATTGAATTGGATAAAGGGGTTGATGTTCAAAAAATATTTGGCGAAATAAAAAAGAAATACAAAAACAATCCTATTAATACCGAAGATGGTTTAAAGATCGAATTTGAAACAGATTGGGTGCATTTACGTACCAGCAATACAGAGCCTATTATTCGTATTTATAGTGAAAGCAATTTTGAAACTACATCCGATAATATTGCTAAACGTATTATGAAAGATATAAGTGAAGTAATGTAATTTTTGCATTTACAATATATTAAAAAGAATCTCATTGAATAAGTGAGATTTTTTTATTTTTGCTACCAGCTGTTAGTATAACCATCAACACCAGTTGCGTCGCACACTTGTACAAAAGAATGTTTATTCACCTTTTCTTTAACACAGTTTTGAAGGAGAAAAAATATTTGTATTTAAAAAAGTTGAATAAAATACAAGGCCTTGAAGGGAGCGACGCCAGTAAAGACGATTAGAAATACTATAGTCAATTACCCAAAAAACAACCAATGAGTACAACAAGAATTTATTTTGATAACGCTGCTACAACATCTTTAGACCCACAAGTTTTAGAGGCAATGATGCCTTATTTAACTGAAAAATTTGGCAATCCATCGTCAATTTATAGTTATGGAAGAGAGAGTAGAATGGCTATTGAAAATGCACGTAAATCGGTTGCTAAAATTTTAAATGCTCATCCTGCAGAAATATTTTTTACAAGTGGAGGCACTGAAAGTAGTAATACAGCCATTCTTGCATCGATAAAAGATTTAGGTTGTAAACATATTATTAGTAGTGTTATAGAACATCATGCAACAACACATACAGTAGAACATTTGGCTAAAACAGGAGAAGCCAGATTAAGCTATGTAAAACTACATGCCAATGGTCATGTTGATTTAGAAAATTTGGAAAGCCTACTTGCGTCATCCCCAGAAAAAACCTTGGTTACTTTAATGCATGCCAATAACGAAATTGGTAATATTTTAGATATTCATGCAGTGGGTAATTTATGCAAACAATACAATGCTATTTTCCATAGCGATACGGTACAAACTGTTGGTCATTTTCCGTTTGATTTAAGAAATACACCAGTACATTTTATTACTGGTGCAGGGCACAAATTTCATGGGCCAAAAGGTGTTGGTATTTTGTACGTAAACGAGAATGTAAAGATTACACCATTTGTGCATGGAGGTTCTCAAGAAAGAAATATGAGAGCTGGTACAGAAAATTTATATGGTATTGTGGGCTTTGCAAAAGCGTTAGAAATGGCTACAGCAAACCATGAAGCTGATAGACAACATATAAACAGTTTAAAGTTGTATATGATGCAACAATTGCAACAACAAATTGCAAATGTTAGTTTTAATGGAGATGTACTTGGAAAAAGTTTGTACACTGTTTTAAGTGCTAGTTTTCCGAAAACTGAAAAAAGTGAAATGATATTGTTTAATATGGACATTAACAATATTTGTGCAAGTGGTGGTAGTGCTTGCACAAGTGGTGCAGATGCTGGAAGCCATGTTATTAGAGCCATTAACAGCAACCCAAATCAAGTTACTGTAAGGTTTAGTTTTAGCAAAAACAATACAAAAAATGAAGTTGATATTGTTGTTGAAAAGTTGAAAACAATGATTTAGTTGTAAGGCTTTTTTTATTACGGAAAAAATGGAAGAAAATAGCAACTACTATATTTAATAATTTTAATTTGCCACAAACAAAAAGCCCTGTAATAAATACAGGGCTTTTTTATTAACGCTTTTAAGAAAGAAATTATTTCTTCTTAGGAGCAGCTTTTTTAGCTGGAGCAGCCTTCTTTGCAGGGGCAGCTTTTTTAGCTGGAGCAGCTTTCTTAGCTGGAGCAGCCTTCTTTACAGGGGCAGCTTTTTTAGCTGGAGCAGCTTTCTTTGCAGGAGCAGCTTTTTTTGCAGGAGCGGCTTTTTTTGGAGCAGCTTTTTTTGCAGTTGCCATAATTTTTTTTAATTTAATGGTTAGTTAATACCATAAAAATAAAACTAAATTTCTAACTACAAAATTTTTTTTTATGCAGCTACTACAATCTCACTAACAGAAACAATTGTTTTCGAGTTTTTTGTTTTTCTAAACTCAACAGTTCCATCAGTTAAAGCAAATAATGTGAAGTCTTTTCCAAGACCAACATTTTTACCAGGATGATAAACTGTACCACGTTGACGAACTATAATATTTCCAGAAGTGGCTGGTTGACCACCAAATATTTTCACACCCAAACGTTTACTGTTTGAGTCACGTCCGTTCTTTACACTACCTTCACCTTTTTTGTGTGCCATTGTATAAATTTTTTAAATACAAATTTCAAATATTTTTTATTTGAAATTAATCATTTGTAATAGAATTAAGCAATACTTTCAATTCTTATTTTGGTATAATGAGTTCTGTGACCATGCTTTTTTCTGAAACCTTTTCTTCGTTTCATTTTAAAAGCAATTACTTTATCTCCTTGCACCAAACTACTAAGTATTTCAGCTGTAACAGTTGCCTTTACAGCACCGCCTACAGTTAATGTACCACTATTATCTACCATTAAAACATCGTTGAATTCAACTTTGTCTCCGGTATTTCCTTGCAAATGAGGAACGTACAAACTATCTCCTGTTTGTACTTTAAATTGTTGACCTGCGATTTTGACTACTGCTAACATGACTGTTAAAAATTAGGACGGCAAAAGTAAGGTTATCTCTGCAATTAGAGCAATCTTTTTTAATTATTTTCAATTTAGGTGAAAAAAAACTTGAAAACAGTCTTTTTAAAAGCAAAAAAACATTTAACTAAGCAATTACTCAAACTGATTTCTATACTTTTTTGGAGTAATTTGCTTAAGTTCCTTAAATTGTTTGCTAAAATGTGCCCAACTATTATAGCCACTTTCATAACAAATTTGTAAAATAGGTTTTTGTGTATTGGTAAGTAGTTTGCAAGCATGTCCAATTCTTAAGTCTTGTAGAAAATCAAAATATGTTTTCTTCAAGTTCTTTTTAAAAAATCTGCAAAAAGTTGGAATACTCATATCTGCTAAGCTGGCCAATTGTTTTAATGTTATAGGTTCTAAATAGTGGTTGAATGAAAAATCAATTATTTTTTCAATAACTGGATTTACTTCAGAACTTGGCGTATTAAAATTTTGTGTAAGCTTTTGGTAACTATTTGTGGTTGCAACTCTCATGAGTATTTGCAACAATAAAATCAGTTTATTACATGGTTTTGATTGTGACAATTGGTTAATAGCAATTTCAATTTCTTTGCTCAATTTTCCTTTCAATTGTATCGCATCTTCTTTTTGTAAAAGTTGATGTATTTGTTTGTTTTCAGGAAGCTGTAAAAATGAATCACCAAATAAAGATTTATTAAATTGAATTACCATAGCACTACCAAAATCTTTTGGATTGGTTTTTCTAAACCAATGAGGCAAATTGCTAGCAATAAAAAAAATATCTCCTACTACATATTCACCAATATAATCTCCAATTAGTGCATTACCGCTACCTGCAGTAATTAAAATAAGTTCATGCTCATCATGTTTGTGCCAGTTGGTTTCGAAAAATGGGGTTTCATAATGTTTACACGAGAAAGAATGGTTCAGCTCTAAATGAATTTTTTGAACAATCGTTTTCAAAGTAGATATTTTATTTTGTCGTATTTGTAAGCAATATTCAAATATAATTGATAAAATAGCATATTTAATATTAAAAATAGCAGTTGTATTCGGTTGTATTTAAGTTAAACTTTGAATTTCAAATTAATAACGATTGTGCATGCTTCTATTGGGATTAGATATTGGAACCTCTTCTATTAAAGCATCTGTAGTAGATGCTAACACACAGCAAATTATAGCCACTGCACAATATCCTGAAACTGAAAGTGAAATAATAGCCCTTGAAATGGGTTGGGCCGAACAGAATCCTGAAATGTGGTGGCAACACGTCCAAATGGCTATTTTAAAAGTAAATGCTCAACAGTTATATATTCCTTCCGACATAAAAGCAATTGGTATTGCTTATCAAATGCATGGATTAGTTTGTGTAGATAAAAACCAAAATGTTTTACGAAATAGTATTATTTGGTGTGACAGTCGTGCAGTAGAAATTGGCAATAATGCTTTCGAAAAAATTGGTAACAGTACTTGTTTGTTGAACCTTCTTAATTCGCCAGGTAATTTTACAGCCAGCAAACTAATGTGGGTAAAAGAGAATGAACCTGAGCTGTTTAATAAAATTGATAAAGTGATGTTGCCTGGGGATTTTATTGCAATGAAATTAACTGGAGAATGCACTACAAGTATTTCTGCATTAAGCGAAGGCATTTTTTGGGATTTTAGAAATAACGAATTATCGGTAGATGTTTTTGATTGTTTTAGTTTTAGTAAATCGTTGATACCACAGTTGCGTCGTGTGTTTGATGAACATGGCTTTTTGAAATCTGATGTTGCCAATTATCTTTCTTTAGCTGCAGGAATACCAGTAACTTATAAAGCAGGAGATCAACCCAATAATGCACTTTCATTAAATATTTTACAACCAGGAGAAGTGGCTGCAACTGCAGGAACTAGTGGTGTTATTTATGGAATTAGTGACCAACTCACCTTCGATAAAAAATCTAGAGTAAACACATTTGCACACGTAAATTATACTGCTGAAGAAAAACGATTGGGCGTTTTATTGTGCATTAATGGAACTGGAATTTTAAATAAATGGGTAAAAAAAATTACTGGTAATTTACTCTCTTATCAAGAAATTAATGTGGCTGCATCAACAATAAATACAGGGAGTAATGGTTTGTTCATGTTGCCATTTGGTAATGGTGCCGAAAGAATTTTGGAAAATAAGATTGTACAAGGTCATATTCATGGAATTGATTTTAATGTTCATACTACTGCTCATTTATATAGAGCAGCTCAAGAAGGAATAGCTTTTGCGTTTAGGTATGGCTTAGACATAATGAGAGAGTGTGGCATACACCCAAAAGTTATTAGAGCAGGTAAGGCTAACATGTTTTTGAGTGATGTATTTATTGAGAGTTTTGTTAATTCAACAGGTGTGCCTGTTGAATTATACAATTGTGACGGAAGTGTTGGTGCTGCATTAGGTGCAGGTATTGGCGTAGGAATTTTTAAAACTGAGGCCGAAGCGTTTAATAATGCAAAACTGCTTAAGTTGGTAGAACCTGAAAAAACAGATACATATAATAGTTTGTATGAAGAATGGAAGGAAGTGTTGTTGAATTGTATAAATTGATATTACTTTTTTAGTAAAATGTTAGTACTACTTTGAAAGTGCAAAAAATTGAATTATACAAAATATTATTGTGTGAGGTTAGCAAAAAAAAAAAAAATTAAAATTTTAAAAGTACATAGCCAATAATGCAAAATTGTTGTATGGTAGCTATCAATATAATTTAAAAAAAATAAAAATATATGTCAGTAGTATTAGGTGATAAAGAATTTTTTAAAGGCATTCCTAAAATAAAGTTTGAAGGAGTTGAAAGTGACAATCCATTAGCATTTCGATGGTATGATGAAAATAGAATTGTTGCTGGAAGAACGATGAAAGAGTGGTTTCGTTTTGCAGGTGCTTATTGGCATAGCTTCTGTGGAAGCGGTGCTGATCCATTTGGGGAACCAACACATATTTTTTCATGGAATGAAAAAAGCGATGTAGTTCAAAGGGCAAAAGATAAAGCTGACGCTGCATTTGAATTTTTAACCAAATTAGGCTTGCCTTTTTATTGCTTTCATGATATTGATGTGGTTGATTATGGAAATGATATTAACGAAAACGACAAACGCTTACAAGCATTAACAGCTTATCTAAAACAAAAACAAACGGCTAGTGGAGTAAAACTGTTATGGGGTACAGCGAATTTATTTTCTCATAAAAGATACATGAATGGAGCTAGTACTAACCCTGATTTTCATGTATTGGCACACGGTGCTGCTCAAGTAAAGGCTGCTATTGATGCAACGATTGAGTTGGGTGGTGCAGGTTATGTTTTTTGGGGTGGAAGAGAAGGGTATATGAGTTTATTGAATACAAATATGAAACGGGAGAAAGAACATTTTGCTAAATTTTTGCATGCATCCAAAAATTATGCAAGAGCAAATGGTTTTACAGGAACTTTTTTTATAGAGCCTAAGCCATGTGAGCCTAGTAAACATCAATACGATTATGATGCAGAAACAGTGATAGGCTTCTTGCGTCAGTATGATTTATTGAACGATTTTAAATTGAATTTAGAAGTAAATCATGCAACATTAGCTGGCCATACGATGCAGCATGAAATGCAGACTGCTGCTGATGCTGGTATGTTGGGTAGTTTAGATGCCAACAGAGGTGATATGCAAAATGGTTGGGATACTGATCAGTTTCCTAACAACTTAAATGAACTCACAGAATGTATGTTGGTTTTTATTGAGGCAGGTGGTTTACAAGGTGGCGGAATAAACTTTGATGCAAAAATTAGAAGAAACAGCACCGATCCAATAGATTTATTTTATGCTCATATTGGCGGTATGGATAGTTTTGCTAGAGCACTAATTACTGCGAATAATATTCTTACTAAATCTGATTACAAAAAAATTAGAGCCAATCGTTATGCAAGTTTTGATAACGGTGCAGGAAAAGATTTTGAAAATAATGGCTTAACACTTGAACATTTAAGAACCTTCGCCATACAAAATGGAGAGCCCGAAACTTTAAGTGGTAAGCAAGAATATTTAGAAAGTATAATCAATCGTTTTATATAACTACAACAATTTTTAACACGAGTTTTAATTAAAAAATAATTGCATAAATGAATAGCTTACATACCAAAGATTATATTGTTTTTTTCTTCTATTTTATTGTAGTGGCTTCTTATGGTTTATATATTTATTACAAAAAAAAGAAAAAATCGGTATCTGCTTCTCACGATTATTTTTTAGCTGAAGGCTCACTCACATGGTGGGCTATTGGAGCCTCTTTAATAGCATCTAATATTTCGGCAGAACAATTTATTGGTATGAGTGGCAATGGGTTTAAAATGGGTTTAGCTATTTCAACTTACGAGTGGATGGCTGCTGCAACTTTAATTATTGTGGCGGTATTTTTTATTCCTGTGTATTTAAAGAATAAAATTTACACAATGCCTCAGTTTTTAAGTCAACGCTATAACTCAACGGTAGCAATGATTATGGCTGTTTTCTGGTTGCTACTTTATGTAGTGGTAAATCTTACTTCTATACTTTATTTAGGTGCATTGGCCATTAGTAGTGTATCTGGTTTAAACCTTACTTTATGTATGTATTGCTTAGCCATTTTTGCAATTTTTATCACTCTTGGTGGAATGAAAGTAATTGGTTACACCGATGTTATTCAAGTTTTTTTTCTAATTCTAGGAGGACTAGTAACTACTTATTTAGCATTAAATATGGTAGCAGAACATTATGGAACATCGGGTGTAGTAAATGGATTTAATTTAATTACCCAAAAGGCCGACGATCATTTTCATATGGTATTCAGTCAAAGCAATGACAACTTTCCAAGCCTACCTGGTTTAACTGTATTAATTGGTGGTATGTGGATTGTGAACCTAAACTATTGGGGGTGTAATCAATACATAACTCAAAGAGCATTGGGAGCCGATTTAAAAACTGCCAGAAGTGGTCTTTTGTTTGCTGCTTTTCTTAAATTATTAATGCCTGTAATAGTTGTACTTCCTGGTATTGCAGCTTATGTGTTGCATAAAGAAGGCAACTTTCAAACTGAAATGTTACAAAATGGAGAACTCAATCCAGATAGAGCTTACCCAGTTTTATTAAATCTTTTGCCAGAAGGGTTAAAAGGCTTGTCTTTTGCTGCATTAACTGCTGCTGTTGTAGCTTCTTTAGCTGGGAAAGCCAATAGCATTGCCACTATTTTTACACTCGATATTTATAAGAAAAATATTAATGTAAATGCTGATGAAAATAAGATGGTTTGGATTGGTAGAATATCTGTAATTCTAGCCATGTTAGTTGCTGTTATTATTGCACCATTATTGGGTATTGATAAAAAAGGGGGGTTTGAATTTATTCAAGAATATACAGGATTTGTAAGCCCAGGTATTTTTGCCATGTTTATTCTTGGTTTCTTCTGGAAGAAAACTAGCTCTAATGCTGCAATGTTTGCAACAGTTGGAGGATTTGTATTAAGTGTAATTTTTAAATTTCTACCTCAATTCGTTAATCTTAGTTGGTTAAAACCATTCGGCTTTGCCACTTTAGTGCAACAAAAAGATGGCTCCATGATTTATGAAATTCCTTTTTTAGATAGAATGGGTTTTGTATTTATTATTTCTGTTTTGTCTATGATTCTAATTAGCTTATTAGATGCAAAAAGGGGCATTCCGTCAAAAGGGTTAGAAGTTGATAAATCTATGTTTAAAACCAATACAGGATTTGCCATAGGTGCAATGCTAATCATAGGTATTTTAGTAGCATTATATACTATATACTGGTAATTGTTATAAATCTTATATGTATGTATAAGTTGGGTTTATAATTATTTCAAATTCACTTCAAATAATTTGGGTATGCAAATAAAAAAATATTTTTCTTTAATGGTGTTTCTCTATGGCATGCATATCTATTCGGTTGCCCAAAAGCCTTACACCTCTAAAGTTTGGCAAGCTGATAATGGGAATGGCACTTATTCTAATCCAATTATTCATGCAGATTATAGCGACCCCGACGTAATACGTGTTGCTGATGATTATTACATGGTTGCTTCAAGTTTTAATTATGTACCAGGGTTGCCCATTTTACATTCAAAAGATTTAGTAAACTGGACAATTATTGGTCATGCTCTTATTCAACAACCTCCTTACGATAGATTTAATAAAGTACAACATGGAGGAGGGGTTTGGGCACCTGCAATTCGATTTCATAAAGGAGAATTTTATATTTATTACCCAGACCCAGATGAAGGAATTTATGTTGTAAAAGCTGCTAAAATTACTGGCCCTTGGAGTGAGCCTTTGTTGGTGAAAAAGGCTAAAGGTTGGATAGATCCTTGTCCGTTTTGGGATGAAGATGGTAAAGCTTATTTAGTAGCTGGAGTAGCAGCAAGTAGAAGTGGAATAAAAAGTGTTTTATTGTTGCATAGAATGAGTGCTGACGGAACTCGATTGTTAGACGATGGAGCAATTATTTTTGATGGACATGATAAACATCCAACTGTCGAAGGACCTAAATTGCACAAACGAAATGGGTACTATTATGTATTTGCACCAGCAGGTGGCGTTGGACAAGGATGGCAATTGGTTTTACGTAGTAAAACAATTGATGGACCTTATGAACATAAAATAGTATTAGAGCAAGGTTCTAGTAATTTCAATGGCCCACATCAAGGTGCATGGGTAGAAACTCAAACTGGAGAAAGTTGGTTTATACATTTTCAAGATAAAGATGCTTATGGCAGAATTGTTCATTTACAACCTATGCAATGGAAAAATGATTGGCCAATAATAGGAGTTGATGCAGATGGCAATGGTATTGGAGAGCCAGTAACTACATTTAAAAAACCAAACGTTGGAAAAAGTTATCCAATACAATCACCTCAAGAAAGTGATGAGTTTAATACCAACAAAATTGGTTTGCAATGGCAATGGAGTGCCAATAGAAAATCCAATTATTTTATGCCGGCAGGTGCCAACTATGGTTTTTTGCGTTTGTTTACAGTGGCTAAAATCGATAGTACATTGAACATCTGGGATGCACCTAATTTATTTACACAAAAATTTCCTGCACCAAATTTTAGTGCAACAACTAAACTAAATTTTACTGCTCGTGCAAACAATGAAGAAGTCGGTTTAATTATAACAGGATTAGATTATGCTTATATCTCAATAAAGAGAAATGAACATGGATTGATTGTAACTCAGGTAAAATGTATTGATGCAGAAAAGGCTAAACCAGAAATAAAATCATCTGAAATATCTGTAAACAATAACAACATTTATTTTAAAGTTCAAGTGAGTAACGTACAACCAACTGATGATGATTACAAACAATTTGTAAGAAGCGAAAACAATAAATGGGGCAATGCAAAATGTATTTTTAGTTATAGTATAGATGGGGTTGAATATAAACAATTGGGCGAACCATTTGCTGCCAAGAAAGGAAAATGGATTGGTGCTAAAGTTGGCTTGTTTGCCTTGCGAAATGGTAAAGTATACGAAAGTGGATATGCTGATGTGGACTGGTTTAGAATAGATAAATAACTGAACCTTATGAATTGTAACTTGGTATTTCTTCCAATAAAATTTTATTGCTTGTTTTTAGTCCATAGGTAATTGTACCATTGGTTGTAATTAAATAATCAACTTGTAAAGTTTGATTGTAATTTAATATTTGAGCAAATGTTTTTTCGTTTACTGGCACATTCATTTCTTTACATTCAACAATCATCCACGGCAAGGAATTTTTATAAACTATGATGTCGCATCTTTTTTTTAATTCGCCCAACTTAATTTCTTTTTCTACAGCAATTAAACTTGCAGGATATTCTTTTTCAACTATTAAATATTGAATAAAGTTTTGTCTCACCCATTCTTCTGGAGTGAGTAAAATCCACTTCTTTCGAATAACATCAAAAATGAATTCTTTGTTATTTTCTTCTTTCATTTTAAAGCCTGCCGATGGGTAAACGATTTTTATCATACAGTTTTATGCAACTATTTTCTTATTTTTACAGATGGTTGTCAAAGATACCATAGCTTTATTACTAACGATAAATTGAATATTATGAAGTCGAAACAGGAAATTGTAAACAACTGGTTACCGAGGTATACAGGTGAAAAATTAGAAAATTTTGGCAAATACATTTTGCTTACCAACTTTAGTAATTATGTAGAAATGTTTGCCAAATTGAATAAGGTAGAAGTGATTGGAAGAGATCGCCCATTTCAATGTGCAACAGCCAATGGAATTACAATAATAAATTTTGGAATGGGAAGCCCAGGAGCTGCAACAGTAATGGATTTATTAAGTGCAATTGACCCTAAGGCTGTATTGTTTTTGGGTAAATGTGGAGGGTTGAAAAAAAGAAATAAAATTGGCGATTTAATTTTGCCAATTGCTGCAATACGTGGTGAAGGAACAAGTAACGATTATTTTCCACCAGAAGTACCAGCTATGCCTGCATTTGCTTTGCAAAAAGCTATCTCAACAACCATAAGAGACCACAATACAGATTATTGGACTGGAACAGTTTATACAACCAATAGAAGAGTTTGGGAACATGATGAAGATTTTAAAAAGCAATTGAGAAAAGTGAGAGCTTATGCAATTGATATGGAAACTGCAACCATTTTTATGGTTGGGTTCTACAATCAAATTCCAACAGGTGCTTTATTGTTGGTAAGCGATAGCCCAATGGTGCCAGATGGTGTAAAAACTGAAGCTAGCGATAAAAAAGTAACCTCTCAATTTGTTGATAGGCATTTAAAAATTGGAATTGATTCGTTAAAGCAATTAATTAACAATGGTGCAACGGTGAGACACTTGCATTTTTAAAATTGTTATATAACAAGGAAATTCATAAAAAAAGTCATTGTGGTAATTTACACAATGACTTTTTTCATAGTAGTAGATGAGAATGAGAAAATCTTATAGTTATTCAGAAATAATTATAAGATGAATGACTTACATGTATTGATACCATGCTTACTCATAACGTTGCTTGTTACCATTTAATTTATATCTTATTCCAAAAGAAATACCTGCAGCACTAAATCTTTGGCTAAAACCATATGCGGTATTCTGTAGTTTAGTTAAACTGTATCTAAAGTATGGTTCTGCAAAAACATCAATTGAATTGGTTATTGGTTTTATTAAACTTATGCTGCCATATAAACTCACACCAACATTGTGTTTGGTAATTCCTACGTCTTCTTTGTTGTTAACATTTACCAACTGATAGCTTGTGTCCAAAGCTTTGCCAGAATACCATGAAGCAAGATTGATAATAGCTCCACCATTAATTGAAGCCCTAAATTTCTTGTAGTTAAATTCATAACCAATGGTAAGTGGCAATTCAATATTTCTATAATAATTTTTTGATTGATTCACTAAATAGCCAATTTGTACAGTAGTTGTTGTATCTGCAACTGTTGTTGTATTGCCAAAAGCATCAGTAACTGTTCTAATTACAACAGTGGTAACCAAACGACGTTCATTTTCTCTTCTTAAGTTAACTTGTTCATTTAATTGAGAAAATTGAATACCAGCCTTAAGCATAATATTCTCTGTAATATTTTTACTAATTCTTATGCCAAGTGTAATGCCACCTCTCATTGTTTCTGCACTATCTTTTTTATCTAAATAAGCAGCATTATCATTGTTGGTACTTAACTTTTTAAATGTAAATTCTGGTGAAACATAACCTTCAACATACCAATCATTTCTTCGTTCTTTATTTATTTCAGGACAGTCTTGTGGATTGGTAGATTTAAGATTAAAATTGGTGAAGAAATCTTGTTTAAGCAATGGTTTTTTGTAGAAAATATTTTGTGTTTGTTCTTTCTTGAAATTTATAGAAGAATTTTCCGTACTTGTATTTTTGATTGAATTGGCAGCACTATAATTCTGGAGTTCATTGTTTTCTGTTTGAATATTGAAAGCATTAATTTCAGAAGCATTTGTTGTTGAATTTTCTGCTATTAATTGCTCAAGTTGTTGAATGTAGTCTTTGTTATGAATTCTTGTGTTGGGCGTTGTTTGGATGTTAAGTTTTGTATTGTTTTTTATTGCAACACTAGAATTGTTTATCAATTTAACTTGCTGAGAGTTGGTGTATAGCGTAGATAATTTTACAGTATTTTGTGTATTATTTGTAGCAGCTATTAATTCATTTTTTTGTTCAACCAAGTGTTGTTGATATAAAATAAAACTGCCAAGTGTACTACTACAAAGTAGTAACGTGAAAATTAAAAATGGTTTACTGTTCCACCAAAAAATAGCAGGTCGTCTTTGTTTTTCTTGCACAATTCTGTCCCACATTCCTTCAGGAATAGGGGATGCAAAATTTTCTAATTGCTTTTTTATATGGTTATCAAATGAATGATCTTTCATTATACAGCAATTTTTTGGAGTTGTAAAATTTGATGCTGTAACATTTTTCTAGCTTTTACCAATTGGCTTCTGCTAGTACTAGCTTGTATTTGTAATAAGTTAGCAATTTCATCGTGTGTATATCCTTCAATCACATTTAAGTTAAATACAACTCTATATCCAAATGGTAATTGATTGATTAATTTTAGTAAATCTTCTTCTCCTAAATGACTGTAAGCGTAAGAGTCGACTTGGTGAGAGTCGTAATGACTTTCTTTTAATTCACTAAACTCAATGCGTTTCTTTTGTAAATGTTTCAAGGCACAATTAACCATTACTCTACGCACCCATCCTTCAAAAGAGCCTTCAAATTTAAATTGATGTAGATTGTTAAAAACTCTAATAAAACCATCTTGCAACATATCTTCAGCTTCCATGTAATCGTTGGCATACCTTAAACATACAGTAAACATTTTACCAGCCAATTGCTCAAAAAGCATTCGCTGACAAGAAATATCTTGCTTCAAACATCCTCTTATCAATTCGTACTGTGTCAAATTGAATTTTGTTTATTGTATGGTGTATAATGATTGTAGATACTTTTTACAAACTAATGTTGCCTAATTAAAAATGAATGTACAACTTTTTTTAAGATATGTAATGTTATTAAACCTGCTTAAATAGTAGTGAACAAAAAAATACCCCACTGTTTTTAACAGTGGGGTATTTTTTATAATTTATAAACTATTTAGTTGCAAATAAATGGATAGATATTGCTACTTCTGGTACTGTATATTTTGTTGCAATTGGCAACAATCTTGAATCTATAGTAAAAAATGCTTGTGCAAAAAACTTATTGCCGTCTGCATTTCTAACATATGCAGGAAATTTCATTGGAATTGTAGTGCCTTTAACGGTTAAATTTCCAGCAATTTCAAGTGCTGTTTCCGTTGTGTAGGTTACACTAGAAATTTCAAAAGTTGCTTCTGGATTTTTTTCAGTTTCAAAAAAATCGGCACTTTTTAAATGGCCTTCTAATTTTGCTCCAGCACCATCAGTAACTTTTAAACCTGCAATATCAATGGTAAATTTACCACCTGTTAATTTGCCACCATCCATTGTTAAAGTTCCATTTTTTAATGGAAAATAGCCCGGGTGATAACCACCTTTTTTTGCCCCAACCCACTCAACTTTAGATTCTGTTGTAGTAGTGTAAGTGTCGCCAGTTGCTTTTGGTGTGGCTGGTTTAAACGAAAATAACGTGGTTGCCAATGCTGCAAATCCAATAATAAAAGCTTTTTTCATGATTTTTTTGTTTTGAATTTCGAAAATAGATGATTTGCATGTATATACATCAATTGTGCCAACTTTTTCCCAATTTCAAAAATTTAGAGGTTTAGAGTTAAATGAATATTTTTTTTACAAATTGTTGAAAAACGGCAATATTCTATTTTTGAATTCAGCCGGAATGCCAGTTTTTTCTTTACTGGTTGAATTGATAAAATACAAAACTACTTTACCAATGGTTAGTAATTTTTCACTTTCGTTGTATACTTCTTGATGAAATTCAATTTTATGATCGGTGGGTAATTCTTTTAAAATTGTTTTAATGGTTAATAAATCATCATAATGTGCAGGGCGTAAAAATTTGGTATGCAAATCAACAATTGGCATGATGATGCCCATTGTTTCTAATTCTTTATAAGTAAAACCAAGTTGACGAATACTTTCGGCTCTTCCTACTTCAAAGTATTGAGCATAATTGCCATGATAAACCACATTCATTTGATCTGTTTCGGCGTAGCGAACCCTAATTTTTGTAATGCTCTCGTACATGTAACAAAATGTTTTTTTGTAAAAAAACACCGTTTGAAAAACAAACGGTGTTTAATAATTGTGTTATAAATTAAGCTTCTTGTAAAAATGGATAACCATAATCTGTTGGAGGATTAAAAGTCTCTTTAATTGTTCTTGCACTTAACCAACGATATAAATTTAAAGCACTTCCTGCTTTATCGTTTGTGCCACTTGCCCTTGCACCACCAAAAGGTTGCTGACCAACAACTGCACCTGTAGGTTTATCGTTTACATAAAAATTACCAGCAGCATTGCGAAGCTTATTTGTTGCCAATTCAACTGCATTTCTATCTGTTGCAATTACTGCACCTGTTAATGCATAAGGAGATGTAGCATCTACCAATTCTAATGTTTTTTCAAAATCGTTGGCAGGATAAATGTAAATGGTTAAAACTGGGCCAAAGATTTCCTCACACATGGTTGTATATTTTGCATCTGTAGTTTCAATAATTGTTGGTTGAATAAAGTAACCTTCTTTTTTACTGCATTCTCCACCTACTAAAATTGAAGCAGATTTACTGCGTTTTGCCTTATCTATATACGATTTAATTTTATCGAAACTTTTTTCATCAATCACAGCATTTACAAAATTGGTAAAGTCTTCTGTTGTGCCCATTTTCATGCTATTAACGCCAGCAATTAATTTTTTCTTCACTGCCGTTGCAATATTGCTTGGAATGTATGCTCTTGATGCAGCACTACATTTTTGTCCCTGAAATTCAAATGCACCTCTTAATAATGCAGTAGCAACAACATCGGCATTGGCAGTTTTGTGTGCAATTACAAAATCTTTACCACCAGTTTCTCCTACAATTCTTGGATAGGTTTTGTACTTAGCCATATTCTTTCCAATGGTTTCCCACATATTGTTAAATACGCCTGTACTACCAGTAAAATGTACACCAGCAAAATCTTTATGGTTAAAACAAATACTGCCAATTGTTGGACCATCAACATAAATTAAATTAATTACACCATCGGGTAAGCCTGCTTCTTTTAAAATACGCATCAACATGTGAGCAGAATAAATTTGTGTGTTGGCAGGTTTCCAAACAACTACATTGCCACACATTGCAGCACTTGTAGGCAAATTACCCCCAATAGCAGTAAAGTTAAATGGCGTAACAGCCAAAACAAATCCTTCTAATGGTCGCCATTCTAAACGATTGTGCATACCTGCACCACTAATAGGTTGTTGCTTATAAATTTCACTTAAGTAGTGTACGTTAAAACGGAGAAAATCTATCAATTCGCAAGATGCGTCAATTTCGGCTTGATACGCATTTTTGCTTTGTCCTAACATGGTAGTTCCATTAATGTAACTACGATATTTTGTAGCCAATAAATCGGCAGCTTTTAAAAATATACCAGCTCTATTTTCCCAACTCATATTTTCCCAATTGGCTTTTGCTGCTAAAGCTGCATCAATGGCTTGTTGTACATGTTTTGCATCGCCAGCATAAAAATATCCAAGCGTATGTTTTATTTCGTGAGGTGGATGAATAGCTATTTTTTTGTTTGTACGAACTTCTTTATTACCAATAAACATTGGTATATCAGTTTCGGTACTTTTTAATTCAGCTAAAGTTTTCTTTAAGGTTAGTTTTTCTGCACTGTTGGGTGCATAATTTAAAACTGGTTCGTTTGTAGGCAATGGGTAAGAAAATGTTCCTAAACTCATGTTTTAATTTTTTAGTAGAGCTGCAAGTTAATGCTTAACCAATTATTATGCTAACAACCTGTAGTTTTTTGATGAATGGAGATGCTGTTTTTTTCTGTTTTAGTAAATGATTTAATTACCATAAATGGAGGATGAAAATTTTAATTTTTTGTTGAAAATGATGAACAAAGAACTAGGTCTAAAAAAGTGCCCTGCAAAGCAGGATTTGTAAACGACGCCAGTAAAGTTTAATGTATATGCTACAGCTTGTATAATAATTGTATTATCTTAATTTTTCATGTAACTTAAATACCATTGTTAACCCTTACTTTTGCCGCAAATTTTAAATAG
>ERZ724510.217-NODE-217-length-32694-cov-5.710500_pt1 | contig 32694 bp, 29 predicted proteins | sample MGYA00376043_ERZ724510 | MGnify/ENA primary metagenome ERZ724510 (study PRJEB28724, sample SAMN07190888) | wastewater metagenome | isolation source: influent of sewage treatment plant in Hong Hong | place: USA: Christiansburg, Virginia | collected 2016-03-01 ... | reverse complement strand
AGCAATAATCAAAAAAATATTTGCGATAGTGTTGGGAAATTTAAATTGAACAGTTTCTCTCAACCTCAACAAATTATTATCAGCTGTATTGGATATTACCCTTTAAAAACTACACTCTCAACAACATTATATTTACAACCCATTAGCAATGGTTTAGAAGAAGTAGTAATTACTGGCACATTGAAAGAAGTAAGAAAAAGTGAAAGTCCCGTACCTGTTGAAATTTTCACACCTGCATTCTTTAAGAAAAACCCATCGAGTTGTGTGTTTGATGCTTTGCAAAATGTGAATGGCGTTCGGCCACAACTAAATTGCAATATTTGCAATACTGGCGATATTCATATCAATGGTTTAGAAGGCCCCTATACAATGGTGTTGATTGATGGAATGCCCATTGTTAGTAGTTTATCTACAGTTTATGGCTTAAGTGGAATACCCAATAGTTTAGTGGAGAGAATTGAAATTGTAAAAGGTCCTGCGTCTTCTTTATATGGCAGTGAAGCCATTGGTGGCTTAATTAATATTATTACAAAAAACGCTTCAACCGCTCCGAAATTAAGTGTTGATTTTATGACAACATCTTATCAAGAATACAATTTAGATATAGGTTTTAAACAATCGGTTGGCAAAAAAGCCAATGTACTTACAGGCATTAATGCATTTTATTACAACCATATTATAGATAAAAACAATGATAATTTTACCGATGTTACTTTGCAACAAAGAGTTTCAATTTTCCAAAAATGGAATTTTAAAAGAACACAAAATAGAGTAATGAATATTGCTGCAAGATATTTTACTGAAGATCGTTGGGGTGGAGATATTCGTTGGAACAAAATTTTTAGAGGTGGCGATAGTTTATATGGAGAAAGTATTTACACCAATCGTTGGGAAGTATTGGGCAACTATCAATTACCAGTGAAAGAAAAATTGATGTTTTCATTTTCATACAATCAACACAAGCAAGATAGTAGATATGGTACAACCATTTACAATGCTCAACAAAATATTGCTTTTGCTCAAATAACTTGGGATAAAAAAGTTAAGCAACATGATTTGTTGTTGGGTACAACTTTGCGTTACACCTACTACGATGACAATACAGTTTCAACACAAGATGTGTTACACACTACCAATAACCCAGATGAAATTATTTTGCCAGGAATTTTTTTACAAGATGAAATTTCGATAGCATCTTCACAAAAATTATTAATGGGTATACGATACGATTATAACAAAGTACATGGCAATATTTTCACCCCTAGATTGGCTTATAAATTAACCATCAACCCAAACAATATTCTTCGTTTAAATACAGGAACAGGATTTAGAGTAGTGAATTTATTTACAGAAGATCATGCTGCATTAACAGGTGCAAGAACTGTAGAAATTAAGGAATCTTTAGCACCAGAAAAAAGTTACAATATCAATCTAAATTATACAAAAAAAATATTCACAACCGCTGGAACAGCTATTAATATTGATTTTTCAACATGGTACACCTATTTTACCAACAGAATTGTAGCCGATTATGAAACAGACGTTAATAAAATTATTTACAATAATTTAAATGGTTATGCAGAAAGCAAAGGAATTTCAATTAACACAGATATTGCTTTTAAAAATGGTTTAAAAGTTATTGCAGGTGCAACTTATATGAATGTAGATATTGTAGAAAAAAATACAAGAACTCAACAATTACTTACAGAAAAGTTTACAGGAACTTGGGCAATTAGTTACACAATTTTACCATTAAAATTATCAATTGATTATACAGGAAATATTTATGGCCCAATGCGATTACCACTGCTTGGTTCACTTGATCCAAGAAATGAAAACTCTCCAACTTGGAGTATTCAAAACATACAATTTACCTATAAAGGATTGAATAAAGTAGAGTTGTATGGCGGTATAAAAAATTTATTAAACTGGACTCCCTTTAAAACCAACAATCCATTTTTAATTGCACGTACCAACGACCCTTTTGATAAAAATGTGCAATACAACTCCAATGGGCAAGTTGTTGCAACAAACAACAATCCGTATGCTTTAAGCTTCGATCCAAATTATGTATATGCACCATTACAAGGTTTACGCATATTTGCTGGCATAAGATATAACTTAAAATAAGTGTCGATTATTTTGGAACAACACACTTGTAATTACAGTTATCTTTGTTCTTGTGCTTTTATTAAAGCATTTAATTTTTATGATTGCGATAGATAATAAACTAATTAGTAACGAAGTTTTAGAAGAACAATTTGTTTGCGACCTTACCGCATGTAAAGGAGGTTGTTGTGAAGATGGTGATGCTGGTGCACCCTTAGAACTTTGGGAAAAAAAAGAAGTAGAAAAATACTACGAAATCGTTAAGCCCTACCTTACACAAGAAGGAATTAAAGAGGTAGAAAGACAAGGTTTATTTACATATGATAGAGAATTTGGTTGGGTAACACCTACTATTAATAGTGGAATTTGTGCTTATGGGAAAAAAGATGCCAAAGGTGTAATTCTTTGTGGGTTTGAACAAGCATATAACGATGGAAAAATTGGCTGGAAAAAACCACTGAGCTGCCATTTATTCCCCATAAAAATTAGCAAAAGCGATCTAGATCCAGATTTAGAATACGTTAATTACGAGCCAAGAGAAGATTTGTGTAGTGCTGCTTGTGGTTTAGGCAAAAAGCTAAAAGTGCCGGTTTATCAATTTTTAAAAGAAGCACTTATAAGAAAATATGGACAAGAGTTTTATGAAGCATTAAAAGCAAGTGCAGCACATTTAAACAAATAAATGACCCCAAAATGCTCATACAATATAAAAATTGGCTTTCTAGCTGTTTTATTTCATAAAAATTTGGCTAGAATAATTGTCAAATAGTAATTCACCCTTATCTTCGCCGTCCTTTCACAAAATAGTGGTATGGTGGCCGCTTTTGAGCTGAAACAAAAATTGTTGGTAAGTAAAAAAATAAGCAATGAAACAAACATTTCAACCACATAAACGTCGTAGAAAATCTGTACATGGTTTTCGTAAGCGTATGCAAACTGCAAACGGACGTAAAGTATTGGCAAGTCGCCGTGCAAAGGGTCGTAAGAAGCTTTCAGTTTCTGACGAAAGTGGATTAAAATAATTAAAATTATTTCCTCTTAAGAGGTACAATTCATTATATAAGTTCTGCCTTTATTGGCAGAACTTTTTTAGTTTTATATAGTTTATGGCTAAACCATTTTCATATTCAAAAGCAGAAAAGTTAAAAAGCAGGAAATTGCTTCAACAAATTTTTGCCAACGGAAAATCGTTTTTGGTTTTTCCCATTAAAATATTCTACTTGCCCATAGAACTTGGTGATCAAACCAAAACATTGCCTCAGATTGGTGTAGGCACAAGCAGCAGAAATTTTAAACATGCTACTGATAGAAATAGAGTAAAACGTGTTTTAAGAGAGGCGTATAGATTGAATAAATTGCCTTTGCATAGTTTTTTAAACACACAGCCCAAAAGTGTAGCTGTATTTCTTTTATATATTGATAAAACTTTGCCTAAAGACAATATTGTACATCAAAAAATGTCTTTGGTATTGGATAAATTAATACAAGCCTTAAATTGAAAAAATTCTTAATTATATTAAGTTACCCTTTGTTACTGCTAATAAAAATTTATCAGTATGGCATTTCTCCACTCATTGGCCCTAAATGCAGATTTACACCAACCTGCTCACATTATGCTGCTGAAGCTTTACACAAACATGGATTGTTTAAAGGCTTTTGGTTGGCCATAAAAAGAATTAGTAAATGCCATCCAGGAGGAAGCAGTGGTTACGATCCTGTGCCTTAATCATCGTTTGCATTGTTTATGGCAATCGTATAAGCCATAATAAAAATTGCCCCTAAATTTTTGTGTGGTGGTACATAATCATCAAACCTTTCTTTACTTGTACCATAAAACTGAGGTTGTAAATTTTTCCAAATAATTGGCCAATCTAAATTCTTATTGGCTCTAAGTGCATTGGTAATTGATGTAATAATGCCAATGTTTACAGTACCTGTGCCGGTTTGTTTAGATGAAATAATATGAGCTCCTGGACAGGTTTCTAACACTTCACTTAACCGTTGATAACCTCCACAACTGCCCAACAAAATAACTTTTGCAGAAGATGGCAATTGATCGATGGTTGAACCAACAAAATAACTATGCCCTCTATGAATAACTACTGTAGGCTGCAAATCATTGTCTTCTAAATATCTGCCCAAAGATTGTTGAGCCTTAAAGTCCAAATCTTGTTCGTTATCTAAAGGTTTGTTGCAATAAATGGTAATTGGCACTCCTTTTCTACTTGTTAAACTAACCCAATCTTCATCATCAGTCCTCTTCCATAACGATGGTGGATAATGTTTAAAGAATGAATTAAACACCCCTTTTCCATCTCTATCGCCATAGAAAAATTGTTGAATAATAATTCTTCCTGTACTATCCTTCAACTCACTTATTGGCATTTTGTAAATAGCATTAATACCTAAACGTGCAGCAACATCTACCTTCTTGGTAGAATCCATAGATAAGAAAATAATATTCAAAAGATTGTAAATCGTTTGCCCACGTTGGTTTTGATTTATTTCACTTTGTTGTAAGTTTAAATCAATTTGATTTAGGATTAATTTTTTGATTGCAGAATTGTAAATACTTGCGTAAGAATTGGCTACATCTACAGCATCTTCTAAGCTTTTTGTATTTTCTAAACCCGTTACAAAGTCTCTCATTAATTTTTCTGCATTGGCTTTACTCATACGAGATAAAAAATCGTCTAGCGTATTGTAGTTGGCAGCTATTTTAATAAATTTTTTGTAGAAATCGTATTTCATCCATCCCAATAGTGTATCAGCATTGGGAGTTTTCATTTTCTCAAACATGCGTTTATAAACCCCCAAATAACTACTGGTATAAATTTCCTCTTCTCCCAAAACAGCTACATAATATAAATCCTTAGCAGATAATGGAGTTAAACATTTAAATCTTGTGCTTTCCAATTTCTCATCGTGTAAAGCATTAATTTCTGTAATGTATAATTCAACAGCTTTGCCCTTTAATTTATCTGTCAAGGTTTTCATCACCAACGGTGTATCGCCTTGTTTTACTCTTGCAGCATATTCAATTTGTGTATTTACCAATAGTTTAAAATAAGCAGTGCTATCGTTCAATGCTTTTCCAATTGAATCCATAGATATTTTATTCTTATACAAATTATCTAAAAAAGGAAAATACATTCTTCCAGTTTTCATTAAAGCAAGCATTCCGATTTTTTTAACCAATGGATGGCTAGATGCCTGAATTCTTTTACCTAAAGGATTTGGAGCTGCTGCATAGTTGTACAATTGTTCGGGATCGTTAAATGCTAAACTTGTAATTATACTATCTGCAAAAGAAGCTTGTGGATTTTGATTTAAGAGATTCATTGCTTTGTTAGGGTAACGATATATTTTCTTAAGCAACAACACATCTGCACATGACGCAACTCCAATGTTGCTTTTTAATGCAAAATTTTGTGTTAGTAAATCTCCTACTTCAAAATCGTATTTTTCAACTACTGACTTTATAGAAATGTGTTGCCATTCTAATTCCAAAGCTTCATCGTAACCTTTAATAATATCTAACAATAAATATCCTTTAATTAATCTGGTTTTATAACCAGAAATAAAAGAGGTGAGCATATCGTTTACACCACGTAGCCATTTGTATTTGCTATTGTCATCCACATTTTTATTGAGTTCTATTTTGGCTTGCAAATTATCAACCATAATATGCAATGCATCGTTGATAGCAATATTCAATGAATCGTTTTTTGTTGCTTTAAAAAAATCATCATCGGTACCATCCAATCTGGTAATTACTTTTTGATTGTTGTCTATATAATCGTGGTTTAATAAACGCATTGCAGGCACTTTGGGCATTGCAATAGGTGTTGTACCAATTGGTTGTGCAAATACAAACGCAGCACTTAAGCAAAATATTAAAACAACTAAACCTCGTTTCATCATAATTTCTATATTGAGCAAAAATAATTCCAAACTATTACTTCATTTGTTAATACACTTAACAATTACATAACTTATATAAAGTTATTTGCAAGCTAGGAAGATTATTTTTGTGTAAACATAAGGTTAACAAATGGAATCCAAACCTAAACGCATTTTACTTGCAGATGATGAGCCTGATATTTTAGAAATCATCAGTTATAACCTCATCCAACAAGGCTATGAAGTGTATACTGCAAAAAATGGAGATGAAGCACTGGATAAAGCAAAATTGTTAAACCCAGATTTAATAATTTTAGATATTATGATGCCCAAAAAAACAGGCATTGAAGTTTGTAAAATTTTAAGAACACAATCTATTTTTAAAAATACGCTCATTATTTTTTTAACAGCGATAGACGATGAACCAACACATATTAAAGGTTTAGAAACTGGTGCAGATGATTATATAAGCAAACCAATTAGTCCTAAAATTTTAATTAGCAGAGTTAACGCCATTTTTAGAAGATTGAATAAAGAGGAAGACAAAACACTAAAAATTGGAAATATAGAAATTGATCTTATAAAATTTATGGTTGCGGTAAACAAGGTTGATATTGTTTTAGCAAAAAAAGAATTTGAACTTTTGTACTTATTGGCATCTAAACCAGGAAGAGTTTTTTTACGCAATGAAATTTTAACCCAAGTATGGGGAACTGAAGTTATTGTTGGTGATAGAACCATTGATGTGCACATTAGAAAAATACGTCAAAAGCTAGGATTGGATTGTATAACTACAGTAAAAGGTGTAGGTTATAAGTTTGAATTGTAGCAATATTTTTTAACTTTTGTTAAGTACTTAAATTGTTACCTTCAACACAATTAATTTGACATTGTACTTACTATGTTTACAACAAAAAATCTTTCTCCTAAACAGTTATCTGCATTAACCGCTTTAATCGTATCTGTGCCTGTTGGCTTTGCATTTTATGTAGTTGAACAATTGGCTTGGATTGGCTTGGTTGCATTTCTTGTAATGTTTGCTGGTAGTTATTACTTAATAAGTTTTGTATTAGAGTGGTTTATTTACAGAAAAATTAAACTCATTTATAAATTCATTCACAATACAAAAGCAAGTAAAAGAGAAGAAACATATTACAAATATATTCTACCTAAAAAAGGTATCGATGAAGTTAAAGAAGATGTAGAAAAATGGGCCGAACAACGCAAGGCAGAAGTTGAGTTACTACAAAAAAACGAAGCCTACAGAAAAGAGTTTTTACAAAACTTAGCCCACGAATTTAAAACACCCATTTTTGCTATTCAAGGTTATGTAGAAACTTTATTAGAAGGTGCTTTAGATAACAATGAGGTGAATAGAAAATTTTTAGAAAATACTTCTAAAAATGTTGATAGAATGGTTGGGCTTGTAAATAATTTAGATGCCATTTCTCGTTTAGAAAGTGGTGAGCAACCCTTAATTAAAGAACAATTTGTAATACAAGATTTAATAAAAGAAGTGTTTGAAGCTTTGTTTATTAAAACAGAAAAAAGAAACATTAAAACCAGTATTAAAAAGGGTTGTGAGACTGATGTTTTAGTATTTGCTGATAAAGAAAAAATTAGACAAGTAATTATAAATATTATTACCAATGCTACAAAATATGGCAAACAAGATGGTGCAATTGTAGCTGGTATTTATAAAACTGATGAGCAAAAAATTTTAATTGAATTTAGCGATGATGGTATTGGTATTGCTGAAGAACATTTAGACAGAATTTTTGAACGTTTTTATAGAACCGATAGAGGCAGAAGTAGAGACAAAGGTGGTACAGGCTTAGGTTTAGCTATTTGTAAACATATAGTTGAAGCCCATGCACAAACCATACATGTTCGTAGTAAAGTGGATATTGGCACTACGATTGGTTTTACACTTGATAGAGATAAATAAAATTTTCAGAGGCATAAAAAAATCCAATGTTAAACATTGGATTTTTTTATGCCTCTAATTTTAAACGATTAGTTTAGTAAAGATTGTTGCTGAATTAAATCGGCTTCTTTTTTAAGTTTCAATTCCCAGTCCCAAGCAGTTTTCATCATTACCTCCAAATTGTATTCAATCTTCCAGCCCAATTCATTTACAGCACATTCGTTGTTGGCATAAATAGCAACAACATCACCTGCACGTCTTGGCCCAGTTTCATAGTTCAACTTTACGCCACTTATTTTTTCGAACATTTCAATCGCTTCTAATACTGTAACTCCATTACCAGTGCCTAAATTAAAAACATCGCATTTGCTTTTGTTTTTTGCATTGATCAAATACTCGATGGCCAATGTATGTGCATGAGCTATATCACACACATGAATATAATCTCTTACACAACTACCATCTCTTGTATCATAATCAGTTCCATATACAAACATTTGGGGCAATTTTCCAATTCCTGTTTGTGTAATTACAGGCACTAAGTTCATGGGCTTACCCAATGGCAATTCTCCTAAATAATTGGTAGGATGAGCTCCTACAGGATTAAAATATCTTAATAAAATAGCAGTTGTAGTTTGTGTTTGAGTAAAATCTTTAATTATTCTTTCGCCCATTTGTTTTGTAGCTCCATAAGGGCTCTCAGCTTCTTTAGTTGGTGATTGTTCTGTAACTGGAATTGCGTCAGGATTGCCATATACAGTACAAGACGATGAAAAAACAAAATTGGGAACATTAAATTCTGTTACACATTTCAACAAATTAATTAATCCAAACAAATTGTTTTCGTAATACAATATTGGTTGTTCTACACTTTCACCAACTGCTTTATAAGCAGCAAAATGAATAATACCAGCAATGTTTTCATTTTCTTGAAAAACAGCACGGGTTTCATCGTAGTTTTTCAAATCAACTAAATAATTCTTTATTTTTTTGCCAGTAATTTTTTCAATTCCAGCAATAGCAATATCTGTAGATCGAGAATTGTCGTCAATAGAAATTACATCGTATCCATTTTCCAATAAATCAACAATGGTATGCGATCCAATAAAACCACATCCGCCAGTAACTAAAATAGTAGCCATAATAAATACATTATGTAGGTAAAGTAAAACCTTATTATTAAACCCAACAATTTTTTAATTCAATTTAATTAAACAAACAGCTTAATAATATAGTAAAAAACAGCAGCCATAGCAGCCGATACTGGAATGGTTAAAATCCATGCCCACAATAAATTAATGGTAACGCCCCAACGTACTGCACTTAAACGTTTGGTTGCACCAACACCAATAATAGAGCCTGTAATTGTATGTGTTGTTGAAACTGGGATACCAAAATGTTCAGATACATATAAAGTTATTGCACCTGCAGTTTCGGCACTCACACCTTCTAATGGAGTTACTTTTGTAATGCGGGTTCCCATTGTTTTTACAATTTTCCAACCACCACTCATGGTACCAATTGCAATGGCTAAAAAACTACAAAAAGGCACCCACCAATAATCTACTACAAAGTGAGAAAATCTTTCTGCAGATGGCAGAGATGTATACGCAGGATTTCCAATTTGTACTTCGTGAAAAATTACTGCTGCACCAATAATACCCATTACTTTTTGAGCATCATTGCCGCCATGCCCTAAACTAAATGCAGCACTAGAAGCCAATTGCAAACGCTTAAACCAAGTTTCGGCTTTGTAAGGATTGCTTCGTTTAAACAGATGGACTATAAAAATGGTTATCCAAAAAGCAATAAACATACCTATGAGCGGAGCAAAGAAAATGAATAAAAAAGTTGGAATTACTTTAGCATAATTAATTACATCTACACCATTTTTACTTAATGCTCCTGCATGTGCAATTGCAGCACCCATAAAGCCTCCCAACAATGTATGAGATGATGATGACGGAATACCAAACCACCAAGTAATTAAATTCCAAACAATAGCAGCAACCAACCCTGCAAAAATTACTTCTAGCGTAATAAAATTTTCATTTACACTTTTAGCAATGGTATTGCCAATTTTAAATTCTCCTATTAAATATTTAGAAATAAAAAATGCAGCAAAATTAAAAACTGCAGCCCACAATACTGCTTGAAATGGAGTTAACACTTTTGTAGAAACTATTGTAGCAATTGAATTGGCAGCATCATGAAAACCATTGATATAATCAAAAATAAATGCCAATGCAACAATTATAATAAGCAGTGTAGGAAAGTGAAAGTTCATATAAATTATTTACTGTAAAGTGTGAACTGTGAACCAATATTAATTAAGCATATTTAATAATAATACTTTCAATAACGTTGGCAGCATCTTCTGTTTTATCAGTTGCAGTTTCCATTACCTGATAAATTTCACGTTTTTTAATCACTTCTTTAAAGTCGTTTTCTTGATTAAACAACATTTCAATACTCATATCAAAAACATCATCTGCTTGATTTTCTAAGCTATTTACTTTCACCAAAGCCTCTGTCATTTCTCTTAAGTTCTTCATATCTCTTAAGCCTTTTACAGCTTTGCTGATTTCAATAGAACCTTGCAAAATCAATTCGGCCAATTTTAAAATTCCACTATCGTTCGGATTAACTTTATAGAAGTTTATTTTTTTTGCTGTTGCATACGTATAATCAGCAATATCATCCAATGCTGTTGCTAAAGAATGTATATCTTCTCTGTCAAAAGGAGTGATAAAGTTTCTACCTAATTCTGTAAAAATTTGATGGGTGGTATCATCATTTTTATGTTCTAAATCTTCTAAAACCGATAATAGATTGGCTCGTTTATCAGCATTAGGTTCATTTACCATTTCTTTCAACTTATAGCCCATTTCACTCACTCTATCTGCCACATCTTCAAACAACTCGTAAAACACTTTATTTTTAGGCATAAATAATTTGCCAATATTGTTGAATCCCATGTTACTTTTTTTATGTCTGCAAAGGTTAAATTTATTTGCAGAGTTTATCCATATTAAGAAAAGGTAATAATTTCTTAACATTGGTTTTAGTTGTTTAAGGCATATTAAACCCAATACTTTTGCAACAAAAAGTATCAACATGCAACAATTGAATAAAATATTGGCTTTTTTGTTGTGTAGCTTATTAATTAATACAGCTAAGGCTCAATTTTTAATGGATATTGTAGATACCACTAAAGAAACTGGCAGAGGAATACTAAACATATACAAAAATTTTAATCATTTGCAGGTAAGTTCATACCTACAACCTCAATTTCAAATTGCTCAAGAAAAAAGTATCAATAGCTTTGAAGGACCCGATTTTGGAACAAATGTTAGCAACCGATTTATGCTTCGCAGAAGTAGATTGAAAATAGAATATGTACATTTTGAAGCAACTACAAAACCCAATATTCAAATTGTATTTCAAATAGATGCCAACGAACGTGGCTTTACTCTAAGAGATATGTGGGGCAGAATTTTTGAAAACAAATACAAATTATTTTCTTTTACTACTGGCGTTTTTGCAAGACCATTTGGTTTTGAAACCAATTTAAGTAGTAGCGATAGAGAATCACCAGAACGTGGACGAATGAATCAACTCCTTATGAAAAGTGAACGAGATTTAGGAGCCATGATTTCATTTGATGCAAGAAAAAATATAGGATGGTTGAGTAATATAAAATTAGATGTTGGTGTTTTTAATGGTCAAGGAATTAGTGCTACTGGCGATTTTGACAACAACAAAGATTTTATTGGCCGCCTTTCATTAAAACCAATTGCCCTAAATAAAAAAATTTCCATTACTGCTGGTACATCAATATTACAGGGAGCATTGTTACAAAACACAAAATATAGTTTTAGCACAAGTTTAGTTAATGGAACTAAAACAACAACAGTCGATTCTTCATTAACCAATTTTGGCAAAAATGCACCAAGAAATTATTATGGTGCCGATGTACAACTAAAAATTAAAAACAAGGTTGGTTTTACCGAATTAAGAGGAGAAATAATTACTGGTAAACATGCAGTATTGGCCAACTCTAACGAAACACCAACTACATTACTAAGTGGCTACGCTGGTTATTATATAAGAAATTTTAATGGTGCATACTTTTACTTTTTACAACATTTATTTTCTACCAAACATCAATTGATAATTAAGTACGATTGGTTTGATCCCAATACAAAAGTTGCAACAACACAAATTGGTGCAGCCAATAGCAATTTTACTGCTGCCAATATTAAATATTCAACATTGGGAATTGGGTACATAAATTACATTTCTGAAAATGCAAAATTGGTATTATACTATTCAATTGTTTACAACGAAAAAACTTTATTAACAGGCTATACAAACAACATTAAAGACAATGTTTTTACGTGCAGAATGCAGTTTAGATTTTAAATAGCTAACTGCATAATTTTTTTACACTCCAGTTCAAATAATTTTATTCAATAGCTTAATTTTCTGATAACATACAGGTAACAATTACGTAACACTGCACAAATAGTTTTGCATCACCAAAATAAAAATTTGATGAAGCAAGTAATTGTTAGCACGTTTTTTCTTTTCGTTATTTCTATTTTTGCCAATGCTCAAAAATCAAAAATTACTGGTAAGGTTTTTAACAATAGCAATCAACCGTTAACAGGCGTTACAATAATTTTAGCTGGTACTTCTACTGCTACAACAACTACAAATATTGATGGTATTTATAGCATTTTTGTTGATGTAAATAAAAAACACAGTTTAACTTTTTCTTATATAGGTTACGAAACGAAAACCATTTCGAATATTCAACCTGCTCGTGCAAATGATGTTGAAGTATTGGATATATTAATGGTAGAAAATAAAACTGTAAACAGTGAGGTAACTGTAAAAGCAAGTACAAAAAGCAGTGGAAAGGGTGAAACTGTAAATGCCATGATTGCCTATCAAAAAAATACAGGTACGGTGGCCTCTGTTGTTTCTGCTGAAACCATTAAACGTTCTCCTGATAGAACAACTGGCGAAGTATTAAAACGTACTCCAGGTGCTAGTATTCAAGAAGGAAAATTTATAATTGTACGTGGTTTGGCCGATAGATACAATCAAGCAATGCTAAATGGTGTTTTATTAACTAGTACAGAACCAGATAGAAAAACTTTTTCTTTTGATTTAATTCCTTCGGCAATGATTGATAATATTATTATCAACAAAGCTTTTGTGCCTGAATTACCAGGAGAATGGGCTGGAGGTTTAATACAGGTTAATACAAAAGACATGCCTGCAAAAAACTATTTAAATATTCAATTGGGTACAGGTTTTAATACACAAACAATTGGAGAAAATTTTTATACTGATAATGCTGGAAGTTTAGAAAAAACGTTGGGCTATGCAGATGCGTCAAGATCGTTGCCTTCGTCATACACTACTAAATCTAACTTCGATTTATTGTCTGCATCTGCAAAAACAGCAATTGGTAAACAATTAAGAAACGCTTGGGAGCCCACAAAAATAAATGCTCCTTTAAATTCTTCTCTACAAATAAATGGAGGATTGAATACAAAAATATTTGGCAAAAAAGTAGGCGTTAATTTAGGAGTGCTATACAATAAAAACAACCGATTTTTAAAAGTATTAAATCGACAAAATACACTGTCTGCAAATATTTTTACAACCAATTTTAATTTCGATGATGATAGGTATGTACAAGAAATTTCTGCCGGTGCAATTGGTAGTTTTACAATTGAATTGAATAGTAAAAATAAAATCTCATTAAAGTCATTAATCAATCTAAACTCTTCGAATTCTACTACATTAAGAAGGGGTGTTGATTTTACAAGAGATGAAAATATTAAGGGCAATGAAATGACCTTTAAGCAAAACATTTTTAATACAACACAGCTTATTGGAGAGCATGCACTTACAAGCAAGGCAAAGTTAACTTGGTATGGTTCTTTTAATATTTTAGATGGTTTTATTCCAGATCAAAGAAGAATTTTATATACTCAAGCTGTAGGAACAAACAACCCTTACACATTGGCTTTATCCAATACATTGTCTCAACAAAGTGGTAGTAGAATTTTTCAAAATCTAAGTGATTACATCTATACTGCAGGTGGAAATGTAGCTTATAATGTAAACATGTTCAATCGCCGACAAACAATTAAAGTTGGTTACATGTTTCAAGCAAAAGATCGTTTATACGATGCTCAACTATTTGCTAATTATTTACCAACCGATAATACTACACTGCGTTTACTTACTCCAAGTGTTGTATTTAATGCAGAAAATTTTGGCAATGGTGTTAACAATAAATTTGCCTTTAATGCCATTAAAGGCAATACATTTAGATACCTTGCTAATACAATATTAAATGCTGGATTTATACAATTTGACAACTCTTTTTCGCCAGAATTAAGAGTAGTTTGGGGCGTTAGAGTTGAAAACTATGATCAATTAATTGGTAGCGTTAAAAAGTACGATCCACGACATACCTATTCTCAAGTAAACGATTTTTTACCTGGTATCAATGCTACCTATAAATTAAATACAAAAACCAATTTGCGTTTGTCTGCTTCACAAACAGTGATACGTCCAGAGTTAAGAGAATTGTCTGCATTAAATTTATACGATTTTGAATTAAATGCATCGGTGCAAGGTTATCCAGATTTATTGAGAACCAAGATCACCAATTTAGATGCACGATATGAACTGTATCCAGCAACTGGAGAAATGATTACTGCTGGTATATTCTACAAAGATTTCCAAAATCCAATTGAGCAAATTTTTAGTGAAGGTGCAGGTGGAGCAAGTACATTTACTTACAGAAATGCTGCAAAAGCTTATGCCTATGGTATTGAAGTAGAATTTAGAAAAAAATTAAGCTTTATAACAACACTTAAAAACTTTACTGTTCAAGCAAATGCTGCTTATATACACAGTAGAATACAAGATGCAAAATATCAAATAGATCGCCCATTACAAGGTCAATCTCCTTACACGGTTAACGTTAGTTTATTGTATGATTTACCCAAACATGATTTTACTGCAAGTGTACTGTTCAATCAAGTTGGGCAAAGAATTTACTTAGTGGGTGATTTAACTTCAGGTTCTGCATCTCCAGATATTTGGGAAGCTCCTCGACCAATACTTGATCTTCAATTATCTAAAAAAGTACTCAAGCAAAAAGCAGAAGTAAAATTAAATATTTCTGATATCATCAATCAAACACAATACTTCTACCAAAATGCGGATGGCAATAAAACATCTTTTCAAAAAAGTACAGATGCCTACAGATTTACCAGACGCTTTGGTACAACATTTAGCTTAACAGTTAATTATTCTTTATAAAAAACAAAAGTTTAAAAATTTACAAACTATACAAAAATGAAAAAGTACGTATTGTATTTATCTGCTTTAATTACAATTGCAGTAACTGGATGTCGTAAAATTGAAATGGACGGCGAAAAAGAAATTGTAATTATTAATGGTGGAGGTAGTAGCTCAACAGGAAAAACTGTAACCTTATCTGGCCGTATTACAAAAGATACAACCTTGCTAAAAGCAGATAACAATTTTATTAAAGGTCCCGTGTACATTACAAAAGGCGTTACGCTTACAATTGAAAAAGGTGCAACTGTAAAAGGTACTTATACCGGTGCAGATGTTGCTTTTCTTGTTATTAGTCGTGGTGGTAAAATAATTGCTCAAGGTTCTGCAGATGAACCAATTGTATTTACATCTGCATCTCCAAATCCACAATCTGGCGATTGGGGAGGAATTGTAATTTGTGGAACAGCACCAATTAATACAAGTACACTTGGTACACAAGGTTTGTACGAAGTAGAAGGTGGTATAAACAATTCAAATGGAGATGGCTTTGCAGGAAGTGGCGATGCTGCTTTTCCAACAGGAAACAGCAACGATAATTCTGGAACTTTAAGTTATGTACGTATAGAATATGCAGGTTATGCATTTCAACCAGATAAAGAAATTAATAGTTTAACAATGGCAGGTGTAGGTAGTGGCACAACGATAGATCATATACAAGTTACTTATGCTAAAGACGATGCCTATGAGTGGTTTGGTGGAACTGTAAATTGCAAATATTTAATTGCTTTTAAAACACAAGATGATGATTTTGATACAGACAATGGCTATAGCGGAATGGTACAATTTGGTTTAATTATTAGAGATTCTTCAATTGCAGATATTTCTAATTCAGAAGCTTTTGAAAGTGATAACAATTCTGGCGGAACAATAGCCACTCCAAAAACATCCGCAATATTTAGTAATGTAACTGCAATTGGCCCAAGAGCTACAACTAGCAATATTGGCAATAGTTTATTTAGGGGTGCTACACATATTAGAAGAAATACAGCAATTTCTATTTTTAACACAATAATTATGGGTTGGCCAAGAGGCATTGAAATTGATGCAACAACAGGTACATCCACTGCATTAAATATTGAAGACAGTTCTTTACGCTTAAGAAATATTACCATTGCAGGTTGTGCAACATCTACAAGATTTTCTGGCACAGTAGGTGCAACAATTAACAATGATGCTGCATTTGCTTCTTGGTTTACAAATGCATTTTACAATAACGATATTTTAGTTAATAACTCTGACGTTAAATTAATACAACCATTTAATTATACAGCACCAGACCCTACACCTTTTGGGGGTAGCAATGGCAATCAGAAAGTATTAAACGGTGCTAGTTTTACCGATTCTAAATTAAACAATACTTTCTTTAAAGCAGTTACATTTAGAGGTGCAGTTGGTGCAGCAGGCGATGATCAAACTTGGTGGAAAGGCTGGACAAGATGGAACTAACCCAACCTTAAAATAAAATTCATAACATAAAAATTACACTAGATTAATAGGTAATTAATACTAAAATATCACATTTACAATAGTTTAGTTTTAGGGCAATTTAACAGCGTACAGTAAGTTTTCTCATAACCTCTTGATTTCTATCAAGAGGTTTTTTATGCAGCCAACTCATATTTTCTAATAAAACTACTTAAATAGTTCTACAAAAAAAATGTTCCTATTTTCAACAATTGCCCAATTGCTTTTATACCATTGGTTAACTAATTTCCCTATTTTTGATGGGAAGTAATTCTTGTGTAGTGGGCTAAAGAACAAGAGTGTAGCAGCAGTGGCGTCGCACTCTTCAACTGTAAATCGTTTATCAGCATTGTGTCAATTGTAAAATACGGTTGACTGTTTATATAAAATTGTTGTTACATAAACAACATTGTCTATGTGCTTGCGTTCAAATAAGTAACGTAACATTTAAAGTATTACAGTGTAACGCCTATTATTCTTCATTACTTTTCATTAAAATTTTAACCTTATTAATTAAAGAATATGGGCTGTGGATCATGTGGAACGGGTAAACCCAATGGCTGTAAAAGCAATGGAGGTTGCAGCACAGGTGGCTGTAATCGTTTAAATGTGCACGATTGGTTGGCTAATTTGCCATTAACCGATATGGACAATGTATGCAATGTTGTTGAAGTAAGTTTTAAACAAGGAAGCCGAAAAGAATTTTTTAGAAACTTAACTGGCCATTACTTTGAAAAAGGAGAATTCGTAACCGTAGAAGGAGTAAATGGTTTTGATGTTGGAGAAGTAAGCCTAAGTGGTGAGTTGGTACGAATACAAATGAATAAAAGAGGCGTAAAAGAAAACAGCGACGAAATTAAAAAAATTCTTCGCCCTAGTAGCGATAGAGATATTGATACTTTTAGAATTAGTAAAGAGAGAGAACGTGCAGCACAAGCCCGAAGCAGAGAATTGGCCATTCAATACAACTTACAAATGAAGTTGAGTGAAGTTGAAATACAAGCAGATGGCAAAAAAGCAACGTTCTTTTATACTGCCGATGATAGAGTTGATTTTAGAGAACTCATTAAACAATTTGCCAGCGAGTTTAAACTAAAAGTTGAAATGAGGCAAATTGGTATTCGCCAAGAAGCTGCAAAGGTTGGTGGTATTGGCAGTTGTGGTAGAGAATTATGTTGTAGCACTTGGTTACACGATTTTAAAAGTGTTAACACCACTGCTGCTCGTTATCAAAACCTAAGCATTAACCAAACCAAGCTTAGTGGCCAATGTGGTAGATTAAAATGTTGCTTAAACTTTGAACTAGATACATATTTAGATGCTTTACAACATTTTCCGGATAATGCCGAAAGTTTTGAAACAGCAAAAGGAACTGCTTTCTTAATTAAGAAAGATATTTTTAAAAACCTCATGTGGTACATTATACAAGGAGGTAGCAAACATTATCCTTTAACCATACAACGTGTTAAAGAAATAAAAGAGTTAAATGCAAAAGGCATAAGGCCAGAAGAATTAGAACCTGTAGATGTTACAACGGGTAAGCCAAAAGAAATTGAACCTACGTTTGTAGATTCCGTTGGTGAAATTAGCTTGAGAAGCTTAGATAAGAATGATAGAAGAAGAAGAGATCAACAAAGAGACCAAAGAAATAATGATAGAAGAGGAAATAATGATAACAGAAATCAACGTCCCCCATCTAACAACGATACTAGACGACCAGAAAATAAACCATCTGCTCCTCAACAAAACAAGAACCAACAAAGACCGCCACAAAGGCAACAACGTCCACAACAACAAAATAGGCCACCACAGCAGCCCAAAATAAATATTCAAAAACCTAGGGTTGAAGGTACTGATGACACTAAAGAAAAATAGTGAACAACATTTGATACAACCAGCTTTGGTTCATTTATACATGAGCCAAAGCTGGTTTTTTATTTCTACTTATAGCTAAAATATTTCACCGCTTTTCTTGCAATTTTTTACTCCGCTCCATAAATATTTTGGTCATTCATCTGTATTTTTCAAGTAGTTAAATTTTATATACTATCTTGAGAAAAAATGTACAATGAAAATAAAATTCATTTTTGTTTTTAGTTTATTCGTTACAATTACTAAAGCTCAATCTTATCAAAAAATTCACAACAAAGCAATTCTTGTAGATACCCACAACGATTTTTTAACCAAAACCATGCAGTATGGTTTTGTATTAGATGCAGATTTAAAAGACAAAACGCATAGCGATTTAACACGCTACAAAAAAGGAGGTTTGGATCTTCAGTTTTTCTCAGTTTGGAGCGATGGAAAGCAACAAAATCCATTTGCATTTGCCAATCTTCAAATAGATAGTTTAGATGCAGTTATTCAAAGAAATCCAGATAAAATTGTAAAAGTTGCTAATGTAAAAGATATTTTACAAGTTATAAAACAACATAAAATTGCTGCATTGGTTGGGTTAGAAGGTGGTCATCAAATTGAAAATAGTCTCGAAAAATTACAAACATTGTACAATCGTGGTACACGTTACATTACCCTTACATGGAACAATTCAACCAGTTGGGCAACCAGTGCTTACGACGAAAATTCAAACCCTGCATTTAAAGGAAAAGGTTTATCAAGTTTTGGGAAGGAGGTTGTACATTTTATGAACAAAATTGGTATGCTGGTAGATATTTCTCATGTTGGCGAAACCACTTTTTGGGATGTGATAGCAACTACTACAAAACCCATTATTGCATCGCATAGTTCTGTTTATACACTTTGTCCTGTTCCAAGAAATTTAAAAGACGATCAAATAAAAGCCATTGCAAAAAACAACGGTGTAATACAAATAAATTTTAATGGAGGTTTTATAGATTCAACAGAAAAAAAACAAGAAGATGCTTTTATGAATAGCCATAAAACAGAATTTGACTCATTAACGCTTGCTACAAATAGTGAATACATTGCCGAAGAAATGATTCACAAAAAATACCAAGAAGCATCCAATAAATTAAGGCCTGCATTTGCTTTGTTAATTGAACATATAGAATACGTTATTAAATTGGTAGGTGTTGATTATGTAGGCATTGGATCGGATTTTGATGGAATTATTATTACGCCTCAACAGTTAGATGATGTTACTACCTACCCTTTCATTACAAAAGCATTGCTAGAAAAAGGCTATTCAAAAAAGGACATTTATAAAATTCTTGGTGGAAATTTATTACGAGTTTTAAAAGCAAATGAACCCAATCTTTAGTAACAAATTAAAAGATAAAAAATCTAGGGAAATAATATGACAAAAATTACTTTAGTTCTCGGTATTGTATTTTGGTGTAATAGTGTATTCGGTCAACCTTGTAAATGCGATAGCCTATTTATTGAAACACAAAAAATAGTAGAAAATAATTATGCAGGTTGGTTCGATAAAGTGAACTCTACCAATTTAAATACATACAAAAACTGGACAAAAACGTATTATGAATTATCTGCAAAAACTACTTCAGATAGTATTTGTTTTGCTACATTACAACAATGGATTACTTTTTTTAAAGACAGTCATTTAAAATTAAAATTCAACAAACCTAGATACCCCTCTAAACAAACTATACAAGTAAATAAAAATATAGAAATATTAACTTCAGCACTTACAGAAAAGCAAATTGAAAACTATCTTGCCAATCAAAAAAACTTAGACCCAATAGAAGGTATTTATATTAGTTCAAGTTACACATTGGGCATTACCAAAATTAATGAACACTTATTTTATGCAACTATTCTAACTACAACAAATAGTAATTGGAAAGCTGGTGAAGTAAAACTTACTATTGAGAAAAATAACAATATCTACAAAGGAACTTTTTATGAAGGCGATAAAACAGATACTTCTCAACATCTAGTAAACCTCGTAGACAATATTTTAGATTTTGATATTATTTTTTTTGAAAAAATAAGCCCCAATGTAACAACCAAAAGAGATATTAAAGAATATGAAATGAGTAAAGATAAATATGCTCCAAGTATTACTTTTAAAGGAAATGATATGGCTGTATTTACTTTTCCAAGCTTCCAAAACAACTCTTACGAACAGTTAGAATATCTACTGAAAAAATATGAGAAACAACTAGAAACAATTCCCTATTGGACAATAGATTTAAGCAATAACTCAGGTGGAGATTACGAAGTTGGCATGCAACTGTTAAAATATTTTTATACTAAACCAATCATAGAATACAAAGCAGAAATGAGAATGACACCTCAAAATTTTGATACGTGGTTTAACGCTTACATTAAAGACATATACGAAAATCTCGATACAAAAAACAAAAAAAAATACGATGATTATTTTGATTCAATGAAAGCCAATTATGGAAAATTTTTCAATACAAGTGGCAAAGCAATAGATACAATTACTTTAGAAAAAACACTACCGTTTCCAAAAAAGATTGGCATACTAATAAACAAAAAGACTGTTAGCAGTGGCGAGCTTTTTACCGTGATTGCAAGACAAAGCGATAAAGTAATTGTATTTGGTGAAAACTCTGGAGGAATGATGGATTATGGAAATATAGTACAATACAAAACAACTTGTACCGCACTTAAAGTACAACTACCTATAAATAGACAACTTTGGTTAAACACTGGATTTTCGGTAGACAAAGAAGGTATTAAACCAACCATTTATTTAACTGGAGAAAATTGGTTAACTCAAGTATATCAAGCATTAAAGAAAGAGTAAAAACGTATTAACTACTATGATCTGCAACTACCAACCATTTTCCTTTAATTTTTTTCAATAACAACGTATAAAAACCTGTTGCATTACCAACACTTCTTTGCAAAAACCATTTGCCAGTTACGAAGTAATATTTTGCAGATAATTTTTTTAGACTAACAACAGTAGAAGTAAATTTTCCCATGTGGGCTGTATCCGGATATCCTTTTTTATAGTTAGACAATGTTTTTTCATAACCATATGTTGAACCATTTTTACCAATAAACATTAGGCTATCGCTTTGCCAGTAACCAATCATAAATTTTTCTAAACTGCCTTCGTTCCAAGCAGCTTCTTGGGTTTTTAGCATTTGCAAAATAGCCTTTTCATCTTTTGTTTGAGCCTTTGCAGTAAGTAGTATAAAAGAAAAAATAAACAGCAATGTATATTTCATAATATTCTATTGTATGTTTAAATGTAAACAATCTCGTTTAAAATATATTATTAAAAACATGAGTTATAAAGAGCATTTGTTAAAAGATAAAAAATTGTCAATTTGTTTGGGAACTGATATACAAGAATTAGCCCTGCAAAAAAATATTGCTGTAAGATTAATGGCAAGTATTATGAGCCAACAATTAAATACCAAAGTTGCTCAAGTAATTTATACTCGTTTTTTAAATCTTTACAACCAAAAAGAACCTAAACCACAACAGGTTTTAGATACTTCTTTTGATCAATTGAGAGGTATTGGTTTAAGCAATGCCAAAGTAAACTATGTACAAAATGTTGCAACTTTTTGCATTGAACAAAAAATTACAGATAAAAAATTGCAGCAGTTGAGCAATGAAGAAATTGTTGAATTGCTTACTCAAATAAAAGGTGTTGGTAAATGGACGGTTGAAATGCTGTTGATGTTTAGTTTACGAAGAGAAGACGTTTTTGCAGTAGACGATTTGGCCATTCAACAAGCGATGATAAAACTTTACAAATTAGATACAAGCAATAGAAAACAATTGAAAGAAAAAATGATACAAATTTCTAATAAATGGAGCCCTTATAAAACCTACGCTTGTCTACATTTATGGAAATGGAAAGATGAAAAATAAACTTAATTTTTACAGCTAATAAAAACAAAAGGTTTCTTACCCTTTAATTCAATTGCTTGTTGTACCAATAAAGATTTTGTAATAATTTTTCCTCTATTAATATCTATTACTTCGTGTGCAGTACAAAAGTTGAGGGCAGTTTCTGTATTGTGCAAAATTTCGTGCAAGCAAGTAATTTGATACTGCATGATGGCTTTGTTTGCCAAGGTGATGCTTTTTGAAATTACCAATAAATCTCTATTAGTTTCATGCATACTCTACAAAATTAACCCACTACTTTTCGAGTAGGGCACATACACGATTTGTCCTTTCTGCTTTTACCAAAAATGCTGCAAGAAGAGGCTGTTATCGTTACCAATAACAACAGAATAATAATTTGGTTTAAACGTTTCATATATCTGTCTAAATTAGTATTTCTCTTGTAATAAATTACATTTACGCTTTGCAAAACAAAAATTTTAACATACAAACCATTTTAATTGCCCCACTAGATTGGGGTTTAGGTCATGCTACACGCTGTATTCCAATTATACACAGTCTAATAAACAATGGCTATAAAGTAATTATTGCAGCATCCGATAAACCCAAAATTTTATTACAACAAGAGTTTCCAACTGTACATTTTGTTGAACTTAAAGGCTATAAAATTGCTTATTCTAAAAACAAATGGATGTTGCCTTTTAAAATTGGAATGCAAATCCCAAAAATTCTTAAAACCATTTGGTACGAGCACAATTGGTTGCAAAAAATTATACAAGAATATTCAATTAACTTAGTAATTAGCGATAATAGGTTTGGCTTATATACTTCAAAAATTCCTTGTGTATTTATTACCCATCAGCTTACTATACAAACTCCATTTACAGCATTAACCAATATAGTGCAACAAATAAATTATCGTTACATCAATCGTTTTACGGCTTGTTGGATTCCAGATTTTAAAGACGAACCCAATTTAGCTGGTGTATTATCTCACCCTAAAAAAATGCCCCTAATTCCTGTATCCTATTTGGGCTTATTAAGTAGATTTCAACCAAAAGAAACTGGACAAAAAAAATACGATTTGTGTGTATTGTTATCTGGTCCAGAACCTCAAAGAAGTATTTTAGAAGAAAAAATACTACAACAAATTGGTGAGTTTAAAGGAACTGCTGGTGTATTAAGAGGATTGCCCAATAGTGATAACAGTCTTACGTGTACCAACAACTGTACTATACACAATCATTTAATGGGAACCGATTTACTGAACATTGTTCAACAAAGTGAATACATTATTTGTAGAAGTGGTTATACCAGTTTAATGGAACTTTTCTCACTTCAAAAAAAATGTATTGTAATACCAACGCCAGGACAAACAGAACAAGAGTTTTTGGCAAAAAAACTCTTACAACAACATTGGTGTTTAAGTGTACAGCAACATCAATTTAATTTAATTGAAGTAGTACAAAAAGCTCAACAATTTAATTTTACGTTGCCACAATTTCAACAAACAACCACCAATCAATTAATTCCGCAATTGGTAGAAAGTTTGCTTCGATAGTATTGTTAATTTGCACCCAATGAACAAAAAGTTAAAAGCACATGCACTGGTATTGTTGGGTAATTTTTTCTTTGGTACTGGCGTTGTAGCAATTAAACATATTACACCATCTTTAATGCCACCATTGGCTGTAAATGTTATAAGGGTTGGCATTTCCTTATGCTTATTTTGGTTGTTGTACTTTTTAAAACCCAATGGTACAAGTGCATCTATTCAAAAAAAGCACATTCCATTATTTTTAATTTGTGGTTTAACAGGAGTTGCCATTAATCAAATATTTTTTATAAAAGGTGCAGCCTTAACAAGTGCAATTCACACAGCATTATTGGCATTAAGTACACCAATTGCCATTACTGTAATTGCAGCTTGGCTAATAAAAGAACGAATTACCATTAATAAAACCTTGGGTTTAATATTGGGTATTGCTGGTGGTGCAATTTTAATTCTTTTAAAAACTTCTAGCGATGAAGGCAGCAGCATTCAAGGTGATTTGTTCATTATTTTTAATGCAATCTCGTATGCGTTTTATTTGGTATTGGTAAAGCCATTAATGGAAACGTATAAACCTTTACATGTAATTCGCTGGGTATTTTTAATTGGGGCATGCATTATTATTCCAATTGGATACAATGATTTTACACAAGTTTATTGGCAAGGGTTTTTATGGCACCATTGGTTTGCTTTGGCTTTTGTTGTAATTGGTGCAACATTTTTAGCTTATATGTTTATGGTATATGGCATTGCTACTTTAGGCTCATCGGTGGTTGGCACATATATTTATACGCAACCAGTTTTTGCCACAATAACTTCTATGATTTTGTTTGATGAAAAGCTTACAATTACTAAATTAATTGCTACAGTTTTAATATTTGGAGGTGTTTTTTTAGTGAATTATAAAAAGAAAGCTGCCTAATTTTTTAGCTGAATTGTATAAACTTAAATTCATTCAGCTATGCACTTTACGAAATGAATATTTTTTTTCTTTAACGTGTAACATATTTTATCTTGTAACGTATAATACATTAGAAGGCAACCATTCTTAGATTTATTATTCCGACTGTTTATGACCGAAAAAAATTACAATGATTGTGTAACCCAGTATGCCGACAACGTATTTAGGTTCATCGTTAAAAATTTAAAGCATGAAGAAGATGCTAGAGATATTGTTCAAACAGCATTTGAAAAAATGTGGCGAAATAGAGAAATTGTAGAAAACGATAAAGCAAAATCGTATTTATTTACTGTGGCCTACAACCAAATGATTGATCATATTAGAAAAAATAAAAGAATACAATTAAAAGAAGAATTTAAAGACGAAACTAAAATTGGCTATCAAACAAACAGCAATACAAAAGAAGTATTAATGAATGCTTTAACCCGTTTAAACGAAACGCAAAAAAGTTTGATTATGCTAAAGGATTATGAAGGGTATAATTATGAAGAAATAGGAAAAATTATGAGCTTGAACGAAAGTCAAGTAAAAGTTTACCTACACCGTGCAAGACTAGCTTTAAGAGATTATTTGGTGAAACCAGAAAATGTGTTGTAAGAAAATAACTCAATAAACTAAAACAAAAGCCATGAACATTAATCGCAACAATTACGAAGACCTTTTTTTACTATATATTGATGGGGAATTAAACTCTCAAGACGAACAAGCTGTAAATAATTTTTTGCAAGCCAATACAGATTTACAGCAAGAATTAAACATGTTGTTAGATGCTAAACTTATGGCAGATGAAACCTTAATTTTTGATAAAAGCAGTTTGTATAAAAATGAAAATACTGCCATTAATACCAGCAATTACGAAGAAAAGTTTTTATTATATGTAGACAATGAATTGAACGATAATACAAAACAAGAAGTTGAAACATTTGTATTACAAAACCCAACACTACAAGCCAACTTTACAGCATTAAAAAATACAGTTTTACCAACAGAACAAATTGTTTGTCCCGATAAAAAAAGCTTGTATAAAAAAGAAGAAAAGCCTGTAGTATTTATGTGGGTTAAACGTCTCTCTGTTGCAGCTGCAATATTGTTATTTGCAGTTATGGCTTGGGTTTTTACCAATAAACAAAATCAATCAACAGCAACTTCAACAGTATCTGTAAACAATAACAATGGTAGCAAAAAAAATGTAGTAACTACTGTAACTTCTTCTACACCACAACCGTTAAAAATAGAAAGTAGTACAGCTACAAATCAGCCACAAAAAATGCCGATTTTACAACCCAATAATACGATTGAAACAAAACAATTTGTAAAAAATATCAACCCAAAAAATACAATTGCACAAACTGTAATTGTTGTTGCACCTCAACAAGCAATTGCAAACAATACAAGCAATCCTATTGGTAGCCAAAAAAATGAAATTGCAAGTGTTATAAATACTAAAATAGAAACCAATAACCCAATGAATGCAGTTGTTAAATCAACAGATCTTGCAAGTACTTCAATTCAAACTGTACATAAAACACAACCAATCAACAATACAATACGTACCACTGTTTATAAACCTTTAGAAGAAGATGAGGATGATATTGCCTCTAACAATACTGTTTATATTGGCAATATGCAACTTAACAAAAACAAGGTAGATGGATTATTAAAAAAGGCAAAGGAATTGTTTACAAAATCTAAAAAAACATCCAATCAAGATAGTTATATAGCTACAGCAAATACGCTTTAAAATTTAAAATTACATAAGATGAAAAAAATACTACTAGCAACAACCTTATTGGTTGCATTACAAACTATGGCCCAAAGTGATACTACAAAAACTGATACAGTAAAAGCAGGAAACTTTATTATTGTAAAAAAAGAAAAAAAGTCTGTATCAATAGAAATCAGTACAAAAAAAGGGGTTGATGTTTCTTACAATTCAGGAAAAAAGAAAAAAAGGAATTCAAGTATTAATTGGTGGATTGTAGATTTAGGTTTTACCAATTTAACCGATAATACCAATTACGCTACTGCACAAGCTAGCAATTATTTAAGAACTTTAAATACTACTGCTGGAGATGTTACAAGAAACAGTATGCGATTAAATGCTGGAAAAAGTTCAAACGTAAACATTTGGATTTTTATGAAGAAGCAAAACATTTCTAAAAATGTACTCAACTTAAAATATGGCTTAGGTTTAGAAATGTACAATTTTAGATACGATAGAAATGTTAGCTATCGAAAAGATCCTGCACCTTTTGTTTTTAACGATACCATTAGTTTTTCTAAAAACAAATTATATGCAGGCTATATTACTGCACCATTAATGATTAACATAAACCCTACGCCTAATAACAACAATGGATTTAGTTTGAGTGCAGGTATTAGTGCAGGTTATTTAATTGCTAGTCGCAACAAACAAATAAGCAACGAAAGAGGCAAAGTAAAGTACAAAGGCGATTTTGATTTAGAACCTTTTCGTTTAGCTGCAATTGCCGAAGTTGGTTTAGGTCCAGTTCGTTTATATGGCAGTTATAGTTTAAATAAATTGCATAGATCGAGTACAGGTTTAGATCAAACACCATTTGCTTTTGGAATAAGATTTAGCAATTGGTAATTGAATAATGCAATCTCAAATAAGAAAGCCCTGCAAATGCAGGACTTTCTTATTTGAAAATAAAATGTTGGCTTCAAAACTATATTCTGTTTTCTTCTGCAACTACATAAAAAAATCCTGTTACATGGTAACAGGATTTTTAAGTATAAGGTTGATTCTACAATTAACCTAAAGCAACTCTCTTAAAGCTCAATACCTTTAAATCTGTATTAACAGATTTTAAATATTCTGCAACAGTTTTGCTACCATCTTTTACAAATGGTTGAGCCAATAATGTTTGCTCTTTAAAGAATACATTTAATTTACCTTCTGCAATTTTAGCAATCATTTCGTCTGGTTTACCAGCCATTTTAGGATCTGCTTTCATTGTTTCAATAACAATATTTCTTTCTCTTTCAATTGCTTCAGCAGAAATGCTTTCAGCATCTACAGCCAATGGACTTAATGCTGCAATTTGCATAGCAACATCTTTTCCAGCTTCTGCAGCTTCTGTACTTAAAGCAACTAAAACACCTAAACGGTATGCCCCATGAATATAAGAAGCAACATAAGGAGCTTCTACTCTTTCAAATTTTGCAATACCAATTTTTTCGCCAATTGCTGCTAACTTATCATTAATTAAATCTGCAACTTTAGCACCATTTACAGTTACTTCACTTAACTCTTCAGCACTTTTCACATCGTTTGCAACTGCTGCATCAGCAATGCTTTGAGCAAATGCAACAAAATCCGTATTCTTAGAAACGAAATCTGTTTCACAAGAAATACAAATTACAAAACCAGTTTTGTTATCTGCAGTTGTTTGTGCAATTACAACACCTTCTTTCGCTTCTCTGTCGCTACGTTTAGCTGCAATTTTTTGTCCTTGTTTACGCAACCAATCAATAGCTGCTTCAAAATCGCCATTAGATTCGGTTAATGCTTTTCTGCAATCCATCATACCAGCACCTGTTGCTTGACGCAATTTATTAATTTCGGCTGCTGTTACTGCTACTGTACTCATTTTATTTTCCTTTTAAGATTATTATATTTTTTGTTTACCAAGTAGTGTGTTGAAAGTTTGTTATGCCTACTTTTTTATTTTTATTGAGAAAACATAAAAGTATAATCACAAATTTGAACTCTTTTAAAGCAGCACTTTCAACAACAGAATTGGCATTAAACAGTATTATAAAAGATGGGTCAATAAATCAACCAGCATTACTGAATGACTAATTGACCCAACTTATGAATAGCTGTAATTATTTTCCTGCTGGACGACGAGGACCTGGAACACGACGCTTAGGAGCACCAGCACCTGGAGCTGCTGTATCGTTAGTACCACGACCACCACGACGACCACGACCACCTTCGGCTTGAGCTTCTTGCTCTAAACGACGGGCTTTTGCTTCGTTTTCGTTGTTGCCATCTTCTTGAGAATCATCTTCATCTTTATTTGCTTGACGCTCAGCCAACCCTTCTGCAATTGCAGCAGTAAGATAATTGGTGATTATAGCAATAGATTTAGTTGCATCATCATTTGATGGAATAGAATAATCAACTTTATTTGGATCGCAGTTTGTATCTACCATTCCAAAAGTTGTAATACCTAAACGCTTAGCTTCTGCCAATGCAATATGTTCAACCCCAATATCAACTAAAAATAATGCTGCTGGTAAACGGCCCAATTGAGCAATACCGCCCAACACTTTTTCCATTTTATCTTTATCTCTTGTTAGAGTTAAACGCTCTTTTTTAGTTAAGCTTTCAGCACTACCATCGGCCAACATTTTTTCAATGCTTTGCATTTTCTTTACACTCTTACGAACTGTATTGAAATTGGTAAGCATACCACCTAACCAACGTTCAGTTGCATAAGGCATGTTTACACGATTGGCACACTCAGAAACAATTTCTTTTGCTTGTTTCTTTGTAGCAACGAACATTATTTTTTTACCACTTTTAGCAATTTGTTTCATTGCAGCAGCAGTTTCCTGTAAATGAACTACAGTTTTATTAAGATCTATAATGTGAATACCTTTCTTTTCAGCAAAGATGTAAGGCAACATTTTAGGGTTCCACTTTTTCTTTAAGTGCCCAAAGTGTACACCTGCTTCTAAAAGCTGTTGTTGAAGTGAAGTATTATTTTCCATTTTAAAAATTTGAAATTTGTGATTTGAATTGTGTAATTGCCGCAATTAACGTTTGCTAAACTGGTAGCTTCTTCTAGCTTTTTTATGACCGAATTTCTTACGTTCAACACTACGTGGATCTCTTTTTAATTGACCAGCAGCTTTTAATATAGGGCGATATTCAGGGTTTACTTCTAATAAAACCCTTGCAATACCTAATTTAATAGCTTCTGCTTGACCCTTTAAACCACCGCCTTGTGCATTTACAACTATATCAAACTTACCAACAACATCGGCAGTTTTTAAAGGTGCTTCAACTTGGTTTTGTAAGTAAACCAATGGGAAATATGCTTTATAATCTTTATCGTTAACAGTTATTTTGCCTTCGCCTTTGCTAATAAATACACGAGTTACCGCTTCTTTACGACGACCAACTGCATTTTTTTGTTTTTCCATTTTTTTGTTATTTGAAATTTAAAACTTCCAACTTGATTTTTCAAATTAGAAATCTGAAATCAGAAATTAAAATTTTAATTCTTTTGGTTGCTGTGCTGTATGAGGATGCGTTGCACTTACATACACAAATAATTTTTTGTACATTTTACGACCTAAACGGTTTTTAGGTAACATACCTTTTACAGCACGTTCAATAATAACTTCAGGACGACGACGTTGTAAATCTTTAGCAACTTCTTCTTTACGACCACCTGGATGACCAGAGTAAGTATCATAAATTTTTTGATCCATTTTATTGCCGGTAAGTTTAACCTTATCGCAATTGGTTACTATTATATAATCTCCACAATCTACGTGAGGAGTATAATAGGCTTTGTTCTTACCTCTAAGAACTGCAGCAATTTTGCTGCACATACGACCAACGGTTTGATTAGTACCGTCCACAACGTACCAGTTGTGCTTTACGGTAGCCTCGTTCGCATGTTTGGTAGTGAAATGTAATTTGCTCATTGTATTTCTATTTAAGGTTTATCCAACGCTATCCCGTTAGATTTTTAAATTGGGTGGCGAAGGTAGGTGTGGCTAAAGTAATTTTCCAAAGATTTTGTACATTATTTTTTACAGCACCTTTGTAAACAATTGATTTTCAATAAATAATTTGCACAAAATAATTCATCTATGCCTAAAATACTTATAACTATTGAGTTTTTACCAAAAAAATGCTTGAAATGTAGTACTGCTGCAACAAAATTGGAAAATAGAATTGTGTTGTTCGGCCAACCTATTTAGTGTATAAAACAACAATGGCTTGCAAATTTGCAAGCCATTGTTGTTTGTTGGTACTATTTATTGTTAAGCAAAAGGAGCTTTAGCCACTTTGGCTTTAACCAAACTGTTTCTTATATCAATATAAATTTCGCTATCTAAATTGGCATGTTCAATTGCTACATAACCCAAACCAATTGCCTTTCCTAAACTTGGGGCCTGTGTACCACTTGTTACTTTACCAATTGTATTTCCTACTGCATCTTTAATTAAATAATCGTGTCTTGGAATGCCTCTTTCTATCATTTCAAAACCAACTAATTTTCTTTTAATGCCTTCTACTTTTTGTTGTTCTAATGTTGATTTTGCAGTAAACTCTTTGGTAAATTTTGTAATCCAACCTAATCCACCTTCTAATGGAGTAGTTGTATCATCAATATCATTTCCATACAAGCAATAACCCATTTCTAAACGCAAAGTATCTCTTGCAGCTAAGCCAATTGGGGGTATTCCCAATTCCATCATTTTGTTCCAAATAATTTCAGCTGCATTGTTGTTGTCTTCAAAATAAATCTCTACTCCACCAGCACCTGTATAACCAGTTGCACTTACCAATACATTTTCTACACCTGCAAAAACACCTTTACCAAAAGTGTAATACTTAAGGTTCATAATATCCATATCGGTTAAAGGTTGTAACAATTTGGTTGCATTAGGTCCTTGAATGGCCAATAAACAAGTTTTACTACTAACGTTGTGCATTTCGACATTTTTGGTATTGAATTTTGAAATCCAATTCCAATCTTTTTCAATGTTGCTGGCATTAACCACCAACATATATATTTTATTTTCTTCTATACAATACACAATTAAATCGTCTACAATTCCACCTTCTTCGTTGGGTAAACAACTGTACTGAGCTTTACCTACAGTGAGTTTACTTGCATCGTTGGTGGTAACTCTTTGTATCAAGTCTAAAGCATGTTCTCCTTTTAAAATAAATTCACCCATGTGGCTAACATCAAAAATGCCAACATTGTTTCTTACTACTGCATGTTCTGTATTGATACCTGAATAAGAAATGGGCATATTGTAACCAGCAAATTCAGCCATTTTTGCTCCTAAATCAATATGCTTTTGAGTAAAGGGTGTATTTTTCATTGCAAACAAATTATTTATGTGCAGCAAAAGTAAGGTTGCGTTATGGCTATAAAAAATAAAAGCAATAGAAACTGCTTTTGGCAAAGTTTTGAATGAAGATTGAGAAAAGATTATTCATCTACCAACAAAAAGAGAGAAAGGACTCTGTAATAAATTACAGCAACCTTTCTCTCTTTCAATTTTATAAAAAATTATAATTGAGTTATACCAACTCTTTCACTACATTATAAATTACTTTGGGTTTACCCAAAGTGTAATAATGCAATACTGGTACGCCAAACTTTTTCAACTCTCTACTTTGTTGCAACAACCATTGCGTACCCACAATTTCAACTTCAGCATCGGTTTTGCATTTCATAATTTCATTAGATAATTCCGTTGGAATATCTACATGAAAAATTCTTGGCAATACAGTTAATTGCTTCTTGGTAGTAATGGGTTTTAAGCCTGGAATAATTGGAACCGTAATACCCATATCTCTACATGCTTTTA